>Ga0265294_10000072_pt1 | contig 108632 bp, 97 predicted proteins | sample MunlanPumphouse3_FD_192504 | JGI IMG/M metagenome (GOLD analysis project Ga0265294, IMG submission 192504) | Groundwater microbial communities from a municipal landfill in Southern Ontario, Canada - Pumphouse #3 | ecosystem: Environmental > Aquatic > Deep subsurface > Groundwater | place... | reverse complement strand
CGGGCAAAGGCCTGGTTGACGATCCGGTACCGTCCTTCCAGCGTTGCCTGATAAATACCTTCGACAGCATTGTTGAAAATATTCCGGTATCTTTCCTCGCTTTTCCGCAGCGCCTCTTCCGATCGCTTGCGTTCGGTGATGTCCATGATATTGCCGACGACCCTGATGACCCGGCCGTCCGCCTGCACCGCCTCGGCCGTGGTACGGATCCAGAGCCGGCGGCCTTTGGGGGTGGTGAGGGGCAACTCAAGGTCGTAGGGCTGGCCCTGTTCCATGCAGCGCTGGAAGGCCTTCAGGACCGTCGGACGGTCCTCGGGCGCGTAACAGGTCAGACTTGCGGCGAAAAGCTCCGCCGAGCCGGGTACGAACTTTTCCGGCGCCAGATCGAGAATACGATAGCGCTCATCCGTCCAGGTCATGGTCTGAGTTGCCACATCCCATTCCCAGCCGCCGATCCTGGCCTGGCGCTGGGCTGCGTTCAGAAGTTGCTCGCTTTTCCGCAGGGCCTCCTCGGCCTGCCTGCGGTCGGTGATATCGCGGATGGTCCCCGTACATTCCCTCGCCGCACCATCCGCATTTGGCAGGCGGCTGATGGTTACCAGCGCGTCAAAAAACGCTCCGTTTTTCCGCTTCAACTTTACGGGATGCTCTTTCACGAATCCATGCCGCTGGAGGAGCGCAAGCAGCGTCCTGCGTTCTTCGGCATCCACGTAGAGTTGAGGGACCGGCACGCCGGAAAGCTCTTCGATGCTGTCATACCCGAACAACTTCACCGCGCTGTCATTGCAATCGATCCAACGCCCGTCGTGCGTTGTGATGAACACGGCATCGCATGAGGTAATGAAGAAGTTTCGGTACTTCTCTTCGCTTTCCTTGAGCGCCTCCTCCATGAGTTTGCGCTTTGTGATGTCCGTGCCGGTGGCCTGAAAGTAAGTGATCCGGCCCGTCTCGTCGAAAAAGGCCCGGTTGGTCCATTCGAGCCAGGCCATGCTTCCGTCCGGCATCGGACAGCGTTCCACGTGAGTTTCGGTGGGTTTTTTCGGCTTGACCGCGTCCAGTCGCGCCCTGACCATTTCCCGGTCATCGGGAATCAGGAAATCGAAGAACTTTTTTCCGATGAGGTCGGCGGGGGAGGCGGCCCGCCATTTTGCCAGCGCCGCGTTGACGTAGGTCAGCGTACCGTCGGGAAGAAAAACCGAGATGAATGAAGGCATGTCCTCGGACAGCCGCCGGTAGCGTTCCTCGCTTTCCCGCAGTTCGCGGGTGCGCGTTTCAAGCAGGTCCTGAACGCGCAGAAGAGAACGCTCCCGCCGGGTCCGGGTGCACAGATCGATGAGGTATTCCGGTTCAAAGGGCTTGTACAGACAGGCGGCCGCCCCACGCTTCATCCAGTCCAGCGCCTGCTCAGGTCCCTCGCTGGCGGTCGTCATCAGGAAGACGCAGTCGGGCCGCTGCGCGTTGAAGACATCCAGCAGATCGTCTCCAGCACCGTCGGAAAGCGGGTAATTGAGTACGGCCACGTCGTAGGCAATCCGGTCGAACGCTTCAGCGGCCTCCCGGGTTGTAAGAACCGCGTCCGCCCGGTAACCCCGGTCTTCAAAGGCCTTCCTGAGGGCGTCGGCCCGTGTTCTATTTTCTTCGACGATCAAAACGCGGGGGGGAATCCGCCGCCGGTCCCCTTGAAGAATCCCCCGTACCTTTTCTACGAATCGTCTGCCGTCCACCGGGCAGGTGAAAAAAGCTTCGGCCCCGAGATCGGCGGCGATGCGGTCGGGCGCTTCGCCGGCAAAGATGGCCGAAACCACCAGAATGGGAATCTGGTTGAGGATCGCGTAACCGGGCGAACGCAGCAGGCGGCAGAAGCGCCAGCCGTCGATGCCCGGCATGTAGATGTCAGTGACGACCAGGGCGGGCAGACAGGTTCCGGCCCGGGCGGACATATCCGCCAGGGCGGCTTCGGCACTGGTAAAGGCGCAAGGTTCCAGGCCCGCCTTGCGCACCAGCCCGGAGAGAATGCTGAGTTGAGTGAAGTCGTCGTTGACCACTACGGCAAAGGGCTCAAATGGCCCGGAACCGTCGTTCATGACTGTCTCCCGTCTGTTTCAACCGCTGAAAACATCGAAGGACCGCATTCAAGCCGCGAAACGCCCTGCGCCTTCGAACTGTTTCGTTGTTCGGGTTTACCGCTCATTCTGCTTCATCTCCATCCTTGATGGCTTCGTAAAAATTCCAGTTTCCAGGTTGCGCAAAAAGGTCGTTCCCGGCAGTCGGGGCGCACACGGACAGCCATCTTCAAGACACTTTCCTTCATGAACCACGCGATTGCGGCCCTGGTTCTTGGCCCGGTACAGAGCCGCATCGGCCGCCGCCAATATTTCGTCCACCGTGTTTTTGTCGTCCGCACAGGCCACGCCGATGCTCACCGTAACGGACAGGGGGCCGGACCCTGTCTCCATCCGCTTTCCCGCCACTCTTGCGCACAACCGGTTGAATATGGCTATGCAATCCATCCCTGCTTTGATCGGCGCAATGACCAGGAATTCCTCTCCTCCCACACGGCCGACCGAATCGTACGCCCTGAGACTCTCGCCCAGGATTTTAGCAAGCCCGCGCAGCGCATCGTCCCCGGCATGGTGCCCGTATGTGTCGTTGATTTGTTTAAAGTGGTCGATGTCGCACATTCCGACGGCCAGAACATCACCCTGGCGGCCGGCGCGCGCGAGCTCCTCTCTCAGCCGGTCGAGAATGGCCCGCCGGTTCAGCAGCCCCGTCAACACATCGTGGGTAGCCTGGTGAGCTAGTATTTCCCTGCTTTCGACCAGCGCGTCCTGCATCTCGACCATACGGCGGCCGACCTCGATGCGGGCGCGCAGTTCGCCGGGATCGAAGGGCTTGGATAGGTAGTCGTTGGCCCCTGCGTCCAGCCCGGCGATGATGTCTTCCTTTTCGCCCCTGGCGGTCAGCATGATGATGTAGGGCGGTCGGTCGGTCTTCAGAGCCCGGACCCGGCGCACGACCTCCAGCCCGTCCATCTCCGGCATCATCCAGTCAAGCAGAACCAGCTTCGGCGCATCCTCTTTCCGCATCATCTCCCAGGTCTCTCTGCCGTCGAAGGCCGTTGCTGCGATGAAGCCCCATTTGACAATGACCGCCTGGAGCATGAAGCGTGATGTGGCATCGTCTTCTGCGATCAGGATTTTCATGGGGAAAGCTCCTTCCTGAAAACAATTTGTCCTTCCATGGCGCCGGCTTTTTCTTTCAACTTCGAAAGTAGCGAAACACATGAAAAGGTTTTTTCTTTTGCACCATCAATCCTGCTTTTCCATTGCCTCTTTCAACCGCTCGAATTGCGTTTCCAGATCGTCCATGGCGGCCAGGGCGGCGCTCAGGTTTCCGGCTCCGGCCGATTTTTCCATTTCGAATGCCGTTGCGCGCAGAGCCTCGCCGCCGATGTTGGCCGACGCACCCTTGATGGTGTGGGCCTGCCGTTCCGCCTTCCGGGCGTCCCCTGCCTCCAGATAGCCCCGCAGGACCTTGATCTGAAGCGGAATGTCCTGCAGGAAGCTCTCGATCACCGTGCGCGCCAGATCCTCATCATCCATCACCCGGGCCATCATTCCCGCACGGTCGAAGATCGGTGATGAACCGGATTCGAATACGTCGGCCTTTTCCCTGTTTTCATCCTTATTCGTTGTTCCGGTTTCATCCAGGTCTTTCGAAAGCCACTTTTCCAGAACCTCGGCCAGGGCCAGCGGCGTCACCGGCTTGGATATGTAGTCGTTCATTCCCGCTTCCAGACAGCGTTCCCGGTCGCCCTGCATGGCGTGGGCCGTCATGGCGATGATGGGAATCCGCGAAACCGGATGGATGCCGGATTCGGGTTCCCGGTTGCGAATGGCAAGGGTGGCTTCCAGTCCGTCCATCTCGGGCATCTGTACGTCCATCAGCACCAGGTCGTAGGGAATGGCCTCGAGGGCTTTGACCGCTTCCGCGCCGTTGGCCACCGCGTCGGCCCGCAGACCCAGTTTCTTCAGAATCCCCAGGGCCACCTGCTGGTTGGTGATGTTGTCCTCGGCCAGAAGGATGCGCGCCTTGCGGTCCTTGAACCAGTTCAGCATCTCGCGGGCCGTGTGGCGCGTGGCGATGGGCTGCCCCGTTTCCACCGGCTTGTCGCCGCCCCTCAGGGCCAGGGACAGAACGGTTCTGAGTTCATCGTGCCGTATCGGCTTGGTGGCATACGCCGCAAAACCGATCTCCTCAAATCTCCGGGCGTCTCCCCGCATCCCCAGGGATGTGAGCATCACCATCCGGGCGCCGGCCAGACGCTTGTCTTCCCGAATGGTCCGGCCCAGGGCTTCTCCGTCCATGCCCGGCATCTGCATGTCGATCAGAGCGATGCGGAAAGGATCATTCCCGTCCAGCGCCTCATGCAGGGCATGTAAGGCTTCCGGGCCGTCCTTCGCCTCTGACGGGCGCATGCCCCAGGAGACCAGGTGCGCGGTGAGAATTTCCCGGCTGGTGGCGTTGTCGTCCACGATCAGCACGCGCACGTCGTTCAGATCGGCGGATGGAATGCTTTGCCTCCGGGTCCCCTCAGCCTGCTTGCCGAATCGGGCGGTGAACCAGAACTCCGAACCCCTGCCCGCTTCGCTCGCCACACCAATTTCACCGCCCATCAGTTCGGCCAGTTGTTTGGAAATGGCCAGTCCCAGGCCGGTGCCGCCGTACTGCCGGGTGGTCGATGCATCCACCTGAGTGAACTTGTCGAAAAGCATTTCGGTCTTGTCTTTGGGTATGCCGATGCCCGTGTCGCGTACGGCAAAGCGTAAAAGGACGTCTTTCTCACCCTCTTCCGCCACCGAAACGCGGACCACCACCTCGCCGGCAGGGGTGAACTTGACGGCATTACCCGTCAGATTGGTGAGGATCTGGCGCAGGCGGCCCGGATCGCCGCGCAGCAGGGCGGGAACCGCGGGGTCGGTGGCGCAGAACAGATCGAGGCCCTTTTCATGGGCGCGAAGGGCCAGAACGGCGGTAAAATCTTCCATCAGGCTCAACAGATCGAAGTCCAGATTTTCCAGGTCGAGCTTCTTCGCCTCGATCTTGGAGAAGTCGAGAATGTCGTTGATCAGGCCAAGAAGAGATTCGGCGCTGATCCGAACGATCTCGGCGTAGCGCCGCTGCTCGTCGGTCAGCCTGGTATCCAGCAGCAGGCCGGTCATGCCGATGACCCCGTTCATGGGCGTGCGGATCTCATGGCTCATGTTGGCCAGAAATTCGCCCTTGGCGATACTGGCCATCTCGGCCTGTGCGGCCATGTTGCCGGCCCGGATCGTGGCCTCCTCCAGGTGGCGGTTGGTTTCCTGAAGATTTGCCTCCATGGTTTTGCGTTCTGTATTGTCGCGGATGCACTCTATGGCAGCCACGATTTCGCCATTTGCGTCCCTCAGGACAGACGCCGTTCCCGTGAGATAGAGATTGCCGCCGGGCAGATTGGGTGTGTAGGATTCACCGAAAAGAATGCCCTCCTTTCGGTGAACCCCAATATAAGCCAATTCCATTTCCGGCCGGGGATGAAGGGCCAGATCGATCAGGATGGGTCTTCTTTCTCCATAAAAAGGGAGCGCATATTCATGGTCGCCCCTGCCGAGGATATCTTCCTTCCGGATGCCGGTCAACGATTCGATGGACCGGTTCCATGCGATTACCCTGCCTTCCCTGTCGATGACCAGAGTGGCGTCCGGCAAAAATTCGATGATTTCCTCCAGGCGCCGTTGAGAATCGCGAGCCGCCTCCTCGGACTGCTTCTGGGCGGTGATGTCCCGGGAAGCGCCCTGAAAACCAAGTAACCTGCCGGATTCGTTTCTGAGGGGAAGAACATTTGCGGATTGCCAGCGCCAGCTTCCATCGATGTGCTGGATGCGGTACTCGGCGCTGTCCTGCCGATGACCTTTCTTGACCACTCTCTGCAGGAAGGCCGAGCACCTTGGAACATCGTCCGGATGGACGAATTTTTCGAAATGACGTCCGACCATCTGGCCGGGCGGATACCCCAGCAGGACGATCGAGGACGGAGAGACGAAGGAGAACACCGCCTCGGGAGTCAGGGTGAAGATGATATCGCGGCTGTTTTCGATCAGGAGTCTGTATTTTATCTCGCTTTGGCCCAGCTTCCGGTGCGCTGCGTTCCGGTTGATCGCGCTGCCGATGATTCCAGCGACCACCTGCAGTCTCTGAATCTGATGCTCCGGCCAGGCGTGCGGCGCGCGCACGGCGTCAAATCCGAGAAATCCCATGAGCTGGCCGCGGTCGCTTCGCATTGGCAGGCAGATCAGCGACTGTATGTCCTGTAAGCGGAATTCCTTTTTTTCGGCTTCGGCTTCCGGCGGCAGGGCCTCGACGTCGGGAATATGCAGGGGTATCAGCTCGCGCATTCGGCTCTTCCACCAGGGCATCGCGTCCGTTGGAAAGTTCTGTATCCGGTCCTTTTGCGGGGCGATGCCCGGGGTGCACCATTCGTGGGTGTTGCTTATGGCGCTCAGGTCTTCGGAACAGGAAAACAGATAGCTCCGGTCCACATCGAAGAGCATGCCCAGGCGGGCCAGGATCTGATTGACCCCCTCGTCGAATTCGCTTTCACTTATGTTGACAAATTGCGCGGACAACTCGGTGACGGTCTGCTGAAAACGAAGCTCAAAGCGTTCCTGTTCGCGCCGGCGGTATGCCTCGCTCACGTCCCGGAAGACAAGCACGGCCCCGATGACGCTGCCGGTTGTGTTGTGAATGGCCGCGCAGCTGTCGGCGATATGGAGTTCCGTGCCGTCGCGGGCGATGAGCATGGTGTGATTGGCCAGTTCCACGACAAGGCCCTCGCGCAGGGTGCGTACGACCGGGTTTTCAGTCTCCTGACGGGTTTCGGCATGTACGATGCGAAAGATCTCCGATACGGGGCGCCCCCTGGCCTCGTCGGAACTCCAGCCGGTCAGGACTTCGGCCACGGCGTTGAGACTGACCGTCCCGCCCTGCATGTCGCAGGTAATGACGCCGTCCCCGATCGAGCGCAGGGTGGCTGACAGGCGTTCCTCGCTTTCCTGCAGTTTTGCCTGCTGGGCGCGGATTCCCGCATCGGTGCGGCGGAGCAGCACATAGATGAGGCCGAGCAGAAGGGCCAGCAACACTGCGGCGGCGGTTCCGCCCAGAATGGTCAGACGCATGAAAGCCGCCTGGTCGGAGGTGATGTCGCACATGACCAGCAGGCAGCCGACTGCTTTGCCCGAAGCGTCCTTCAGGGGAGCGGCGGATACCCGCCAGTTTTTCCCATCAAAGCGAACCTCCCGGTCGATCCGGTTGTGGGCGTGTTCCACTGCCGGGTCATGGTCCGCCACCGGAGCGAAAGCGTCGGGCAGGCTGCCCCGGGAGGCATGGATCACGACACTGTGCGGCAGAAACTCCCAGTCAAACGTTTTTCCGAGCCGGTGCATTCCCTCCTCAAAAGTCTGGCGGTTCAGCAGCCCCTTGTGGACGAGCAGGGCCATCTGAACGCCGGGGCGAAGGCTCATCGATTCCAGCACGTTGCTGATTTCCTTGCCCAGTTCCACGTAGCCGGCAAGCCGGTTGTCATCGAAGACCGGCTGCACCGTCCGCAGGGTTAAGACGCCCTGGTTTCCCAGTTCGATGCCGGAAACCGCTTCACCGGTCCGTTCGGCCTCCAGCGCCGTGAAACGGTTGATCAGGCCGCCGCGCTTCTCCGGATTGTGAACCCGCAGGAGGCACACGCGGTTTGCATCTAAAAAGTTAAAATGCGTCAGGTTGATTTCCCTGTGCATTCTGTCAAACACCGGACGCCAGTCCGCCAGCAGTCGCTCAGCGTCGCCCTCGCGCAGGGCCTTGCCGGAATTGGCGGCAACGGTCTTCAGGGTCTGGAGCATTGCAGAGGCGTGCTGATCCACCGCTGTTTGCAGATCGCGGTTTGCCACATCAATCAGAGTGGTTACATCTCTGGCAATCTGATCCTGATACTGATTCCACAGAAGGGCTCCGGATCCGACCGTCAATAAAACCACCATACCCGTCAGCGGAAGCAGCAGACGGTTCAGGACCGGCCTGGGAGAGGGAGTAATCCGGCGTGCGGCGATCCGGGAGGCAAAAACCACGATCAGCAGGACAAAAATCAATCCAGCGGGCAGGGCCGCTTTTTCGGCCACATTCCATTTCCAGTCGCGGGCGTCGATATCCATACCCAGCATGGCGAGCAGGTCGTTGGTTTTCGGGTTAATGACCGGCACCAGGGCCGAGACCCACACCCCCCAGCGGTCGGGGTAAGGGCCTTCGACGGCTGGGGTCCGGGTATCGAATGCGCGGATATCACTTTCCGTGGCATCCTCGTAAACCTGTCCGGGCGGGGAATAGTCCTCCGAGTCGGTCGGCTCGCTGTCCACGAAGAAAAAAACGGTCCCATCGATTCTGCGGCCCATGAGGTAGACGAACCGGCAATTCGGGTTGACCGCGCGCACGGCGATTAACCTTTCCTTGAGATTCCGGTAATGGGGGTTGGTCAGATCGGCTTCCGTAGCGGTGAGCGCCCTGATGCGGTCGATATTCAAGGCTTGCGCCACCAGCTGCGCCTGCTGAAGCAGGTCGGTCCGCATTTGGCGGTCGGCCCGCGCCAGCAGAAACCAGGTGAAAAGCGCTGCGCCGATCAACGCCGAAACGCCGATCATCCACAGGCCGCGCTTCTTTCCCGGCCCTGTCGATTGCATGTCTTTCATGAGACGATCCCCCTTGAACGGTCCGTTGTTTCCTTGATCCGCACCAGGCCTACCCGCTCCGGATCGATTCTTGAGATGTTTCAAGACCCCGGGCCACCGTAACAAAAAGCCTTACCATTTAAGTTGCGTTAAACGCAATTATATCTGCTATCGAGCGGTCTTATGCGTATGGGTCGGTTCTAATATAAGCAACAACAATGCCAATGCCGCCTTGTTCTTCAAGCCGGCTGGAATTTCTTCGGCTGTTCCGGGGGATCACGACCTGAGCGGATGACGCTCATGCTCCAGAAGTCAGGAATAACGATTCCGCTGATTTGGAGCAACTGTCAGAATTGCATCGAGAGACTGAAGGCGCCGAAGTTGTGGCGTGCGCCGTCCTGGCTTTCGAACTCCCGGGTGCGCAGCACATGGGTATAGCCCAGGCGGACGTTTTGCCAGGTGACGGCAATGCCGAATTGAAGGTCGCCGACCAGCAGCTCCTTGTCCACGCTGCGGCTGTCGCGGAAGGTGTTGCCGTCAAGAAAGATGTTGCGGGCGACAGCCCGGCCGTCAATGCCGGCGAAGAGGTACCAGCCGAAGCCGTCATTTGGAACAAGGAACCCGGAGCCCGGCAGGCTCGGCTGAATGCGGGGAGGGCCGTAGTCGAGCGGTAACCGTCTGCCGAAACGCAGCATGATTCCGGCATTGGCATAAGTGAAGATGTTGCCCAGCGCGCCGCCGGCATGCGGCGTCATGTCGAAGGGAACCCCTAAAATCGACTTCGAAACCACGCTTCGCCAACTCCGCTGGTATGTCAGGATGAGTCCGGGTTCGTTCCTGAGCTGGGTATCCCAGCCCTGGGGTTCATCCGAACTTATGATTTCGTGAACGCGCTTCTGGGTCTCTTCTGCAAGCGAGGCAGGCCCGACCATGCCGACCGTCAGTTCAAGCTGGTCAAGCCGTCGGCCGGTTTCGGCAATCAGTCCCGCCGAACCGTACAGCCAGCCGGCATAGGGCTGGTCGTCGAGCGGCGGGTTTCGCAGGCTGATGTCCTTCGGCGTGTACATGTCCTGGCCGATCGCGTAGCCGATCCGCACGGTGCCTTCCTTCGGAAACAAAGGGAACAGGCGGGCCGCACGCAGCGACCATTCCGGCGCTCCGCCCGGCGCCGACAGCCACGCGACACGGACGCCATTGGTATAATTGTTGTCGCGGTTGTAGAAGAAGTCGTTCTCCAGAATCACGCTCAGCGTGCCCTTTGTCGGCTCATCAGCCGCAAGGGATTCCAGCGGCATAGTCAGAAACATGAGGGCCAGTACGAGAATGCCCGCACATTCACTGCCTGAAGCTACCCAGTTCATCATCCGGCTTTTCCGACAGTATTCTTTCAGCATGCTCATACCATGGTTGTAATTGTGCGGCGAAACCGCGCGAGGGCAAGACTGAACAGTATTGTTCCGATTCCGGCGATGGCGATGAACTGCGGCCAGACGACACGAATGCCTGCGCCGCGATACAGGATCGCCTGGGCCAGCATGACGAAATGGGTGTTCGGCGCTGACAGCATCACGAACTGGACGAGCTCCGGCATGCTCTCACGCGGCGTGCTTCCGCCCGAAAGCATCTGCAGGGGAAGCAGCACCAGCATGATCAGCAGACCGAACTGCGGCATGGAGCGGGCAAGCGTGCCGAGAAAGATGCCCAGCGAGGTGGTGGCGAACAGGTGGAGCGCCGTGCCGGCAAAGAACAGGGCGATGGAACCTTCGATGGGGACCTTGAGAAGGCCCTGGACGACGAAGACCAGCGAACAGGCCGTGGAGATCAGCACCACCAGCGCCATGGCCCATACCTTGCCTGCCATGATTTCGAGGGGAGTGACCGGCATCACGAGGAGATGCTCCACCGTGCCATGCTCCCGCTCGCGAATCAACGCGGCGCCGGTGAGAATGATGGAGAGCATGGTGACGTTGTCGATGATCTTCATGACTGCTCCGAACCAGGATTTGTTCAACTCCGGGTTGAAACGCGACCGCAGGGCCAGATCCACCACGGGAACCGTGTTTGAGCGGTGTCCCTGAAGGAAGCTGGTGATTTCACCGCTGATGATGGTCTGAATATAACCGCTGCCGGTGAAGGCCTGGCTCATTCGGGTGGCGTCCACATTGAGCTGGATGGCGGGGCTGCGTCCGGCCAGCACGTCGCTCTGAAAATTTGGAGGAATGTTGAGGGCAAAGGTGTCCAGGCCGGCATCCATCCGTATATCCATCTCAGCGTGCGTAATCAGCACGGGCGGTATAAAGTGCGGCGGATAGAAAGCATCGACGATGCGTTGCGAAAGCTGTGAGCGGTCCTCATCGACAATGGCGATCGGCGCCTTGTGCAGGGTCTCCGGCATGGCGGTCGCTGCGGTATGGATTGCGAACGTGAAGGCATAGATGATCAGGAAGAGCATCACGGGGTCGCGCATCAGGCTGCGCAGTTCTTTAATGCCGAGATGGAGGATGTTGGCGATGCGCATGATCAGGAATCCTGTTTCTTGAGCAGGACCGCCCCCAGGGCGATCAGTATGGGGACAGCGAGCAGCAGGGGAATAAATGATGCCTGAAGATCGCCGAATCCGAGCCCCTTGGAGAAAGTTCCGCGGAAAATGGTGAGGAAATGGGAGGTCGGATATATGCGACCGATCAAGGCGCCCGCCCCCTCCAGCGATGAAACGGGATCAAGCATGCCTGAAAACTGAACCGCCGGCAGAATGGTCAACAGCGTTGTTCCGAACAGGGCGGCGATCTGGCTGCGCATGAAGGTCGAGATCACCAGCCCGAGAGCGGTGGCGGCGATCACGTACAGCACCGCCGCCGCGGCAAGGGTTGGAAAGCTCCCCTTGAGCGGTACATCAAACACAAAAATGGCCAGGGCGGTCAGCAATAGAAAGTTCAGCAGGGCAAGGACCACGTAGGGAATCTGCTTTCCAAGCAGGAACTCCAGCCGGGTGACCGGGGTGACGTACAGGTTGACGATGGAGCCCAGTTCCTTTTCCCGTACCACCGACAGCGCGGTCAGCATGGCCGGAATCATCATCAGGAGCAGCGGAATCACCGCCGGCACCATGGCCGGCAGGCTTTTTACGTCCGGGTTGTAGCGGAAACGGGTCTCGATGGTGGCTGCCCCCGTCGTTGCAGCGGTGCCGGGGGCCTGCCGCGCCAGGGTTGCCAGCCAGTGGGCATGCATTCCCTGCACATAGCCGCGCACGGTTTCCGCACGGGAAGGCATCGCCCCGTCGATCCATGCGCCGACGGCAAACGGCGTTCCCCTGCGCAGGTCACGACCGAAACCGGGGGGAATCTCTATGGCCAGGCTGATCTCCCCTGCGCGCATGCGCTGGTCCAGCTCGGCGTAGTCCTTGATGGGCGGGCGTTTGATGAAGTAGCGTGAACCTTCGAGATTGAGGGCATAGTCGCGGCTGAGGGTTGTCTGGTCCCGGTCGAGTACCGCAAAGGAGAGGTCCTCGACATCCATGCTGATGCCGTAGCCCATGACGAACATCAGGATCACGCTTCCCAACAGGGCAAGGGTCAGGCGGACGGGATCACGGCGGAGTTCCAGGCCCTCGCGCCGGGTGTAGCTGAACAGGCGGCGCAGGCTGAAGGAACCGGCCCGTTGAGTGGGGGCCGGGGTTTGGTCCTCGGGAGCCGCTGGAACGTCATCCGTCTTTGCGGCTGATGCAAAAGGACCGGATGCCGCTTCGCCGGTCGCTTCCTCCAGATGGCTGATAAACGCCTCTTCCAGCGTTTTTACCCCGCGCTTTTCGATCAGCGAAGCAGGCGGGCCGCTTACCAGGACCCGGCCCGCGTGCATCAGCGATATCCGGTCGCAGCGCTCGGCCTCGTTCATGAAATGGGTGGATATGAAGATGGTGACCTTATCCCGGCGCGCCAGATCGATCATGATCTGCCAGAAGGCGTCGCGCGCCACCGGGTCTACCCCTGAGGTGGGTTCGTCCAGGATCAGCATCTCCGGGCCGTGGATCATTGCGACCGATAGGGAAAGCCGCTGGCGCTGCCCCAGGGGGAGGGCCTCGGGCAGGCTCTCCATTACCTTGTCCAGGCCGAAACGCTGTCTCATCTCCTGTACGCGCGCCTCAATCTGAGCTTCCGGCATCCTGAACAGGCGCGCATGAAGCACCAGGTTCTGCCGCACCGTCAGCTCGTTGTAGAGGGAAAAAGACTGCGTCATGTACCCGACGCGCCGCCGGGTGCCGATATCGTGCGGGTCCACCGGCCGGCCAAACAGCCAGGCTTCTCCTTCGCTGGCCGGCAACAGGCCGGTCAGCATCTTCATGGTGGTGGTCTTGCCGCAGCCGTTGGAACCCAGAAAACCGAAAATTTCCCCCCGGCTGATGCGGAAACTCACATGATCGACGGCGGTGAAATCGCCGAAGCGCATTGTCAAATCCTGAGCCTCGATCGCGGTCTCGCCGGCAACGTCCGTCTCCCGGGGGGGGATGATGACCGGCTGGTAGCCGTCGCGCTGGGACCGGGGCAACAGGGAGATGAACGCCTCCTCCAGGGAGGCGGCGCCGGTCTGGCTCAAAAGCTCCTTCGGAGCGCCTGTGGCGAGGACGCGTCCGGCGTTCATGGCCACCAGCCAGTCGAAACGGGAGGCCTCCTCCATGTAGGCGGTGGCTACCAGCACGCTCATGCCGTGCTGCCCGGTGCGGATACGGTCGATGAGCTCCCAGAACTGCCGGCGAGACAGCGGATCGACGCCGGTAGTGGGTTCATCCAGGATCAGAAGATCGGGGTCGTGGATCAGTGCGCAGCAGAGGCCCAGCTTCTGCTTCATGCCGCCGGAAAGCTTGCCGGCAGGCCGGCCGGTAAATGGGGCCAGCCCGGTTGCCTGAAGCAGTTCGCCGATACGCCGCTCGCGCTCCTTGCGGTCGTGACCGAACAGACGTCCGAAGAATTCGACGTTTTCAAAGACCGACAGCGTCGGATACAGGTTTCTTCCCAGACCTTGCGGCATGTAGGCGATCCGTGGGCATACGGCGCGGCGGTGTTTTGAATCGGCCATGTCGCCGCCCAGCACCTCGATCCGTCCGGACTGGATCGCCCTCGCGCCGGCCACGAGAGAGAACAGGCTGGACTTGCCGACACCGTCGGGGCCGATGACCCCAACCATGCAGCCGGCCGGCAACTCTATGGTGATCCCATCCAGCGCCGGCGTCCTGCCGTAACGCAGGCTCACCTCCCGCAGCCGGGCGACGGGCGGCGATGTTCCGGATTCGGGTTCGCTCATTCGAGCAGCCTCGTCTGCAGATGCGCCGGCCACGGGACTGCGGGATCAAGCCGCACATAGGCCATGCCGGGCAGCCCGGTCTTTACGTGAACAATGTACTTTCTGAGCAGTTCCACGGGAACCTGCGCCCGGATGCGAAACATCAGCTTCTCCCGTTCGCTGGCCGTCTCCACGGTCTTGGGGGTGAACTGGGCCACGTCGGAGACGAAGGACACGCTTGCCGGAATCACATACTGGGGCGCCGCGTCGATCACCAGGCGCACCTCGGTGCCCAGGGCGACCCTCCCGGCCGCGACCGTTGGAAGGAAAAAGGTCATGTAAACATCGTTCAGGTCAATCATGCTCAGCACGCGGCCGCCTCCGCCCACCACCTCGCCGGGCTGGGCCACGCGATACTGAATGCGGCCATCTCTTGGCGCCTGAAGCGCGCTGTCGGCGATTTCGACATCGATGCGTTCAACGCTCGCTCTGGCGGCCTCCACCGCCGATTCCGCGCCGTAGAGCTGGGCGCGTGCCGTTGCGATGGCCGCATCAGCCGCTGCGATCTGAGCGTGTACGGCGCTGACCGCAGCCGCCGCGCCTTGTACCTCGGCGCTGTCGTCATCCGCTTCCTGTTGAGAGCTCGCGCCTTCGCTCGCCAGAAGCGAAGAACGCGACAGGCGCTTGTTGGCGATCTGATGCTCGGCCTCGCGCTGTGCCAGAACCGCCAGGGTTGCCTTTTTCTCCGCCTCCCGAAGAAGAAGTTGACTGTGTGCAATGGTGACCGAGCTTTCAGCCTGGCGTAATTGTGCTTCGGCCTGACGCAGCTGCGCCTCCAGCATATCGGTGTCCATCCGCGCGACCACCTGGCCTGCAGTGACAGAGTCGCCTTCGCGCACAAATATTTCTTTTACGCGGCCGGCGGTTTTGGTGGCGATATCGATCTCCACCGCCTCGATGCGCCCGTTTCCGCTGACCAGGGCGGCATCCTCGCTCTTGCCGCCATACTTCATCCAGGCGAGTGCGGCTGCCGCGACCAAGGCCAGCACCCACACGGAGCGGATCAACCACTTTTTCGTTTGAGCTTTCATCGTCAGTTATCCATGGTTTCTGTTTCTTTTACGGCAATGGTTCCGCCGCCCAGGGCCGAATACAGGTTGACCACGCTGGCGAGCAGGGTCCGTCGTGTCTGCACCAGCACCTGCTCGGCGGCGAATCGTCCGCGTTCTGCATCCAGCACCTCCAGATAGGGAGTCGCACCGTTTTCATAGCGCAAATTAACAAGTCGCGTGCGTTCAGCCTGGGTTGCCACGATGGCCTGCTGCACGGCCACCTGACGGGCAATCCATCGGCGATCGGCCAGTGCATCGGCCACCTCGCGGAAGGCGCCCTGTACCGTCCGTTCATACTCGGCCACCGCAATATGGCGACGCGCTTCCGCCAGGTCGAGATTGGCCTGGTTGCGGCCGCCGTCAAAAATCGGCAGAGAGATGCTGGGCGTGAAACTCCAGATCAAACTATCCGCGCCGAACAGCCCGTCAAGGTCGGTGCTTGCGCTGCCCAGGTCGCCGGTCAGCGCAATGCGTGGAAAAAAAGCGGCGCGCGCCGCGCCGATATTGGCATTGGCGGCCTTGAGCAGATGTTCGGCGGCGAGCACGTCGGGACGGTTGAGCAGCAGCTCGGAAGGCAGCCCCGGCGAGATGCCGCGCACGAAGGCGGTTTCAATCTGTGAAAGCGGACGGGACTCAGGGGCCAGGGGGGTGCCTGCCAGGAGGGTGAGCGCGTTGTGGCTCTGCTCGCGCTGGCGTTCCAACTCCGTCAATTCGAGCCGTGCCTGGTTCAGAAGTATCTCGGACTGCGCGGCGTCCAGCTTGGAGGCCGAGCCCACCTCGTAGCGGCGATTCATGATGCGGCAGGACTCCTCACGGGTGGCCAGGGTTTGCCGGGCGGTGTTCAGCCGCTCATCGAGTTCCCGTTCCAGGAGATAGACATTCGCCACCTGGGCCGTCAGGCTGATCTGAACGGCTCGTCTGGCCTCCTCGCTGGCGAGATAGGATTCCAGCGCCGCGTCCTTGAGATTGCGCACGCGCCCCCAGAAGTCCAACTCCCATGTGCTCAGATTGAGCGTGGCCTGGTATTGCGAGGAAGTGTGGGAGCGCCCGGTGATGGACAGATCGGCCGGCACGCGCGACCGGGTGCCCATCGCCCCTGCGCTGATGCTTGGCAGCTGGTCTGCGCGCTGGATGCCGTACAAGGCCCTGGCCTCTTCCACCCGTTGTATCGCTGTGCGCAGATCGCGGTTGTTCTCGATAGCGATGGAGAGCAATTCATTCAGACGGGCGTCGCCGAAGAACTGTCTCCAGCCAAGCCGCATGATTTCAGGCGAGTCAGGCGACACATCCAGACCTTCCACATTGAATTTTTCCGCCATCGGGGTGTCGGGCCGTTCAAAGGTCGGCGCCAGCGAACATCCTGCCAGCAGAAAGAGCATGGAGATGGTAAAAAAAACCGGCCTCATGGCGGCCGCGGCATCTCTTGGCACCGGCGTCTTGAGGAACCTTCGGTTTTGGTTCCGAAATTTATCCAAACTTGAATCCTCCGGAACTTTTACAGAATTCGGCGAAGATAATGTGAAAATCATGGTTCCTGACCCCCCCTTATCGTCCTGATGGGTCAGAATATCCGGGCAGCTGCTGCAGGCATAATACCATAACGGCCCCCACTGTCGAAGGTAATTTCTGAAGAAAACGCCGCTTACGTTTTCAGGCTTCAAACCGATCAAATAAAACGCCATGGAGCGATCCTTTTATCATGGATCGTCACGGTTCCGGTCGTCCGGCAGTCCGAACAGAAGCTGGGTCTGCCGCACAATAATATCTTCCATGTTTTGCAGATAGGCCTTGCTGAAGCGATTGGCTTTGCCGCCCAGCGCGTCGAGGACGGCGTCCATGTAGTCCGCGTGAAAGCTCACCGGCGTGATGAGAATCACGGCGTGAAGCAATGCATCCTCATCGCTCAATCCGGGTCGAATGCTTTTGAAAAGCGTCTTGAGAAAGTTTGTCTCCGGAGTAATCAGTTCTGTTTTGATCAGGTCCTGAAGCGGTCCCCTGTATTGCAGCAGTTGATAGAACACCCGGGAATGCCAGCGGGGGTATTTTCGGGAGAAAAGCAGCGAAATGCTGCGGTGAATGACGGCTCGAATCGCACGGGACCGTCCCTTCGGCGTATCGAGGATGGGTTCAATCGGCTTCAGGATACTGGAGAGCGGAAATTCATGCCACCGCCGAATGGCGGTTTGAACCACGGCTTCAAAAAGCCGGTCCTTTCCACCGAAATGATAGTGAATGCTGCCGATGTTTGCCTTGGCTCTTCCGGCGATGGCGCGGGTGGAAACATTGGCGAATCCCAAATCGGCCGCCAGTTCACCGGCCGCATTGATCAAGGCGTCCCGGGTTTGTTCGCTTCCGGCATAGGTTGTTTTCATTCTTGCCGCTCCGGTGCAAATTTAATCATTCGGCTAAATTTAAACGATCGAGTTAATTTCGTCAAGCAATTCAAATGGACGCCTGTGGGCGATAGGCTTGTAAGGCGGGTCGATTTTTGAGGCCGTTCCCGCGCTTGAAGATCGGAATCAAGGAAACATGGAAATTTGTGTTGACCCGGACCGGGGGTTCTGCTAAAAGCCGGTAAAACAACCGATTCAACTCGTTTGTTAGGGGTGCTCCGGGATTCGGGGCTGAGAACATACCCTTTAACTTGAACTGGGTAATGCCAGCGTAAGGAAACATGAGCGGTCCGCAGGTGAAGCTTCCTTACAAGCTTCGCCTTTTTTTATGCTCCCTTCAAAGCCGGTCTTCCAGGTTCAGAACAGTCGAGCAAGTCGGAAATGCGCGTTTCAAGGCGCGTAACCATCAATCCACATCATTCAGGAGGAAGGCAATGGAGTTGAACGAGGTAACCATTACAAGCGCCATTATTGACCGGTTTCATGAGAAACTCAAAGACAGCCTCGATGCGGATGTCGCCGTAGTGGGCGGCGGTCCGTCGGGGCTGGTCGCCGGCTATTATCTGGCCAGGGCGGGGAAAAAGGTGTCCCTGTATGAGCGCAAGCTCAGCGTCGGGGGCGGCATGTGGGGCGGGGGCATGATGTTCAACGAGATCGTGGTTCAGGATTCGGCGATTCACGTGCTTGATGAATTCGGCATTCGATCCAAAAGATACGCGGAAGGCTATTATACCGCCGATTCCGTGGAATCCATCTCGACGCTGACGTCTAAAGCGGTTCAGGCGGGGGTTCGAATCTTTAACTGCATGACCGTGGAAGACGTCATGATGCGGCCAAACCGAATCACCGGGCTGGTGCTGAACTGGTCCGCCGTGGACCTGGCCGGTCTCCATGTGGATCCCCTGGTGATCCGCTCCAAATTCGTGATCGACGCCACCGGCCATGACACCGAGGTGGTCCGGGTGGTTCAGAGAAAGGTGCCTGGAGAACTGCTAACGCCCAACGGCAAAATCGAGGGCGAGAAGTCCATGTGGGCCGAACGGGCCGAATCCCTGACCCCGGAGAACACCCGGGAGGTTTTTCCAGGTCTTTATGTGGCCGGCATGGCGGCCAACGCAACCTTCGGCGAGCCCCGCATGGGGCCGATCTTCGGGGGCATGCTGCTTTCCGGTGAAAAGGTGGCCAGGGAACTGATCGAACGGCTCGATGCCTGCTGAAAATTGCTCACGGAGTTCACAGAGGACGCGGAGTTGATTCTTTGAGATCGGCGTTTGTATCCGTGCTCTCTGCGAACTCCAACATGGCGGTTTTAAATGCGGCGGAGAATTTCGGCCGCCCTTTCCAGGGTTTCATCCTGCTTGGCAAAGCAGAACCGCAGGACCCGGCGGTCGTCCTTCCGATGATAGAACACCGAGGTGGGGATGGCGGCCACGCCGTATTCCCGGGTCAGACGCCTTGAAAAATCCACATCCGGCTCATCGGAAATCCGCGAATAATCCAGCATCTGAAAATAGGTTCCGTGGCAGGGCAGGGGCGTGAACCGGGAGGCTTCGATCATGGACCGGAACAAGTCGCGCTTCTGCCGGTAGAATCCGGCCAGGTTCGCGTACCAGTCTGAATGTTCCATGAAATCGGCAATCGCCATCTGAACCGCCGTATTGGAGGTGAAGGTGACGTACTGGTGAATTTTTTGAAACTCCCTGGAAAGCTCCATGGGCGCCAGGCAGTACCCGATCTTCCAGCCCGTGGCGTGATAGGTTTTGCCGAATGAGCTGACCACGAAGCTTCTTTGCCTCAGTTCCGGGCGCAGGGCCATGCTCTGATGCGCCAGGCCGTCGAAGATGATGTGTTCGTAAACCTCGTCGCTCAGGATCAGCATATCCGTGCCGCGTACGATCTCCTCGAGCCGGTCCAGATCCCTGGCCAGGAGAGCTGCGCCGGACGGGTTGTGCGGAGAGTTGAGGATGAGAAGCCGGGTCCTTGGCGAGACGGCGGCCTTGACCGCTTCCCAGTCAACGGCATAATCCGGATGGCTGAGCTGGACATAGACCGGCCTGCCTCCGCAGAGTTCAACCGACGGCGCATAGGAGTCGTAGGCCGGTTCGAAAAGAATCGCCTCGTCTCCGCGGTGAACGACCGCGGTGATCGCGCAGAAAAGCGCTTCCGTGGCGCCGCTGGTGACCGTTATTTCCGTGGCCGGGTCATAGACGGCGCCGTAAAGCCGGCGCACCTTTTCGGAAATTTTCTCTCGAAGCCGCGGGACCCCCTGCATGGGCGCGTATTGATTGCTTCCCTGGCGCATGTGTTTTTCAACCGCGTCGATGAGGCGCTCGTCCACGGAAAAATCCGGAAACCCCTGCGAGAGGTTGATCGCGCCGCATTCGTTGGCCAGCTGGGTCATCACCGTAAAGATCGTTGTTCCGATATGGGGCAGTTTGGATATCATAATCGCGACTTTGGTTTTAATTCAGTGCTTTTGAGCACTGGATGCATATCAATGCAAATTATTTCCGATCCTTTTCCGTAAACAGCATTTGCCGTATGACCGTCTACAACGCTCAGGTCCGCATTATACGGCAATCTACCTGACGGTCGCGGCGGCGTCCACCAGTTTCTGAAGGTTGACCTTGTTGACGCAGTCGGAGAAGTTTTCGGACAGAACATCGGGCCGTATCCACCGGCTCGAAGGATTGGACTTCTGGGCCTGGCCCCGGACGGTGTCCGCGCTCAGAGTACGGCCGTCGACGATGGTTTTTGCTTCATAAGCGATGGTGCTCACCCAGTTTCCCGCCTGAAGATCCAGGGAGAATTCCTGAATGCTGATCTGAAGCTTCCGGCCCCCTGTTACCGTTTCCGGAACCGCGGTTACCCCCATCGCTGCCAGGCGCTCTTTGAAGGCTTCCATGAACAGTCCGGTTATCGGATAAGGCCCGACAAGGCGTTTTGCCTGTCCGGGTTTTTGCAGGGAATACGCAAATATTTCGGTAAAATACGGCATTTTTTGTTGCGCTCCGGGCCCGAGGGTTGTCTGGGTTCGGCGAAGATCTTCAACGGTCAGGGCGATGGAGCGGTCTTCCGTCAGACCGGGATGCATCGCCATCTGGTACGAAACATCCAGGTATTGTGTGCGGGCGCATCCCCCCAGTACCGCGGCAATGAGAAAAATGAGACAAAAATAAGTCAATTTTTTCATAAATTTCCTCCAAATCTTATGGTTTATTTCAATAAATATTTCGCATTCATCATTTCGTATCGTACTATAATGCCAAATAAAAATTAAAATTGCAATGAATTATATTTCTTCTTTAAAGACGATTCAAATAAGATAATGCCATTTTCTCTTGACACTAGTCTGAAAGGCAGATATAGAAAAAATTTCCCGGATAAGTTTCGAAAACCAGATTCAATAATATCAATAAGTTGTTGATGTGTCTGGTTTCGTTAATGCAAAAAAAGATCTTATTGTCAGGCTGAGATGATTTGCTTGTGTTTGAGTGGATAACTGTTTTGTTTCAACTATCATAAACTATTGAATATTCATTATGCGTATTCATCCTTGGCGGTAGAAAATAAGTGTTTTGCTGAGTAAATGGCTCCGGATTTAAATCATTAATGAAAAGGATGAAACCCATGGAGGAGATACGTTTTCACGGCAGAGGCGGACAGGGGACGGTGCTGGCATCCATTGCACTGGCGAAAGCCTTTTTCAAGGCCGGGTATTTCGTGCAGACCTTTCCCGTTTTCGGTTCCGAACGCCGGGGCGCTCCGGTGGAAGCCTATCTACGGCTGGGAGCAACCAAAATTCTGGTCCGCAGCAACATATATACGCCGGATCATGTGGTGGTGCAGGACTACAGGCTGCTGCAGACCGTGAATGTGACGCAGGGGCTCAAACCCGGAGGATGGGTGCTGATCAATGCTCCGGGTCTTCCGGAAGACCTGAGTTGTTTTGACGGATTCAGGCTGGCCCATGTCGATGCGGCGCGCATTGCCGTGAAACATCAACTGGGAACCCGCACCCAGCCGATCATCAATACAGCGGTGATGGGCGCTTTTGCCCGCATGCTGGGAAAGCCTCCCCTTGAAGCCGTCACGCAGGCCATCGAGGCAGAGATGCCCGTAAAACCAGCGGAAAACGCCGCCGCAGCGCGAGAAGCCTATGAAAAGGTCGAACTCTTCGGATGGGTGGATGCCGGCGGCAAGAATCGGTCCGGGCCCGGCCAGGGCGTCTGACCGTTCCCGGAAGGCTGATTCCGGCTTGCGGCGGGTTTTTGAATCCGGATTTTAATTTTATTCAGGTGGGAAAATGGCATCAGATCAGGAAATAAAGATGGAGATTTCGCTGTTGACATCGCGCTCAAGAATTCTGACCGATGTGAACCATACCGGCACGTGGAGTTATATCCGTCCCTCCTATCGGGACAAGACCGCCCCGTGCACCGTGGCCTGCCCCTGCGGAACGGACATTCCCCAGGTTGAAATGCTTGCCGCGCAGGGGCGCTTCAGAACCGCCTGGGAAACCATTCTGATGGAAAATCCCTTTCCCGCGGTTTGCGGCCGGGTCTGCTTTCATCCCTGCGAAACCGCCTGCAACCGCAGGGAATTCGACAGTTCCATCTCCGTTAACGGTCTGGAGCGTTTTCTGGCCGATACGGCGATGAAAGACGAATCCATGGACAATATGGTCAAAAGATCGTCGAACGGCAAAAGAATCGCCATCGTGGGCGCCGGGCCCGCCGGCCTTTCGGCAGCCTGTTTTCTGACGCGCCTCGGTTACGCCTGCGATGTGCTGGAAGCCGAAGAAGAGCCGGGCGGGGTGCTCCGCTGGGGGATTCCGGCCTACCGTCTTCCTTTAGACATCCTTAACTGGGAGATTCGAAGAATCAAGGCCGCAGGGGTCAATATTTTCTGCAATACCCCGGTTCACGCGGGTTTTCTCAGAGAGGCCAGGGGACACTATGACGCGGTTTTTGTCGGAAGCGGCCATGGGCAATCCCAAAATCCGGGCATTCCCGGACAGGATCTGGCTAAAGACGGGTTGAAGTTTCTGGCGCAGGTCAGAAAGCATACTGCAGCTCCCCGGCCGGGAACCGCGGTCGTGATCGGCGGCGGCAACACGGCGGTTGATGTGGCCCGCTCGCTGCTTCGTTTCGGGGTTCAACCGCTGATCATCTACCGGAGAAGGCAGCTCGATATGCCGGCTTTTGACCACGAGGTCAAAAGAGCGCTCGCGGAAGGAGTCCGGCTGATGCAGCTGCATGCGCCGGTTTCAATTGAACGGGATCCTCAGGGCGCCGTGATCCGTCTTCAGAAGATGAAGATTTCCGATATCGGATCCGACGGCCGTCCCCGGGTGGTTCCCGTATCGGATGAGACGGTTTCCATAGAGGCTTCCGATGTGTATGCGGCGATTGGAGCGCAGGCCGCCGAGTCCTGGATGGCCCCGGCCGAGGATGCGGCCCGCTTGAAACTCAGCCATTGCGCGGTCTGCTTCGATGAGGTTCCCGTGGTGTTTGGAGGAGACCTCACCAATGCCGTTCAGAGCGTTCCCGATGCCGTCGCCTCGGGCAAACAGGCCGCCATGGCCCTGGATGTTTTCTTCAGACAGGGGAAAGCGGCCGTTGTGAAACGTTTGCAGGAATGCCGGGTCGGCGACGGAGATTCGCTTTCCATGGAAATCTATCTGGAAGGGGAGCGGGTAAAAAGGTCCCGTCACGTGGTGCGGTTTGAAGAGATCAACACGGATTATTTCTGCTCCGTCAAGCGTCCGCAGCCCCTGTCGCTGCCGCCCGCGTCCAGCATTCGTTCCTTTGACGAGGTCGACCTCTCCCTGGACGCCTGTCAGGCCGTTCAGGAGGCCGGCCGGTGTTTTAACTGCGGGATCTGCAACGGGTGCGACAACTGCCTGACCTTCTGCCCGGAGGTCGCGGTGATTCGAGACAAAACCCGGCGGCGCATCAACGCCGACTATTGCAAGGGATGCGGAGTCTGCGTGGTGGAATGTCCGCGCAGCGCCATGGTCATGGAGGATGCCCAGTCATGAGAGAAGTCATCGAAGGAAGTCATGCGGTCGCCGAGGCGGTTCGGCTCGCGCGGGTCAAGATGATGTCGGCCTATCCCATCACTCCCCAGACCCATATCGTGGAGGAACTGTCCAAATACTGCGCGGAAGGAAAAATAAACGGGAGCTTCATGTGCGTGGAAAGCGAGCATTCGGCCATGGCTTCGGTTATCGGCGCCGCCAGCGGCGGCGTGCGGACCTTTACGGCCAGCTCCTCCCACGGCCTGGCCCTGATGCACGAGATGCTGCACTGGGCCGCCGGGGCAAGGCTTCCCATCGTGATGGCCGAGGTCAACCGTGCTCTGGGGCCGGGATGGAACCTGTGGATGGATCAGAGCGACAGCCTGGCCCAGCGAGACACCGGATGGATTCAGCTTTACTGCGAAGACGGCCAGGAAGCGCTCGACACCGTTTTGCAGGCCTACCGGCTGGCTGAGATCCTCAGCCTTCCGGTCATGGTGGTGTTGGACGCTTTTTTCCTTTCTCATACCTATGAACCCGTGGATATTCCGGATCAGGGGGCCGTGGACCGGTTTCTGCCCGCATATGTTCCAAAAATTCAGATGGATACCAAGAATCCCTGCGCCCTGAACCAGATGGCCCCGCCGCCGGTGTACATGGAAATGCGCCGCAGCATGCAGTCGGCCATGGAGATGGCCCCGGACGTGTTCGGCCAGGTGGAGGATGAATTCTTCTCCGTATTCGAGCGCCGGTACGGTCCGGTGGATGCCTTCTGCTGCGAGGATGCCGAGGTGATTCTGGTCATGGCCGGAACCATGGCGAGCACCTGCCGGCAGATGGTGATGGATCTTCGGGAAAAAGGCGAAAAGGTGGGGCTTTTAAAACTCAAGATGTTCCGACCCTTTCCGGCCGAAGCGGTTTATCAAAACCTCCGGTCCGCGAAAAAGATCGCTGTGGTGGACCGGAACTGCTCTTTCGGCGTGGGAGGGATATTCGCCCAGGAGATCCGGGCCTCCCTGTACAACCGCCCGGAGCGTCCCCCGGTGTTCAGTTACATCGCCGGGCTGGGAGGAAGGGACATTACCGTGCAAACCCTGGAAACGATTTACCGTATGACGTACGAGCAGGCGGCGCCCCGGCCGGAAAGCGTCTGGGTGGGCCTGAACGAGGAGCTTTTCAAATCATGACGACCGAGACCATTTCCGATACCGAGTACATGAGTTCCGGGCATGTGGGCTGTCCGGGCTGCGGCGCGACCATCGCTATGAAACTGGCCCTGAGGGCCCTGGGCGAAAACACCATGCTGGTGATTCCGGCCTGCTGCTGGTCCATTATCGCGGGCAACTATCCCCAGTCGGCCCTTAAGGTACCGGTTCTGCATACGGGATTCGCCACCACGGCGGCCGCGGCCAGCGGTCTTCGCGCGGCTCTGGACCTGAAGGGCGACACGCTGACCACCGTGGTCGGATGGGCCGGAGACGGCGGAACCTTCGACATCGGTTTTCAGGCCCTGAGCGGGGCCGCGGAGCGGTGCGAGGATTTCATCTACGTCTGCTACGACAACGAGGCCTACATGAATACCGGCGTTCAGCGAAGCTCCTCGACCCCCTACGGCGCCAGGACGACCACCACGCCGGGCGACAGCTGGAAGCGCTCGCACAAGAAGAATATCGTTGAGGCCATGGCCGCCCATCGCGTTCCCTACACGGCTACGGCCAGCATCGCCTTTCCCGACGACCTGATCCGTAAGTTTCAGAAGGCCGTCTCCATCAGGGGGGGCACGCGTTTTCTGCATGTGTACGCGAGCTGCCCGACGGGCTGGGGAGTTCCGTCCGAGTATTCCGTGAAGGTGGCCCGCATGGCCGTTCAGACCAACTTCTTCCCGCTCTACGAGGTGGAAGGCGGTAACCGGTATACGGTCAACTTCCAGGGCAACCGTCCGGTCCGGGACTACCTCCGGCTTCAGGGCCGCTTCAGGCATCTGACCGATGATCAGATCAGCCAGATTCAGGAAAGAGTGGACGACGACTGGGCCAGGCTTCTGGCCAAATGCAAATAGAGCTGAAAGCTCAAAGTTCAAAGCTGAAAGCGAAAAGCGGTTTTATCTGTTTCCCTCGCTCCGCTGTCTGCGGGGCGAGAGGCATCCTTTAATTTTCCTGCTCAAACCAGATCCAAAGCCTTCGTAGCGGTCGACTTGATCCTCTGAATTCGATCAACATTATAGGTCGTGCCGGAACCGCCAAAGGGATCAAACACCAGATCCCTTCATCGGAAGCTATTTCTGCAATCCGATCCATGAGCCTTACGGAAAGCTCATTGGAACCGCTTCTCTTCCTGTATTTTTTATGGCGTACCAGGAGGGATGCCCAGCCATACATCCGTCAAATTGACGCCATCCGGGTTTATTCTATCTTTATATCCGCTGATAGCACACGGGCTTTTATCAATCAATCATTAGATTGCGGACTATAGTCTGTAGTATCTCATGCCGCTTATCAGGTATAAATATTCAAACTCCACAGGAGATTTCATTGAAACCGGCAAACGCATTCGGACAGGCCCTGCGCCATTTTCGTGCAAGCCTGCAAATTTCCCAGGAGCGTCTCTCTCAGGAAAGCGGTCTTGACAGAAGCTATATTTCGCTTCTTGAAAGAGGCCTCAGGCAGCCTTCCCTGACCACCCTTCTTCAACTTGCACAAGCGCTCAATATATCATCCGACGAACTGATCCTGAAAGTGGAGGAACTGCTCGATGAAGATTATAAAAATTGAGTTTCTGGTCCCAAAAAGGGTCTTTCCCTGAATCTTTGGAGTTTAAAAATATTCTGAGCGAAACAAGAAAAGCCGTTTCTTCCGTTACGCATGTTGAGAATGCTTTTTGATACCCAAAAGCAACTTCCAGGAAAGCAAAATACAATCCGACTCGGATTTCCGATCTCCCTTTGGCGGAAATATGATGAAGAGACAAAAAATAATCGTAAATGATCTCATGCAGAAGCATTATACTTATTACCTTTCCGAGCCGGTCGGAATGAACTTCGATCCGGAATTCCTGCCTGAATTAACGCCAAAGCAGATGCTGGAGATGGGTGTTTTCGGCGGAAAATACATGACGGATTGCCGAAATGAGTTCCCGGAGGACTGGTTTCTCAACGCAAAGCTTTGTCATGAACGCCACGATCCTGAAATAAATTACTTTAAAGTCAATGCTTCACAGCCCTTATCCGTATGGCGGGAAAAAGGATGGATTTATCACGAAGATCCCAGAGGCTGGTTTCAATGGTATTGCAGATATTACATGGGAAGAAGATGCCCGGACGATGCACGTCAGATAAAACGATGGAAAGGGATGAAGCGGCATATCGCTCAGATGAAGAAGCACTGCAAGCCGGAAGACATCGGTTGCCGGTCAAAGCAGCGCCAGGCGTTGCTCAACTGGGCATATGACAGCAGGAGCATTTAATGCCGAACCATGGCACGCACCGGACGGCTTTCAGCCAACGATGATACCAGTTGTTCGGCAGTCTATGGAGATCGGGCGGATGCTTGAGGGAAAAACGGTATTGGTCGTGGGCGGCGGTTCGGGGGTTGGGCTTTCCGTGGCGAGTATGGCTGATAGAAACGGAGCGCGGGTTGTGACAGCGTCGCGCAATGTTTTGAAGCGCGGTGGGAAACTGGCGGATTCCATTAAACACAGTGCTTTCTGAAGGAGAAAAAACCCATGGAAAAAGAAGAAATGACAATTTCAGACTGGCTGGATGAGAAGGAAGCGGCGCACCTGGATGTGTCGCAAATCGAATTGCCGGAAGACCTGTATTATGATTCAGTTCCCGATGAAATTGTTTTTTTCAAGGAGATCAAACCCTGCGGGATGTTCTGTACGCGCAATCATCCATTTTCCAAGGTCGAGCGCTTTGGGCACTGGTATTTTTGCAGAGGTCAGGACAAGGCAGCCGGCATTCATTCATCCAAAATGAGGTGGAAGCTGCTTACAAAGGATAAGGATCTCGCCATGCAGACGGCTGAAGCGCACCTGGAATAAAAACGAGGCAGGGCGCATTCTTTATTGCCATGGTGGCCTCTGTAGGGATTTTTGAACGATGGGCAAGAGCAAACAGGCATTGCAAGCTCCGATTGACCGGGAGACGCCGATGTTTGAACAGTTGGAGAAAATCAATGCGCGCCCCAAACCCTTCGAATTTTATACGGCTTATGACCTGTGGACGGATGCGCATACATCGGAGCGGATGCTCGAATTCCACCTGGACGGCAAAACCGATATCTCATCCCGAAATGCCGCATTTATCGACCGTTCTGTAGACTGGATAACCGACCGTTTCAATATCGGCGCCGGAAAGAAGATCGCCGACTTCGGCTGCGGTCCGGGATTGTATGCCGCAGGACTGGCTCGAAGGCATGCGGAAGTGATCGGCATAGACTTTTCGAAGCGGTCGATCCAGTACGCCCGAGAAGCCGCGGCCAGGGAAGGACTTTCCATTCAATACGTCGTGCAGAACTATCTGGATTTTGACACGGATGACCGCTTTCACCTCATCATGATGATCATGTGCGATTTCTCGGCCCTCAGCCCGGCCCAGAGGAGAAATATGCTGACCCGGTTTCATGCGTTTCTGGCGCCCGGCGGCTTTGTCCTCCTTGATGTATATTCGCTGGCCGCCTTCGACGAGCGGGAAGAGAGGGCATTGTTTGAAGCCAATCTTCTCAATGGTTTCTGGTCGCCGAACAGGTATTATGGTTTCCTCAACACATTCAGGTATGAGAAGGAAAAATTGGTCCTGGATCAATACACCCTTGTTGAAGCGGCGCGCACGCGAACAATCTATAACTGGTTTCAGCATTTCAGCCCGGAAGAATTGGAAGAAGAGTTTAAGCTAAGCGGTTTTGCTGTCGAAGATTTTTATTCGGATGTTGCCGGCGCGCCGTTCACGCGGGCAAGCAAAGAATTTGCGGTTGTTGCGAAAAAGCTGTAGCCAACAGAACACCAAAACTTTGGGAAAAGAAGCGGCCACATTCCAGAGCGCCTTACGGCCAAGCCGGTTTTGATAAGTTTCCAGATCCCCCCATTCAGCCGATCCCGGATTCAACCGATCGCACATCCGCTTTTGCCCGCTGTTTGACAAATGATCCGGGTGACGGTATACCAAATTGTTTTTACGATAAAATTATAAAAGAAATCGATATCATGAAACCCATTGTTGCAGTTGTTGGTCGTCCGAATGTGGGAAAATCCACATTTTTCAATCGGGTCACGCGAAGCCGCGATGCCCTTGTGGATAATCTGCCCGGTGTGACCCGGGATCGCCACTATAAAGACGCCCGATGGAACGGGGTTTCTTTCACACTGGTGGATACCGGGGGATTCATCACCGACGAGGCGGATGCCTTCTCGGCCCATATCCGCCATCAGGTCCGGCAGGCCATTGCGGATGCCGATGCCGTTGTGATGATGCTGGACGGCAAGACCGGCGTGTCCCCCTATGACCGGGAGATGATCGAGATGCTGCGCGTGGCGGGAAAACCGGTCTTTTTTGTGGTGAACAAGATCGACGGGGAATCCCATGAGGTCAAAGTCTTTGATTTTTACGCCTTTGGCATCGAACCGATCTTCGGAATTTCCGCCGAGCACGGTTACGGCGTGCCGGATTTGCTGGACGCCCTGATCGCGGCGTTTCCCCGGTCGGAGGCGGAGACGCCGGCTGTCGAAAGCATCCGCGTGGCCGTGGTGGGAAGGCCCAATGTGGGTAAATCCTCTCTGATCAACCGCATTCTGGGCGAGGATCGTCTGGTGGTCAGCGACGTGGCGGGCACCACCCGCGATTGCGTGGACACGGTTTATGAGCTCGACCGGAGGTCCTATCTGCTTGTGGATACGGCCGGCATCCGCCGGAAGGCCAAGGTGTCCGAGAAGCTGGAAAAGTATTCCATCATCAAGGCATTGAAAAGCCTGGACCGATGCGATGTGGCCCTGATTGTGCTCGATGCCGAAAATGGCATAACGGAACAGGACGTCACCATCGCCGGATACGCCCATGATCGGGGATGCGGATGCATTCTGCTGCTCAACAAATGGGACATCATCGGAGAAAGGGACCGCCAGGCCGCCCGGAAGTATTATGAGCAGCTCAGGGAGCGGACCAAGTTTCTGAATTATGCGCCGGTCATGACTGTGTCGGCCCTGACCGGATTCCGGGTGCGAAAGATCTTTGAGATGATAAACGAGGTGTATGCGCAATTCTCCAGGCGGATCGGCACCGGCCAGGTGAACAGGATTCTGGAGAAGGCCGTGGCCGAAAACGAGCCTTCCATGCATCAGGGAAGGCGGATTAAATTCTACTACTGCTCCCAGATTTCGGTCAAACCGCCGACATTTGTGTTTTTTGTCAACTATCCCGAAGCGGTGCATTTCTCCTATCAGCGCTATCTGACCAACCGGATTCGGGAAGGCCTGGGGCTGGACAAGACGCCGATTCGAATGATCCTGCGAAAACGGGTCGGGTCTTCAACGAAATAACCGTTCGGCCGAAAGTTTCAGGGCGGACAAACCGGTATGGATATTTTTGACTATCAGGCAGATCGTGCGGGGACAGGCCGGCCGCTGGCCGACCGCATGCGCCCCCGAAGTTTTAAGGACTTTGTGGGACAAAGACACATCCTCGGGCCGGGAAGCATGCTGCGCGAAGCCATTGAGGCGGATCGCGTCTTTTCCATGATCCTCTGGGGGCCGCCGGGATGCGGCAAGACCACCCTGGCCAAGATTGTCGCTTCGGAAACCCGTTCGCATTTTGTTGAGTTTTCAGCGGTGCTTTCCGGAGTCAAGGAGATTCGCGCCGTGATCGCCGAGGCCCGTGATCGCCGGCGTCTGGAGCTCAAGAATACCATCCTGTTTGTCGACGAGATTCACCGGTTCAACAAGGCCCAGCAGGACGCTTTTTTGCCCCATGTGGAAAGCGGCCTGATCACGCTGATCGGCGCCACCACGGAAAATCCCTCCTTTGAGGTAATCCCGGCCCTGATGTCCCGCTGCCGCACGATCGTGCTGGAACCGCTTTCATCCGAGGACATGGTTGCGATTCTGACTCGTGCTCTGGAAGATACGGAAAACGGCCTCGGCAAAAGCGGTTTGACGATCGAACCCGAGGCCATGAACCATCTGATTGCCCTTTCCGATGGGGATGTGCGGGCCGCCCTGAACGGCCTGGAGATCGTTGCTGCGGCCGTTGAATCCCGCCGGGGCGATGCTCCCGGCGGAACAGGCCGGTGCATTGTCCTGAAGGACATTGAAAACGCGCTTCAGAAACGCGCGCTTTTGTACGACAAATCCGGCGAAGCGCATTACAACGTGATTTCAGCCCTGCACAAGAGCCTGCGGGGCAGTGACCCGGATGCGGCCCTGTACTGGCTGGCGCGCATGCTGGCCGCAGGCGAGGACCCGATGTACATCGCCAGAAGAATGGTGCGTTTTGCCTCCGAAGACGTGGGAAACGCAGATCCCCATGCCCTGACAGTAGCCCTCAACGCCATGGAGGCCTTCAGGTTTATCGGATCGCCCGAAGGCGACCTGGCCCTGGCTCAGGCTGCGGTTTACCTGGCCACGGCGCCTAAGAGCAACAGCATCTATACGGCTTACGGGAGAGCCAGAAAGGCCACCGAAACCGCCGGGTCTCTTCCCGTTCCCCTGCATATCCGCAACGCGCCCACCCGGTTGATGAAGGATCTCGGCTACGGCAGGGATTACCAGTACGCCCATGATTTTGCGGAAGGCTATGTGCCCCAGGATTATCTGCCCGAGGCCCTGGCCGGGAAAATCTTTTATCGTCCCACGGAAAGGGGATACGAGAAGATCGTCAAGCAGCGTCTGGATCGGTGGCGGAGTCTGAAAGAGCAAAAAAAGCCTTCGGCTGCGGATGGCGGAGAAACAACTGCTTGACACATCCGGAAGGGTTTTTCTACAATCACGCGGTTGAAGACGGGATGCAAACAGCAACGGGCTCAACCCTAAGAAAAAGTACGGACATTGAGATGTTTAATGGTAAAAAGAGCAAGACTGGCAGAAACGATCCCTGTCCCTGCGGCAGCGGTCTGAAATTCAAAAAATGCTGTTTCGGCAAGGTCGCGCCGGACCTGGAGGATATCCGGAAAGCATACCGGAAAAAATACAAGATCCGGTTCAAGACCCCGCAGGATGTCGAGCAGATCAGAAAGGCCGGGCGTCTGGCCGTCGAGACCCTGAATATGGTCGAATCCAAAATACGGGTGGGAATGACGACGGACGAGATCAATGAACTGGTGCACGAATTTACCATCAAAAACGGCGCGGTTCCTGCGCCGCTCAAGTACCAGGGATTTCCCAAAAGTGTGTGCGTATCGGTCAACGAGGTGATCTGTCACGGCATTCCCGGATCGAGGACGCTTAGAGACGGCGATATTGCCAACGTGGACGTCACGCCGATTCTCAACGGTTATTATGCCGATGCCAACAAGACCTACTATGTGGGAACGCCTGGCGAGGGCGCCCGGAAAATCGTTGAAACAGCCCGTCGGTGCCTCAAGGAAGCCATCTCCGTGGTGCGGCCCGGCAATACCATCGGCGATATCGGATGGGCCATTCAGCAATACGCCGAGGGGCAGGGGTGCTCGGTGGTCAGGGAATTTGTCGGGCACGGCGTTGGTTTTGATTTTCACGAGCCGCCCCAGATTCCGCATTACGGCCGGCGGGGCGAGGGGCTCCGCCTGATTCCGGGCATGGTGTTCACCATCGAACCGATGATCAATCTGGGCAAACGCTATTTGACCATTCTTGACGACAACTGGACGGCGGTGACCCAGGACGGATCGCTTTCCGCCCAGTTCGAGCAGACGATTCTCGTGACCGAAACCGGATGCGAGAGCCTGACGCCCTTTGATCTGTAAGAGGATTACAAGAGTTGCGGCCCTTGCCGAATATTTTCAGACCCTGATCGATTGTTGAAAGACCTGGTGACATCATGCAGTTCAGTTCCCGAAAGTTCGCCGGATTGATTGTCACCGACCTGGACGGCACCCTGATGCGAACCGGCGGGGGATTTTCCGCCGTGGATCTGGAAGCGCTCGAAAAGGCGGGACGGCTCGGATTCGCCCGCGTCATTGCTACCGGACGCTCCCTGCACTCGTTTTATAAGGCAGTCGATTTTGCGATGCCCATTGATTTTCTGATTTTTTCAACCGGCGGCGGCGTGCTGGACTGTTCGGGCGGAAAAATCCTTCGCCAGATCAACATGGAGGCATCTTCGGTTGCGGCCGCCATTCAAACGTTAAAAGGGCTCGGACTGGATTTCATGGCCCATGATCCGATTCCCGACAACCACGGGTTCGCCTATCATTCAACGGGTCGGTCCAACGCTGACTTTAACCGGCGTCTCGCCCTTTACAGCGCTTATTGCCGTCTTCTGGACGGGGCCGGTGATTTCGGAGAGGCCGCCCAGTTGCTCGCCATATTGCCGGACGCCGACATCTCGGTTCTGCCCCGCATTCGCCGGAAGCTCGACGGGCTCAACGTGATTCGCACCACCTCGCCCCTGGACGGGCGGTCCACCTGGATCGAAATATTCCCTCCTCAGGTTTCCAAGGGACTGGCCGCGGCCTGGCTGGCTGACCTTATTGGCATTCACCCGGAAAAGACACTGGGCATCGGAAACGATTACAATGACCTTGATATGCTGCACTGGACCGCTGCCGGCATGGTCGTGGACAATGCTCCGGAGGATCTCAAAGCGCGGTTTCCGGCCGCGGCGTCCAATAATCACGGGGGGGTTGCAGACGCCGTTGACCGATGGCTTTTGAAGCGTGGTTCCGGGGGGCTTTCAAGCCGGTAGAGTGCTGTTCAGAATATATCAGCGAATTCCTATTTTCTCATTGACATGTCTAATGAAGCTATCGCATATTAAAATATTATCGGAATCATCAGCCCGTGTCCGGGAAGAATCCCGTTTATTCGGGGCCGTCCGATTTTTAAAATGCGGCTGTTTTTGCCTTTTTCCGCTGAATTCCAAAGATTCGCTTGCCATGGCGGTATGCCGACTGTTTTTTGATGCCGCAATCCTGGCAATGACTTTCAAAAGTGATTATTTGCTCCGGTTAGCAATTTGACCGATTTTTATAACAAATGGAGGAACCATGACAACGAAATGGGTGTATCTGTTTGAAGAAGGCAATGCCGGTATGCGCGATCTGCTCGGAGGAAAAGGCGCCAATCTGGCTGAGATGACCAATATCGGCCTGCCCGTGCCGGCCGGATTTACCGTGACCACCGAGGCTTGCTTGGCTTATCTGAACCACGGGAATGCTTTTCCGCAGGGCATGTGGGAACAGGTGATGACGTCTATGGATCATCTGGGCGAAAAGATGGGGCGCAAATTCGGCGATTCTCAGAATCCTCTGCTGGTTTCGGTGCGATCCGGGAGCAAATTCTCCATGCCCGGCATGATGGACACGGTCCTGAATCTGGGCCTCGACGATCAGTCGGTGAATTTCCTGGCCCGAAAGGCCGGCGATCGTTTTGCCTGGGACGCCTATCGCCGTCTGATTCAGATGTTCGGCAAGGTGGTGCTGGAAATGGACGGGTTTCTGTTTGAAGACGTCATCGAAGCGGTGAAAAAATCAGAGGGCGTTTCCGTGGATCCGGAAATATCCGCCGCCGGATGGCAAAAGGTGGTTGAAGAATTCAAAGCCCTGGTGAAAACCGAATCCGGAACCGAGTTTCCTCAGGACCCCTTCGTGCAGCTCAAACTGGCCATTGAGGCGGTTTTCCGATCCTGGAACAAGAAGCGCGCAGTGGACTACCGGAACGCTACGGGCATTTCCCACAACCTGGGAACCGCCGTGAACATCGTGACCATGGTTTTTGGAAACGTGGGTTGGGATTCGGGCTCCGGCGTGGCGTTCACCCGGAATCCCGCCACCGGTCAAAAGGGTTTTTACGGGGAATACCTCAAGAACGCTCAGGGAGAGGATGTGGTGTCCGGCTCCAGAACCCCAATGGAAGTCCATCACCTGGGGGAAGAGCTTCCCGAAGCATGGAATGAGCTGATGAAGATCGCCGGCATTCTGGAGCACCACTACCGGAATATGCAGGATATCGAGTTCACCATTGAAAACAAAAAACTCTGGATGCTTCAGACCCGGAACGGCAAGCGGACGGCGGCCGCAGAGGTCAAGATCGCCGTGGACATGGTCGCCGAGGGGTTGATTTCCAAGGAAGAAGCCGTGTCCCGCATTCTGCCCGAACAGATCGAATTTCTGATGCACCCGCGTTTCGATCCCGAGGCAAAGCAAAAGACCACGATCATCGCCAAAGGCCTGAACGCCTCTCCGGGCGCGGCAGTCGGAAAGGTGTATTTTGACGCGGATACGGCGGAAAGAATGGCCAAGAAAATGGGGGAAGACGTCATCCTGGTGCGGCCGGAAACCACGCCCGACGATCTGCACGGCATGCTGGCGGCCAAGGGCGTTCTGACCCAGCACGGCGGGCGGACCAGCCACGCGGCCGTGGTGGCCCGGCAGCTGGGAATACCCTGCGTCGCCGGATGCGAGGCCATTCGAATCGACCTGAAAAACCGGCGGTTTACCGTGGGAAGCCGGGTGATCAAGGAGGGCGATTATATTTCTCTGGCCGGCAGCACCGGCGATGTCTACGATTCGGCCATTCCGACCGTGGCGCCGGAGGTGGATCAAAACAGCGAGCTCAGGACCATTCTGGAGTGGGCCGACGAAATCAGCCGGCTGCAGGTATGGACCAATGCGGATCAGCCTGACCAGGCAATTCTGGCGAGAAAATTCGGCGCCAAGGGGATCGGGCTGTGCCGGACCGAGCACATGTTCATGGGCAGCCGGACGGAAAAATTTCAGGAGGCGATTCTGGCCGAGCATGAAGAGGATTTCCAGCGCGTTCTGAACGATGTTCTTCTCCCGCTTCAGCGCGATGATTTTTACGGAATCTTCAAGGCCATGGACGGGCTTCCGGTGATCATCCGGCTGCTGGACCCGCCGCTGCACGAATTCCTGCCCTCCAGGGAAGACCTGCTGGTGGAAATCACCCGGATGGAGTGCGAAAACAAAACCGGCGGCGATTACGAGAAAAAGAAAAACCTGTTTTCCGTGGTCAAGAACCTCAGCGAATCCAATCCGATGATGGGCATGCGCGGATGCCGCCTGGGCATTATGCGGCCGGGGCTTAACATCATGCAGGTGCGGGCCATTCTGGAGGCGGCCTGCGATGCGGCCAGAGATGGAGTGAAGGTCTTCCCCGAGATCATGATTCCGCTGACCTGCCATGTCAACGAACTCAAAGAGATTCAAACCCTCCTTGAACAGGTCGCTGAAACCGTGATGAAGGACAAAAACTGTCGGGTTCAATACAAGTTCGGCACCATGATCGAGATTCCGCGTGCGGCTCTGACCGCGGACCAGATCGCTGAGGTGGCCCAGTTCTTCAGCGTGGGAACCAACGACCTGACCCAGATGACCTTCGGACTGAGCCGGGATGATTCCGAGAGGAAATTTCTCATCAGCTATGTGGACAGAAAGCTGATCGACCACAATCCTTTCCGCAGCGTCGATGTCGAAGGCGTCGGACAGTTGATCGCCATGGCCGTGGAAAAGGGCCGCAAGACCCGGCCGGATCTTGAGATCGGCGTGTGCGGCGAGCACGGCGGCGATCCTCAGAGCATCGCGTTTTTCCACAAGGTCGGTTTGAACTACGTGAGCTGTTCGCCGTATCGTGTGCCCGTGGCCCGACTGGCCGCGGCCCATGCGGTAATCGCGGATAAGGCGTAATCCCGCCATTATAAAAGCAGGGAGGAAACCGGAAAGATGCCGGTTTCCTCCTTTTTTTTCAAACAGATGCATCTGGAAGGTCTTGATAGTGGATTTTATCGGCACAGGTTGAAAATATGGCGCCTGCCCTCATAGCTCTGATCCGGCAAAGATATTTTTTTCGATTATTCGGGTGGAATATGATAAATCGCCTTGCAGGGAATCTGATTTGATTTTCCGGGCATATCGCAAACAACTCACTTAATGGAACTTAAATGGCAAACGGAGATATTGGCTTCAGGCTGCATGCCGTCGACCCCTGCGGGGCGAGACGGGGTGAATTCACAACGCGCCATGGAACGGTTCAGACGCCGGCCTTCATGCCGGTGGGAACGGCCGGGTTCGTCCGGTCCACGACTCCCCGGGACATTGCGGAGACCGGCGCGCAGGTGCTGCTGGCCAACACTTATCATCTGTCCCTTGGAGAACGTCTGGCCACGGTGAGGCGTTCGGGAGGGCTGCACCGGTTCATGGGGTGGGACCAGACCATCCTGACCGATTCCGGCGGCTTCCAGGTTTTCTCGCTTCCCAACAGGACCATCACCGAAGAAGGGGTGAGCTTTTCTTACGAGGATGAGGAGAAGCCCCTGTTTCTCAGCCCGGAAAGATCCATGGAGATTCAGCGGGAACTGGGCGCGGATATCGTCATGGCTTTCGACGAGTGCGTGGAATTTCCCACAGCCCCGGAATACATGAGCCAGGCCGTGGAACGCACCACCCGGTGGGCGCGACGATGCCGGAAGGTTGCTTTGCAGGATCATCAGTTTCTTTTCGGCATCGTTCAGGGCGGCGTCTATCCCGAGCTTCGCCGCAGAAGCGCCGAAGAGATAACCGCTGTTGATTTTGACGGATTTGCCATCGGCGGGGTCAGTGTGGGAGAGGGGCTGGAGCTTTTAAAGAAAATCGTAAGTTTTACCGCGCCGCTGCTGCCGTCCGACCGGCCCCGGTACCTGATGGGCGTCGGGCTTCCGGAGGATATTCTGGCGTCGGTGCAGCGGGGGATGGACATGTTTGACTGCGTGATTCCCACCCGCTATGCTAGATACGGCACCCTGTTCACCCGCACGGGGAAGATGCGGATCATGGACAAGACCTTTTACAAGGACAAGTATCCGGTGGACACCCGGTGCGGTTGCTATACCTGCCGGACCTATTCCAGGATGGTGCTGCGCTACCTGTTTTTTACCCGTGATCCGCTGGCGGAAGCCCTTGCCACCATTCATAATGTCACTTTTTATCAGGACCTGATGCGGGACCTCCGCTGTGCCATCGAGGCAAAACGGTTTTCGGAGTTTTCCGCCGAATGGCTTGGAATATATTCCGGAGATTCCCGTAAAGCCGGAAAGTCAAAGGGTAAGTCCGGTTAATTCCGCCGGATCGTACGGTGAGAATAATATGCTGGTTTCATAATTTTTTCGAAAGAGATGATGCAAATGCCTGCCTCCGTAGAAGTTTATTATCCCGATGTGTCGACCGCCTGCGAGCGGCCGATTTTCATGGCGCCGGTTGCGGCCGGCTTTCCGTCGCCCGCGGAAGATTACATCGAAGGCACGCTGGATCTGAACCGTCACCTGATCAAACATCCCGCCGCGACCTTTTTTGTCAGGGCAACGGGGGATTCCATGATCAAGGCGGGCATCCATCCCGGCGATATTCTGATCGTGGACCGGGCCGTTGAACCGGCCGACCGGAAGGTGGTGATTGCCGTGGTCAACGGAGAGCTGACGGTCAAGCGCATTCGCATGGCAGACGGCCGCATCTTTCTGACGCCTGAAAACGACGATTACCCGCCGATTCGAATTGAGGCCGGAATGGACTTTCAGGTATGGGGCGTGGTCACGAACGTGATTCATCCCCTTTGACAGGCTGTTGAAAAACTGTGCCTGGGGCCGCTATATACGGATCGCTCTGTCTGTTTTGAGCGCTTTGTTCAACGCGACCGAGCGGTGAAACAGCGGAGTTTTGAATCAGATGAAATACGGAAAGCCGTCTTGCATATTCGCACTGGTGGACTGCAACAACTTCTACGTTTCCTGCGAGCGCGTGTTCAACCCGTCGCTTGAGGGCAAGCCCGTGGTGGTGCTTTCCAACAACGACGGTTGCGTGGTGGCCCGTTCCAACGAGGCCAAGGCCCTGGGCATCGCGATGGGAACGCCGGTTTTCAAGATATCCGGCCTCCTTGAAATGCACGGCGTCCGGGTCTTTTCATCCAACTACGCCCTGTACGGCGATATGTCCCGAAGAGTGATGCAGACCCTTTCCCGTTTTTCCCCGGACATGGAGGTTTATTCCATTGACGAGGCTTTTCTGGATCTGTCGCATCTGCGCCGGTGCGATCCGGAGCGGTACGGCCGGGCCATTCGGCGCACCGTCGGAAAATGGACCGGCATTCCGGTGTCCGTGGGAATCGGTGAAACCAAAACCCTTGCCAAGATTGCCAACCGCCTGGCCAAAAAGTCATCGAAAGCGGGCGGGGTTTTGAATCTGACCGGGTCTTCCCATCTGGACAGGGCCCTGGAGATGACCGCGGTGGAGGATGTGTGGGGGGTCGGGCGCCGTTACGCAAGGTTTTTGCAGCAGCACGGCATCGTCAATGCCCGCCTGCTTCGGGATGCGGAACAGTCCTTTATCCGGGGCCGAATGGGGGTGTCGGGCATCCGCCTGATCGAGGAGCTTAAAGGCGTTTCCTGTTATGTCATTGAAACCTGTCCGCCGCCCAGAAAAAGCATCGTCGTTTCCCGCTCGTTCAGACATCCGGTCAGGGAGCTTTCGGATCTGGAGCAGGCCGTGGCAACCTTTGCATCGAAAGGCGCCGCCAAACTGCGCCGCCAGGATTGCATTGCCGGCGCATTGACGGTGTTTGTGTCGACCAGCCGTTTTGAAAAGCGGAATTTTTATTTTAATTCATACACCGCCGTGCTTCCGGTGGCCACCAGCGATACCCCCGAACTTATTTTCCATGCCCGCGAAAGTCTTCAGACTCTTTACCGCAGGGGATGCGGGTATAAAAAGGCGGGTATCCTTTTTAAGGACCTGGGACCGAAGTGCATGATCCAGGGCGATCTGTTTGACGCCAGAGACCGGGTGCGCGCCGGCCGGCTCATGGAGACTCTGGACTGGGTCAATGCCCGTATGGGCGACGGAACCCTGAAATTCGCCGCAGCCGGGCTCGATTCGACCGCTGAATGGAAAACCGTGTTCAAGCAGCGATCCGCAGCCTATACCACTGACTGGCATCAGTTGCCCGCTGTTTTCTGACGGGCCGCATCCGGATGTTTGAAAGCATAAAAAAGGGACATTCTCCGGCCATGCGCACAGGTTTCTCAAACAGGCCGAATGCGGGGTTTCCCGGAACTCGTTTGCCTGAAGCCGTTCAGGTCGTTCTTGTTTTTCCTGGATGTTTCGGTGTACAGAATTTTTGAAGCGTTCATTGCACATACATGTAACGAGGTTGAAAGATCGCCGTGTCGTCGCCATTGTTTTCAATGTCGGAAACTTTTGAATCCATTATCGGAGAATCGACGCTGTCGGGGTTTCCCGCTTTATTCGTCCGGTTTGCGGGGTGCAATTTAAGATGCGCATGGTGTGATACGGCCTATGCTTACGAACCCGCGTATTTTTCTTCCGGCCGGCAGTTGTATGAAAAGGTGAAAGCATCCCGGCAGAAATTTGTGCTGTTCACCGGCGGAGAACCGCTGCTGCAGCCCGGCTTGCCGGACCTGATCAACGAGATCGTAAGCGGTTGCGGCAAGAAGGTGATTCTGGAAACCAACGGCAGCGTCGGCATCGAGAACGTCAATCCCGGGGTGCACATCTCGATGGATTGCAAGCCCCCGTCTTCCCGGGAACATCAGAAATGTCTTTTCGGCAATTTTGAGATTCTGAAAAGAACCGACGACGTCAAGTTCGTGGTGAAAGACCGGAATGATTATGAATACAGCTGTCGGATGATCGATGCTTATGATCTGGGAAAACGGGTGAATGTCGTATTTCAAACCGTCCACGGCGCACTGGACGCCGCGCGGCTGGCGGAATGGATTGTCGAGGACGCCCGGCCGGTCCGATTGAATCTTCAATTGCATAAGTATATCGGCGTGAAATAGGGGACAGGCGCTTTTCAGAAGCCATTGAATGCCTCGTGTTTTGAAAATCCCCTTGAATCAAGCCGATTTGACAGGTGCTTATGAAAGTAAAATTAAAAAAGATTTTTATGTTCGATGCGGCCCATAAGCTGCCCGATCTGGAAGCGGAACACAAGTGCGCGACCTTGCACGGCCACACCTACAAGGTGGAAATTCTTCTGGAAGGACCGGTCGAAGAGCGGAAGAAGTGGCTGATTGATTTCGGAGAGTTCAAAAGGATTGTTCAACCCGTTATCGATGAACTGGATCATACCTTTCTAAATGACATTTCAGGGCTTGAAAATCCGACCGCGGAAAATATCTGCCGGTGGTTGTGGGGGAAAATAAAGCCAATGCTGCCCTTGCTGTATGAAATCGTTGTCTGGGAAACCGACACCTCGGCATGCATCTATAACGGAGAATAAGACACGGGGCCGCCGGGGGCTTTTTTAGGTATCGGTCGTCTTGCCGTTGACTTTCGGTGGATACCTGTGATAAAGATTTTCTCTTTAAAGCAGAAGGGTTCTTTCATCAACGGTTCGGGTGGAAGCCAGAATTGCATCGCGTGATAAACTTGCGGTGGAAGAATTTAAAATTTCTAAGAAACACAGGAGATCATCATGAATATCAGCCGGAAATTAGGAATTTTGGTTTTTTGCGGAGTGCCGGCCATCGTCGGCGGCGGCATTGTTTATGGGATTTTTGGCAGCTACACCCCGGTGACTATTTATGAACTGCTGCTCGTGACGGCGGTCGGCGTTTTTCTCAGCCGATAGCGCTTCTTGTTTTCAGCTTAATTTCGATATCTCTTTATGACAGCGGCACTGTACGGTCCTCTGTGGATGGCAGTGCCGTGCGTGTTTTAGTGAAGCTCCGGTTTTCATCACACGGCAGGATGCCGTCCCATGAGGGGGTCACAGCGGTAAAACCTGCAAAATCGGCGTTCCGGACCGGCAAGATGTTTCCGTACAGGCGAAGAGACGACCGGCAGATGGCTCGGAACGCCGGCAGGAGACAGTATGAGTGAAGAATTTTCTCAGAATGTGAAATTCTGGTTTTTTCTTATGCTGTTTATCCTTTCGATGTTTTTGATGGGATGGCTGATCTGGCCGTTTATTTCGATTATCATTCTGGCGGCAGTCCTAACCGGTCTTTTTACCCCGGTTTATAATTTCATCAAGGTCGAGGACAAAATCAATCCCCCCACGGCCTCCATGATCACCTGCCTGCTGATTTTCATCATTCTTTTTATTCCGATCGTTTTTTTTGTCGGCATCCTTTCCAAAGAGGCCTACCAGCTTTACCTGATGGGCAGAGACGCGGTGATAAGCGATCAACTCAAGCTGCTGCTTCAAAACAGCCGGATACTGGAAAGGACCAACCTGATTCTGAGCAACATCGATATTGAGATTTCCGGTGAAGAACTCAATCGGCTCATTTCGGAACTTGGAAAATTTGTCGGTTTGTTCATCTATGAACAGGCGCGCGTGATTGCGTCCAATACATTGAAATTCGTCATCAATTTCTTTTTTATGCTGCTGATCATCTATTTTCTTCTGATCGACGGTCAACGGCTGATTATGTTTATCATCGATCTTTCACCCCTGCCCAGGCAGCAGGACGAGAAGCTGATTCAGAAATTCAAGGACATGGCCGGCGCCATTCTGATCGGAAACGGGGCTGCCGGACTGATTCAGGGGGTCGCCGGCGGAATTGTGTTCGCCTTGTTCGGAATCCAGGCGCCCTTTATGTGGGGAGTGATCATGGGCTTGCTGGCGTTTCTGCCCATTGTCGGAGTCGGGGCGGTGTTTGTCCCGGCGGCCGTGTATCTGTTTTTAACCGGACGGATTGCGGCAGGAATATTTTTCATCGTTTTTTATATGCTGCTGTCGGGCGGCATTGAATATCTTTTTAAGCCCAAGCTGGTGGGATCCCAGGTCAAGATGCACACCCTGCTGGTTTTTATCGCCATTATCGGAGGCATGAAGCTTTTCGGCATTCTGGGGATCATTTACGGTCCCCTGGTCGTAACGGCGTTTTTGACTCTGACCGACATATACCATTCAAGTTATCAGGAACGGGACCTTCCGGATGCCAAACAGGAATGAATCAAGGCTGTCGTCCGATAGGATGGACCGTCCTTTTACGTTTTTCCCCGAATATCTGTCTCAACAGGGGAAATAAGACCTTTTTGACGGGCGCATCAATTTTAGTCTTGATGAAACCCGTCAAATCATCTTAATTTTGATCATCTGAGCGCCGCCGGATTTCGTGCATTATCGGACGGGCGCTGAAAGCGGGTAAAAGCCGTTTAAACCAAAATTCATATTGGGGAGCTGTATGATACTGCCAGATAAACCTGCCGAGATCAGCATAGAGAACGAGATGAAAAAATCGTATCTCGATTATGCCATGAGCGTGATCATTGGAAGAGCCCTGCCCGATGTTCGGGACGGCCTCAAACCGGTTCACCGGCGCATTCTTTATGCAATGGGCGAATTGAAAAACGACTGGAACAAGCCCTACAAGAAGTCCGCCCGAATCGTCGGCGATGTGATCGGCAAGTATCATCCGCATGGAGACAGCGCGGTGTACGACACGATTGTGCGGATGGCGCAGGACTTTTCCATGCGTTATCCCCTGGTGGACGGCCAGGGAAACTTCGGGTCAATTGACGGAGATCCGCCGGCGGCCATGCGTTACACCGAAATCCGCATGACCCGGCTGGCGCACCATGTGCTTGATGATCTTGAGAAGGAGACCGTCGATTTTACGCCCAACTACGATGAATCCCTTGTCGAGCCCGCGGTGATGCCTTCCAGAATTCCTTCTCTGCTGGTCAACGGATCATCCGGAATCGCCGTTGGGATGGCCACCAATATTCCGCCGCACAATCTTTTCGAGATCATCGAAGGCATCAAGGCGGTCATAGATTGCCCGGAAATCGACTGCCTTCGATTGATGGAGATCATCCCTGGCCCGGACTTTCCCACCGGGGCGATGATCTACGGCGTTCAGGGAATTTCGGAAGCCTATCGGACCGGCCGCGGAATCATCCGTGTCCGCGCACGAATGATGGTTGAAATCGACAAACGCACGGGCAGCGAAACCGTGGTGGTAACGGAAATTCCCTATCAGGTCAACAAAGCCAGGGTGATTGAAAAGATCGCCGAGCTGGTCAAGAACAAACAGATCGAAGGAATCCGCTATGTGCGCGACGAGTCCGACCGTGAGGGAATGCGCATTGCCGTCGGACTGAAAAAAGACCAGATGTCCGAGGTGGTGATCAATCAGCTTTACAAGCACACGCAGCTGGAAAACAGCTTCGGAATCATCTTCCTTGCCGTGGTCAACAATCGTCCTCAGGTGTTAAACCTCAAGGAACTGATCGAGTTTTTCATTCTGCACCGCAAGGAGATCATCGTTCGCCGTACCCGCTATGATCTGCGCAAGGCCGAAGAGCGCGCCCATATTTTGCAAGGTTTGAAGATCGCCCTGGATCATCTGGATGCGGTGGTTGCCATGATCCGGGCATCCAAAACACCGGTTGAAGCCAAGGAGCGGTTGGTGGGAACCTTCGACCTGAGTCCGATTCAGGCGCAGGCAATTCTGGATATGCGCCTGCAGCGGTTGACCGGTCTGGAACGGGAAAAAATTCTGCAGGAATACGAGGCGGTTCTTCAGGATATTGCCCGGTACCGTGAAATTCTTGCCAGCGAGCGTCTCGTTCTCAATCTGATCAAGGAAGAACTTTCGGAAATTCAAGGGGATTTCGGAGATGCGCGCCGCACGGAGATTGTCAGGGATACCAAAGAGATCACCATTGAGGACATGATCGTTGAGGAAGACATGGTGGTGACGGTTTCGAACAGCGGCTACATCAAGCGAACGCCGATTACCGTATATCAAAGCCAGCGTCGGGGCGGGCGCGGCAAAACCGCCATGATTACCAAGGATGAGGATTTTGTCGAACGGCTCTTTGTGGCTTCCACCCATCATACGTTCATGTTCTTCACCAGCAAGGGAAAGGTCTACTGGTGCAAGGTCTACGATATCCCCCAGGCCGGTCGTACCAGTCGCGGAAAGGCGCTGGTCAACCTGCTGGACCTTGCGACTGATGAACGGGTCACTACGATTCTGGCCGTGCCGTCCTTTGAACTGGGGTATTATGTGATTATGGCGACCCGGCAGGGAGTGGTGAAAAAAACCGATCTGATGGCCTTCAGCAGGCCCCGTACCGGAGGAATTATCGCCCTGAATCTGGATGAGGACGACGAGCTGATTGCGGCCAGAATTTCCGACGGCGCGAGAAACGTGTTTCTGGGGTCGGCCCAGGGCAAATCCATCCGGTTTCATGAGTCGGATATACGGCCGTCGAGCCGTACGGCCCGAGGCGTACGGGGCATGAGCCTGGCCAGGGGAGACCGCGTCGTGGGCATGGAGGTCCTGAGCTTCGGGCAGACGCTGCTGGTTGCGACTGAACGAGGGTTTGGAAAGCGTACGGTGATCGAAGAGTATCCGGTTCAAAAGCGCGGCGGCAAAGGAGTGATTACCATCAAAACCGGCGAGCGCAACGGTCAGGTGGTTACCATACTGTTCGCGGACGAAAGCAACGATCTGATGCTGGTTACCGATGCCGGCAAGCTGATCCGCATGCCGGTCGGCGGTATTTCCGTCATCAGCCGGAACACCCAGGGGGTTAAGCTCATCGAGATTGAAGCCGATGAAAGAGTGGTCGGCGCGGCGATGCTGTCGGAGGATGAAACCTGATGAGTTCAGATGCCCCCGGACAGGGCCGCCGGGAAACGTGAGAATTGAATCAATGAAACAGGATCTGAATATGCATGCGGTAAAAATCGCCGTGGTCGGCGCTGGAAGCTGGGGTACGGCTCTGGCCAATGTGCTGGCTTTAAAAGGATTTCAAGTTGATCTGTGGGTGTACGAGGAGGAAGTCTGCCGGCAGATTCTGGAGGTGAGGGAAAATCAGGTGTTTCTTTCCGGCGTGAAGCTTTCGGAAAACCTCGTGCCTTCAAACGATCTGGTGAAGGTGGTTCGGGGAAAAGACCTGCTGGTGCTGGTGGTGCCTTCACATTTCATGAGAGATGTCGCCGGGAAGATCGCCCCCTATGTGTCCGGGCGTACCGTGATTGTGTCGGCATCCAAGGGAATCGAAAACCAGACTTTTCTCACCATGTCCGGGGTGATTCAGGAGAATCTGCCGGATCGATCGGATAAAAATCTGGCGGTGCTCTCCGGTCCGACCTTTGCCCGTGAGGTGGCCATGCAGGTGCCGTCGGTGGTTACCGTAGCGGCCAGGGATTTTGAAACGGCCGGTTGGGTGCAGCGGATTTTTGCAACCCCTTATTTCAGGGTTTACACCAATGACGATGTGATCGGCGTGGAACTCGGCGGGGCCGTCAAAAACGTGATTGCCATTGCATCGGGAATCATCGATGGATTGAAGCTCGGACTCAATACCCGCGCTGCCCTGATAACCCGCGGACTCACGGAAATCCGGCGTCTGGGGCTCAAGCTCGGCGCCAACCCCCGGACCTTTATCGGTCTGGCTGGCGTGGGGGACCTGATCCTCACCTGCACCGGCGAGCTGAGCCGGAATTATACCCTGGGAAAGAAAATCGGCGAGGGAAGAAAGTTAAAAGACATTTTATCCGAAATGCGAATGGTGGCCGAGGGCGTCAAAACCGCCAAATCGGTCTATAATCTTTCCCTTCGAATGAATGTGGAGATGCCGATTTCCCAGGAGATTTACCATATCCTTTATGAGAATCTTTCTCCGGGCGAAGCGTTGTATCGTCTGATGACCCGGAATTTGAAACAAGAACTCGATGAACAGTAGGAAACCGGCTGTCGCCCCTGCCGCCGATGCATCAGAGGACAAACCATCGCAATATGGAAAATTCCCGGCTCCATCCAGGCGAAGGACATCGCGACCGTCTCCGGCAAAGGTTCCTTCGCGCCGGGCTGGACGGTTTTCACGATTATGAGGTGATCGAACTGCTCCTGACCCTGGCCACTCCCCGCAAAGACTGCAAAGTTGCGGCTAAGGCGGTTATGGAGAAGTTCCAGACGCTTCCGGCGGCATTGGAAGCTTCCAGCGAAGCGCTCATGGCGGTCGAAGGCATCGGCGCCAGGAATGTTCTCGGCATCAAGCTGATCAAGGCGGTTGCGGACCGGTATCTGGAGCACCGGCTTTTGGGACTGAATCCGATTGTCGGCAATTCCCGCCAGTTGTTTGATTATCTGTATCTCAGGCTTCGTGATCGAAAGCGGGAATGCTTCAAAGTCCTGTTTCTCAATGCCAAAAATCAGGTGATTGCCGCCAAGGTTCTTTTTGAAGGCACGCTGACGGCCAGCTGCGTATATCCCCGGGAGGTGGTTCAGACTGCCCTGGATCATCATGCCGCAGCCCTGATATGCGTGCATAATCATCCATCCGGAGACCCGGCGCCTTCGTCCGAGGATATTGCCGTCACCCGTCAGTTGATTTTCGCCTGCCGGGTGATGGATATCGTGGTTCATGAACATATTATTATCGGAAACAATAGATATTTCAGTTTTGCCGATCAGGGAATGATCCGCAAGATTCACTTGGAATATGAGCAGCATCCCGGATCCGGGCAGGCGCCGGGCGAGAAGATCCCATGAACGATGAAAACCGTGAAACGCCTCCCTGTTTCGGGGAACTGGATAGTGTCTTTCCTCAGACCGCAAGCGGATTGCGAAGTGTGCCGGAGAGCTGCCTGGCATGTGAACTGAAAACCGAATGTTTGAGATCCGCCATGTCCAAAGGCGGTGCTTTGAATCTTCGAGAGGAACGCATTGACAGTGCTTATGCATCCGGAAGAATTGGTTTTTTTCGAAGATGGTCCGGAAAGAAGGAAATTCAGAAAAAGCTTAAAGACACGTCACGCATTCGCAAATGAAAGGAGCGACCCCATGAAGACAATCAGAGACGTCTCGATTTCCGGGAAAAGAGTGCTTTTTCGCGTGGATTTCAATGTGCCTTTGGATGAGAATCAGAATATCCGGGATGATTCAAGAATCCGGGCGGTTCTGCCGTCGCTTCAATATGCCCTGGACCATAACGCCCGACTGATCATTGCATCTCATCTGGGAAGGCCCAAGGGAAAGGTGGTGCCCGCGATGCGCCTGGCGCCGACGGCCAAGCGGCTGGGACGGCTGCTTGAAAAAGAGGTCAAAATGGCGCCGGACTGCGTCGGACCGCAGGTAAAACAGATGGTGGACGCCATGCAGGCCGGCGAGGTGGTTCTGCTTGAAAATCTTCGTTTCCACCCGGAAGAACAGGCGAACGATGAAAAGTTCGCCCGGCAGCTGGCCGAACTCTGCGATGTTTACGTCAATGACGCTTTTGCCGTGTCGCACCGCGCCCATGCGTCCGTGGAAGCAATCACCCGGTTTGCGCCGGTGTCGGCGGCCGGTTTTCTGCTGCACAGCGAGGTGGAATACTTCAGGAAGGCGATGGCGGATCCCAGCCGGCCGCTGGTGGCCATCGTGGGCGGCGCCAAGGTTTCCAGCAAACTGGCGGCTCTGGAAAACATGCTTGAGCATGTTGACAAGTTCATCATCGGCGGCGCCATGGCCAATACCTTTTTAAAAAGCGCAGGCTGCGAGGTTGGAAAGTCCATGATCGAGGAAGAACTGGTGGATGTGGCCGGCGCCATCATGCAAAAGGCCGGTCAAAAGGGAATCCGGTTCTATCTTCCCGTGGATGCGGTGGTCGCCGACCGGATGGATCCCAAAGCGGACATCAGGATCGTGCCGGTGCATGAGATTCCGAAGGACTGGATGGCTCTGGATATCGGGCCGGCAACGATTACGCTGTACCGGGAAGTGCTCGGGGATGCAAAGACCATCATCTGGAACGGACCGATGGGGGTCTTTGAAATGGATGCTTTCAGCCGGGGGACAATGGAGATGGTCCATGCGGTAGCCGACAGCTACGCCCTTTCCATTGTCGGCGGAGGGGATACGGATGTGGCGGTTCACAAGTCCGGACAAACGGACCGGATCACCTATATCTCGACCGGCGGCGGGGCGTTTCTGGAACTTCTGGAGGGAAAATCGCTTCCAGGGGTTGTCGCGCTGGAGGCTGCCGATGATGCGCATCAAGGGGGATAATGCAGATGGCTTTTTCCCGCCCGTCTGCCCGGATTCTTGTCCCGGCCGCGATCGTGGCCGGGACGATATTTTTTGGCATCTACTGGTTCAGGGATCCCCTTTGGAATGGTCTGACCGGCGCATATCAGCTGTTTGCAGACCGCGATAAAATTACCGATTTCATCAGCGCATTTGGCGTAAACGCTCCGTTGGCATTTGTCGGAGTTCAGATATTGCAGGTATTGCTGGCGCCCATTCCCGGAGAGGCCAGCGGTTTTATCGGAGGATACCTTTTCGGCGTCCTTCCAGGGCTTTTGTACTCCAGCATCGGCCTTGCCATCGGTTCCTGGCTGAATTTTGCGATTGGACGGTTTCTGGGAAGGCGTTATATCCGCAAGTTGATTCCATCCGTTCAGCTTGAGAAAATGGACCGGCTGGTCAAAAGACAGGGCGTTATCGCGCTGTTTGTGCTTTTTCTTTTTCCGGGATTTCCAAAGGATTATCTGTGTTATTTTCTGGGAATCAGCGCCATGTCAACAAAAGTGTTTCTGATTCTGGCTGCTTTCGGGCGGATTCCGGGAACCCTGCTGCTCAGCCTGCAGGGAGCGTTTCTCTTCGATAAGATGTATGCATGGTTTGCGCTGGTTATGGCGGTATGTCTGTTTCTGGCTCTTTGGGCCTATCGTTGCCGGGAGCGACTTTATGCCTGGCTTGAAAAAATGAATGGAAGCTGATTTCCCCCGCCGTTGACGCTTGCGCTGAATAATGGTATTGATAATCGAAACTTGCGGATCCTTGTAAAACACGTGAGAAGTCTCCGCTTTTCTTCCAACCATTGTCATTCATTCACAACTGACGGGGGGCGACATTGGCATACTGGTGCGTCAGGGAGGAAATCAGTCAGGCAAATCGACTGAGGCGATCCTATTACGAGCTTCTGAGAGATGATCTAGATCAATTCATCATTCAATACGCGATGATCGATTCCTACCAGAATTTTGCCCGGAAAAATATCCCCTACCCCTTTGTTGAAAAACGGGAGCTTAAACCTAGAGCCCGTATTCCGGATCAGGAATACGAACTGCAGAATACCTTTCTGGTGGTCTTCGTTGAAGACATCATTCCCGCGATTCACAAAAAATACATTCGCTTTTTTGATGTCAATAAAACCACCAAGAGCAATCTTCTGGTTTCCGAATCTCTGTCCATTGTGGAAAACTACGAGCGAAATCAGAAATATCTTGATTCGGCTCATTTCGTTGACTTTTTGAAGAACCTGCTGCCGATTGATTACGCCCTGCTCATTCAGAGGGATCCGGCCAGCCGGGTCAGGGATCGATATCGTCTGTCTCATTTCCACGTCAGAATCGACTGGCCGATCGCCGATGCAGCGGAGGATCTGGCGCGAAGCCTTCGGTATATTTCCAAGGATATCTATGAAAAGGGCGATAAATACGCCGAGGATATTCAGAAAAAGTTTTTCGAGTATTATGGGCTGCCGGTGATGGCGGGTGGAAGAAGAACGGCGGCCATTGTGGCGGCGCAATACCTCAAGCGGGTTCCCTGCATTACCACGGTGTACGTTGGAAGCAGCGAGGCAAGAGCCCTGATTCGAATCTCGGAAAGAGGGATTTCAAAGACCATTCTCATGCAATTTACCGATGAGGAGGTCCGGCAGTTTGTCAAGAGTCACAACATGGAGCTTCGTACCTTCAACAAGAATTATGCCGTTGCTCACGGGAAAAATCAAACCGTTTGCATTTTTCAGGCGGCCTACACCCTCACCAATCAGGCTCGTCCCCCGGACGACGGGAAACTTCGGGAGATTAAACCGGATCTCAACTGGTTGAGCGTCGGGACGCAGAGCATTCTTCCAAAACCGGGCGTGTGGAAGTATCCTCCGCTGGCCATCAATGTGATTTATTTATAGGAAAAGCAATCCCCGCGGAACAGGGTCGGGACATAACCGGCTTGGGCTCGGATGAAACGTGTCCGGAGTCGGGTTCCATTCACCTTTTCACCCCATCATCGGGAATATTGAAGTGCGGATGGGCCGGGTCCGCCGGAAGTTTTTCCAGGAACGCCGTCCAGATGGGCAGCGCGGCTCTGACACCGGTTTCCGGTTTTCCCAATGCGCTGCGGCCTTCGTTTCAGACCCACACTCCGGCAGTACACGAAGGCGAAAACCCAGGGAAAGAGCACCCTTATAATTATTGGCCGCGCCGGTTTTTCGGCAACGGCTTTGGCTGAAATTATTTTTCTATGCCTACCCGCGCCTGAACTCCTTGCTGGTAGTAATGCTTGATTTCTTTCATTTCCGTGACCAGATCGGCCTTTTCAATCACCCTGGGGTCGGCGCCGCGCCCGGTGATGACCAGCTCCATGTGGTCCGGCTTCGCGTCAATGATCTCCAGAAGAGCTTCCACGGGAAAAAGTCCGCACATCACCGCTACGTTTCCCTCTTCCATGATCACGACGTCGTGCTGTCCGGCTGCGACCACCGCCTTGATTCGCTCCAGGCCTTTCCGGGCGGCTTCGATTTCATCCGGAGACGGCTGGCCCTTGACAAATTTGCCCCGGCCGAACTGTTCCACGGTGATCAGGTCGGAAAATTTTCTCAATGCCTTGATTTCACTGTAATCGCCCATTTTCAGAAACTGGGCGATAAACACTTTCAGACCGGCGCCCGCGGCGCGGATCGACAGCCCCAGAGCTGCCGTGGTTTTTCCTTTTCCGTCTCCCGTATAAACCTGAACGTATCCTTTCATTCGCCATCTCCCTTGTCATGGATTGTTCGAAAAAGGTCATTGGCCCCGCATGGGCCCGTTAACCTGATAACAGCCTGCGTGTTGGGTTGAGCGTGGGGCATGGGACATCCCTGGCCGTTGAGAATTTCCAGAATCCGATCGCGCCGGAGCGGTCCTTTGGGCGCAAGGATTTCAATCGCATCGCCTTTGATGATTTTGTTGCGGACAAAAACCGCAACCTTGTCTTCGGAAATCGGCTCGATCACCTTTCCCGCGAACCGCGCATGAGCGCAGGGGGCTGCCGGGCCGTAATTCGGACGGAGCTGTTCCGGATCCTTAAGGTAAAACCCGGTGCAATGCCCGCGCTCGGTCACCTTGCCGAGTTCTTCGATCCAATGCGGGCGCGTCCGATAACCCTTTGGATTTTCATGGTACGCATCGACGGCTTCCCGGTAAGTTTTAACCGTGGTGGCGACATAATGGATTCCCTTCATCCGTCCTTCGATTTTAAGGGCGCAGATGCCGCTTTGAATCAGCTCGGGAAGATGTTCGATCATGCAAAGATCCCTGGAATTGAAAACATAGCTTCCCCGCTCATCCTGCATAAAGGGGAAATACTGGCCGGGTCTGGTTTCTTCCATAACCGCGTATTTCCACCGGCATGGCTGGCTGCACATGCCGCGGTTTCCGTCGCGATCGGCCAGAAAGCTGCTTAAAAGACACCGGCCCGAATAGGCGATGCACATGGCGCCGTGGACAAAGGCTTCTACCGGCATCGAGGTTTTTTGAACCAGTTCCCGGATTTCATCTATGGATAATTCCCGGGCGGCATTGATCCGGTCGACGCCCTGACGTTTCCAGAACAGGGCGCTGCCGGCGCTGGTCACATTGGCCTGAGTGCTCAGGTGCAGGGGAATGCCCGGAATGCGTTTCCTCGCCTCTTCGATAATGCCGGGGTCTGCGGCAATCACTGCGTCCGGCCCAATTTCACCCAGGGCTTCCAGATATGATGCAATCGTTTCAAGTTCATGGTTTCGAGGATAAATGTTGCAGGCCACGTAGACCTTTACGCCGTTGCGGTGGGCGAATGCCACAGCCCGCCGCATTTCTTCGAGGGTGAAATTCCCTGAAAAATTTCTCAGGCTGAAATCTTTTCCACCAAGATATACGGCATCGGCGCCGAAAGCAACGGCGATTTCGAGCTTTTCAAAGTTGCCGGCCGGCGCCAGCAGTTCGATTTTGTTTTCATTGTCGTGCATGAGTTCCGAATCGCCGAAAAGAAGGATGCCAATTGGTTATACCCGGACGCCGGCGGTATATGGTCCGGGGTTGCCGCCGGGCGGTGAAGGCCTTGTTTTTGGGGCGGCAACACCGGCTCATTGATCGTCACCATCCGGAACGGCCACCCTTCTTACCTTGAAAACCTGCACAAAAATTTCGATTGCCGCGCTATGTTGCATTCACGTCACTGCGGCTTACGCCAGACAGCCGCAAGCACAGGATCAATTCATTTGTCGCGCTTCAGCATGTCCATTAAATACTGGCCATAGCAGTTCTGCGTCAGGGGTTCGGCCAGTTTTTCCACCTGGCCTGCGTCGATATATCCCATACGATAGGCGATTTCCTCCAAACAGGCCACCTTGAGCCCCTGGCGGTTTTCGATGGTTTCAATAAAATTGGAGGCCTGAATGAGGGTTTCATGGGTTCCCGTATCCAGCCAGGCGATTCCGCGGCCCAGCATTTCAACATGAAGCCGGCCGTATTGAAGATAGATGTTGTTGACGTCCGAGATCTCGAGTTCTCCGCGCGCGGATGGCCTGAGGTGCTTTACCGTGTCCAGAATGGAGTTGTCGTAAAAATACAAACCGGTTACCGCATAATTGGAACGAGGGCTTCGCGGTTTCTCCACGATACTGACGGGTTTTCCCGCCTGATCGAACTCTACTACTCCGTATCGTTGCGGATCCCTGACCCAGTAAGCAAAAATCGTTGCCCCGGATTTCCTGGAACGGGAGAGCTGAAGCTGTCGGGTCAGACCCTGGCCGTAAAATATGTTATCGCCCAGAATCAAGCAGACGTTTTCGGTTCCGACAAAGTCCCGGCCGATGATGAACGCCTGGGCGAGACCTTCCGGTCGTGGCTGTTGTGCGTAGCGAAAGGATATGCCCCACTGGGAACCGTCTCCGAGAAGCTTTTCGAACAGAGGCAGGTCATGCGGGGTAGAGATGACAAGAATGTCTTTAATGCCCGCCAGCATCAGAACGGAGAGCGGAAAATAAATCATGGGCTTGTCATATATGGGCAGGAGTTGTTTGCTGATCACGCGGGTGATTGGATATAAGCGGGTTCCCGATCCGCCGGCCAGAACGATGCCTTTCATGGTTGATTCCTTCCGATAGCCAGTTAAAAGGAAAGGGCATAACAGCCCGGACTGTCGCGCATGATGTGGTGTTTTGATATATGCTTTTTGGGACTTTTTGGCAACCGCATATGCCGAATTTAGACGGGGGCCGGGTTGACACTGAATGGAAATTATATCGGCCGGGAGAATCGTGGCAGACAGATCCACTGTGGTGCCCCCGGCAGGAATCGGACCTGCGGCACATGGATTAGGAATCCATTGCTCTATCCACTGAGCTACGGGGGCCCAAGGCTTATTCGACGCTGAATTTCTGCCCTGGAAAAATCTTGCTTTTCGGCGTCAGCCGGTTGATTTGAAGAAACCGGTTCAGCGACATGTTGTTCTTCTGCGCGATTGTGAACGGGGTGTCTCCTCTTTTTACCTTGTATGTCTTGCTGGCGAAATTCTGAGTGGAACCGGCATCATCAGCCGTAGGTATGGAGAGCACCTGTCCAACATGCAGACTGGTTCCGGACAGCTTGTTGGATTTCTGGATTTTCTGTGTCGTGGTTCCATACCGGTTGGCAATGTTCCACAAAGAGTCGCCTCGTTTCACGACGTGCCGCAGAGATTGCTTACGCGGAACTGAATTTTTGGATGCGCTGGATGCTGAGCCGCGCACGGGGATTTTAATCGATCGCCCTGCAACGATGCGTTTGTTGCTCTTGATCCGGTTTGCGCGGGCAATTTGTGCAAGACTGACGTTGTATTTTCGGGCGATGGAAGACAGACTCTCGCCCGATTTGACTTTATGGTATTTCAGGTTCTGGATCGGGCGCTGCGCCTGGGCCTGGGGAAGCGAGCATGTCTGAAGGGAGTCCAGGGCGGCGGTCAGTGTCGCGCCGGTTCCTGCGGGAACTTTAAGGGTATACGATTCGGGCGGGAGAATGCCGTGTCTGAGCTCCGGATTCAAATCCTTGAGCAGTTTTTCATCCGTCCCGATGCTTTTGGCGATATCCCGCAGATGGAACTGCTTTGAGACCTCAATGGTTTCAAATTCCGTGGGGCAATCTATATCGATGGAATCAAGTCCGTATTTTTTCGGATTTTTTACGATTTGCAACGTCGCCAGAAATCTGGGAACATAACGGGCCGTCTCGGCGGGAAGCTTTCCGTACAGATCCCAGAAATCGTCCAGATAGTTGACGTTCTGATCTCGAATGGTCCTCATCACCCTTCCTTCTCCGCAATTGTAGGCCGCAAGAACCGTCGTCCAATCGCCAAACATCTGATGAAGTTCCTTTAAATAAGCGATAGCCGCCTGGGTGGATTTGAAAGAGTCCATGCGTTCGTCAATGTGAAGATCGCGCTTTAAACCGAATTTGTACCCGGTTGAAGGAATGAACTGCCAGAGGCCGAGCGCTCTTGCAGGGGAAAGGGCGACCACGTTGTAGCCGCTTTCAATCAGGGGCAGCCAGGAAAGCTCTGTGGGAAGACCCGCCTCTTCCAGTGCGGCAACGATTTGAGGTCGGTATTTTCCGGAACGCTTGTAGGCGTTGGCAAAAAAGCTTTTTTCATTTCCGGCGGTAAATTTTTGGATTTCAGCCTGTACGTGTTTGTTGAGCGTAATTGGAATGGCGTTGTAATTTCCGGTGACCACATTGTTGCGGGATGCGTAGATTTCAAGAATTCTCTTGGATACCAGAAAACGAAGATCTTCCTTCTGCTGGGCGAGCTTCTCGTTGGATTCCGCATCCACATTTAAAATCAAGGCATAGGCCTGATCCAATTCTTCCAGAGCGTTGTCCAACTCGCCTTTCTGCCAGAATTCCTGAGATGCCTGACAGTGGTCCAAAGCCTCGTCAAGCTGGGCCTGGCCGTCATTGCTTAAAAGAGAGTCATCGCTATCATCCGGGTCCGACTGGGCGTCGGTTCCTTCAATAGTGGAATCGTCGGATGGCGACGCTACATTCATTTGTGAGTTTGAGGCTGAAATGACGGATTCGGATTTTTGTTTGATTTCTGTTGGATTGGCGACCGATGGCGCCGGACGCTGGGAAGTGGTATGATTTTTCTGTGGCTGGGATGTCGCGCACCCGGTAAAAATGAAGATGATCAATATGATAAATAGAAATCGGAAGTTTACTTTCAAGACATATCTCCTTTAAGTACAATAAGGTTAGGGGGTAAGTCTTTAATATTAATTTTTTTTGATAAAACAAAAAAAGATGTTTTGTCAAGATATTACAGCAATGCGGGCATCTTTTTTTAAATAATTCAGGCCAATGTGGCCCCATCCAGTGCAATCAGATCAACTGCTGCGTTGTGTAAATCCACCGTGGACGGAGGCGGACGGGGTTTGGCATGAGGAGTCAGGCGTTAACTGATAGATGCGCCGGCTCCTTTTCGTCCAGCACCTTCCTGACTGTCCGGGTCAGTTGTCTTAACAGGATGTTGAAAAACTGAAGTAAATTTGAGTTTATTTTTTTTCGAGCAATTGGACTAAAGCTTTTCATCGATGCCCAGGCTTCCAGCAGTGTGCCGTCCACTGTAAAGTGTTCATCGCTGATCAGATTCTTGTGTTTAGCCAGATCCTGAAGGGAACTGAAGAAAACCGATGCAATTTCGGTATTGAGCAATCGATCCCGGTTCTTGGAAAACACAGAATGATTCCAAACCGCGTCATCGGCAGTGAGACCGACAAACCATCGGAACAGAAGGTTTTATCAAGCTGTTCCATCAGCAGTTGTTCGCTGCGAATCGTATAAAACACCTGAAGCAATGAAGCCCGAAGCAGATACTCCGGCGCAATCGAAGGACGTCCGGTGTGTGAATAAAGGTCCGAAAAATATCCATGCATCTGCTCCAAAACATGATCGACCATTGTTTTGATTTTACGCAACGGATGGTTATCGGGAATTTGCCGCTCGAGCGACACGTAACTGAAAAAAGATTCTTGCTCGTTTTCACTGTCTCTCATCTAAATCCTTAGTAACTACAATTGGTTAGTTGATGAAAGCAGTATAAAACATCTATTCAAATACTCAAGTATAAAAAGAGTTTTTCAACAGCCTGTTAATGGTTTTTACTGCTTCTCATCCGCGCAGAAGAAAACAATTCTCTATTCTGTAAGTGTTTGATTTGATTGATCGCCTTGCTGGCGGAAGATCAAAAAATCCGAATTTTCTAATGCATAAGAGGCCTGCATGTCAAGAAGATACCGCCACGGGCGGCCAGAAACAATTCGGATAAATATCCTTTCTTCGGAAAACATACAGTCGTCGATTTCAGAGAATATCCAGCACCCGCTCTCTTGACACTTAAAATCCTTCTTCCTATGCTTTCTTCCTTGAAAAAGGGAGTTTTGTCGATTCAACCCCATGCAGACATCCGTTTCGGCAATTTCCGCCACATGTCCGCCTGCCGGCTGGATCGACTGGTCTATGACACGGGTCTGTGGAACAGCCTCTCCGGCTGTATCAAAAAATCGAGGTTGCCGATGGCCGGAGCTTCGGATATAGAGGATGGATGATTAACTTGCAGGATCAGGAACCCATAGCTCGGAGTGCAACCCGGGAATGTTACCTTCATCCGGGGAATCCCGATAAGGTGATAAAAATTGTTCGGGCAGCGCCGGTTTTCTGGAAGCGGGATGCCAATTGGCAGGAGTGGCGGCATTACCGTTACCTCCAGAAACGACATGGTTGTCTCGATTATATCCCCGAGTGTTACGGTTTCGTGGAAACCAGCCGGGGAAGGGGTCTTGTTCTCGACTGTATCCGGGATTATGACGGCAGAATCTCCGCAAGGCTTGATAAAGTTTTGAAGGAACCAGAGGGGTACGATCTTGCGGCAATTTTAGAGGAACTGGAGCAATTGTGCCGGATGATCATTGAAAAGAATGTTCAGCTTTTCGATTTAAACGCATTCAATATCCTAATCCAGATTTCGTCGAAAGGAATGTATCATCCGACTATTACCGATATAAAGGGGCGGTTTAATAATTATGAACTCATCCCGGTTTCTTCCTACATCCCGTTTTTTTCCAGAAGAAAGCTGGCGCGTCGATGCAGACGGTTGATCGACCGGGTGCGGGCGGTTTCCAGCGGTGGCGGGTAGTAATTTCTTGACAGCTAAAAATGCCCCGTGTTAGATAGGCGGCCATGAGCGAAATATTTAAAGATTCTTCACAACTGGTGAATGTGGTCACTTTGAAATGGGGGACTCGTTACGGGGTTGAATATGCGAATAAGCTTTTTGCCGCGGTCTCGCGCAACCTGTCTCTGCCATTCAGGTTTGTATGTTTTACGGATGACGACAAAGGATTAACGGAAGGCATTTTGCCGTTTCCGATTCCTGAAATTAACATAGATCCGCCCGCGCTTTACACGGGATGGCGAAAGCTTTGCTTGTTTCAAAAAAACTTGCCCATTGAAGGCCCATGCCTGTTTCTGGACTTGGATATTCTGATAACCGGAAACCTTGATGATTTTTTTAGGTTTGAACCGGACAAAATTCCCATTATCCGCGACTGGGTGACTTTGCGCCGCAAACTGTTTCCTAAAGGACCACCGGTCGGCAACTCATCTGTATTTCGTTTTGTAGCGAATAAATGCACATTCGTTTATGAGCAATTCCTCCGGGAGAGGGATTGGGCGCTTTCCAATTTCCAGCCGCCGCAAACTTATTTGACACACTGCATCCGCCCGCAGATGGTGTTTTGGCCAAAACATTGGGCCATCAGTTTCAAGGAGCACTGTCGACCGGTTTTCCCCCTCAACTATCTGGTTGAAGCCCGCCAGCCGCTCAATGCGCGCATCGTTGTGTTTCACGGCAGACCCGACCCTGATGAGGCCGCATACGGTTATCGAGGGAAAAAAATTCACCACTATGTGCGGCCAACCCAGTGGGTTCGGAATCTTTGGGAGAAATAAAAGAACCCTGCGGTAAAAATTGAAGAGGCAAGATGGCCTTTCAGCACGACATATCGTGCTGTTTGATCACTCCGGGAGGCGGCTGCTTTTGGCAAAGCCAACAAAATAGAAAACACCGTTCTTTTCACACCAGTTCAGCATGATATGGCGGCAAAATCCGCACTGCCCTGCAATTTTACGTCCCTTACACCTTGAAAACTCTGCGATCTCTGTGGTAAAAACTGCCATGGTAAAATTCCTGTTAATCGATTTATAAAATAATAGATTGAATTTTGCTGCCGCTTTCGCGCAATATCCGGGCTAAATATATCAATAGAAAATATGAATGCCGTTAAAATAATTCGAAATCCAGCATCCTTTCAGGCGCGTTTGGAATCAAACTTGACAAAGAGAAAAATGTTGATTTTCAGAACAATGAAGTTTAGGTTTAAAAATATTTGAAATTACAGGGGCTTTGAATGTGAATTTTAAGAGAACCGGGCGCGGGTTGGAGCGTTTATCAATGATTTTCTGCAAGATTCAAATCTGACATAAGAAATATATTGAATTAAAGGTCATATTTCGGGATAATCGGCGATAATTCAAATTCACCGCAGTTGAGTTTTTTTGTCGATATGGGTAAATAGCTGGACTTTATTGATGGTGTTTGGAGGCGTTTTGCGGTTGGTATCATGCCCAGGCCAGCGTAGCTCAGCAGGTAGAGCTACTGATTTGTAATCAGTGGGTCGGGGGTTCGAGTCCCTCCGCTGGCTCCAGAACAGGGAAAAAATAATACAATGGTGGGGTTCCCGAGCGGCCAAAGGGAACAGACTGTAAATCTGTCGGCGATGCCTTCGGAGGTTCGAATCCTCCCCCCACCACCATCCTCATTGTAAGCAGGTGTAGGAGATTTCTGGGTTTGCCGCCCAAATCGAAAGAACTACATGGCTTCCTGCATAAGTCTTACGGCGCATGGCGCACTTGGGGAGAGATTGTCGCTGGCTGGTGTTGCGGGTGACAATTGTGAATAGTTAAGATCGGCGGGAGTAGCTCAGTTGGTAGAGCTCCAGCCTTCCAAGCTGGACGTCGCGAGTTCGAGTCTCGTCTCCCGCTCCAGATGATCAGATAGGTGCGCCGAAAAGGCCTTCGCGGATTTTCGAATAAGATAAGGCCCACGTAGCTCAGACGGTAGAGCGCTTCCTTGGTAAGGAAGAGGTTCACCGGTTCGATTCCGGTCGTGGGCTCCAAATTTTTGATTTTCCAGGCGCTGGCGCGTGAGCATAAGGATTTTCTCACTGTAATTCCAAAAAAAAGCAGGGGAGGACGAGAAGATGGCGAAGGTAAAATTTGAGCGAACGAAGCCGCACGTAAATGTGGGGACGATAGGTCATATAGACCATGGTAAGACGACGTTGACGGCGGCGATCACGAAGCATATGGGTTTGAAGGGTATGGCGGATTTTGTGCCGTTTGATCAGATAGACAAGGCGCCGGAGGAGAAGGCGCGAGGGATCACGATAGCGACGGCGCATGTAGAGTATCAGACGGAGAAGCGACATTATGCGCATGTGGATTGTCCGGGTCATGCGGACTATATAAAGAACATGATCACCGGTGCGGCGCAGATGGATGGAGCGATACTGGTGGTAGGGGCTGACGATGGGCCGATGCCGCAGACGCGAGAGCACATATTGTTGGCGCGGCAGGTGGGAGTGCCCCGGATAGTCGTATTTTTGAACAAGTGCGACATGGTGGACGACGAGGAGCTGATCGAGCTGGTGGAGCTGGAGCTTCGGGAGCTTTTGGACAAGTATGAGTTTCCGGGAGACGAGACGCCGATAATTCGGGGGAGTGCGTTGAAGGCGTTGGAGAGCGACGATCCGAACAGTCCTGAGGCGAAATGCATATTTGAGTTGATGGATGCGATTGACTCGTTTATACCGGAGCCGCAGCGTGAGATAGACAAGCCGTTTTTGATGCCGGTAGAGGATGTATTCAGCATTTCGGGACGTGGTACGGTGGTGACGGGTCGAGTTGAGCGGGGCCAGGTGAAGGTAGGCGAGGAAGTTGAGATAGTAGGGATACGGCCGACGTTCAAGACGGTATGCACGGGAGTAGAGATGTTCCGCAAGCTGCTGGATGTGGGGCAGGCGGGAGACAATGTGGGGTTGTTGCTTCGGGGGACCAAGCGAGAGGAAGTGGAGCGTGGTCAGGTGGTGTCGAAGCCCGGGTCGATAACGCCGCATACGAAGTTCAAGGCCGAGGTGTACATTTTAAGTAAAGAGGAAGGCGGACGTCATACGCCGTTTTTTCATGGATACCGTCCACAGTTTTATTTTCGGACAACGGATGTGACGGGTGTGTTGTCGTTGCCTGAGGGCGTGGAGATGATCATGCCGGGCGACAATGTGACGATTAGCGTGGAGTTGATCACGCCTATTGCGATGGAAAAAGAGCTCAGGTTTGCGATTCGTGAAGGCGGCCGAACTGTCGGCGCCGGAGTGGTCAGCGAAATTATTGCATAGCGGTGAAGGAGTAAGCTGGTGAGAGTGATTGTGACCCTTGCATGCTCGGAATGCAAAAGAAAAAATTATACAACAACCAAAAATAAAAGAACAACGCCGGAAAAACTGGAGTTAAGCAAGTACTGCAGGTTCTGCAGAAAGCACACTCCTCATAAGGAAACCAAGTAATCGGGTTGCTGAAGAGATTGGCCCTGAAAGCTGGTTCGGCTAAGATGCAGGCCAGTAGCTCTAACGGTAGAGCATCGGACTCCAAATCCGGGTGTTGGGGGTTCAAATCCCTCCTGGCCTGCCAACGAATAGGGTGAGGCTCATAGCTTAAACAAAAGGGTATGTTGGAATATCCGCAATCGTTTGAGCTTTGGGCTTTCACAATTTAGGAGCAAAATGGGAAGGCTAATCAGAAAAAAACCGAACGATAAAGCCAAAAAAAAGTCCACGGATTCTCAGCCGATCTCTTCTCATGATCAAAACGTTATATCGGCCAATGGGTCGCTGGAAGTAAAAACCGAAAGAGAGTTTGCACCTAAAAAGGCTGTTTCGCAACCTCAGGCATCAAAGGCTTCGAAGCCTCTATTGTCGAAACTCAATACAGGTTTCTTGGCCAGGTCCTTACAGTTTTTGCGAGAGGTTAAGGTTGAGTTGAAAAAGGTCACTTGGCCTACTCGAAAACAGACCATCGGTTCCACCGTTGTTGTTCTGATTCTGGTACTGATTATATCATTTTTTCTGGGAGCGGTGGATATCGGGTTGTCAAGTTTGATACGCGTTGTGCTTCAATGACAATGGAGAAGTAGCAAGTGGCGCTTAAATGGTACATCGTCCATGTATATTCGGGATTCGAAAACAAGGTGAAGCTCTCCTTGGAAGAACGGATCTCCTCCTCGCTTCATCCTGAAAAATTCGGCGAGGTTGTGGTTCCGACTGAACAGATTGTTGAGCTTGTTAAAGGCAAACGCAGAACATCGACGCGCAAATTTTATCCGGGCTATATTTTAGTGCGCATGGAGCTTGACGACGAAACATGGCATATAGTGAACGATACAGCAAAGGTCAGCGGGTTTCTCGGTGGAAGAGAAAAACCGACGCCTTTGACCGATGAAGAGGCTCAAAAGATTCTCAGCAGGATGGAGGACGGCAAGTTAAAGCCCAAGCCGAAGTATTATTTTGAACCCGGAGATGAAATTCGTGTTATTGACGGGCCTTTTACCAACTTTAACGGCACTGTCGATGACGTTAACGCTGAAAAAGGCAAAATTAGGGTTCTCGTCAGCATTTTCGGCCGTTCAACGCCGGTTGAGTTGGATTTTGTACAGGTGACTAAGTTATAGAGCATCAGGAGCAAAGAGAAAATGGCAAAAAAGGTTATTGCACAGATCAAACTTCAGGTCCAGGCTGGAAAAGCCAATCCGTCTCCTCCGATTGGCCCGGCGCTCGGGCAACACGGCGTAAACATAATGGATTTCTGTAAGGCGTTCAATGCCCGAACGGCCAATGAAGAAGGCATGATTATCCCGGTTGTGATCACGGTGTACCAAGATAGAACCTTTACCTTCATCACCAAAACACCGCCGGCAGCGGTGCTTTTGAAAAAGGCGGCGAAGATCGCAAAAGGCGCTGCTGATCCCAAACGTGAAAAAGTCGGTACTGTGTCGCGGCAACAAGTGGAGGACATCGCCAAGTTAAAAATGGCCGACTTGAATGCCAACGATTTGGAATCGGCTTGCAGAATTGTCGCTGGGACTGCGAGAAGCATGGGGATAGAGGTCGCCTAAAGGAAAAGGAGTGAACAGGTAAAATGCCGAAGCAGGGTAAAAAATACATAGAAGCCAGGAAAACGATCAATGCGGGAGTCCAGGCTGATTTTTCAGGTGCGGTGCATCAGGCGCTTAATGCATCCTATGCAAAATTTGACGAGACTGTTGATGTCGCCGTACGTCTTGGCGTGGATCCAAGGCATGCCGATCAGATGGTTCGAGGAACAGTGGTTCTACCGCACGGACTTGGCAAGGAAGTAAAGGTTCTGGTTTTTGCAAAAGGTGAAAAAGAGAAAGAAGCCCTTGAAGCAAATGCGGATTTTGTCGGGAACGAAGACCTCGTCGAAAAGATAAAGGGTGGATGGTTCGGTTTCGATAAGGCGGTTGCAACACCCGATATGATGGGCACTGTCGGCAAGATCGGCAAGCTGCTGGGCCCTAGAGGGCTGATGCCCAATGCAAAAACAGGAACGGTGACTTTTGACGTTGCCAAAGCCGTCAAGGAGTTGAAGGCGGGTAAAATAGATTTTCGCGTTGAAAAAGCGGGAATAGTTCACGCACCGATGGGAAAGGTTTCATTCGGGGTTGAAAAAATCGTGCAGAATATGACCGCATTTCTTGAAATGATTATGCGCCTCAAGCCCTCATCCAGCAAAGGGATCTATCTGAAGGGGATAGCCATTTCAACAACCATGGGCCCTGGAGTTAAGATTGATACGGCCGTGGTAAAGGATCTTATCAAGTAACTGATCATAGCTTGAAAGTTGTAAATCCAAAAGGCGATCGATCAGATTTTATGCGCATTTGGCATTTAGCGCCTTTCGCATATCTGCTGTCAAAGACTCTAGGTTCACTTTTGTGTTTAATCGGCAAGGCCGGCCTACCGAGACAGATTGGTTTTGGTATAGTTGCTGCCTCCGTTAGTTTTCGAACAAAGGAAGGAGGTGTTGATAAGTCGTGAGATTAGATGAAAAGAAACAGATTGTTGAGGAACTGCATCAGAAATTTGAAAAGTCCAAGATCGTAATCATTACCGATTACAAAGGACTCAATGTGGAAGATGTGAGTTCCTTGCGCAGAAAGCTCCGGGATGCCAATGTAGAATACAAGGTGGTTAAAAATACGCTCCTTGTACTGGCATCGAAAGATACCGACGTTTCGGTAATTCGTGATTATTTCAAGGGACCGAGTGCCGTCGCGCTGAGCTATGACGATCCGGTTGCCCCCGCCAAGGTGCTCGCCGAATTCGCCAAAAGCAATCCGAAGCTTGAAATCAAAGTGGGCGCGTTGAGTGGAAGGTTGTTGGATCTTGATGCGATTAATGCACTGTCCGCTTTGCCGCCGAGGGAAGTCTTGCTGGGACAGGTGCTGGGCGCCATGAACGCCGTACCTGCTGGTTTTGTCCAGGTGCTCAGTCAGATCATTCGGCAGATGATCAATGTCTTGCAGGCAATACGCGACCAGAAAGACGCCGCATAAACTATTGCTTGCGTTTAAATTTTCAGAGTTATTGCCATGAAATTTTTGGAGGATTAAAAAATGGCTGATATTACGAAACAGGATGTTATTGACTTTATTGCAAATATGACGGTGCTGGATCTTTCGGAACTGGTTAAGGAGTTGGAGGAAAAATTTGGTGTTTCAGCTGCGGCGCCGATGGCAATGATGGCGGCCGCTCCAGTCGATGCGGGAAGCGGTGCCGCTGCGGCTGAGGAGAAAACCGAATTTGACGTGATTCTGATTTCATCCGGCGACAAAAAGATTCAGGTGATAAAAGAGGTGCGGGCTATTACCGGTCTGGGCCTTAAAGATGCGAAAGACCTTGTTGACTCGCTGCCAAAGCCCGTAAAAGAAGGCGTGGCAAAGGAAGAAGCTGCGAAATTCAAGGCTCAGCTTGAAGAAGCAGGCGCACAGGTTGAATTAAAATAAGTCATCGAAACTCGTAAAATATTATTTCGGTGAAGTTTTGTTCAGATCGATTTTGCCGCGTGATTTCGGTCTGATATTCGATAGGCAAAATACGGAAATGGGATTGACGCTCTCAGGGCGCCAGTCCCATTTCCAGATTCTTTTTTAAAATATGGAGATGCCATGTCGGAAATGTCTTTGGCAAACAGGCGTGTAAGAAAAAATTTTAGCAAGATCAGGAAAATTGTTGAGATCCCCGATCTGATAGGGGTGCAACGTGAATCTTACCGTCGATTCCTGCAGATTGATGTTGTTCCTGAAAAGCGTGAAGACATCGGTCTGCAGGCGGTATTTAAATCCGTATTCCCGATCAAGGATTTTACCGGAAGCGCATCGCTTGAATTCGTGTCTTATCGTTTCGGCGAGGTAAAGCACAATGTGGCCGAGTGCATACACCGCGGCATGACATATGAATTGCCCATCCGTATTACCGTCAGGCTGGTGGTTTACGATGTCGACAAGGAATCCGGCATTTCCAATATTCGCGACATCAAGGAACAGGAAATTTATTTCGGTACCATTCCCCTGATGACCGACAAGGGTACCTTTATCATAAACGGCACAGAACGCGTTGTTGTCAGCCAGCTTCACCGTTCTTCCGGCGTATTTTTCGACCACGACAAAGGGCGTACCCATTCGAGCGGCAAGGTCATATATACTTCAAGAATTATTCCGGTCAGAGGATCATGGATCGATATGGAAATCGATCCAAAGGACGTGGTTTATATCCGTATCGACCGGCGTCGCAAGTTTCCGGTAACCCTCCTGTTCAAAGCATTTGGTTTTACAACCCAGGATCTTCTTTCTTACTTTTATCAGGCTGAAGGAATCCGCGTTAAAAAAAATGAGTATTTTAAGAAATTTGATGAGGCTTTTTTGAAAGGGCAAAGAGCCAGCTTTGATATTGCCGATCCCCTTACCGGTGAAATCGTGGTTAAAAAGGGGCGGATGTTTACCCAGCGTTCCATTCGTCAACTGAAGACGTCCAACCTTGAATGGGTTCCGATCAACGAGGAAGACGTATTAAATCGAGTTTTTGCTTATGATATCGAGGATTCCCAGAGCGGAGAGCTGATTGCGAAGGCGAACGATCTGGTTGATGAAACGTCCCTGGCAAAATTAGCTGCCTGCGGGATTTCGGAATTTGATCTGCTTTTCATCGACGGCATGTCCATCAGCGATTCCATTCGCAAGACCCTTGCCCTGGACAAGGTGGAGAGCAAGGAAGAAGCGCTGCTTGAAATTTACCGCAGGCTGAGGCCCGGCAATCCTGCAACGCCGGAAGTAGCTCAGGAATTTGTCGACCATCTGTTTTTTAAGTCCGCTTATTACGATCTTTCCGGGGTCGGACGGTTGAAAATTAATCTGCGCCTTGGAATTCAGACTCCTGTCAGCGTGACCACCCTGCGCAAGGAAGACATTCTGCTGACCACGAAGACGCTTGTGGCATTGCGCGATACGCAGGGGTTGGTTGATGACATCGATCATCTGGGAAACCGACGGGTCAGAGCTGTCGGCGAGCTGCTCGAAAACCAGTACCGCATCGGTCTGGTTCGTATGGAGCGGGCGATCAAGGAACGAATGAGCCTGCAGGAAGTCGATTCATTGATGCCGCACGACCTGGTAAATCCCAAACCGGTTTCCGCGGTTGTCAAAGAGTTTTTCGGAACCAGCCAGTTGAGTCAGTTCATGGACCAGACCAATCCGCTTTCCGAGACCACGCATAAGCGTCGTCTGAGCGCCCTGGGGCCGGGAGGTCTGACGCGTGAACGCGCCGGCTTTGAAGTACGGGACGTACACCCTTCGCATTATGGACGCATATGCCCGATCGAAACACCGGAAGGTCCAAACATCGGCCTCATTGTTTCACTGAGTACCTATGCGCAGGTGAATGCTTATGGATTTATAGAGACCCCGTACCGGGTCGTTCGGGACGCTGCGGTGACCAATCAGGTTCGATTTCTCAGCGCATTTGAGGAAAAAGAGTATCCGATCGCCCAGGCCAACGCGCCGGTGGATGAAAACAACTGCTATATCAATCCCATGGTGACATCCCGCGTTGCCGGCGAATTCATGATGGTCAAAAAAGAAGATATCAAGCTCATGGATGTTTCTCCCAATCAGCTGGTGAGCGTTTCCGCGTCCCTGATTCCATTCCTGGAAAATGACGATGCCAACCGGGCTTTGATGGGTTCAAATATGCAGCGTCAGGCCGTTCCTCTGCTCATGAACGAAGCGCCTCTGGTCGGGACCGGTATGGAAGGCGTCGTTGCAAAAGATTCCGGTGTTTCTATAGTGGCCCGCAGAGAAGGCGAGGTCGTTGCCGTGGATGCTTCGCGGATCGTTCTGAAACACGATGACCCTGAAAAACGGGTGTCGGTTTATAATTTTTCAAAATTCATTCGATCCAATCAAAATACCACCTTCAATCAGCGGCCTATTGTCGTAAAAGGACAGAAAGTCAAACCCGGAGACATTCTGGCCGATGGCCCGGCAACGAATCAGGGAGAGCTGGCCCTGGGCAAAAATGTCACAGTCGCTTTCATGCCATGGGGCGGATATAATTTTGAGGATTCCATTCTGGTCAGCGAACGGCTGGTGCAGGACGGGATTTACACCTCGATTCATATTGAGGAATTCGAGGTGGTGGCCCGGGATACCAAGCTCGGCAAGGAGGAGATCACCCGCGATATTCCCAATGTGGGTGACGAGGCATTAAAGAATCTGGATGACAGCGGTATCATCCGTCTGGGCGCCGAGGTTGTTCCGGGAGATATTCTGGTGGGCAAGATCACGCCAAAGGGCGAGACTCAGTTGTCGCCCGAGGAAAAACTGCTGAGGGCGATTTTCGGGGAGAAAGCAGGTGACGTCAAAGATACTTCCCTGCGGGTGCCGCCGGGCATCGAGGGCATTGTCATTGATGCAAGGGTCTTTTCCCGCCGGGGAGTTGAAAAGGATGACCGGACCCGATGGATCGAAGATCAGGAGATCGTCGTTCTCGAGAGAAATCTTGAGGATAAACTTCAGGTGCTGGAAACCGTCCTTCGCGAGCAGACAGCCTTACTCCTGGCCGGTCAAATCTGCCTTTCACCTATAAAAAAAGGCAAAAAACTGTTTCTGGCCAAAGGCGCCGTAATTGATAAAGAAACGATCTTTAACATTCCTGCGGATCAGTTTGAAAATATATTGTTAAAAGATCCTGAATTGACTGAGCGACTCAATGGCCTGGTTGAGATATACCGCGCCCAGTGCGAGCAGTATCGCAGGGAGTTTGAACAGTACGTAAGCCGGTACGAAAAAGGCGATGATCTTCCACCGGGCGTGATCAAGATGGTCAAGGTCTATGTGGCCATGAAACGAAAATTGTCTGTCGGCGATAAGATGGCCGGCCGTCACGGGAACAAGGGCGTTGTTTCGAGAATTCTGCCCATAGAAGATCTCCCCTATTTTGAAGACGGAACTCCCGTGGACATGGTTTTAAACCCGCTGGGAGTTCCCTCACGTATGAATGTGGGGCAGGTCCTGGAAATTCATCTGGGTTACGCGGCAAAGGGTCTTGGCCGGCAAATTAATGCTCTTCTGGAGCAACAGCGTTTGAGCGAACTTAAGGACAAACTCAAACGTATTTTTACTGACGAGCAGGTTCGGCTGGAAATCGATGCTTTGGATGATGCCCAGTTGTGCGCATTCGCCTCGAAATACAAGGATGGCGTACATATGGCGACTCCCGTATTTGACGGGGCCAAAGAAGAGGAAATCAAGGCGCTTCTTGAAGAGGCTGGGTTACCCCCTACGGGTCAGGTTACATTGTACGACGGCCGCAGCGGTGAACCCTTCAAGGAGAAGATCACCGTAGGTTCCATGTACATGTTGAAGCTTCATCACCTGGTCGATGATAAGATTCATGCGCGTTCTATCGGCCCGTATTCGCTGGTAACGCAGCAGCCTCTTGGCGGAAAAGCCCAGTTCGGCGGTCAGCGACTGGGAGAAATGGAGGTGTGGGCCATGGAAGCTTATGGAGCGGCGCACGCCTTGCAGGAGTTCTTAACGGTCAAGTCGGACGACATGGTCGGTAGAACGCGTATGTATGAAAAGATCGTAAAAGGGCAAAACGTACTGGAACCGGGTTTGCCCGAATCCTTCAGAGTTCTGACCAAGGAACTGCAGAGTCTGGGTTTGGACATCAACCTGATTGAAGGGAAAGAATAAGGAGAGCGATTTGGAAACTCTATACGATTTTTTCGCCAAGCCAACCGATCCTCGACGCTATTCCGCTGTCCAAATAGCGCTGGCATCGTCGGAGCAGATTCGTCAGTGGTCGCATGGCGAGATCAAAAAGCCTGAAACCATCAATTATCGGACGTTTAAGCCGGAGCGGGACGGACTGTTCTGCGCCAAGATATTCGGTCCCACCAAGGATTATGAATGCAATTGCGGTAAGTACAAGCGAATGAAACACCGCGGGGTCATTTGTGAGAAATGTGGCGTGGAGGTGATTCAATCCAAGGTGCGGCGTGAGCGAATGGGGCACATCGAACTGGCCACGCCTGTTGCTCACATCTGGTTTTTGAAGAGTCTGCCGAGCAAGATCGGCAATCTGCTTGATCTGACGTTGAAAAATCTGGAAAAAGTTCTCTATTTTGACAGCTACATCGTCACCGATCCAAAGGATACGGGACTGGGGAAATGTCAGCTTCTTTCAGACGATAAATACCAGGAAGCTTTGGAACTCCATGGAGCGAAGTTTGAAGCGGGCATCGGCGCCACCGCTATTAAGAAACTTCTGGAGAACATTGATCTGGATGCTTTATACAAGGAACTTCGTGAGGAAATCCGGTCTACGGGTTCTGATGCCAAGCGGAAAAAACTGGCCAAGCGACTGAAGATTGTAGATGCTTTCCGTAAATCCGGTGTGGATCCGGTCTGGATGATCATGGACGTCATTCCGGTGCTGCCGCCGGACCTGCGTCCCCTCGTCCCCCTGGAGGGCGGCCGTTTTGCAACCTCGGATCTGAATGATCTTTACAGACGGGTGATTAACCGTAATAATCGCCTGAAAAGATTGATGGATTTAAAAGCACCCGATATTATCGTTCGCAATGAAAAACGCATGCTGCAGGAAGCTGTGGACGTTCTCTTTGATAATGGAAGGCACGGCCGGGTCATCACGGGAACCAACAAACGCCCTCTCAAATCCCTCAGTGATACGCTCAAGGGGAAACAGGGGCGGTTCCGTCAGAACCTGCTTGGCAAGCGGGTGGACTACTCCGGCCGAACCGTTATCACAGTTGGCCCGAATCTGCGGTTGCACCAGTGCGGTCTTCCCAAGAAAATGGCGCTTGAGTTGTTCAAACCCTTTATCTATTACCGGTTGGAACAAAAAGGTGAGGTTTCAACGGTAAAAAGCGCCAAAAAGCTGGTCGAGCGTGAAACGCCGGTGGTCTGGGATACGCTTGATGAGGTGGTCAAGGAGTATCCTGTGATGCTCAACCGCGCGCCAACGCTTCATCGGCTGGGAATTCAAGCATTTGAACCCATATTGATTGAGGGCAAGGCGATCCAGCTTCATCCCTTGGTATGCACGGCTTTTAATGCCGACTTTGACGGCGATCAGATGGCCGTGCATGTGCCCCTTTCCGTTGAATCCCAGATCGAAGCGCGCGTACTGATGCTATCGAGCAACAACATCCTGTCTCCAGCCAACGGCAGCCCGATCATCGTTCCAACCCAGGACATTGTCCTTGGCATTTATTATATGACGCGCGATGTGCCTGGAGCTAAGGGCGAGGGCAAGATCTTCTCCAACCCCGAAGAGGTGCGCATGGCCTTTGATTCGAGAGCCGTGGACATGCACGCCAGGATCGTGGTGCGGATGAATAACGAACGGGTTGAGACCACGGTTGGACGCATTCTGCTGTGGGAGGTGATTCCAACCGAGAGCGTGATGGTGTTGCGTCATGTCATGGTGTCGGACAAAGAGCTTGCTACGAGCATCATGGATCAGATCTCCGGCGGCTCTGATTTCATTGAAATGGTGCGACAGTATTCCGAAAGTCCGGATAAGAATTACGACGGTCATATTGGATTGATTCGAGCCGATGACTTTGAGCGGGTGTTCTCTGTTCCCCCTGCGGTTTCTCAATCCATATTTTCGTTTGAAATCGGTCAGGTCAGTGATATTATCTATTCTGAACATGCCTACCACATTTTTCAGATTATCGACAAGCGGCCTGGAATTTCCTTTGAGCTTATTAATCACGTGATGGAGAAAAAGAGCATCCGTGATCTGGTTGATTATACCTATCGGAATCTCGGTGCAAAGGCCACGGTCATTCTATCCGACCGTTTAAAGGACATCGGATACCAGTATGCAACGCATGGCGGGTTGTCCATCTCAATTGATGCGATGATCATCCCTGCCACAAAATGGGATATTTTAAGCAAGGCTGAAGAACAGGTGGTGGAAATCGGTCGTCAATATGCCGAGGGCTTGATCACCCAGGGCGAGAAATACAATAAGGTCGTTGATATCTGGGCCAAAGCTACCGACGATGTGGCAAATGAGATGATGGATGCCATGAAAAAGGCTGCGGGCACCCATGCTGCCGAGGGGTTCAATCCAATTTATATGATGGCGGATTCCGGGGCAAGGGGCAGCAAGGATCAGATGCGGCAGCTTGCCGGCATGCGCGGATTGATGGCCAAACCCTCTGGAGAAATTATCGAGACCCCGATTACAGCTAATTTCCGGGAAGGTCTTTCGGTTCTTCAGTATTTTATTTCCACTCACGGCGCTCGAAAGGGATTGGCTGATACCGCCCTGAAAACAGCCAATTCGGGTTATCTGACCCGGCGGTTGGCCGATGTGGCTCAGGACAGCGTTATTTCGGAAATCGATTGCGGAACACACCAGGGGGTGGAGATCGAGTCCCTGATGGAAGGCGGCGAGGTTATTCAACGTCTGGGGGAACGTATTCTGGGACGTGTGGCTGCCGAAGACATTCATGATACGTTTACCGATGAAATCATCGTGAGAAGCGGACAGGAAATCGATGAATCTCTGGTGAAAAAAATCGATAAATCCGGTTTGACCAGCGTGAGGATTCGCTCGGTTCTGGCCTGCCGATCCCGTTACGGGGTATGCGCGAAGTGTTACGGCCGAGATTTATCGCACGGCGGTCCGGTTGAACTGGGTCAGGCTGTCGGTATTCTGGCCGCACAGTCTATCGGAGAGCCAGGCACTCAGTTGACCATGAGAACCTTTCATATCGGTGGAACGGCAAGCCGCCGGGTGGAACAGGCCGATATTCGGGCTCGGGTGGACGGAACCGTTCAATACGGAGAGTTGCAGGTTGTTCAAAATTCTTCAGGCCTGCGAATTGTAATGAACCGTCGTGGCGGTGAGTTTGCCATCATCGGGGAGAGCGGACGCGAACGCGAGAAGTGCCCGGTTATTTATGGCGCTCATCTGCATGTTGCCGATGGTCAGCAGGTTAAAGCCGGCGATCTGATGGCTACCTGGGACCCCTTTACCACGCCGATTATCTCCGAGATCGACGGCGCTGTAAAGTTCGGCGATATTGTTCTGGGCAAAACCTTGCAGGAAAAGGTAGACGCTGTCACCGGCAAATCCAGTCGCATGATCATGGAATCTAAAACCGGTGAGGAGCGGCCCCGCATTTCCATTAAAGACAGGGAAGGCAAGACGGCGAAGCTGCCCAGCGGTTCGGGGCTTGCCCGATATCCGCTTCCGGTTGATGCCATCCTGATGGTTGAAGAAGGTTTTGATATCAAGGCGGGAGACGTTTTAGCCAAACTGCCGAGAGCAACCACCAAGACCAAAGACATCACTGGCGGCTTGCCCAGAGTCGTTGAATTGTTTGAAGTCCGCAAGCCCAAGGAGACCGCTACGCTAAGCGAGATCGATGGGTATGTTTCAATTTCGAAGGGGACAAAAAAGGGCAAGCAAAAGGTGATCGTAACGCCTGTTGATGTCGGGGATAAGCGTGAATATATGATTCCCCGAGGGAAGCACATTAATGTGTACGAAGGTGATTACGTCCGGGCCGGCGAAATGCTGGTCGGCGGTGCGGCCAATCCACAGGATATTTTGTCGATCAAGGGAGAGGTTGCCCTGGCCCGATACCTGGTCAACGAGGTTCAGGAGGTTTACCGGCTTCAGGGGGTTCGCATCAACGATAAACATATCGAGGTGATCGTCCGACAAATGATGCGGCGGGTCAAGGTGACCGATGCCGGTGATACGGACTTTATTGCCGAGGAACAGGTTGACCGCGCAGTATTTGAAGAGGCCAATTCGGCAGTTATCGAGAAAGGCGGAAGCCCCGCCCAGGCCGAGCCTCTGATTCTCGGCATTACCAAGGCGTCGCTGAGTACGGACAGTTTTATTTCAGCTGCATCGTTTCAGGAAACAACCAAGGTTCTGACCGATGCAAGCATTGCGGCCGCCAAAGATAATCTGCGGGGATTGAAGGAAAATGTGATCATGGGGCGGCTGATTCCAGCCGGAACCGGAGTGGCGAAGTACGGAGACATTGAAATTGAAACGCGTTAGACGATTCTGACGGGGCGTTTTTGAATGGGCCGGCAAAAACCCGGCCCATTAAAATAAAAGGCTTGACAATTCATGCGGATCTGTTTACTAAACGAAGTCTTTTTGCAGAGATACAAATGAATGAAGCGGAAAAGGATTGAGGGAAACATATGCCGACCATTAATCAACTTGTACGACTGGGTAGAAAACGAACTATAAAAAAGAGCAGCACGCCTGCGCTAAAGGGTGGTCCTCAAAAGCGGGGTGTGTGTACCCGTGTCTATACGTCGACGCCCAAAAAGCCAAACTCGGCTTTGCGTAAAGTCGCCAGAGTTCGTCTGACTACCGGTATCGAAGTGACGGCGTATATACCCGGTATCGGCCACAATCTTCAGGAGCATTCCGTGGTGCTGGTCCGTGGAGGACGAGTCAAAGACTTGCCGGGTGTTCGATATCATATCGTTCGAGGTACATTGGATGCCCTTGGGGTCGAGGATCGAAAGCAAGGACGATCGAAGTATGGCGCGAAGAAGCCGAAATAGCCATGGTCATGAACAAGTAAATAGGGTGTATAGCGTATGCCGAGAAGAAGAGAAGTTCCTGAGCGGACAATAATTCCCGATTCGAAATACAATAGCAAGCTGCTGGCCAAGTTTATCAGTTGCATTATGAATGACGGCAAGAGAAGTACGGCGGAAGCGATGGTTTACAGGGCGCTGGATATCATCGGCGATAAAGCCAAGGAGCACCCGCTGAAGGTTTTTGAATCGGCAGTTGACAATGTACGGCCAATCATAGAGGTGAAGTCCCGCCGGGTTGGCGGTTCCACCTATCAGGTGCCTACCGAAATTAGGTCTTCCCGCAGAACGGCTTTGGCCATTCGATGGATAATCGGATATGCCAGAGGACGTTCTGAACAGGGCATGGCTCGAAAGCTGGCCGCTGAGTTGCTGGATGCGATTGAAAACAGGGGGGCATCGGTCAAAAAGAAGGAAGATACTCATAAAATGGCCGAGGCGAACAAGGCGTTTGCGCATTTCCGCTGGTAATAAATTAGATATTGATTTGGTGTGCAATAAAAGGTTGCCCGCTTTGCAGGGGAGGACGAGAAGATGGCGAAGGTAAAATTTGAGCGAACGAAGCCGCACGTAAATGTGGGGACGATAGGTCATATAGACCATGGTAAGACGACGTTGACGGCGGCGATCACGAAGCATATGGGTTTGAAGGGTATGGCGGATTTTGTGCCGTTTGATCAGATAGACAAGGCGCCGGAGGAGAAGGCGCGAGGGATCACGATAGCGACGGCGCATGTAGAGTATCAGACGGAGAAGCGACATTATGCGCATGTGGATTGTCCGGGTCATGCGGACTATATAAAGAACATGATCACCGGTGCGGCGCAGATGGATGGAGCGATACTGGTGGTAGGGGCTGACGATGGGCCGATGCCGCAGACGCGAGAGCACATATTGTTGGCGCGGCAGGTGGGAGTGCCCCGGATAGTCGTATTTTTGAACAAGTGCGACATGGTGGACGACGAGGAGCTGATCGAGCTGGTGGAGCTGGAGCTTCGGGAGCTTTTGGACAAGTATGAGTTTCCGGGAGACGAGACGCCGATAATTCGGGGGAGTGCGTTGAAGGCGTTGGAGAGCGACGATCCGAACAGTCCTGAGGCGAAATGCATATTTGAGTTGATGGATGCGATTGACTCGTTTATACCGGAGCCGCAGCGTGAGATAGACAAGCCGTTTTTGATGCCGGTAGAGGATGTATTCAGCATTTCGGGACGTGGTACGGTGGTGACGGGTCGAGTTGAGCGGGGCCAGGTGAAGGTAGGCGAGGAAGTTGAGATAGTAGGGATACGGCCGACGTTCAAGACGGTATGCACGGGAGTAGAGATGTTCCGCAAGCTGCTGGATGTGGGGCAGGCGGGAGACAATGTGGGGTTGTTGCTTCGGGGGACCAAGCGAGAGGAAGTGGAGCGTGGTCAGGTGGTGTCGAAGCCCGGGTCGATAACGCCGCATACGAAGTTCAAGGCCGAGGTGTACATTTTAAGTAAAGAGGAAGGCGGACGTCATACGCCGTTTTTTCATGGATACCGTCCACAGTTTTATTTTCGGACAACGGATGTGACGGGTGTGTTGTCGTTGCCTGAGGGCGTGGAGATGATCATGCCGGGCGACAATGTGACGATTAGCGTGGAGTTGATCACGCCTATTGCGATGGAAAAAGAGCTCAGGTTTGCGATTCGTGAAGGCGGCCGAACTGTCGGCGCCGGAGTGGTCAGCGAAATTATTCAATAACGGGGAACCAGCGATGATAATGAATTCCAAAATCAGGATCAGGCTTAAAGCATACGATCATAAGCTCCTGGATCAGTCGGCTTCGGATATTTATGATACAGCCAAAAAAACGGGTGCAAAGGTGATCGGCCCCATTCCGCTTCCGACGAGGATCAACAAATTCTGTGTGCTGCGTTCTCCGCATATCGACAAAAAGTCTCGAGAACAGTTTGAAATTCGAACCCACAAACGTTTGCTGGATATTCTTGAGCCGACGCAGCAGACGGTGGACGCGTTGATGAAGCTGGACCTTTCTCCGGGCGTGGATGTTGAAATAAAACTATAGGGATAGCTTGCGATGAGTAGAGGATTGATAGGCAAAAAACTGGGGATGGCCGGTATTTTTACAACGGACGGGAAATATATCCCGGTCACCGTTGTAAAGACGGGGCCGTGTGTTGTAACTCAGATCAAAACAATTGCCACAGACGGCTATACTTCCTTGCAACTCGGTTTCGGCGAAAAAAAAGAATCGAGAGTCAACAGACCGATGCGTGGCCATTTTAAAAAAAGCGGAAATGCCTGTTTCGAATTCTTGCGGGAATTTGACGTGGAGAATTTGGATGGATACAGCCTGGGGCAGGTTATCACTTCAGAAATTTTCAAGGTTGGCGAACGGGTAGATGTGGTCGGGACCAGCAAAGGCAGGGGATTCTCAGGCGTTATTCGGCGACATGGCTTTCATGGCGGCAGCAAAACTCATGGCGGCCACTGCCATAGAATACCTGGCTCCGTTGGTTGCAGTGCATGGCCGTCAAGAATTCTTAAGGGCAAAAAGATGCCCGGTCAATATGGCAATACCCGGAAAACGGCCAAGAATCTGGAAGTTGTCGGCGTCCGCCCGGAGGATAACCTGATTTTGTTAAAGGGAGCGATTCCAGGATCCCGTTTGGGCGTTGTGCTTATCCATAAGAATATATAAAGGAATCGAGCCCGGTTTACGTAGCGATAAGGTCAAGCTATTCAGGCCATGGCTTTTGGATTGCAGTGAGGAAAATAATGGCTGTTATAGAAGTACTCAATAGCTCGGGAGAAAGAGTTTCTGAAATCGACCTTTCAGATTCCGTATTCAACGTGCCGGTCAAGGCGAGCGTGCTTCACGGGGTGGTGACGATGCAGTTGGCAGCCCGTCGTGCGGGATCAGCCTCCGTAAAAAGGCGTTCCGACGTCAGCGGAAGTACGCGGAAACTGTATCGCCAAAAAGGAACCGGCAGAGCCCGAAAGGGCGATATCAAATCGCCTTTGCTCAGAGGCGGCGGCGTCATTTTTGGTCCTGATCCGAGATCATACGCCTACAAGATGCCAAAGAAAGTCAGAAAGCTGGCTCTTAAAATGGCATTGAGTTCAAAATATCAGGACAATAGTCTTTTAGTGATGAATAAGATTGAGCTTGATCAGATTAAAACCAAGGATTTTGTCGAGATTGTCAAAGCATTAAAGGTCAAAAACGCACTGATTGTCACGGATGCTGCGGATGAAAAATTGAATCTTTCGTCCCGAAATGTACAAAATGTAAAAATCATGCGATCTGAGGGCCTGAACGTATATGACATCTTAAAGTACGAGAATCTGATCCTGCTTGAGCCTTCAATTAAGCAGATTGAGGGGAGGTTGCTCTCATGATTCAGTACGATATAATCAAACGGCCTCTGATAACCGAAAAGACCAATGTACAGAAGGAGAGCTCCAATCAGGTTACTTTTGAGGTGGGTCGTCAGGCAAATCGGGTTGAAATTAAAAAGGCCGTTGAGAATATTTTTAATGTTAAGGTGGCTGGGGTCCGCACCATGCAGTTGAAGGGCAAGATTAAGCGACGCGGTCGGATTTTGGGTAAACGCCGGGATTATAAAAAAGCGATTGTGACATTAATGCCGGGTGAAAGAATTGATTTCTTCGAAGGAATCTAAGCTGGGAGTACATCATGGCAGTAAAAAAAGTTAAACCGACATCACCAGGTCGCCGATTCCAGGGTTATTCGACATTTGAGGAAATTACCTGTTCGACGCCCGAGAAAAGCCTGTTGAAAGTTGTCAAAAAAACTGGCGGCCGGAATGCGAACGGCAGAATTACTTGCAGACACAGAGGCGGTGGAAGCCGCAGACAGTATCGAATGATTGATTTCAAGCGCGATAAGATCGGCATTCCGGCGAGGGTTGCAACCATCGAATATGACCCGAATCGATCTGCTCGAATCGCATTGCTGCATTACGTTGACGGTGAGAAACGCTATATACTCGCGCCGTTGAATTTAAAGGTCAATGATACAATTATCTGCGGGCCTGAAGCGGATATCAAACCGGGTAATGCGCTTCCGCTGAGAAATATCCCTCTGGGAACGCATATTCACAATATCGAGCTTCGGATCGGACGGGGCGGGCAGATCGTAAGAAGTGCGGGAGCCTTTGCTCAACTGATGGCGAAGGAGGACCGATATGCGCTGATCAAGCTTCCCTCTGGTGAAGTCCGCATGATTCTGCTTGAATGCAAGGCCACCGTTGGTCAGCTTGGGAATGTAACCCATGAGAATGTATCCCTGGGTAAAGCGGGCCGCAAAAGATGGCTGGGTCGGCGTCCTAAAGTACGCGGCGTTGCGATGAATCCCGTTGACCACCCGATGGGCGGCGGTGAAGGGCGTTCTTCAGGCGGCCGGCATCCCTGCAGCCCCTGGGGGGTTCCGTCAAAAGGTTATCGAACGCGGAAAAATAAAAAGAGCAATCAGTACATTATTAAACGCCGCAAATAATCGCGGGAAAAGCCAGTAGATTGTCGTCTGAGCGACATACTATACACGATATCAGGAGAAAATATGCCACGATCATTAAAAAAAGGTCCTTATATTGAGCCGAAACTGCTTCATAAGGTGACTTCATCGCAGGATGCGCGAAGCAGCAAGGTCATCAAGACATGGTCAAGGCGATCGACAATAGTGCCTGAGATGGTCGGAATTACACTCGCCGTTCATAACGGCAAAAAATTTATCCCTGTTTTTGTCACTGAAAACATGGTGGGTCACAAGTTGGGTGAATTTTCACCGACACGGACTTTCTATGGTCATGCAGGTGATAAAAAATCCAAATTGAAGAAGTAAGGTGGAGAAAAGGAATGTCTGAACTCGAGGTTAAAGCAGTATTGCGATATGCGCGCATTTCTCCTCAGAAAGTCCGAGCACTTGTCGGCGCCGTGAAGGGGAGACCTGTGGAGTCAGCGCTCAACGCGCTGAAATTCATGCCGCAAAAGTCAGCCGGAATTGTGGAGAAGGTCATGCGTTCCGCTGTGGCAAATGCCGATCAAAAGTCGGATATCGATATCGATTCCTTAATTGTTCGCAATATATTCGTTGACCAGGGGTCGATGCTGAAAAGATTTCGACCCCGTGCCAGAGGCAGAGGCTGCCGGATATTAAAAAGAACTTCTCATATCACAGTTATTTTAGCCGAAGGGTCGATGTAAACAAGGAGGTAAGCGCTTGGGTCAGAAAGTAAATCCGATCGGGTTGAGGTTAGGCATCGTTAAGACATGGGAGTCGCACTGGTATGCGGGGAAAAAGTATTCCGATTATATTTTGGAGGATTTCAAAATCCGGAAGTTTATAAAACACAAACTTCAGCATTCCGGCATATCGCGAATCGAAATCGAAAGATCGACCAAGCGGGTCAGGCTCCGCATTTTCACGGCCAGGCCGGGAATCGTGATCGGAAAAAAAGGCGCTGAAATCGCTCTGCTGAAGAAGGATCTCGAAAAACTGACTACGCATGAGGTTATGATTGATATTCAGGAAGTTCGCAAACCGGAAATCGATGCTCAGCTATTGGCGGAAAATGTTGCCATGCAGATAGAGCGCCGGGTGGCATTTCGAAGGGCCATGAAGCGCGGTGTAACGTCGGCCATGAGATTTGGAGCTCAAGGCGTAAAGATTATTTGCGCGGGGCGCCTTGCCGGCGCCGAGATGGCCAGGACTGAGTGGTACCGCGAGGGCAGAGTTCCGCTGCATACGCTTCGAGCAGATATAGATTATGGAGTTACGGAAGCACGCACCACTTACGGCGCTATCGGCGTGAAAGTATTTATATTTAAGGGCGAAATTTTAAAGCAAGACGAGGTTGAAGTCGGCAGATAGCAACCGAATTAGGAGATATAGCGCATGCTGAGTCCAAAAAAAGTTAAGTTTCGAAAGCAACAAAAAGGAAGGATGAAAGGTGTCGCTCTTCGGGGGAGCACCCTTAATTTTGGCGAGTTCGGACTTCAGGCTGCGGAATGCGGCGCCATTTCATCCAAACAGATAGAGGCCGCCCGTATCGCGATGACTCGACATGTAAAAAGGGGCGGCAAGATGTGGATACGTATATTTCCTGATAAGCCGTTTACCAAAAAACCCGCTGAAGTTCGAATGGGCAAAGGTAAAGGGGCTCCAGAAGGGTGGGTTGCCATCGTAAAGCCAGGAAGAATATTGTATGAAATGCAAGGCGTTTCCAAGGAATTGGCAAAAGAAGCGCTGATGCTTGCTTCGCATAAACTGCCGATAAAAACCCGTTTTATTGAGAGGAGCGAGTTGTCATGAAAATAGGTGAAATCCGAAGTTTGAGTGCTGATGAGCGGCTCGCGAAAGTTAAGGAATTAAAGGAATCATTATTTAACCTGCGATTTCAACACGGCACAGGCCAATTGGAAAATACCAGGAAGCTTGTCGAAACCAAGCATGATATTGCTCGGTTGAAGACGGTGATCAGAGAATTTGAATTAAACAAAACCGATAAAGAATAGTTAGCGGCCATGAAAAACAGAGGAATGAAAAGGCAAGTTGTTGGAACCGTGATCAGCGATAAAATGGACAAAACGGTCGTTGTGCTGGTTGAACGGTTGGTGAGACATCCGCTCTATCAAAAATACATCAGGCGGCGTGCAAAATTTGCCGCGCACGATGAGCAAAATGCTTGCCAGATCGGTGACAAGGTATTGATCAGCGAGTCACGGCCTCTCAGCCGGACAAAGCGTTGGCGGGTCAGCAAAATAGTTGACAAAGCGGTCAGATTCTAAAGGAAAGATAGAGCAATGATCCAGGCAGAGACAAGGTTGACGGCGGCGGATAATTCCGGAGCAAAGGTGCTCTACTGCATCAAGGTTTTGGGAGGCTCACGGCGGAGATACGCTGGAGTCGGGGACATCATTGTTGTCAGTGTCAAAGAGGTCATACCCAATGCCAAGGTGAAAAAAGGAGATATTCTTAAGGCGGTCGTGGTTCGCACCAAAAAGGAAATTCGAAGACCTGACGGCTCCTATATTCGATTTGACGATAACTCGGCGGTGGTGATCAACCAGAACCGCGAGCCGATTGGAACGCGTATTTTCGGCCCTGTCGCAAGAGAGCTTCGGGCCAAGCGTTTTATGAAAATTGTTTCGCTGGCACCGGAAGTCATTTAGACGTTTCGTGCCTTGTGGAGAATGGCCAAATGATTGAAAATAGATGCCTTATAAAAAAGGACGATAAAGTTAAAATTCTTGCTGGAAAAGACAAGGGTAAGATCAGCAAGGTTTTAAAGGTAATTCAGAAAAAAAACCGCGTATTGGTTGAAAATATCAATATCATCAAGCGGCATACCAGGCCCAATGTGAAGAATCGCCAGGGCGGGATAATAGAAGGTCCAGCGCCGATTCACTGGTCCAACGTCATGCTGGTGTGCAATAAGTGCATGGCTCCGATTCGAATTCAATTCAAGACGCTGGATGATGGGAAAAAAGTTCGAATCTGTCGAAAATGCAGCGAGATCATTGACGCTTAGGCTGGATTGCCGGAGGATGGGAATGTCTGATTTAAAACAGTATTATGAAAACGAAGTTATGCCCAAGCTGGTGGAAAAATTTGAGTACACCAATAAAATGCAGATTCCGAGATTGGAAAAGATTGTATTGAATATTGGCTTGGGTGAGGCGATTCAGAATATTAAGCTGTTGGATTCCGCTACCGAAGAGCTCTCGTTGATTGCCGGTCAAAAACCCGTTGTAACGCGCGCAAAGAAATCCATTGCGGCATTCAAGCTGCGCGAAGGTATGCCGATCGGTTGCATGGTGACGCTTCGCCGAGGAAAAATGTTTGATTTTCTTAATAAATTGATGAATATTGCTCTGCCGCGCGTGCGGGATTTTAAAGGGATTTCGGGGAAATCGTTTGATGGACGGGGGAATTATTCGCTGGGCATTAAGGAGCACATCATATTTCCTGAAATTGAGTATGATAAGATTGACCAGATCAAAGGGCTTAATGTTACAGTTGTGACGACCGCAAATACGGATGCCGAGGGAAAAGAACTGCTCAAGCTTCTTGGAATGCCTTTCAGGAATTAAGGAGGAAGATTTGGCAAAGACAGCGCTTAGAAATAAGGCAATGAGTAAACCAAAATTTCAGGTTCGATCGTATAATCGATGCCCGATTTGCGGTCGGCCGAGAGCATATATGAGAAAATTTGGGTTATGTCGTATTTGCTTCAGGAAGCTTGCTTCAGAAGGAAAACTTCCGGGTGTCATAAAATCAAGCTGGTAAGTTTTTAAAAATATAATTAAATTTGAATTTTTTTTAACGGAGAAAGCAATGACGATTACCGATCCGATTGCCGATATGCTAACCCGCATACGAAACGCCGGAAAGGCGAAGTTCAGCAGCGTAGATATTCCCGGATCCAAAATCAAGGTGGATTTGGCAAGGGTTCTGAAAAATGAAGGTTTTATCAAGAACTACAAATTCATCAAAGATGATAAACAGGGCATATTGCGAATTTATTTGAAGTATGTGCAGGGCCGGACCCATGCGATCTTCGGAATTGAGCGGGTCAGTAAGCCCAGTCGGCGTGTCTATAGTAAAGCCAGGGATATCCAGCCGGTCTACAATCACCTTGGAGTTTCAGTTCTTTCGACGTCCAGGGGAATTCTGACCGATGGCCAGGCTAGAAAAGACAATATCGGGGGCGAGGTTCTCTGCAAAATCTGGTAGCAGATGAGGAGCATAACATGTCGCGTGTAGGCAAGAAACCGATTACAATTCCAGATAAGACCAAGGTCAGTTATACAGATCGGTCCCTGACGGTAAAAGGCGCAAAAGGCGAGCTTCAGCGCATTATTCACCCATCCGTTGATTTGGTGATCGAAGATAATGAACTCAAGGTTGTTGCGCTTAAGCAGGACAGAGTCACCGATGCTTTCCAGGGGATGACCCGCAATCTTATCAATAATATGGTTAAGGGCGTCAGCGAGGGTTACGAACGGGTGCTGGAGATCAACGGCATCGGATACCGCGCCGAGTTGAAAGGCAACAGTATTTTGTTTAATTTGGGTTTTTCGCATTCCATAGATTTTAAGATTCCAAATGGAGTCGCGGCTTCTGTTGATCGAAACCTGGTAAAACTGTCTGGAATAGACAAAGAATTGCTTGGCCGGACTGCTGCGGCCATTCGTCGGCTGAGACCGCCGGAACCGTACAAAGGCAAGGGGATTAAATTCGCTGAAGAACACATTCAGCGCAAGGCCGGCAAAACCGGAACCAAATAAATGCTATGATTTAATTTTAGCGCGATATGAAACAACACTTCGACTCGCGATAAAAGGATAAGAATTATGGGTTCTCTAAACCAGAGACAAGAAGCGCGATTAAAAAGAAAAATCAGAATCAGAATAAAGACGAGCGGCACTCAGGAAAGACCGCGTTTAAGTGTTTTCAGGAGCGCCAGGCATATATACGCGCAGATCATTGATGATATTACCGGCAGGACCCTGGTATCGGCTTCCAGTTTGGAAAAAACGATCAAGGAACAGCCCAAGCTCGAAAGTAAAATCGCAATGGCGGTTTATGTCGGAAAGCTGGTTGCCCAGCGAGCGGTGGAATCGGGAATAAAAAAGGTGGTATTCGACCGAAACGGCTTTCTGTATCATGGGCGTGTCAAGGCTGTTTCCGACGGTGCGCGCGAAGGGGGCTTGGATTTCTAAAATAAGGAGGCATATCCTTGTATCAAAAAGCGACAGATGACAATCAGTTAATAGACAAGGTCGTTCATATAAGCCGGGTGGCCAAGGTCGTCAAGGGCGGACGCCGCTTCAGTTTCAGCGCCATAGTTGTGGTGGGGGATGGAAAGGGCAGTGTAGGTTTCGGACTTGGAAAAGCCGGGGAGGTTCCGGAAGCCATTCGAAAAGGCGTTGACAAGGCCAAAAAGAATATGGTCAAGGTCCCTTTGCAGGAAGGCACGGTTCCTTTTACCGTTGTCGGAAAATTCGGTGCGGGCAAGGTTTTGTTGAAACCCGCCTCTCAAGGTACCGGGGTCATTGCAGGCGGTGCTGTGCGCGCTGTCCTCGAAGCGGTGGGCGTGCAAAACATTCTGACGAAATGCATTGGATCCAATAACCCTCACAATGTGGTTAAGGCTACCATTGAAGGCCTGAGACTGCTGCAAAGCAAAGAGCAGGTCGCCGCACGAAGAGGCAAAGGCGTTGAAGAACTTTAGCGAGGAAAATCAAATGGCTGGTGCAGTTAAGGTAACGCTTGTAAAAAGTATGATCGGAAGACCTGAAAAGCATCGAAAGGTGTTGCGCGGGTTGGGATTGACGAAGATCAATCGAACCGTTGAATTAATCGATACGCCAGCTGTCCGTGGCATGATTAATAAAGTATCGCATCTCGTTAAGGCTGAGGAGAGTTGAGATGAAGTTAAATGAATTATCGCCTGCGCCGGGTTCACGGAAGAACAGAAAAAGAATAGGTCGCGGGGTTGGCAGCGGACATGGTAAAACGGCTTGCCGTGGGTCAAAGGGACATAAAAGCCGTTCCGGCGGAGGCGTGAGACCTGGATTTGAAGGCGGCCAGATGCCTATTCACCGTCGGCTTCCAAAACGCGGATTTTGTAATATTTTCAAAAAAACATTTGCTTTGATCAATATTTCCGATCTGGCAAGGTTTGAAAGTGGTTCTGTTGTGGATGAGGCCGCACTGGTTCGCATAGGACTGGTCAAGGGCCGTTATGACGGGATTAAACTTCTTGGAAAAGGAGATCTGGCCCTTCCGTTGACGATCAAAGTGAATGCTGCTAGCAAATCTGCGATTGATAAAGTTCAAGCTGCTGGTGGAAAAATAGAGGCTATATAAATGGCGACAGGCGGGTTCCAGAATATATTCAAGATTCCTGAGCTTAAACGGAGAATTGTATTTACTTTGTTTATGCTGGCGGTATACAGAGTCGGCGTGCATGTGCCGACACCAGGAATTGATGCGGTGGCGCTGGCCTCTTTTTTTGCTCGTGCGAAAGGAACCCTTCTAGGCCTTTTTGATATGTTTTCAGGTGGAGCTCTCGAGCGCTTGTCTGTTTTTGCACTCGGAATCATGCCATATATCAGCGCCTCAATTATACTACAGCTTTTAACTGTTGTTATTCCACATCTGGAGCGGCTGTCCAAGGAAGGCGAGCAGGGGCGCAAAAAAATAACTCAATATACCAGATATGGCACCGTTTTGTTGAGCATCATTCAGGGATTTGCGATCAGCGTCGGGCTGGAAAGCATGACATCTCCGGGTGGTGCGCCGATTGTCATTTCACCCGGCTGGGGATTTCGATTAATGACCGTTCTGACTTTAACATCGGGAACGGCTTTTATTATGTGGCTGGGAGAGCAAATTACTGAAAGGGGCATCGGCAACGGGATTTCATTGATCATTTTCGCAGGTATTGTCGCGAGAATTCCTACGGCTACCGGAAATTCCTTCAGGCTGTTGTCGACCGGAGAGATGAGTGCATTCGTGCTGCTGATTATTTTGATCATGATGCTGGTCGTCATCGGAGTTATTATATTCGCCGAGCAAGGGCAGAGGAGAATACCGGTTCAATATGCCAAACGGGTGGTCGGTCGCAAGATGTACGGCGGTCAGAGCACTCATTTGCCGTTAAAGATCAATACCTCTGGAGTTATTCCACCGATTTTTGCTTCATCAATCATTATGTTCCCTGCCACTCTGGCCAGTTTTATGAGTTTTGAATGGATGCAGAAAGTCGCTGCGGCCATGACGCCCGGGAATTTTTTTTACGAGACTTTGTATGTTGGTTTTATTTTCTTTTTCTGCTATTTTTATACGGCGGTGACATTCAACCCGGCAGATGTGGCCGACAATATGAAGAAATACGGCGGATTCATTCCAGGAATTCGTCCGGGTAAGCGGACGGCTGATTATATTGATAAGGTGCTGACGCGTATTACTCTGGGCGGAGCTTGTTATGTGTCAGCCATTTGTGTTTTGCCTTCGATTTTGGTTCAGCAATTCAATGTTCCTTTTTATTTCGGAGGAACCGCGCTGCTGATTGTTGTCGGTGTTGCCATTGATACCATATCCCAGATCGAATCGCACTTGTTGACCCGGCATTATGACGGCTTCCTCAAAAAAGGCGCCCGAATACGGGGACGAAGGTAAGACCGAAATGGATTTGTTGAATTTTGGGCAGGATTGCTTAAAAGCGGGAAATAAATTAGTCCCAAAAGGCATGCGGAGTGCGGGGGTTTTGATGAATGGCTAAAGAGGAAGCGATCAAAGTGCAAGGCAAGGTTGTTGAAACTTTGCCCAATGCCATGTTTAAAGTGGAGCTTGAGAATAAGCATCAGATTCTGGCGCACATTTCCGGAAAGATGCGGATGCATTTTATCAAAATACTGCCTGGTGACATTGTGACGGTCGAGATATCGCCGTATGATCTGACCCGTGGAAGAATAATCTATCGGTCGAAGTAATAATTTTGGATTGGTCGATAAAAGGAGTTGACTGAATGAAAGTAAGGGCTTCAGTAAAAAAAATATGTAGCAAATGCAAGCTTATTCGCAGAAAAGGGGTTCTGAGAGTTATCTGTGAAAACAAGCGTCATAAACAGCGGCAAGGATAGGAGGAGACTACTTTGGCTAGAATTGCAGGCGTCGATTTACCGAGAAAAAAGCGGATAGAGATAGCTCTCACCTATATATACGGCATTGGACCATCTACATCGCAGCGGATTCTTAACGAACTAAGCATTGAATTCGATACCAAGACGGACGATTTGACCGAAGCGCAGGTTAACAACATCCGCAAAATGATCGACAATGAGTGCAAGGTCGAAGGTGAGCTGCGTTCCATCGTTTCCATGAACATCAAGCGCCTGATGGATTTGGGAGCGTACAGGGGTCTTCGACACAGAAAATCTCTGCCTGTGCGTGGGCAGCATACCAAGACCAACGCACGTACGCGAAAGGGACCCAGACGTTCAGCTGTCAAGAAAAAGGGCGCAGCAACAAAGAAATAGTAAATCCTTGAAGATAGGGACTTGAAAACATGCCGAAAAAGACGCGGGTAAAAAAGAAGGAAAAACGAAACATTTTAAATGGAGTCGTTCATATTCAGTCGACTTTCAACAATACGATTGTTACCATAACCGATCCGACGGGAAATGTAATTGCATGGTCCAGTTCCGGTGTGCAGGGATTTAAGGGGTCACGTAAAAGCACTCCTTTTGCTGCACAGCTTACGGCCAGCGATGCCGCTAAAAAAGCGATGGAAAACGGCATGAAAAATGTCGAAGTGTTTGTCAAAGGCCCGGGTGCCGGACGGGAATCCGCAATACGCGCTTTGCAGTCTTCAGGGTTTAATGTAATTACCATTAAAGACGTAACACCTATCCCGCATAACGGTTGCCGCCCTCCAAAAAAACGACGGGTATAATCGCGGGTAATTCACAAGAAGCGTTCCTGAGGATATAACGACTTAAAGGAGGAAGACTTGGCAAGATATATTGGTTCGGTTTGCAGAATATGCCGACGGGAAAATATGAAACTGTTTTTGAAGGGGGACCGGTGCTATTCCGATAAATGCGCTTTTGATCGGCGCAGTTATGCGCCAGGGCAGCATGGTCAGCGGCGTCGCGGCAAGGTGTCTGATTATGGAGTTCAGCTTCGTGAAAAGCAGAAAGTCAAGAGAATGTACGGCCTTTCTGAAAAGCAGTTCAGACTTTGTTTTAAGAAAGCGGATCGGCAAAAAGGCATTACAGGAACCAACCTTCTGGTATTGCTTGAAAGACGGCTTGACAATGTTATATATCGGCTGGGAATGGCCAATTCTCGAACTCAGGCGCGGATATTTGCCCGTCACAATCACTTTATGGTCAATGGCAAAAAGGTCAGTATTCCATCTTATCTGATCAGTATCGGTGACATCATTGAATTGAAGGAACGCAGCCGGAATGTTCAGGCCATTACTGATGCCCTGGCCGCCGTCGATCGGCGTGGCGTGCCGCAGTGGCTCGAGCTGCAAAAAGACAGCTATAAGGGAATTGTGAAAAGTAATCCTGTTAGAGAAGATCTGACTACTCCCATGCAAGAACAGCTCATTGTTGAGCTTTACTCGAAGTAACTATAAGATCCTGTTGTCGGCGGCGATAAATAAGCAGATGCAACGACACTGCAGCGTTCTGTGATATTTGTTTCCCAAAAGTTTTAGATCCTCCATTTGAATACAATAAATTCTGGAGTGCAACTAATGGCATTTAATGAACTTATGTATATGAACTGGCAAGATATGATCAGGCCAGCCAAGGTTCAAATAAGCAGCAAACCTAATTACGGGAAATTCGTTTGCGAGCCTCTTGAGAGAGGATTCGGCATAACGATTGGAAATGCACTGCGCAGGATCATTCTGTCATCCCTGTATGGCGCCGCCATTGTTTCCGTAAAGTTTGACGATGTGATGCATGAGTTCAGCGTTATTCCCGGCGCGCTTGAGGATGTTTCGGAAATTATTCTCAACCTGAAGGAAGTCCGGTTCAAGGTCTCCGATATTCAGCCCAAGAATATCCGGATTGAAAAAAAGGGAGAGTGCAAGATTACCGCGGGCGATATTATATGTGATCCGGGGAAAATAACTGTGTTAAATCCCGATCACCATATCGCCACGATTACCTCGCCCGATGCTTCATTAAACATGGCCATGACCGTCAAGGTGGGTAAAGGATACTCTCTTGCCGAAGCCAATAAAGATGAGGAGGCTCCGGTAGGCATCATCCCCATTGATGCCGTGTTTACGCCTATCAAAAAGGTCAATTACGTCGTTGGGAATGCCCGCGTCGGTCAACGGACTGATTATGACAAGCTGACGTTTGAAGTGTGGACGGACGGTAGCGTGACCCCCGAAGATTCGGTTGCATATGCGGCCAAAATTCTTAAGGAGCAATTGGCCATATTTATAAATTTTGATGAAGATTCCGAGCCTGAACCCGAAAGAACCGAGGAAGAAGAAAAAATATTTGAGTTCAATGATAATCTTTATCGAAGCGTCGAAGAACTAGAGCTTTCCGTTCGAAGCGCCAATTGTCTGAAAAATGCGAATATCGTTCAAATCTGGCAGCTGGTGAGCAAGACGGAATCCGAAATGCTCAAGACCAAGAACTTTGGGCGTAAATCCCTGAACGAAATAAAGGAAGTCTTGGCTGATATGGGGCTTTCCCTCGGTATGAAGCTGGACGGATTTGAGCCCCCGGAGGCGGAAGTTCCTGATGATGAAGAAGGAGAGTAGATAATTATTATGAGACATTGCAAAGCCGGTTTAAAGCTCAGTAGAACAAGCAGCCACAGAAACGCCATGTTTCGAAACATGGTAACCTCTTTGTTTAAATATGATCGTATTCAGACAACCGATATCAAGGCCAGGGAACTGCGTCGATGGGCGGATCATCTCATTACGCTTGCCAAACGCGGTGACCTTCATGCGCGGCGTCAGGCAATGTCTATCGTTCGGGAGCCCGGCGTAGTTTATCGCCTGTTTGACCAGGCAAAGGAACGTTACGGAGACAGGGCCGGCGGATATACGCGTATCGTAAAAATAGGCATACGTCCGGGAGATGCGGCACCTGTATCGATGATTGAACTGATCGGCATTGAAAAGTATAAAGGGAAATCCGCTGCCAAAAAGAAGGAAAAGAAATCCTCGGCGGCTGATTCTGCAAAAGTGAAAACCAAGTCCGTTGCAGAAGAGGCGGAACTTCCTCAAAAATCAGAAGAATAAAGCAAATAAGAATAGCTCGTTGCAACAAACGTTTTGAACTGTAAGGGACTTGGCGCAAAAAGCCAGGTCCCTTTTTGTTGCATTTACACCTTCGGAAAGTCGCCAGATGGTTGAAAAATTCGAACATGTGCTGGTAACCGGCGCAGCCGGATTTATCGGTTTCCACCTTTCAGCCAGATTGCTGAGGCATGGATGCCGCGTGATCGGCATTGACAATTTGACCCCCTATTACGATGTGGAATTGAAAAAGGCGCGCCTTGAGCAACTGCTCGGCAACCCGGCATTTTCCTTTGAACGGGTTGATCTTGCAGATCGACGCGATCTCGAAGACCTTTTTAACGGCAACGGATTTGACGCGGTCGTCAATTTGGCGGCACAGGCCGGGGTCCGCTATTCCCTTGAGGTTCCGGAGGCATATGTAAATTCCAACCTGGTCGGATTTGCCAACATACTCGAGTGCTGTCGACATCATCGAATCAAACATCTGGTGTATGCTTCCTCCAGTTCGGTATACGGCGCCAATACCATGATGCCGTTTTCCGTGCATCATAATGTCGATCATCCTGTTTCCCTGTATGCCGCAACCAAGAAGTCCAATGAACTCATGGCGCACACCTACAGCCATCTGTTCAGGCTTCCGTGCACCGGGTTGCGGTTTTTTACGGTTTATGGTCCCTGGGGGCGGCCGGATATGGCGCTTTTCATTTTTACGAGGGCCATTCTGGACGGCAAACCGATCAAGGTTTACAACCACGGAAAGATGCGCAGGGATTTTACCTATATCGACGACATCGTCGAGGGAGTTTTCAGGGTTCTGCATCGGCCTGCGCAGTCAAACAGCCGGTGGAATGGCAATCATCCGGATCCGGGAACTTCGAACGCACCTTACCGCATTTACAACATCGGCAACAACCAGCCCGTGGAACTGACCGAGTTTATTGCGATTCTGGAGTCTGTTCTGGGAACCAAAGCAAAAAAGGAATTCTGCGATCTTCAGCCCGGCGATGTGGTGGCGACCTGCGCGGATGTGGATGATCTGATGCAGGATGTGGGGTTCAGGCCCAATACGCCGCTGGAAACCGGAATTCAAGCTTTTGTGAAATGGTTTCGAGAATATTACGGCAGGTGATTCGCCCGCTCCGCCTGTAAAAGTTCATAACCTCTCAAGGCGCCGGGGATGGCGCTTGCTGCGGACCTCAAACTGTACGGAAAGATCTTAACTCTTTCACTTCAAGTCTTCTTTTTTAATCAATGATATCCCCATCGTAAACATATTTCATGTAGTCATTTCGACCTGGACTGAATACCTCAATCGCTACGGAGTCTTCAATGACTTCCGCTTTATGTGTTGCATTTGAAGGAATATTCCAGCTGTCTCCCGGATTCATAATTCTTGAAGATCCATTAATGAACAGTCTTATTTTCCCTTTTACCAAATAACCTGTTTGTTCATTGATATGAGCGTGTTCCAGGAGTATTGAACCCTTTTTAAGCAAGAATTCCGTCATAAGCGTATCCTGACCGTAATTAAGGGTTTTTATCTGAATTCCATTCAGCACTTCCATGTATCCATTGTTTGATTTATTTCCAAACATAGCTCCTCCTGACATATTGTATGCATTCATTTCCGATCCCTGGGTTCATCCATTTTCGCCTCGTTGCCCGGCAGATAGTAGTTCCAGGGGGCTGGCAAGCTTCCAGACCAGCCTGAACTGCGCATCCGGCTGTATGGCGCCGATAAAAACGGGTTTGTGCAGATGGTGGTTTTTTTCGTCCATCTTTACGGTAAAACCTGAAGGCGCCTTGAAGCGCTGGCCCGCCATGGCGGCGATGACCTGGTCCACTTCGGTGCTTCCCGCTCGTTCCACCGCCTGCTTCCACAGGTGAAGCCCGATATAGGTGGCCTCCATCGGATCATTGGTGACCAGTGAGCCGGCATTCGGAAGGTTCTGCTGGCGGGCCCAGGTGCGGAACAGATGGATGAATCGATCGTTTTCCGGCGTTTTCAGGGACATGAAATAATTCCAGGAAGCCAAGTGCCCCACCAGCGGCTGGACACTCATGCTCCGCAGCTCTTCCTCTCCCACGGAGAAAGCCATGACCGGGATCTCTGCGGCCTTGAGTCCGGCATCGGCCAGCGCCTTGTAGAAGAAGATGTTGGAGTCGCCGTTGATGGTGGAGATGACAGCCGTTTTCACACCCTCCGAGGCAAACCGCCGGATGCGGGCAACGCTTGCCTGGTAGTCGGCATGTCCGAACGGAAAGTATTCTTCCATGATGTCCGAAGCCGGGATGCCCTTTGATTTGAGCGCCGCCTTGAGAATACGATGGGTGGTGCGGGGATAGACGTAATCCGTTCCGATCAGCACGAAACGCCGTGCCTGCCCTCCATCCAGGCTCATCAGGTATTCAAGTGCCGGAAGCGCCTGCTGGTTGGGAACGGCGCCGGTATAGAAGACGTTTTTTTCCAGTTCCTCTCCTTCGTATTGCACGGGATAGAAGAGGAGTCCGTTCAGTTCCCTGAATACCGGCAGGACCGCCTTTCTGGAGGCGGAAGTCCAGCAGCCGAACACAACGGCCACTTTTTCCTGCGTCAGCAGCTGTTGCGCTTTCTCTGCAAACAGGGTGCAGTCCGATGCCGGGTCCGCCACGACGGCTTCCAGTTGTCTGCCCAGGACGCCGCCGGACGCGTTGATTTCCGCAATGGTCATCAGGGCGGTTTCTTTCAGGGCTTTTTCGGAAATCGCCATGGTTCCGGAGAGGGAATGCAGAATGCCGATTTTGATGGTGTCGCCGGCGGCCTCGAGGCCGCTGAATACCAGAAACAGGCCCGCCATCAGGGCGGCTTTGATGAGAGAGGTAGAAACCTTCAAGATTCTTCGATCCTTTTTTGGAGGCGGGAAGCGCTCAAGCACGGTATTTCCTGGATGTCAGCCGGTTTCAGGAACGAGATATCGCCGGATGTCCACCGCATCGATCTGTTCGGGTTTCATGAAACGCTCGGCGTATTCCCTGTATATGCCGGACCGCAGGAACAGGTCGAAGATGTCCGGGTCGATGTGCTGATTCATCTTCATGAGCGACATGAGCTCGATGGACTCCGACAGGGTCTTCGCCTTCTTGTAGGGGCGATCTACGGCGGTCAGGGCCTCGAAGATGTCGGCCACGGCCATCATGCGGGCTACGAGGCTCATGTCCTCCTTCTTCAGCCGTTTCGGGTATCCGGTGCCGTCCATCTTTTCATGATGCCCTCCGGCGATTTCGGGGACCTGCCGCAGATGTTTCGGAAAAGGCAAGCCGGAGAGCATGGCGATGGTCTGTGTGACGTGCTCATTGATCTTGTAACGCTCCTCATTGGACAGGGTGCCCCGGCATACCGACAGGTTGTAGATCTCTCCCTTGTTGTACAGCAGTTCCGGCGCCTCCATCCGGATACCCAGTTTGTTGTCTCGCGGTATCGTATTCCGGGTCCGCCGTTCAAACAGATGCTCCGGCTTGTCCGCCAGCAAAGGTTCCTCAACGGGCGGAGGAATCGCGGGGCCGCGGGATTTACGCTGTTTTTCGTCATTGGAGATTCCTATCGTGTCATCCAGCGTGCGGATCCATCGCCGCCCGGCGATGGCTTTGATGCGCGCCGCATTCTCCGGCGGCATGAATTCAGCCCCCTCGTTGCAACCGGCCACAAAGGCAAAGTCCATATCCAGCTGTTCGAGTTCTTCCTTCAGCCGCGACCGGGCCTCGGCCTCGGGTTTCCCCGCAGCCATGTCCTTGAGGCAGGCAATTTCCGCGTCGCGCTTGAGCACTTCAAACCGCATGCGGATTTCGTGAATGCGGTCGTAGATGGTTTCCAGTTTGGTGGCCTTGTCGATCACATATTCAGGGGTCGTGACCTTGCCGCAGTCGTGCAGCCAGGATGCGATATGCACCGCCTCCCAATCGTTTTCGTCCAGCTGGAAATCCCTGTAGGGGCCGCTGGAGTCCTGACAGGCCGCCCGCGCCAGCATTCGGGTAAGTTCCGAGACCCGGGTGCTGTGGCCGCCGGTATAGGGGCTCTTGGCATCGATCGCACTGGCAATTACCCGAATAAAGGCCTCGAAAAGGGCCTTCTGGTCGCGGATCAGTTCTCGTGCCTCGAGGGAACTGCTGGCCGAGGCGGAAAGGGCGGTGATGAATGCAAGTTGAGCTTCATCGATGGCCGTTTGCCGCTGCAGCAGCATCAGACCCAGCAATTCATGCCGGCGGTTGAAGAGCGGAACGGCAACCGAGCAGGGGGCTTCGACCCCGCGAATCAGGGACTCAAGCCCGGATGCCGAGAGTTCTTTCGGTGTGAGCTGCCCGTTCAGTGCCTGACGCTTTTCCAGTGCCCTGCTTATGATTTCCGGCAATACGCTCAGGGGCAAAACGGGAAGATCCGGGGATTGATGCTTTCCATCAAGGGTGAGCGCCGCACAGGGCTTCAATGAGGCATTGTCGGCCAGGTAAAGCACGCCCGCCTGCGCCCCTCCGGCAAACAGGGTTTCGTGCAGAAGTTTGGACAGCAGATACTCAAAGTTTTCTTCCGCCGCTACGGAATGGGTAATATCCATGAACTTGCGAATGGTGCCCTTCATGCCATCCATCGTCTCCGACAGGGAATTCACTTCGGTAATGACGGAGCTCAGTTTGATCGGCCGGTCGAATTCAAAGCGGCGAATGGATTCGGCTTCCCGGGAGAGCAGCCGCAGAGAGCCGGAAATCGCCCGGGAAATCATCCAGATGACCGGAATGGACAGAATGATGATCAAAAGGGTAATGGCGATTGAGGTGGAGCGGAGTTTCAGGGCGGTGGCAAACAGCTCCTCATCGGGGACGGCCATGATCAGGTACAACGGTTCCGTACCCTCGAGCAGGATCTGCTGAATGGACACCCGCCAGCCTTTTCCATCCGCTTCCACCGATCTGAACAGAGTCGACCCGTGGTTCACTTCCGAAATCGAATCGGCCAACCCCGACATCGCGGAGATGCCGAAATCATCGAGATGCTTCAAGCTGGGGCTGGCATCGGGATCTTCGGGAACCGTGACAAGCCGTTCCAGGTCTTCATGCGCGATCACCGTGCCTTTGGCGTCGACCAGCGCCAGCTGGCTGGACGGGGTGATTTTTTGGAGTTTCAACAGGGCGCCGAGGGTTTCCAAAAGGATGTCCACGGCGACCACGCCCTCTCCATTCCGGGTGCGTTTGGCGATGGTAAGCCCTACCTTGCGGTTGGAAAAGAAGAGATAGGGCGGGGTCGTCACAATCCAGACCGAGGTGATGCCGCGTTGGTACCAGGGCCGTGTCCTGGGGTCGAAACCAGCGGCGTAATCCGGCCGATCGTCCTGGCGCAGGATTTCCATTCCGCTGCTCAGATAGGTGTATTCGCCCCGGGCGCGCCCCTCGTCTTTCGATATGCTCTGCAGGATGTAACGGGTATTTTCGGGGGCTTGGAACGTGATGCGCTCCTCCTCGTTGCGGATGCGGCGCAGAAAGAAGAAATCCCCGGACTCATAGCCGATGAAGACGGAGGTCATGCCGAGCGCGTCATTCAGAACCTCCTGCATGACCTCGAGGCGCTCCCGGCGCGTCTGGAAATCAACAGCACCGGTGATCGGGTCATGGCTCAGCAGCTCGACCGTGGTATTGGCAGGTGCGATGATGCTCCGAATTTCGCCGACGATCTCCCGGCTGATTCGCTTTGTCAGATCAGCCGCCGAGGATTCCAGCATGTCATGGGACATCTTGTAGCCGACCATGGCAATGCTGCTGCTGATGATCACCGTGATGACGATAAACAGCGTCGAAAGATGAATGTGCAGCGGAAATTTATGTTTCATGACGGCTCCCATGCCAATGGCGGGGCCTGTGGTCAAACCTTGGATTGTGTGAATCAGATCATTCGTACTGATCTTTAAGCCTTTGAACAACCATCATCCTGTCGTTGATTGGCCGTTACGCTTCGGCTTGCCGATTTCATGATTGGAAAATCGCCCGGTTTTGCAAAGCAGATAAATCAGCAACCCCTGTTTTTCCTTCTCATGATCCCTCCTGTCTTTTGAACGTTCCAGCCTGCGGCGCTTTAACTTCAGACGTCCACTTCCGGCCGGAAGCTCTGTTCAATGAACGGACCTTAATTCGTTCTATTCATGCAAAATCTGTTCAGCACGGTTTTTGAACAGCAAATGATACATCATATCCGTGTAGCAGTCCATCTTGATGCGGGCCTGGCCCGAGACCGAATACCGCCAGAATCCGTAAAGCTTTGTCAGGCGGATCAGTCGATGGCTGTGAATCTTCCAGGTGAATCGTTCCTGAACCCTTTGTATGCCGCCCTCCGATATGGCTTGCCAGAGGCGATCGTCGGTTTTGCAACTCTTAATGAACTGTTCAATCACCTCTGCGATCAGAGGCGGCTGGCTGGTATTGATCAGAAATCCGCTTTTACCGTCCTCGATGATTTCCGAGGGACCTCCGAACCGCGTTGCGAAGGTGGGAAGGCCCGAGGCCATCGCTTCTATCACGGTCAGGCCGAAGGCCTCGAAAAGCGCGGGCTGGACAAAGATGCCCTTTCGATCCGCGATGATCCGGTACACTTCTCCGGTGTCCGGCTTGTTGATGCTCGGCAGCCAGCGGATCGATCCGTCAAGCTCGTACTTTAAAACCAATTCGCGGATCTTGCGGATCACATTCTGTTCTTCGGTATCTGCGGATTGTTCAAGGCTTGTGGTTCCGCCGGCCAAAATCAGGTTGCGGTTTTTCCGCAGGGTTTCGCTCAGGCCGAACGCCTCTACCAGTCCGGTTAGGTTCTTGATGCGGTCCAGGCGCGACATGGAAAAAATCGGCGGCTTTTCAGGGTCTTCCAGAAACCCGAAAATTCCGTCATCCGTGCTTGAAAGCAAACGGTCTTCCCAGTACCGGGTTTTGTCCGGCAAACGTTTTTCAGCTTGGCGGCAGGGGAAATAGTTGGTCTCATCCACGCCCGGCGGCACCACGTTGAACCTCGGGCTGAACAGATGCACGCCGTTGATCACGTGATACAGACCCGGCAGGGTGAAGAACTGGTAGGATTCATATTGACCGATCTCGGCTTCGGTTCCGGCGATTTCCTGGTAGGTGCTGGTCATGATGAAGTCGGACTTGTTCATCGCGATCATGTCGGCGGTAAACTGCAGGGAAAAATGATAGTCTTTTTCCATCCTTTCCCAGTAAAGATCGGAAAACAGGTATTTGGTTTTTTCAAGCGCATGGGCGATGCCGCATTGAATCACCTGGAGCCGGCCAGACAGAAGGGCGGCCACCAGGTTGCCGTCCGAATAGTTTCCGATGAGCAGGTCCGGCCTGCCCTGAAATTCACTGAGAATACGGCTTTGCGCATCTTGGGCGAATTGGTCCAGATACGGCCATATCTTGAAGCGCGATATCCAGTCCTGGACGATTCTTCCATCGGAATTTTTGAAGGGAATCCGCGCAATCCAGCAGTTCCGGGTTTTGAATATTTTTTCAAGCGGCTGGTTGCAGGTCGTGCCGTCGGCATTGGGAATCAGCCGGGTAACGACGACAATCCTGGGATTGGTCTTGACGCCGGCCAGCTTGTGCACCTCGAGCAGCTGATCTTCCAGAGCCCGCACCTGGTCCAGAATATAGATCACCTGTCCGCCGGTGTCGGGCCGCCCCAGAACATTTTCCTGTCCGAACCAGCCGTGAGGAGAGATGACGGCTATCTTGTGAATCATGGGAATTCGAGAGATAAATTCTTCCAGAAGGTCATCGTCGGGTTCGTTGAAAAGATCGTTTAGAAGCTGAAAGGTTTCGAGCATTCGGCCGGCATCGGCGCCCCAGCCCTCTTCAAATCCGCGTTTTTTCAAACCCGCTTCCAGTTTGGCGTACGGCGTTTTCGGGGGCAGCGATTTGAGCTGCTGTATAACTTTTTCCAGTTCGGCAAGAAACGCTTCGGTTTCAGACAGGATGGCGCCATTGATCAGCAGAGGATTGCCGTCGAGTTTGTGAAGCTTGATAAATTCAAACAGCTTTCGCATCCATATTTCCGGATTCTGAAACAGGCTGCTGGAAAGATGTTTGTTCAAAAATCGAATGCCGTTTCCGACCGCCTTGCTGTCCCGAATCTCGGGAAAGTAGTCGTAAAAGGGCAGAAAATCGATTTGAAGCCCGGCGCCGTTTTCCCCGTTTTTGCCTATGGAAAGGTCCTTGGCGACCAGATAGGCTTCCACGGAAAGCGGTTCCATGTAATCGGCATCGACGCCCAGCCGAAAGAATCGGTATTTGGCGATGGCGTACCGGAAGACAATCAAAAACGAGTCTTTTGTAACCAGAAGTTCCGGCACCCTTTTGAAAAAGGTCGCGGTCGAGGAATTCTGTCGAAAAGAGGCGGATTTTTTATGTTGTCGACAGAAGGTCTCAAATTGCAGCAGAATATCGTTTCGCAGCAGGTACTGGTTTTCCTGGGACCGAAGGGCAAATGCGAAGTTTTTAAAATCCTTGTGCTCCCTGGGGTTGATCAAGTCGTTCAGAAGATTTTCCAATGATTACACCTTTTTGTTTTGAGATGCTCAAGGCGGAAGAGACAAGCGGTTCGAACCATCAGTCCTGTTCGGAGGAGCTGTTCTCACTTTCCGTCAGACGGTATTTCTTGATTCCGTCCAGAATGCCGTCCGCGTAGGCCCGGGGCGAGAAGTAGACGCTTCTTCGCCCCCGCAGCGCTTCGAGTTCTTCGGCGTAGTTGGCGACAACCACGCCCAGCGTGCCGCCGCTGAGCATCTCCATATCGTTGCCGGAATCTCCGCATACCAGGATGTTGTTCAGATCAATGCTCCATTTGTAGCTCAGATAGCGGATCGCCTTACCCTTGGATGCGCGGTGGGGAAGGATGTCGAGAAATCGTCCATGCGAGTAAATCAGGTTGTAGTGGCAACGGTTGCGGGTCATCAGATCGTGGATCTGAGCCAGGCGGTCCTTTTGCGTTTCCATGTAATAGCTGATTTTGAAATCCCGCTGCGTGTCCGCTTCCTGGTAAGTCAAAAAGTCCAGCGTGTCCAAAATGCTTTTGATCTTCTCCCGGTTCCAGTTTTTGGCGATATGGGACTGCCAGCCCCGGTCGGTAAATGACTTTCCAGCGTAATAAATTTCAGCGCCCACGGAAGAGATGATGATGTCGGGAAGAAAAACCCCGTGTTGTTCCAGAACCTTGAGGGCGGAATCCACGGTTCTTCCGGTGGCGACGGCAAAGCCGGTCTGGTCGATATTGGATTTCATGAAATCCATGAACCGGTCCAGAGCGTTTTGATCGCCGATCAGCGTATTGTCGATGTCCGTGACCAGCAGCCGCTTCAAGCGCGTGAGGCGGTTGCCGACCGGGTTCTGTGCGGATCTTTTGTATCCATCCGTTCCTACGCCGCTGAGGAGCGGCCTGATCTTTTCAAGATAGGTGCGGCAGTGCCTGTCCCAGGCGTAAATGTTTTTCACGCAGTTGATGCCGTTGACGGAAAACTGTTTCCATCTTTCATTGTCCGACAGAATGATTCGAATTGCCCGGCTGATTGCCGTGCAGTTGGTTGGTTCGACCAGAATGCCGTTGCGGCAGTTTTTGAGGATGTCCCGGGGACCGCCGTCATGGGTGGCCACGATGGGAACGCCGCTCGCCGATGCCTCGATCAGCGTCAGGCCGAAAGGCTCTGTCATGGCGACGTTCACGAATACGCCTTTTTTTCTTGCGGCGATTCGATACAGTTCCGGAACCTCATAGGTAAAATCGTGCTTTTTGGGAATCGCCATCTTTCCGTACAGGTCGTGCTTGTCCATGAGTAGCAGCATCTCGGTGAGAACGGCTTTTTCGTTATCCTGCATTTCAGAGATGTTCTTGCGCAAGCCGGCAAATATTGCCAGATTGGCCATGGTCTGAAGCTCACGATCCCCGCCGTAGGCTTCGATCAGCCCCGCGATGTTTTTCTTTTTATCCGGCCGGCAGATGCTCAGAATCAATGGCTTGTCCGGATGGAGAAAAAAACGGTTGAGCTCCTCCATCATCGAGGCCCGGGCCTGAATATTGGCCTCGCCGGTCGGCATTTCAGGCATCATGTCGTGATAATAGGGGTAGAATCTTTTCAGATCGATTCCCGGTGGTATGACCTCGTAACGGGCCAGGTTCTGGTTGGTATACATGCCGTATTGTTTTTCGATCTCCTGCTCGGTGCTGGTGATGATCATGTCGGCATGCTTGATGATTTCTTCCTCATGAAATATGCGTTCCTGAATATGGTAGCGCTTATCCATGTCGGCAGGGTTCATGCCGTCTGAAAGCAGTTTCTGCTCCTTGGGTTTTCCCAGGGAATGGCCGGTGAAAATAAAGGGGACTCCGAAGTATTCGGAAAGCTGCATGCAGATGTAACCGCCGTCGGCGTAATGGCCGTGGACGAGGTCCGGATAGGTTTTTTCCTTCTTCATGAATTTGATGGTCTTGTCGATGAATTCATCCAGGTGGGGCCAGAGCAGCTCTTTGCGAATGTATTGCTTTCCCCCGCATTGGATTCTTACGATTCGGCACTTGTCGGAGACCGGCTCCACGGCAACCGAATAGTCCTGGGATACGCGCCTGTCTGCCAGAAGCCGCGTGAACAGGTCCACTCGCCCGACTTCCTTCTGTCGGCTCAGCGCTTCGGCCATCTCCACCACGTATTTGATCTGACCGCCCGTGTCCGCATCTTTTCCAAGTTCCATGCCATGGTAACGCAAAAGCCCATGAATGCTGAATACCTGGATATAGAGTTTATCCTTCATCCGGTTTTTCCGAGATCCATTTTAAATAGCGGTTATAAAAAGCACTGTTTTCAGGAATGGCGCCGGGAATCCGGCATATGGCGCCGGCAAGTTCGGATGCACGCCGAACAACGGTTTTCGGACGCCAGTTCAGAAGATAGCCGACTGCCAATACCGCAGCATATGCGTCGCCCGCGCCTACGGTGTCTATGGGCGGTGGCCCCGCATCGACCGGCGCGTCCCATCGGCCGTCCGTTGTGAAAAGCGAGCTTCCCCTGTGTCCCCGGGTGACGCAGACCCATTGAATGCCGAAATGATTCATCAGAAAATCCACACCGGAATCATCCGGGCCGGACAGCATATGCATTTCCATGGCAAATGCCAGTTCGTCTTCGTTGACCTTGAGGATATCGCAGGCTTGAAGGGATTGAATGATGATGTCGGGATGAAAGCAGCCGGGCCGAAGGTTCATGTCGTAAAGCGAGCGGGCGGAAGCGGGTTTGCGTTCCAGAATTTTCCGGACCGTTGCTGCGCCGCCGGCCCGTTGAATCAGGGTTCCGAAATAAATCATATCGATGTCCGGCAGCAGCGCGTCGATTGCAGGATCGTATTGAAGGTAATCGTAGGCCACGTTTTGAATGATCGTAAAATTTGGAATTCCGGTCGCATCCAGTTTGACCTGAACCCAGCCGGTGGGATGCTCGGGGTCTTGCTGAATATACCGGGTGGGTACCTGCTTTTGGGAGAGAAAATTCAGAATTTCGGCGCCGTTTTCATCAGCGCCGATCCGGCTCAGAAAAACCGCGTCCAGCCCCAGCCGGAAGATATGATAAAAGAAATTAAACGGCGCTCCTCCGGGACGTTTGTACTCCGGAAACACATCGAAAAGAATTTCGCCTGCTGAAAGAATCAAAGATCTCTCCGCCATAAAATTAATGTGCGTTCGAAAAGAATCTGGTACGACAATGTCATCAACTTGTTGATTGTTAAATATATATTGATCGATCAGAACTAAGAAAGGCCATTCTGGCACATCTTCAGAAGCATGGATTAAAATATCCATTAAAATCAGACCGTAGCATATATGGTTCGAAAAATCAAATTATGGACGAATGAACCGAGACCGCCGCCAGCGGGTGGTGTCCGCCGGCATGGGTAGGAACTTATGGGGTGTAAGCCCCTTGCGCGTGAATCCTGGCAAGCTTCGTGTGGCGCAGATATAAACAGGGGCAAAAGAATATCGCTGAAAAACGGCCAGAAAAATGGTATCAATCAATATGCGCTGTTTTCGAATTCAATCGTTGATTTATTCCGTGTTCACACTGATTTTGATCGGCTTTTTGCCGTCAACCCCGCTCGCCCGGGCAGATGCCTCGAATATGAACCGATATTTTTACACCGGCGACGGACGCCTCCGTCTTTACAGTGAAAAAAACGGGAAGTCCTTTTCCGGAACATACCGCCTGGGACCGGGAACCTATGATGAATCGGCCCTGGGAAAGATTTGCCGGGTTTTCGACGCCCCGGATCACACGCCGAATATCCACCTTTCCCTGAGGCTGCTTGAATTTATCGATTTTTTACAGGACCGCCTTAAACCGGATGCCCTGGTTACCATCACTTCCGGATATCGGAATCCGGAATACAACACCGGGTTGCGCAACCGGGGCGGGCTTGCCGCCAAGGCCAGCCTTCATCAGTACGGGATGGCCGCGGATCTGATCATGGAAGGCGTTCACCCCAGAACGATATGGGACGCCGTCAAGGCGCTGGAGTTCGGCGGGGCGGGATATTATCACGGAAAAACGGTGCATCTTGATGTGGGGCCGGCGCGATCATGGGATGAAACCACATCCGGCGTGGGCACGGGCATTTCGGATGACAACAAGCTCATCGGCCTGGTGACGGATTATGATGTATACCGGCCGGGGATGACGGTTATGCTCCGGTTCATACGGATGACGGCCTTTCCCATCGGGGTGATTCCTGAATTCTCCCTGGTTCGACAAGATGGGAACAGCGCAGGCAATACGATTCTGACGTTTAAACCCCGCTTTGCCGTACCTGAAAAAGGTTCGTGTGTGCAGTTCGGCAATATCGAACAGATGGCCGCCATTCGATGGGAATTGCCGAAAACATTAACTCCGGGCCGCTATGCCATTCGGGCGGGATTCTGCGGGGTTGAGTGGGAAGCCATGCCCGTGCAAATCGAAACTCCGGAAATTGAAATCAGGAGATAGGGGCGCAATTGGGTTGGGTCTTTGCGTTTCCCATACACCGATGCCACGCTGGGTCAGGTCTTGCGATGCAGCTTTTTCTCGAGTTCCTGGAGGCGCTTTCGATCAACGCGCGCCTTCTCGAAGCGTTCCGTAATATCGCGTGCATGCGCGAGCGCGCCCAGGACGCCGCCATCTGCATCCAGGACGATAGCGAAGCTGAGCTCGACGTAGATCTGAATGCCGTCCGAACGCACTGATTTGGTGGGCAGAGCTTGTCCCGCGTACTTCGTGGCGCGCTCGCCAAGGGCGCGTTCGTAACCGCGCCAGTGAGCCTCCCGGAGATGTTCGGGGATGATGATATTTAGATTTGCTCCAAGGGCTTCGCTCTCCGTAAAACCGAAAATTCTCTCCGCCGCCATATTCCAAACACGAATGATGCCGGCTGTGTCGGCAAACACGATGGCGTCCGGAGATTGTTCAACCAGCATTTCGGCGAGATTGGGAAATTGCGTCGCGTCAGGCTTCATCGAATTTTCCTGTTAACATTCTGGCTGGTTTCAAACAAACCGGCATGGCGATCCGCTCCAAAGCATGAAGACGCTAAACGTCACGCACAGTAGAATGGTGTTGCTATGCCACTGGTTTAACCGCCTCAATTGTTGCTGAGACAACATAGTCTTCGATCTTGCTGCCCGGCATCCAGTCACGGATAAATGTTCTGCTCTCGGCTTTCGGCTTGACCCGAATGTTCCCGAAACCGGTTCGATGCAACATGGATTCGAGTTCCTGGATTGAAGATGCGCCCGCTATGCATCCCGTGTGGATCGCCATATCATTTTTAATGTCATCGGGCAGCTCGGCGGCGGCAACAATATCTGAAATCGCCAACCGCCCACCCGGCTTCAATACGCGGAATGCTTCGCTGAATACCTTTTCTTTCTCGGGAGAAAGGTTGATTACACAATTCGAAATAATGACATCAACCATTCCATCGGCAACCGGAAGGTTTTCCAGCTCTCCCAGCCGAAAATCGACGTTTCCCATACCGGCTTTCTCCGCGTTCCGGCGAGATTTGGTGATCATTTCCGGTGTCATGTCAACGCCGATTACAAGTCCCTTGTCCCCAACGGCGCGCACCGCCAGGAAACAATCGAATCCTCCGCCGCTGCCCAGATCGAGCACTGTTTCGCCGGGTTGCAAGGAGGCGATGGCCTGTGGATTGCCACACCCGAGCCCCATGTTCGACCCTTCCGGCACACCGCTCACATCCTTGCCGGAGTAACCCAGGCCAAGCGAAATGTCCGCTGCCGCTGCACCATCCGGCGTTCCGCAGCAGGATGGGGAAGCACAACAGCAACCGGTCCCGCCTGATGCGGAAATTTTTCCATAATTTTCACGAACCGCACTGCGAATCTCGTCATTCTTTTGCTTGTCCATTTAAATGATCTTTCATAATAGCGCAGGTAAGTGCCGAACGTCCTTAGAGAACTCAATACATTAATTTATTAAACTATATCAATAGCTTTCTGCAAGCGCTTCGCCTCTTTTGGCGGTATGCCCGGCACCCGAAGTGGCGCGGAATTCCGGGCGCATCTAATCCGACTGATCCCGGCACAGCTTTTCAAATATCCCGGGCAGGAAAATCGTTCGAGATATTTAGATGATCAGGGATGTCCCCAAAATTCCCAGGTCTCTTTTAAGAGCGTTTCGGCGCCGGGCTCGCCGATTCGAGTCCGCCACCGGCTCATGCTGGAAGGATTGATCGGCGGTTCATGCTCAAAGTACTTCATGCCGCTCAGATACTGCCAGTAGGGATTTTCCACCCACCGGGCCACTACATCCTCATCGCTGAGATCATGGGCGTACTTCAGATAGTGAAGGGAAACCATCAAACGGGTGCTGATTCCGGGACGCCCCTCATCGGGACTGTAGGCTTTGCCGAAAAGTTCGTCCAGCTGGTCCCAGTCCACCGCGCCCGCCAGCTTGACGAGTGCGTGACCGGGATCGATGATGGCTGACAGCTCCGGCCTGAAAAGATCCATTTGCCGGTCTTTTTGAGGCGTTCTTTTTGGTTTCATAGCGAAAATTCGCGGTGAATTGAGCGGTAGGCTCAATTCACCGCACACTCCATAGCACAAAAACGATATATTTGCCAATGATTCCTGTATAATAAATTATTTTTCAGGATCGGCTATTTGAGGATCTCGTAGAACTCCTCGTAGGGCATCTGGGTCAAATATTTCGGCACGCTGTTGTAACGTTCGAAAAATTCGGGCAGCGCGTGAGAATCCTCGTGGGCCTTTTTGGACTCCCAGTAGGTGAGGATGATGTATTTTTTGGGAAAGATTTCAAGATCGCTGCCGATTTCCGGCAGCAGGCTTCCCGCGGCCGAAACGCCGGACACTTCCAGCACCTTTGAGCCCAGGTATCCGTCCATGGATTCCGTGGCCCGGCAGATATCCATCATGCCTTCCAGAAATCGGCCCTCATCCCCCGGCCTGACGGAAACGAAGTTCGCGGCGCATATCATGTCTCTGCACTCTTTCTCCATGTGTTCAACATCGTCCGGTGAAATCACCTCCGCATTCAGGCCCATGGCTTTTATTTTATCCCGGCCCAGAGCCGCCCTGCCGCCGGTGTTGCAGTACACCTTCAGCTTTTTGCCCTTGAGAATATCGGCATAGTACGCAACGTCGTAATGCGGAATATTGATGGCGCCCTTCACATGTTCCTTTACGAATTCCTCTCTTGTTCTCACATCGATAATAAGTTCGGTATGTTCTGCCATTTTGATTTCTCCTTTATTTGAATTGCCGTTCCGGCATGCCAGGTCTGAACGTGTTTTTCTGCATCGATCTTAAAGAATATTGGAAACCGGTTTCGCCTGTCAATGAAATTGAAAGCTGACCCGGTAAAATCGGACACCACAGGGGGTCCGGGTTTGAATACAAAATTTGCCAAAATTCAAATTGTAAAATTGACACAACGGCTGTCTGTAAATTCAAAAATGTAAAAGCGCGGGGTGTTCAACTACAAAATTGTCTGGTTGTGCATGGAAACGATACGGATCGTTTGATGCTAAAGTATCGTTAAAATAATGGATTATGGAACGATATGGCCGATGGCACGTCGGTTGCTATATTAGAATAATTTCACATCAGTATCCAAAAAAACGAAACTTACTTGGGAGGTATGGCATGAGGCCAGCGGCGGCAGCTGTTAAACTGGGAGCTTTTTTATCAATATTCATCCCGCAGATTGTCTGGGCCGGCGAGAACGCCGTGGATACCGGAACCACCTGCTGGATGCTTACGTCAACCGCATTGGTGCTTCTCATGGTGCCGGACCTGGCCATGTTTTACGGCGGTCTGGTCAGGACCAAGAACGTGCTGGGCACCATGATGCACAGTTTTGCATCCATGGCGGTGATCGGGGTGCTATGGGTGGTGTGCGGATATTCCCTGACGTTCGGCCGGAGCATTCTTGGCGGGTGGGTGGGCTGGAACAGCGATTACTTTTTTCTCAAAGGAATCGATGATGCGATTTCAGGCATCGTTCCCGAGTATGTCCTTGCCATGTTTCAAGGGAAATTCGCCATCATCACTCCCGCGCTGATCAGCGGCGCGCTGGCCGAACGGGTCTATTTCCGCGGCTACATCTTTTTTATTTCGCTGTGGTTTTTGCTGGTCTACTGCCCGCTGTGCCACTGGGTCTGGGCGCCGGACGGATGGCTTTTCAACGCAGGGGCTGCCGGCGTTATTGATCTGGCCGGCGGTTTGGTAATTCATGTGTCCGCCGGCGTCAGCGCCCTGGTGGTTGCCATTCTGCTGGGCACAAGAAGTGGGTATCCGAAAACCGCCATGTCTCCGAACAATCTGGTCATGACGCTGATGGGCGCCGGACTTTTATGGGTCGGCTGGTTCGGGTTCAATGCCGGATCGACCGTTCAAAGCGGACTGGAAACCGCCAGGGCACTGACCATGACCCAGGTTTCGGCCGCAAGCGGCGCTCTGACCTGGTTGGTCATTGAAGCGATCATCTTTAAAAAGGCCACCTCGCTGGGTCTTGTTTCGGGAATTCTGGCCGGCCTGGTCGTCATTACGCCCGCGGCCGGCGTGGTGCAGCCTGTCGGCGCGATTACGCTCGGCGCCTTGTCTTCCGTGGTTTGCTTTTATGCGCTTCGCATGAAAATGTGGCTCGGCTACGACGACAGCCTGGACTGCTTTGGCATTCATGCCGTGGGCAGCGGCCTTGGCGTGCTTTTGCTGAGCTTTTTTATCCGCGACAGCTGGATGGCCAAGGCGGCCCTGGCCGCTGGAGGCTCCTGGACATCCTGGAATCAGCTCGGAATTCAGCTGGCCGGAATGGGGGCGACCATCGCCCTTGCGGCAACCGGGACTTTTGTCATCTACTTTGTCGTGGAAAAAACCGTTGGGTTTAGAATTGATGAATCCAGGGAGCTTATGGGGCTTGACCGGTCTTTGCACAGCGAGCACGGATACGGTCTGGTAAATTCCGAGGTGTCGGGATAAATTATAAAAAATTTCGAATATCTTGAGAGAGGTAGTCATATCCGGGCCTCTCGTTGAACCTTGCAGCCTGGATAAGGGATGATGGGCGATTCCGCTGCCATCAGGGAATATGCCGGATAAACGTAACGATCAGGCGCAGGGTTCCTTTTTACGAGAGGCTCGTCGAATCATCGCCGGAAAACAACAGGAGAGGTGCACTCAAAAATCGCGTCAATTTATATCTTATTGAATTTTAATTACTTTCTTATTTTTAAAAATTGTGTTGACAGAGAGGACATAGGATGTCCCCAAGAACCCCAAGAGAGTGATACCCATGGTTGATGCAACCTTTTGCACAGCACGATCAAAGGTAATAAACGGACTTCGCGAACTTGCCGCGCACTCTAAGAAATAAGCACCCTAAGCATATAGGACTCTAATTCAATCTGATTCTGTTGGGGACATACAAAAAACAGGATGTCCCCTTTTACGTACAAAATTTTACTGCTGGGCAGGCGTATTGCCGGGAATGGGCCTGACCGCGTTAACAGACTCGGCAGAGTCGGTCTTCAGGGGGTTGGGGTGAAGGTCTTCGGACCCCTGCCCATCATGCTTGTGGCCTGTGTTTATTGAGACCTTTTCAGTTGTACTGACGCGGTTGGGTGCCTGAGTCAGCCCCTTTGTTTCCAATTTAGTGCCAACGGTCTGGATCTGGCCGGTCTTGCTGACAGGCTTCTTTTCGAGCTCGGCGGCTGCAAGGGGTGATACAATGATAAATATAAGACATACACATGACACAATAAATTCTTTCATCTCAGCCTCCCTAAATATAATTAACATATTTTTCGAGCGAACATAGCACAGAAGGATGGGGTTCACACGAAATTATTTAGAGATATTGTCAAATGTTGTGGATTGAGGGTGACCTTCGGCCTGAGTCATAGTTAAACAGCGGCGAATTCAAATTGAAGCGCACCAGTTCCTTGAGGTAGGCGTCTTCCTGGCGGATAATGGATTTGTACCGGTTCTGAAACAGCTGCCCATGGCGTTTGTGACGGCGGTTGAAACTGACCGCATATCCGGTCAAAAGCCGCCGCATGAGTTCGGCAAGACCGCAAGGACCGGAGCGAAACAGAAAGTGGGCATGATTGGACATCAAAACCCATGCATAACAGCTTGTCCGGGTTTCGGGGACAAGCTTTGACAACCGGTCGATAAAATCTTCCTTGTCCGCTTTATTTCGGAAAAT
>Ga0265294_10000071_pt1 | contig 112344 bp, 113 predicted proteins | sample MunlanPumphouse3_FD_192504 | JGI IMG/M metagenome (GOLD analysis project Ga0265294, IMG submission 192504) | Groundwater microbial communities from a municipal landfill in Southern Ontario, Canada - Pumphouse #3 | ecosystem: Environmental > Aquatic > Deep subsurface > Groundwater | place... | reverse complement strand
GGGGGATCATCTTTAACTGTTTCTAATCGATCGCAAGGGTGCAAGACCAATGAGAATCCTCCTCGTCTCCACCCAGGACTACATCCACCACCCGATCCCCTCAAGGCACCACAACATCTTCGAGGAGCTTGCGACACGGCACGAGGTCCACGTGCCGCACTTCCACGTCAGCAGGGGAAAGGAGCGCGAGACCCTTCTTCACGTCCACGAGGCGACGCGGTTCCCCATCGAGAGCCCCTTCCTCCACTACACCTTAAACGCACCCCGCCACTACCGGGTCATCTGCGAGATTATCCGCGACCACGACATCGACGTCGTCGTCGGCGCCCATGTCCTCGCGGGGACGGCGATGGTCCGTGCGGCGAAGAAGTTCGATGTGCCGGTGGTCTTCGATCTGAAAGACTGGTTCCCCGACTCTGCCGCCGCCTACTACACGAACCCCGCCGTGAAGCGGCTGCTGCGGGAAGGCGTCCTCGCCATCACCCGGTACAACCTGGACCACAGCGATGTTATCACGACGGTCTCCCCCGGACTCGTCAGGAAACTCCATAATTACGGCTACGAGGCGGAACTGATCACGAACGGCGTCAACACCGACCTCTTCCGCCCCATGGACGGCGGAACCATGCGATCCACCCTCGGGATCTCCCCCGACGCCTTCGTTCTCGGGTTTGCCGGTGCCGTCGAACGATGGTATGCCCTCGACGATGTGATCCGGGCGTTCGCGGAGATCCGGAAACGACACGCGAACGCAGAACTCCTGATCGTCGGCGGCTCACTCTTCACCGGCTACCGGGACGAACTACAGGCTCTCGCGGCCCGGCTCGGGGTCGCCGGCCGGGTGCACTTTACCGGCGCCGTCGATTACCGCGCCCTCCCCGGCTACATCGCCCCGATGGACCTCTGCCTCATCCCCCTCTCCCCCCCGCACTGGGTCGATATCGCTCTCCCCAACAAGTACTTCGAGTACTCGGCGTGCGGGAAACCGATCCTCTCCACTCCCATTCCCGATATGCTCCGGATGGGCGGCGACCAGATCTCCGTCTACCGCGATCGGGAGGAGTTCATTGAGAAGGTCGACGAACTGGCGCTCACTCCGGGGCGAGAACCTGCCGGAATGGAGGAGCACGACTGGAAGAAGAAGATGGAGGCGTTTGAGGAGATCTTTACGCGACTGACGGGGAAACACTGAAATTTACTCTTTTTTTCCGGCATCACGGATACGCCAAGGTTATAATGGTTCGAAAGAAAACAGGTTGGTAACAAGGAGGGTCCGATGGCTCACGTGGATCTCAAAAAGTATCGACCGTATATTATCATTGGTTTTATCGTCCTGTTCACCCTGCTCACGCTCTGGACGCGGGGTATCCCTGCAGAAGGTCTGGTGACCGCCGAAGGTGTCAATCTCCTCGGCAACGATCCCTGGTACAGCCTCCGCCAGGTCGAACAGACCGTCGCGAACTTCCCCGGCTACGCCTGGTTCGACCCCATGACGCTCTACCCGAACGGTGACGTCGTCTACTGGGGGCCGCTCTTCATCCAGGTCATATCCGTGCTCTGCGTCCTCGTCGGCGCAACGACACGGCCCGAGATCATGGTGGTGGCATCCTGGGTCCCGCCGTTGATGGCCGCGGCGATGGTGCCGGTCACCTATCTGCTGGCAAAGAAGATCACCGACTGGAAGACCGGGATCATCGCGGCGGGCCTCATCGCGGCCATCGGCGGGAATTATGCCTACCGCTCCCTCTTCGGTTTCGTCGATCATCACATCGCGGAGACGCTCTTCTCGACGCTCTTTGTTCTCGCCTACGTTGCGGCACTGCTCGCCACCCGCGACCGCCCGTTCTCCCTCGCGAACCGCGACACCCTGAATGTCGAGACGCTGAAGGCACCGGTGCTGGCGGCGGCGCTCGCCGGTATCGCGTACCTCCTCGGCTTCTTCAACATGCCGACGATGATCCTCTTCGCGCTCATCGTGGCAGGGTTCACCCTGGTCCAGTTCCTCCTGGACTTCTTCCAGGACAAGACGAGCGACTACCTGGTCCTCGTAAACCTGGTCACCTTCGCCGTGGTGATCATCGGGATCGCGGCATTCGGCTTCCCGCATCCCGGCCTCGATCTCTCCCGGTACACCGTCGGGCACGTCGTCGCGTATGCCGTCCTCATCGGAGGGACGCTCGCGCTCTACGGGCTCTCGGTCTACCTGAAGGGACGCCCGAAGTACTACTTCCCGGCTGCGATCGCCGGAATCGCGATCGCCGCTATTGCGTTACTCTTTGTCGCCCTCCCGGACGTCTATAATCTCCTGATCTCAAGCCTCTTCGCCTTCTTCGGCGAAGCGCCGGTCACCACGACCGTTCAGGAGGCTCGGGCCTGGACGTTCGATGCGGCCTGGATGACGTTCCACTGGGGCATCCTGCTTGCAGCCGGCGGCGTTGCCGCCCTCCTCTGGTGGAGCCGCGAGAAGGTGAACCCGGCCCATGTCTTTGTCCTGATCTGGACGGCGGTCATCCTCGCGTCGACCGCCGCGCACGTCCGGTACGAATACTACCTCGCCGCAAACATCGCCCTGCTCTCCGCGGTCTTTGTAGGAGCAGTTCTGAACCTGGGCTGGAAGGACACTGCCCGTCTCCTCGGGACGGAGAGCAGTACGACTCCCTCTACCACCAGGACCGGCGAAAAGCAGGGGGAGCCGGCGCGGAAGGGGAAGAAGGGAGCAAGAGCCCCGGATGCCCGGAAGTCGAAGACCTCCTCGAGGGACCAGCCGGACTACATCAAAGTAGGAGCCTTCGCCGCGGTCGTCGTCGTCACGCTCCTCTTCGTGGGATCTTCTCTCCAGACGAACCTTGCCCTGGCGAACAACGCCAAATACGGGGGGATCGACTCGCAGTGGATGGAGGCCCTGGAGTGGATGGGCGCAAACACCCCCGACCCCGGTGTCGATTACTACGCCATCCACGACCAGAACACCTTTACCTACCCGGAGGAGTCCTACGGCGTCATGTCCTGGTGGGACTACGGTCACTGGATCACCTTCGTCTCGCAGCGGATTCCGAACAACAACCCCTTCCAGCACGGGGTTGCCGGGCCGAACGGTTCTGCCACGTACTTTGTCTCGACATCCGAGGAGGCTGCAAACCGGGTCCTTGATGCCATCGGCACTCGCTACGTCGTCACTGATATCATGCTTGATACCTCTAAATTCCACGCCCCGGCGACATGGGCCGACCCCGAGGTGGGGAACACCCGTTTCGAACCGCAGTTCCTCCTCCCCGCCAGCGCGGGCTCGACAAGTTACCAGGCGGTGCCGTTCTACAACCAGGAGTACTACCAGACGATGGTCTCCCGCCTCCACAACTTTGATGGGTCCATGGCCGATCCGACGTCACAGGTGATCTATGCCGAGTACCGTGACGCGGAGACAGCGAACACCTCGCTTCCCGTCATCACGCGTACCGAGCAGATGAACGTCACCGAGGGAGCGGCCGCGGTGGACGCCTATAACAGGGGCGCGCCGGCCGGATCTCACGCGACGCTCCTGAACTACTGGTACCAGTACCGGGGGGACGCGATCCTCCAGCCGGTCGAGCGGGTACCGGCCCTCCAGCACTATCGGCTCGTCCATGAGACGCCCCAGAATATCTTCGGAAACGTCGGCGCGACCGGGCCCGACCTCAAAGCAGTCAAGATATTCGAGTACGTTCCCGGGGCCACAATCAAGGGTGAAGGGATCATCGAGGTGCCGGTCACGACGAATGCCGGCCGGGAGTTCACCTACCGGCAGGAGAGCGTGAACGGCACGTTCATCGTCCCGTACGCGACGTCCGGATGGACAGGCGACGTGAAGGCGACGGGGCAGTACCGGATCGCAGGCACCGGCCAGGTCTTCGACGTCACCGAAGAGGATATCCAGCAGGGACACATCATTAACTGAACGAGGATGCGTTCTTCGGTCATCTACAGCGACATCTTTACCCGGCACGATATGGAGGCCCACCCCGAGTCGGCCGCCCGGTTACGGGCGGCCCTCTCCGGGGTTCCTGAGAGCGTGAAGTGGCGCCCCCCGATCCGGGCCACCGAGGAAGACCTGGAGCGGGTCCACCTCCCGCAATATATCCGGTGGGTACAGGAGATCGCCCGGGGAACCTGTTTTCTTGACGTGAACACCTACGTAACCTGCCATTCCTTCGAAGCGGCGGCATACGCCGCCGGATCGACCTTTGCAGCGGTGGAAAGGACACTCGACGGCGAACACCTCTTCGCCCTGGTCCGCCCGCCGGGGCACCATGCCGAACCAGACCGGGCGATGGGGTTCTGCATATTCAATAACGCCGCCGTCGCGGCGGCGAAAGCGCTCGAGTCGGTCGACCGCGTGGCGATTCTCGACTGGGACCTGCACCACGGCAACGGCACCCAGACGGCATTTTACGGGAGCGACCGGGTGCTTTATTGCTCGGTACACGAGGAGAATAGTTTCCCGAAGACCGGGTGGGTGGACGAGATAGGTACCGGGGCGGGCCGGGGCTACACCCTCAACGCCCCGCTTGCGGCGGGATCGACCATCGCCGACTACCGCTATGTTTTTGACGAGATCTTCATCCCGGCGCTTGTCCGGTTCCGGCCCGACGCCCTGATCGTCTCAGCCGGGCAGGACGGCCTCGCCGACGACGAGCACGGGCGAATGAACCTGGTGCCCGAGGATTACGGCGTGCTCACCGGGATGCTGATCGACGGTGCCGACCTCCCGCTCGCGCTGACGCTCGAGGGCGGATACGGCCCGTCGCTCGGGAAGGCCGTCGCCGCGATATTCCGCGCTCTCGCCGGGGAGCGTCCGGCCCCCGCGGAGAGGCCCCTGCATGGGAGCACGAGAAGGGTTGTGGAGATCTTAAAGAAGGTCCGGTTCTGTTGAATACGACGGTTCGTAGAACCGGAGCTTGAGAAAACGCGAAGCGGTTTCGAGTTGCGACCGGCCCAAAACCCTTTGGGCTTCGGGGCCGGATCGGAAGGATCTCACCCCTGCGCCAACCGCTTCCGGTCAGGGTCCATGTAGGTGATCTCAAACCCGGGGACGATGACCCGCACCACCGGCACCGGGGTCCTTGAGAGGTCGCAGACGCAGACCCGATCCGTATAGGGCGCGACCTCATCGAGCACCCGCCGGATATCCAGGTCGAACCGGTCGGTGCTCATGTCGGGCACATCGGCGATATCGACGGCATCTCCACCGGCAAACCACATCCGGTTGATCCGTTTCAGCCGGTCGTATCCCGCCTTCCTGATGACCATCTCCCGGCGGGGGTCGCTCGGGCCGCCATGAAGGTAACTCGCCCGGAGCCGGGCAACCTCGGTCAGGGCGCGGAGCGCTGCAATCTCCGGGCTGGTGTGCGTCCCCGACCCGATGACGATCATCGCCGGGTCCTTCGTGACGGTGTCGTCCGCGGCGGCAGCGACCGTGGGGATGCCGGTCCTCCCGGCGAGCAGCCAGAGGTGGATATCGATCCCGTTCTCTTTGAACCGGTCGAGGACCTCGCGTGCAGCGCATTCCTTCTCGATGGTGAGACGGCGGCCGGGGTCATGGTTCTGGTCGGCGAGGCTGAGCGCGTCCCGTTCGATCACCTCGAAGAGAGCGGTGAGGATCGCCTCCTCCATGACGTTTCCCGACGCAAGCCCGTTCGGGTCGCTCCGGAAGAGGGGCACGGCCATGCCGAGCGAATCGTAGGGGTGGAAGATAGCGTTGCTCGGCATGTAGACCTCCTCTTCGTTCAGGATATCCCACACCGGCGTCCAGTGGATCATCTCCCCCTGCTCGAGTTCCCGCGAGAGGATCAGGTCCTCGGGATGCACCGCCCGTCCCGGGCCGATCTCCTCGTAGGTCGCATACTCCATCCGGTCGCCCCGGTACTCGGCGCTGTACCGCTCTAACGCCCCCATCATCGCCGAGACCCTGGCATGGATCGGCTCTCTCCCCATGCCGCCGTGGACGCGGGTTCCCAGCCGGGCGGCTTTAGGCCGGAACGCGATGAATACGGGGATCCCGAGACGGTCCAGGAGAGTCGCGTCGACGATCTCGACGACGCCGATCTCCTTCATCAGCGGCTCTACGGCGGCATGGGTCTCCTCAGGAGACCGGGAACGGTGCGTCCCATCGAAGCACACCTTCTCTACCGGGTGAATCGTGATTGCCATTCAAGATCCCTTGGAGGTGATACCTTAATAGTATGGCAGATGTACCCTACCGTGTATGAGCGCGGATGACGTAGCAGTGGGCGCGGTCGTCCGGTACCCCCGCACCGGCACAACCGGCAAGGTCGTGCGGGTCGAGGAGATCGACGGCTGGAAGTATGCCGAACTCGACAGCACCGGACTCTACTACCGGGTTGACGAGCTCATCAGTGCCGACCGTACGACCGGCAACGTGGAGAGAAAAGAGCGTTCGCTTGAGGACTACGTAAAAGAGCATGAGGAACTCAAAACCCAGCTCGAAGAGGTGTGGGAGAAGGGCACCGACCGGAGCTGCGAAGGCGGCGGCTAACTCTCGATCGGTATGGTGGTGAGTTTCACCGCCTCAACGCCCTTCTGCGCCATCAACTGTTCCGTGATATCCTTCAGTATCCCGCCATCCCCGCGGATCAGGATCACCTCGAGGCACTTGTTCGGGGTCACATGCGAGTGAAGGGATGCCTGGATGTTATGGGCGTGCTGGTGCTGGATCTCGGTGAGCGTCTGGAGCAGCCCCCGCTGGTCATGGTCGTACACCATGGTGATGACGCCCTGACGCTCTCCTTTTACATCGGATATCCACTGATAATGGGTTATGTAACTCCGTATCGAATCCCGTATCCCTTCGGAACGGGAGGAGTACCCCCGGAGGCTCAGGATCTCATCGAACTTATCGAGTAGGTTCTTAGGTAGAGAGATCCCGATACGTGAAAGTTCGGTATCACCTGACATGTTGCAATCAGTCTCCATATCTCTCTTCATGGGGTATAAATTTTCGCTAAGATCAGGGGGTATTCTTCATACTTCGTATGCCAGAAGAGAGGACAGCAGGTGGGAGGATACCCGGAGTATGTCCTACAAAGACGAGATGAAAGAGATACACAATCCCGACCGATTATGTATAAGTAGTGTCACTCTATATAGGATAAGGAGGTTCGAAAACTTTTGCGAGATGCATTCATTCCCGGTGTCAATATTGGGCTCGTGGGTCATGTCGATCACGGCAAGACCACTCTGGTCAGCGCGCTGACCGGTACCTGGACGGACAGGCACAGCGAGGAGATCAAGCGCGGCATCTCCATCCGCCTTGGCTACGCGGATACAACGTTCTACAAATGTGAGGAGTGCGAGGGTGCGGCGGCCTATTCTCCCCATCCCGAATGCCCGAAATGCGGAGGGAAGGCGGTCCCGTTCCGGACGGTCTCATTCGTCGACGCCCCCGGCCACGAGACACTGATGGCAACGATGCTCTCCGGCTCCGCCCTGATGGACGGGGCGATGCTCGTTATCGCTGCAAACGAGGTCTGCCCGCAGCCCCAGACCAAAGAACACCTGATGGCGCTCGAACTGATCGGCATCAAGAAGATCGTCATCGTTCAGAACAAGATCGACGTAGTCACCCAGGCCGAGGCGGTTGAGCATTATAAGCAGATCAAGCGGTTCATCAAGGGCACCATCGCCGAGAACGCGCCCATCATACCGGTCTCCGCGCAGAAAGGAATCAATATCGCTGCCCTGATCCAGACCCTTGATACGGTCATCCCGGAGCCCGACCGTAACCCGGAGATCGACCCGTTGCTGCTCGTCGCCCGGTCGTTTGATATCAACAAACCCGGCTGCAGCTGGCGGGACGTGAAAGGCGGCGTCATCGGCGGCTCGCTCATCCGGGGAATCCTGCATGAGGGAGACGATATCGAGATCCGGCCCGGCCGACAGGTTCAGGTAGAGAACCGGACGAAGTGGGAACCGATCGAGACGAAGATCACCTCCATTAACGCCGGTCACATCAAGGTGACCGAGGCAGCGCCCGGAGGCCTCCTCGGTGTCGGGACGAAACTCGACCCGGCACTGACGAAGAGCGACGCCCTCGCCGGGCAGGTGGCCGGGCTCGTGGGGAAACTGCCGCCGGTCTGGGAACGCCTGAAATTCGACGTCACGCTCATGGACCGCGTGGTCGGTGCGGACAGCGAGCAGATCATCGAGCCCTTGAAGCATAAAGAGCCGCTGATGCTCTCGGTCGGCACCGCCGTCACCGTCGGGGTGATCGTGAACACGAAGAAGAACCAGATAGAAGTCCAGCTGAAGCGGGCGGTCTGCGCGGAGATCGGTGCACGGATTGCCATCAGCAGGCAGGTCGGCGGGCGATGGCGGCTGATCGGCATGGGGATTCTAGTCGAGTGAGGGTGCTCCTCGACACGAACGCCCTCTTGATGCCGGCCCAATTTGGGATTGACCTATACGACGAACTCATGGGTCTCTTCGGTGACTTCGAGCCGATCACGCTTGAAGAGGTGACCGGGGAACTCCGCGGGCTCGCCCGGGGCCGCGGTCGCGATGCGGCGGCGGCCCGTGTGGGCCTCGCGATGGCCCGGCGTTCGAGGGTCGTGCCGAGTGGGAGTGCCGCGGAGCGTGTGGACGACCGGATGATCGAGTATGCCCGTCGGGAGGGGTGCGTTGTGGTGACGAACGACCGGGAACTCAGAAATGCTCTCCTCCGTGAGGGGATTGACGTTGTTTCGATGCGAAGAACGAGGACATTGGAACTGTTGAGGGGATAGGTGAGGTAACATGTATTACAAAATGACGCTGGAGGACAAGGTGCGGGTTCCGCCCCACCGCCTCGGGGAAGACCTCGAGAAGGTCATCCTCAATGTACTGCAGGAGCAACTGGAAGGCAGCATCACCAAGGAGATCGGGATCTTCATCGCGGTCACGAAGATCCTCGAGATCGGCGAGGGAGAACTGATCCCCGGGGACGGTGCCGTCTACTACGATGTCAGGTTCGAGGCGGCGGTGCTCCGCCTGGCGCTTCAGGAAGTGATCGAGGGCGAGGTGGTGGAGACGACGAGTTTCGGTGCGTTCATCAGCCTCGGGCCCATCGATGCCATGCTTCACGTGAGCCAGATATCGGATGAGTATATCAACTACGACGAGAAGAACGGCCGGTTGATCTGCCAGGACTCGAAGCGGTATATCGCTGTCGGCGACGGCGTCCGGGCCCGGGTCGTTGCGCTCTCGCTGAACGAGCGCGAACCCCGGGAGAGCAAGATCGGCCTCACCATGCGGCAGTCCGGCCTCGGCACCATGCTCTGGCTGGAAGAGGAACTCGAACGCGAGAAGGCAAAAGGAGCGGCATAACCAATGGTCGTCCGTAAGAAAGTGATCAGGGTCTGCCGCGAATGCCACCGGGTCGTCGAAGGAGAGGCCTGTGTGGTCTGCAGCACGACCAACCTGAGCGAAGATTGGGCAGGCTACGTCGTGATCATCGATCCCGAGCATTCGGATATAGCAAAGAAGATGAACATCACCATGGCCGGCAGGTATGCACTGAAGGTCCGTTGATGCTCCGACTTCCCGAAGCGCACCGGGATCTCTTTAAAAAACCGTTCGGCACCCTGTATGGGAGTATCGACGAACTGCTCGCCCGGCTCGAAGGCCGGGCGGTCTACGCCGTCGGGGATGTGGTGACCCATAACCTCCTCGCCGCAGGCGTCGTCCCGGATGTTGCCATCATCGACGGTTACACGATGCGCTTACCCTGCACCCATTCCCCCCTGCTCCAGGCGCGGAAGTTGACGGCAACGAACCCCGCGGGCACGATCACCGACGACCTCGTCGACGCGATCGATACGGCGGTCCGCGATCCTCCCGTGGTGATCGTCGTCGACGGCGAGGAAGACCTTGCGGTCATCCCGCTCGTCCTCGCTGTCCCGATCGGGGCCGCCGTCCTCTACGGCCAGCCGCGAGAAGGCGTCGTCCTCCGGATCGTCGATGCGCCGGCGAAACGGGAGGCCGCGTCCATGCTGAACCGTTTCGTGCGTGAGTGAGCCGTGCGGCGAAACCCGCCCCGGGGCCTCTCATCCCAGAGTATAAATAAATCCGCCAACAATATTTTAGGGATATCGATGGACTTCGAAATTACCCATGACCTGAGGAACGAGTTGTTGAACCGGAGGGAACTCTCGTTTACCCTCACCTTTGACGGCCCGACACCCTCGCGGAAGAGCATTCAGGAGAAGCTCGCTGCGATGCTGAACAAGAATGAGAACCTCCTCGTGCTGGACCTTGCACGGACCCGGTTTGGAAAGATGGAACTCCTCGGCCGTGCCCGGATCTACGACGACGAGGAGAGCAAGACGTCGACAGAGCGGGAGTACCTGCTCAAGCGCGGCGAGCCGAAGGCTGAGAGCGAGGCATAAAGCATGGCAGCCAAAAAGCAGGAATCGACCAAGGTCAAGAGACACGAGTGCTACGAGGTCAAGGGCGACAAGGTAGTCCTGCAGAAGCGGCACTGCCCCCGATGCGGCCCCGGCGTGCTGATGGCCGAGCACAAGGACCGGGCAGCCTGCGGCAAGTGCGGCTACACCGAGTTCCGCAAGTAGGTCCTCACCTTCTGATATAACATACGGCCCCGGCCGCACTTCACCTGCTCCCCCTGCAGGTCGCGGCCGCGGTCGGTCTTTTTCACACCATAACGGAGAGATACCTGTTTTATGCCTGATGGAACGCCCGACGAAGGGCTCGTGCTGGGGCTTGAAGGGACCGCGTGGAACCTCAGTGCCGCCCTCTTCGGAGACGACCTTGTCGCCCTCCATTCGGCGCCATATGTCCCCCCGAAAGGCGGGATCCACCCCAGAGAGGCCGCGCAGCATCACGCCTCGATGATGAAGGAGATCGTCTCCCGGGTGCTCACGGAACCGGACCGGGTCCGGGCGGTCGCCTTCTCCCAGGGACCCGGTCTCGGCCCCTCGCTCCGGACGGTGGCAACCGCCGCGAGGGCGCTCTCGATCGCGCTCGGCGTGCCACTCGTCGGCGTCAACCACTGCGTGGCGCACGTCGAGATCGGGCGATGGGCAACCGGATTCTCCGATCCGATCGTCCTGTATGCGAGCGGCGCGAATACGCAGGTACTCGGGTACTTAAACGGCCGCTACCGGATATTCGGGGAGACGCTGGATATCGGCCTGGGGAACGCGCTCGATAAGTTCGCCCGGGGTCACGACCTCCCGCACCCGGGCGGCCCGATCATCGAGCAGCTTGCCCGGGAGGGCGACTACATCGATCTTCCCTATACGGTGAAGGGGATGGACCTCGCCTTCTCCGGGCTCGTCAGCGCCGCCCAGGAGAGCGCGGCGAAACTCGAGAATGCCTGCGCCGGGCTGCAAGAGACGGCGTTTGCGATGTGCGTCGAGGTGACCGAGCGCGCGCTCGCCCATGCCGGGAAGGACGAGGTGCTGCTTGTGGGCGGCGTCGGGGCGAATGCACGGTTGCAGGAGATGCTCCGGATCATGTGCGAGGACCGGGGAGCGGCGTTCGCCGTCCCGGAGCGGACGTTCCTCGGCGACAACGGTGCGATGATCGCCTACACGGGTAAGGTCATGCTGGAGCACGGGGTCACGCTCACTCTCGATGAGTCGCAGATCCGGCCGGGCTTTCGGGCGGACGAGGTGGAGGTCGTCTGGCGTGAGGAAGAGCCCGGCGAGATCTTTGCCGCCGGGCCGCATGACGGGGGTGTCGCCCGGGGCGCGGAGGCGGTCGTGAAGATCCGGGAGGCTGAGGTGATCAAACACCGTACCAGCAAACACTACCGGAACCCGGCGCTTGATCGGCGGTTGATCACGGAGCGGACCCGGGCCGAGGCCCGCCTGATCGCGCATGCCCGGCGGGCAGGCGTCCCCACCCCGGTGATACGCGATGTTACGGCGGATACGATCGTTATGGAGCGGGTCGAAGGCGAGGTGCTGAAATACGTCACGAGGCCGGAGAATATCCGCCTTGCGGGCGAGGCGGTCGGGAGGCTGCACGGCGCGGGGATCGTCCACGGCGACCTGACGACGAGCAACATGATCGTCCGCGACGGTCAGTGCGTCCTGATCGACTTCGGGCTTGCGTCCACGTCGCCGGAGGTTGAGGCACGGGGGGTCGACCTCCACGTCTTCTTCCAGACGCTCAAGAGCACCACGGAGAACTTCGAGGAGTTGAAGGCGGCCTTCGTCGAGGGGTATGCCGGGGCATTTGGGGGGGCGGAGGAGGTCCTCTCCCGGGAGCATGAGGTGGAACTGCGGGGGCGCTACCTGTGAGGCTTCTCGTGGTGACGAGCAACGTCAACAAGGCGCGGGAAGTGGCCGCGTCCTTTGCGGGGGTGCTGGAGGTCGAGCACGTCGCGATCGAGTGCCCGGAGTTCCGCCACGTCGACGTCGGGGAGATCGCCCGGGGCAAGGCGGAATACGCCTACCGGGTGCTCGCCCGTCCGCTGATCGTGGACGATACCGGTCTCTTCATCGACGCGCTCAAGGGGTTTCCGGGCGCGTGCGCCGCTTACGTCCACGACACCATCGGGAACGCAGGAATCTTGAAACTCATGGAGGGCGTCGAAGACCGGAGCGCTCACTTCGAGACGGCGATCGCGTTCGCCCGGGAGGACGGCATCCGGATCTTCCGGGGAGTCCTCCCGGGGACGATCGTCGCTCCCCGGGGAGAGGGCGGGTTCGGCTACGACCCGATCTTTTCCCACGGCGGACAAACGCTCGCCCAGATGCCGCTCGCCGAGAAGAGCCTGATATCCCACCGGGCGCGGGCACTCGAGGCGTTCCGTACATGGATCGAGCGGGAAGACGCATCCTGACAGAACTGTTAATAGGACCAAGAACGCATAGTACCAATCTGACAAGTGGTGTTTTCAACATGGCAAGATTTCCCGAAGCTGAAGCACGTCTGCTCAACGTAAAGATCTGTATGAAATGCAATGCCCGGAACGCACTCCGCGCGACCCGCTGCCGCAAATGCGGCTCGGAAGAACTCCGGCCCAAGTCCAAGGAACGGAAGGCGTAACGCAGCTGTAGCGCTTGCGCGGATGGCGTTCCGGGTGCTTCCGGTCACGGCGGGCCGGGAGCCGGATATACTCTTTTTTGACACTCTCCACGGCTAGAGCCAGGAGATTCTTGTTTCGTCGACCGGGACTTGCACCGCTGGAATTGGCGGTGTAGCGGTCCTGATCTCCACAAGCGTCGATTCGGGTGTGCCCCACCCTACGGATGCTCGTTTCAAGATATTTTGTGCGGCGTTCAGATCCCGGGGAACCGTGTAGCCGCAGATCGGGCAGGCATGGGTTCGCTGCCAGAGGTCCTTCTTCTCCCGGTGCCCGCAGAGGAAACAGTCCTGCGTCGTGTAGGCCGGCTCGATCAGATGCACATACTTACCAGCATTCGCAGCTTTGTAGCGTATGAACTCTCTTGCCTTGTACCACGCGGCATCGAGAATAGACTGGGATCTGCCGCGAAGTTTTGCATCCAGCGATTCGACCATCGGTCTGATGGTCAGGTGTTCCAGAGCGATCAGATCGTAGCGATCAACGTAGTATCGGCTCCACTTGTGCAGGAAGTCGTTTCTCCGGTTCTCGACCTGCTCGTGGATCCGGGCAACCCGGACCCGCTGCTTCCGGCGGTTCCGGCTCCCCTCCACGGCCCGGGAGAGTTTTCTCTGGGCCCGGCGGAGCCGTTGTGCGGCCTTCCTGACGTTATGCGGGTGCGGGAAGACCCTACCGTCGGTGTCGGTGGAGAAGTTCTCCAGGTTCAGGTCGATCCCGACCGTCCGGGTGCCGGTCGTCGGTACCGGGGTGTCAGGGGTTTCGGAGATGATCGCCACGAACCACTTGTGGGCCGGGGTGTGCTTGATCACGATCTGCTTGATCCTTCCCGGTACCGGGCGGCTGAGCTCGATTCGCAGCTCCCCGATCTTACTCAGCCGGAGGCGGTTGCCCGTGAGCCGGAACCCGGTCGAATCATACTCCATCGAGTGAACCCACTTCTTTCGGAGTTTGCCGACCTTCCTCCCCTTCGCTTTCATTGCTCTCAGGGCGCGAAGGCTGGCAACAATCCGGTGGATCACTTTCTGGAGAACATGGCTCTGGACCTCTTTCAGTTCGGGGTACTCGGCTTTGAGGTCGGGGAGACAGGAATCTACATACACCCGGTTTTCAAGGCACCAGTTCCGAACAAAGGTACATCGTGCAAACCCGGTGAACAGCCGTCCCTCCACCTTCTGCGAGGGGTAGATCCGGTACCGGGTGACGTGCCGCATTCCAGACTCCAGATAACCGTGGGTATTCAGCCGGCTATAAGGTAGCTCCTGCGGGGTGAAAGTGGACGGACCAAGGGGCGCACTTCTCCCCACGGCTCAAGCCGGGGGCTTGTTTGTGCCCCTTGAACCCCGGATTCTCTGTCAGGCACAACCCGGGGATAACGAGGTCGTCCCAAAAAGATCTATGAACCTTCGGTACACCCTGATCGGAGCGCTTGCATCCAAAGTTTCTACCACCTGAACCAGATCCAGGGCAAAAATGGTGAAACGGCTTTCCATAGGGTATCGCCACGTGGGGGAGGGACCGGGAGGGGGACACCCCCTCCCGGCAAAGGTGTTTTGGGACAACCTCAACAACAGGAAGTGGTTGCCGGGTCCGGTCTTCACGCGCTGTAGTAGGTGACTCTTCTGCCCTCTTCGCTGTACTCGCCCCGGTACGTCTCGATGTTGCGCTTGTAACCGATCCGTTCCACAAAACCGAGGTCGCGGAGCCGCTCACGGACCCGCATCACGTCGGCCTCGTCCGCCCAGTCACAGGTGTAGACGTAGACGACGTACCGCTCGTCACGTGAGTCGGGGTTCGGTTTGGCGGTGCTGACTTTTGCGGATATCCCGAGAGTTCCCTTCGCCGTTTCGTCCCGGACCTTCCGCCACGCCTCGTCAACCTCCTCCCCGGGGACGAAGATGAGCCATTTTCCCACCTGCTCGTCATCGAGGCCCCTCGTCGCGGGCCCGGGGGCGTCCTGGACAATCCAGTATATTCTGGTCGTCTTGGAGGGGAGAACGCCTTCGCCCGCCCGGATCGGAACGTAGAACGCGTTGATCTCGCCGAACCGCCGGAGAAGCGCCCCGGCGAGCTCCGGGTAGTCCTCCCGGAACCGCTCAAAGATCTCACGAGCGTCTTCTTCAAAATCGGTCCCCTGCTCGACGAGTTCGAACAGGTACGGGCCCCGGGCACGGAGTTCGCGGTTGAGGTAGATCTCAAAGATCCCGTACGCGACCTCGGCAAGGGCCTCCGGATCGATCGTTTCCATACCTAATGGTAACCGCCGGGAGAGTAAAAAGAATTTTGAAGTGTTACCGGCCAAGCCTCTCCGCAACAAGTTCTGCGGCCCGCTCCCCGGAGAGGAGCATCCCGCCGAAGATCGGTCCCATGCGGCACTCCCCAGCAACGGCGTTTGCCGCCATCCCGGTGACGAAGAGCCCGGGGAAGACTTCTTTTGTGTGATCGAGGATCTGCGACTCAGCGCGCTCGGCCCACATGAAACTCTCGCCCTTGACCTGGAGTCTGCCGCCTTTCCGCTCGATCATGCGGGCAACCATGGCGTCGTGGCCGGTCGCGTCGACGGTGCAGGTGCAGGCCACGGTGAGCGGGTCGACGTGCAGCCCGGCCATATCGACCGGCGTCCAGTTGATGACGAGGCCGCCGACCCTGCCGTCGCCCCGGATCATGACGTCCTCGACGGTGGTGAGGTTAAAGAACTCGACCCCGGCGTCGCAGGCCGCCGCGGTGAGTTTGGCGACTGCTTCGACCGATTTTGCGACGTAGTAGCCCGGCTCGAACTCCCGGTAAGCGATTCCGAACCGGTCGAGGAGCCGCCGTGCTTCTTCCTGGACGACGATCCGCGGGAACATCATCCCGCCGCCCCACATCCCGCCGCCGACACTGAGTTTCTTCTCGATGAGTGCACACCGAACATCCCTCTCCCCGAGGAGCGCTGCACAGGCGAGCCCCGACGGCCCGCCGCCGATGACGGCAGCGTCCATATCGAGGTAATCGATGAATGTCCTGTGCTGCTCCGCAAGGATAGCCCTGCTGATGGTCACTTCGTTGAGCGTCATCCAATCACTAATATTTCACCTCGACGAGATAAGAGCACCGGCACGTGGTGCCGGATACGCCGGAGACCGGTTCAGACGTGAGCGCCCGGAGAGGGTCCGGCATATATCTTAATAGCATCCAGCCCAATAGATCTCTGTCATGAAGTGGACGCGCGACTTCGGTCTGACGATGAGGATGGCTTTAACGTCGTTTCTGCTCCTCATAGTCTACCTGATCTTCCTGGGCGTCCTTTCCGCCCTGGGATTTTCTTTCGGGTTCCTCCTGCTCGCGGCCGCCGTGATGGCGTTCGCCCAGTATTTCTTCTCTGACAAACTGGTGCTCTGGAGCACCGGCACCCGGCTCGTCGAGGAAGACGAGTACCCGGAGCTGCACCGGATGATCGAGAGCCTCGCCGCCAAAGCCGACCTCCCGAAGCCGAAGATCGGGATCATGGCTTCGCCGGTGCCGAACGCGTTTGCAACCGGACGGGGTCCGAAGAGCGCCGTGGTGGCGGTCACCGACTCGATCATGCGGACGCTTAACCGCGAAGAACTGGAGGCGGTGCTTGCCCATGAAATGTCGCACGTGAAGAACCGGGACATGCTGACCCTGACGATGGCGAGTTTCATATCGATGCTCGCCTTCCTGATCATGCGGAACTGGTTCTTCATCGGGCTCTTCAACAACCGCGACAACAACATGGGCGCGCTGATCCTGGTCTACATCGTCTCGATCCTGGTCTGGATCGTGAGCACCCTGCTCACCCGTGCGCTCTCCCGCTACCGGGAGTTCGCCGCGGACAGGGGCAGCGCCGCCCTGACGGACAACCCGCGGGCGCTGATATCGGCGCTCCAGAAGATCAGCGGGCGGATGGACTACGTCCCGGCCGAGAAGAAACAGGAAGTGGAGGGCGCAAATGCCTTCTTCATCATCCCGGCCCTCTCCGGAAACACCCTGATGGAGCTCTTCTCCACGCACCCGTCGCTGGAGAAGCGGGTCGCCGCTCTCGAAGAGCTGGCCACCGGGATCCGGTAACCCAAAAGACAACTTTTTTTCGCACGGCTCGAGAGCGGTGACACGTCGCCGTCGTTCATCCCCGGACGAGGGTACCAGCCGCGCCGCAACCGGATAGTTACCTCAGCGATCTCCAGAACGTGAATCGGGCGATAAGCGGTCAACATGCGCATTCAGGGCTCCAAATTTTTATTTAAAAAAATATATATAACCTGGAGACCTCCAGATACCCGCTCTGTCAGTCAAATGGCCCGACTCAGAATGCTCCGGCACTCAGTCGGGCTTTCCAGCATCCAGCGCTGTATCTGCACCACGCAGAAGCAGCCCGGCCACGCGACGAAAAAACCCGCTTTCACCATACCGAACACGAGAGCCCCTCTTCAGTCAGGAGCACCCGGGTGCAACAGAGACAGGTGATCAAATTGGTTTTAAGAAAAGTTTCCGGCATTCTTACCATTCTGTGTCTTCTTACCCTGACCGGGACCGGTCTTGCGGTCTCGGCTCAGCCGCTCGGCGCCGATCTCGAGCTGGAGTTGCCGATAGACACCATGGAGGTCATAGGAGAGTATAACGTCACGATCGATCCGGCGGAGAACTTCACGGTCGAACCCATCAACCTCGACGCCCCCCTCGAGGTGAGGAGGGATACACCGGTAGGGGCACTCGATGCGGCCTCCCGGTCGGGCGGGGTGAACGCTACGGCTCTGAACTATACGACCTACTACTACACGATCAGCCAGCGGCTGGCCGTCGACAGCATCAACGAGTACCTGTACCAGGACGAGCAGTTCTGGCTCGTCCTCAATGACCTCAATGAGACGTTCTACGAGACGAACACCGATGCTCTGGCGCACAACCTCTCCGACGGCGAGACGTTCTGGTTCATCTACTGCGATCTCTCCGATTACGACCCGGTTCGTGAACAGGTCATCGAACGGGCGGTTGCGGGGCTGTCGATCACGGTTACGTTCGGTGAAGGGAACGTGACACCCACGCCGACGGTTCCCGGTGAGCAGGACGGTCTGGTCGAGGTGATCCGTAGCGACGGCAACCTCTCCTTCATGGCAAGTCTGCTCAACGCGACGGACCTCGCGGCCACGCTCCAGGGCGATGGGCCGTACACGGTGTTTGCACCCCAGAACGATGCGTTCGGCAACCTCTCGCCCGAGGTCTTCACCGGTATTCTCACCGACGAGAACGAGCGGACCCGGGTGCTCTCGAATCACGTGGTCAACGGCAGTTATACGGCTGCCGAGCTCCTGAACATGACGGAGGGCGGCAACGCAACAAACCTCACGACACTCGCCGGGGTGAACCTGACGGTCTCGGTGAACGGGAGCGTGCTGATGATCGATAGCGCCACGATCAGCGGGCCGGAGGTCAACGCGAGCAACGGTGTTGTCCATACCATTGACAGGGTGCTGGTCCCGCCGGCGAATGTAACCCCGGTGGAGACCGTGGCCCCGGTCGAGAATATGACCCCGGCGGTGAACGTGACCCCAATAGTGAATCCGATCGTGAACATGACCGAACTGCCGATGGGGGTCATATAATCCGGCCCCGGAGCGGTCGGCGGGCCTCCACGGGCCTGCAGCCGCCCCCGGGCTCCAGGGGAAAGCACGACCGTTACTGGTGGGATGAACGATTGATCGGCACCAGGAATCTCGTGGTTGCAGTTGTTGTTCTGGCGCTTTGCACGGTCGGGACCGTATCCGGGAGCGATCCGGCACCAGGAGGCGCCGATCCGGGCAGTTACGTGTGGATTGCCGGGATCCCCTTTCTCCACGCCATCCACGAGGAGCCGGGCGGCCGGTTCGGGGATATAACGGAAGGGGGCGGCAGGAAAGCATACACCACGGGCAACTTCACCCCGGGGGATGTGAAGTCATTCGTCTGCACCGACTTCGCAACCGGGGAGGAGTATACCGTCAACGCCACCTGCAGGGCAACCGGGGAGCACTGCTACCTGTTTGTCGAGGAGAACAGGACGGTTGCAGAGAGCGAGATCCGGGACCTCACGGAGACCTTCGACCACGTCGTACACCCCACGATCACGGGGACGTTCGGCAACGAGACCGGGATCGACGAGGATCCCCGGGTGTTCATCCTGCTCCTCGACATCCGCGACGGTCCGGGGGGCAACGTAACGGACCTCTCTATCGTTGGGTATTTCGACGGCAGCGTCGAAAACAACCTGGATGTCATCTTTCTCGACGCCGATGCACGGGAGAGCGAGATGAGCTCGACGCTTGCTCATGAGTTCCAGCACCTCGTCCACCACTCGCACGACCCCCATGAGAGGACGTGGGTCGATGAGGGGTGCAGCGGGTACGCGGAGTACCTCTGTTTCGCGAGCGAGAACCGGGCGAAGGTCCGCGCCTTCAACCGCCATCCCGGGACGCCCCTTGTGGTGACCGACGGCCGGTGGGCCCGTTCGGAGGGCGAGATCAACCAGGCCCACTACGGCGCGAGCTTCCTCTGGACGCTCTACCTTGCGGAGAACTTCGGGGACCGTTCGGGAGACCCGGGGAGGCGGGCGTTCTTCGCGGATCTCGTGGCGGAGAACCGGACCGGTCTTGCCGGGATCGACGCGACGCTTGCCACACACGGCTACCCGGAGTCGTTCGAGGACGTCTTCAAGCGCTGGGTGGTCGCGAACTACCTCGACGCCGAAGGGAGCGACCCGCCGTCCGGGTATGCCGGGATCAACCTCACCCGGTACCCGCAGGTGGCCGGCCACATCGACCTCACCGGAGAGGTCGGGGGGGTGCATTCGTTCCCGGCGGCGGATCTCCTGCCCTGGTCCGCGGCCTACTACGAGGTCGGTGCGGACGACCCGGACGCGGTCGCGTACGAGAACACCCAGGACTTCTGGATGGAGAAGGTGGTCAACCGGAACGGAGAGGCGGTCATCGTCGTCTCGCCCCTCGGCGACCGTGGAGAGGTCGTCCTGACAGTCGCGGAGAGCGGGGAGAACCGGACCGCTGCCGGTTCTCCGGGCTGACGGGGACCGTGCCCGGATCGAGGCCGGCCATACCGTGAGGCGGGCAGGAAGAGGCACCGGGTCCGGTGGGCGCCCCGCTCCGCCCCGGTCGCCGGGGATACGTTAATATCTCATTACGCCAGAAATGTATAGACGTACCAGTACGCATCGATGGTCTAGTGGTATGACTTTGGCCTTCCAAGCCAATAGCCCGGGTTCAATTCCCGGTCGATGCATGGGGCTCGTGGTCTAGCTGGTCATGACGTCGCCTTCACACGGCGAAGATCTCGTGTTCGAATCACGACGAGCCCATTTTTCTGCTCGCTTTTAATTCAGGTGTTACCTCAATTCCGGGACCAAACATCAAATAATATCCGATCGTTACAAGCAGGGTGTCTATAATGATTCTGGACAACACATCGGTCAAATAGCCGGAAAACAATAAGGGCATAAAAAGAAGGAACGTAGCCCAGTTAACGCCAAAGATCAGGAATCCAAATTTCGCCGCTCTGCGTTTCAGGGACAACGTGTTTCCGATATTCCCAAGCAACATACAGACTACCCCGATACAGGCACCCATAAGGAGCGTCCAGAAGAATGTATATAACGGGCTTGTCTGGTATCCAGATAGGATCACTCCTGTGAAGTATGCGGCATATCGTCCAACTAAGAATATCCCGGCGAATACGGATACGGCCGTCATCTTCCATCGAAGAGTAAATGGCTGTCCCGAAGCATTCTCTCCTTTCCCAGCAGTTAGCAAACTCAATAGAATTGCCATTAAAAAAACAGGTATTGCATCACTGAGGCCGACCACAAATTCGTTGATGATCGGATTGCCAAAGAGGGATACCCCCTCCAGCATGGCAAAAAGCCAGATCAGCGCTATTGCAGACCCGTACCGCACCCCTTTTTCTACTCCCTCTCCCGGAATCACATCTCTGATGCGGCAATAGACATAGGCAGCACCGGAAAAAGCGAGCAGCGCCCAGAGAGAGACGGTAATCTCTGTCCCGAGCAACTCTGCCACTATGCTGTAGTCCGGATTCTCAGGCATAGTACTGTATGCGTTTGTAACAAGGTGAAGGGCGATATCGAGTAGTACGCAAATCACGACAATGGCTACAATTGTTACCCGTTTGCCTATGTTCATACAATAAATACTCCCTTTCCAGGCCAGCTGTAGATGTTCAAGGGGCTGACACAGCGGCTAACAATTATATTAAGCGTTCTCTGCCTCTTCAATAACCGCATTTTCGATTCCAGTTAGATTTAATGGCATTATTTCGAGTAGTGCTCTTGTCGTCGCAATGTCATTCTTATCCATTTCCTTAACCATGTTTTCTCTAAAAACTGAGCCTTCTGGATCTGGTTCTTTCCAGAAGCCGCATCTTTGCCCGGTCAATTCCAATTTAGTGATCCTTGCCTCCTGCATATCTTTTTCTAACTTCAATAAACCTTTCTGCTGGAGATTCAATACTTTAATGCGCCTCGATTCTGCGCACGTCTCTGAAACAGGCACTTCTATCACTTTAGAAGCATTATTGCCTGCATTTTTTAGAATTTTTACGGCATCTTCAGATCTTTCTACCCTTCCCGCATCTGGCGGATTGCATCCACACCACGGCCTGTTTTCAGTCGTTGTGGCATAAAAGGAGGTAGCGATAATGAGCGGCCTCAGCGAAAATAATGCCAGAACATTGAAATACTGATCCTCCCTTACGAAGGATCGGGTGATGGAAACATCGCCAGAACCAGGCGTTCTGCTCTTGTTGCGGAAGCCTTGGCAGTTTTTTCACCGGCGGCTGACCGCAATGGGGTAGAATCCTTTATCCAGCATATGCCTAAGGAGGGGATTCAAATGCCAAGAATTGAGGAGGGCATAGAAATTCGCTGTCCGGTCGAGAAGGCATACGCCTTTACGACCGATGCAGGGAGTTGGAATACATGGCAGACCGTCATACTGGAGGCGGAGCAGACCTCTCAGGGACCTGTCGGTGTCGGCACGACGTTCAAAGGTGCCAGCCACCTGATGGGTCGCACCATGCAATGGACTGCCAGGGCAACCGAATGCAAGCCACCGGGGAAATTTGGGAAAAACATTACCTCAGGACCATTGCTCATCGAACAGCACAACACCTACACTCCCACCACGGGCGGGATGAAATTTACCCTTACCTACGACATGACTATGAACGGGTTCCTGAAAGTCCTGACTCCCATGATGGTCAACTCAATGCGGAAAGAACTCCGGAAAAGCCTGATCAACTTGAAACAAATTCTTGAGTCCGAATCAAGACTATGAATGTAGGATGAGAGGTAAGGTGTCTCTGCCGGGATACGTTCAGTTCTAATCACTACGGGAACTCTCCGAAAACGTATGAGGAGGTGCAAACGAGGAGTGTGTACTTACCGGTACTGATGCTGATCACCACTTAGCTTAGAGCCTGGTAGTTCGCGACGATTGCGGTTGCGATGGTCCCCGCTCGTGCTCATGAACCACAATACTCCAGGTTGACAAACCCAATAAATCAATAGCTTGCCATAACATTTCAAAACCTCTTTCACGCTGCAGAAAGACCCTGTATCACATACCATGAACGATGGAACGACACGCTACTCAGACCGGGAGATCATCAACAGGTGGGCGGTTGCTGAGATCAATCCCGGCATCTCCCGTATCCTCTCGGAGAAGGGTGTTATGCACCCGGCCGCAAACGGGTGCATCGGCTTCTTCTACGTGGACCACGAGGAGGGTATCACCTTCCGTATCCATACCCTCTGCCGGCTCGAACCCGGAAGGTCGCCGGAGATCATCGCGAACTTCGAGGATCACGGCGAGGGTCTCATACTTCCATCCGATGAAATCGGGGCGTACACGCTCCTCTCAAACGATGAGGCAAACAGACTCTCGCTGCTCGAAGAGCAGAGATGGCGCATCTATTATGAACCGGAATCGCTCCGCACGATCCGAAACAGGACCGACCTCGACAGGTTCAGGGCTCCCGGGTATTTTGACGACGTATCGGTGATCCTCTTCTCAAAAGACGGCGAGACGATCCCTGAAGGAGTCTGGGTCCGCCTGGAAGAGCAGTCGGCCGACGGCGCGTCGTTTCAGGGGACACTCCTGAACGAACCCTATTCGGACTTCGGCGTGCATGAAGGGGAGATGCTCACGGTACGCTTCGCCGAAGACGAGGAGGGACGATTCCTGGTCGTGGAGGCGGGATAGCGGTGAACGGGACTCTTCCGGCCTCCGGGGGATCTTCCATCACCTCAAAACGGTTCTCATGCTGCACATGAAGACAGTGTGTGAAAGAGCGCCTCACCGGCCGGGGATATCGGGCTCTCCCTCGATATTAGCCCTGCAGGCTCTCGACGATCTCCCGTCGCGTTCCGGCAGCACCGGGCATTTGCATAACGCCCACCTGCGGCGATGCGTGTATTCCCTGCATGAAGAATCGCTATCGTGCTTACCTCCTTAATTTTAAGTGATAGTGCTTCCTTGAAGCAATCTCATCAAAAACCCGGTGAAGAGCCTTCGACCTTGCCCTGACGTCAAGCTCCCCGGACTCTTCCCCTGCCCGGGAGAGCGCTTCCTCAAGTTCTTCAAGTTCCAGGACAGTTGCAGCGATACAGTAGTAACTCTTTGAGCGGCCTTCGTTGAAGTTGTTCAACATCTCCCTGAGTAAGAACTCCCGGTGTTCCTGTAACTTCTGGAATGCGGATATTCCATGCTGAGATATAAGCGAGAGATCCTCCTCAAGGGTCTGGTAACATTTAAAAGAATCGTGTTCTTTACCGGCATCCCGGTGTTTTTTCCATCGTTCGCACGTATCGTTCTCTTCGCACTCCCAGCAGAACTCGATCCCCTTTTTCTTAACGGCACATGTAATAAACGGGCAACCGACGGCCATTCTGCTCGAACTCTTGCATCCCGAACATCTGCTCTCTGCGTCGGTATTATACATAGGGCAGAGTCGACAGGAGAGCCCGCAGATGCCAATATCAGGATACTCGATGCGCATTGATCGTTGTTATGTGCGAGACCTCTCCAGATATCTCTTATGGTACCGTGAACCCGTTCGCGGTGCTCGAAGGGGGCATCCGGGACTCCGGATTCCCCTGTGCGAAACCCGAAGTTCTGAAATCGATCCGGTCGGGCGACACCCGATAGTCCGGCCGGTGTCCCTGCATACATCCCCGACCACCATCCGGACACCTTACAGCGATTCGATCACGTTCCCGACCACGGACTCGAGGTCCTCACCCGAACACGCGACGGTGAGATCGGCATACTTCTCGTAAAGCGGGAGGCGCTCGTCGTACATCTCGCGGAGGCTCTGGCCCGGAAGGAGGAGTATCCCCCGGGTCGTGATGTTCTTGAGCCTCTCCTCCATCTCTGCATACGAGATCTCCAGGTATACGACTACCCCCACCGCCTTCAGGTGCGCCATCGCAGCCTCGCTGCAGACCACGCTGCCACCCGTCGCGATCACCGCATTGCGGGGATTCAGGGAGAGGATCGTCTCCTCCTCGATCCGCTTGAATGCATCCGGCCCCTCCCCGTCGAGAATCTCCTGGAGTATCCTCCCGGCCCGCTCCTGGATCAGGATATCCGTATCGATGAACTGCATGCCAAGCGTTTTTGCAAGGATGACGCCCACGGTGCTCTTCCCCGCACCGGGCATGCCGATGAGGATGATGTTGTTGTGGTGATCCATACTGCTTCCCGGAACCCTCTGTTGATACTTTAGTGGGATTTCCGGGGAGATGAAGGTTGTCTGGTAGAATAGCCCAACTGCCTATCCGCACCATGCGCAGGATCCCCCGCCCTGTCGTAAAACAAGGAACACGCGGTTTGCTCCCCCGGAGACGGATAACCAGGCCCCATTGCCGGAGGTCCGCCGCAACCTTTATCCATTCCCGACCAAGTATGTTGTCCAAGTGCGAAGGTCATCCCGACCCGCAGACCGCACCGAGGATACCATGACAAAAACAGCCTCCCCCAACCTGAACCGGGTAACGTATCACCGGATCTACACGGATGCGCAGGGCGACTCCCACTTCGATACCGTGACGGTCGAACAGAGCCTTGCCCCTGCAGCCCCACCCGCGGCTCCGTTCTACGTCTCCGAAGACGGACCCGCGTCGAAGTATCGCTTCTATACCTTCGAGCCCGGCTGGATAGGCGAACTCCACCCGGCCCCCGCCCGGCAGTTCCTCGCCCTCCTCTCGGGCGAGGTGGAGATGGAGACGACGGACGGGACGGTCAGGCGGCTCGGCCCCGGCGATCTGGTCCTGCTGGAGGACACCTCGAGCAGGGGCCACGTGACGAGGAACGTCGGCGACGGGTATGCCGCGTTCCTCGTGGTCCCCACCCCCACGGCCTGAGCGGGGATACCGACTCCTCATCACCCCCTTTTGTAGCATAATACAAGTTGAGATGGGCAACTCCCCATCTCCAGCCCGCGTAACCCATGCACTCCGTCCGGGCCCCCCTTGATGCAAGGGACCGGGAGAGGGGCCTGCAGCAGCACGTTGCGATGAGCACGGCACCGGAACTGGTTGTCTGTCTGGCCGCCGGGCTCCTGGTAGAGCCGGACTTGCCATGCAGGGGTTTCTGGCCGGGTCGGATTCAGACGCACCTGACCGGCCAGATCATTTGTACGCGCCTTATCGTGCTTTTATTCTCTCCTTTTCCTGTGTAGCCGCACGCGGTTGTCAGTACCGGGGGGAAAACCTATGTAAGAGAGATACCTTTATTCCCGCATGGAAGATCGGCCCATAAAGGTCCTCGCCATCATGGGCAGCGCCCGGAAGGCGAATACTTACCGTGCAGCCGAACGGATCCGCGAGATCCTCCAGGAGAACGCACCGGTGGACTGGGAATACGTCATGCTCAAGGACGTCGGCCTGGAGCAGTGCCGCGGATGCTACACCTGTTTTGAACGGGGGGAGGAGCACTGCCCCATCAAGGACGATTCAGCCCTCCTTGAACAGAAGATGCACGACGCGGACGGGGTGATCTTCGCCACCCCGGTATACGGGTTCCAGGTTTCGGGGCTGATGAAGGTCTTCATCGACCGCCACTCCTACATCTTTCACCGGCCCCGGTTCTTCCGGCAGAAGGCACTCCTCCTCACCACCGTCGGGGTGATGGGAGATAAAGACGTGCTGGATTACCTCAACGCGGTGGCCCGCATCTGGGGTTTTGAGGTTGCCGGACGGGCGGGGGTCGTCTCCCACGCGACGATGGGACCCCTTCCCGCCTACCGGTTGCGGGAGAACGAAGAGAAACTACAGGCGGCGGCAAAGGCTTTCCTCGCCGCACTCCGGAGAGAAACGCCGAGGAGGCCCGGGCTCTTCGACGTGATGGCGTTCCACATCGGGAGGGCGCCCTGCGACGAACTTGGCGAACGGAGTCCCGCGGATCATGCCTACTGGGCCGGGAAGGGGTGGTTCGACAAGGGAAGGCGCTACTACGTGGACGTGCCGGTCAATCCGGTGTACCATGCGCTGGGTACGGTGGCGGAGTGGTACCAGCGGCGGCGGGTACGGAGGGATCTGCGGGAGATGGGGGTGAAGAGCGGGCGCGGGTGCAGAAGTGGGTAGAGGGGTACAAAGGGTTCGGTCACCAAGAACAATTCCAGTCGAACGATTTTGGGATTTGATGCAGATTTCCTGCGTTCAGCCGGCCAAAAGCACCAGTAAGATATGCTTACAGATCTGGAGGTCCCCAGCGCGCAGAGGAAATGAACCTTTCATGAAACCCCTATATCTTTTTCATTAGAGGTGCGCTCCATTTGATCCCCTTAGTGACTTCAGGTAATTTAGATCTGATGGGCTCAAGATCGAATACGATTAAATTGGGCCATACGAGTGCGATAAGGGCACTTAGGCAGTTCTTAGAAATCTGAAGTGATAAAGAAGGATTATTAATGACCTAATTCTTAAACCTTCGTTGGTGACAGATGAGGATATTACTTGATACCAATATCTTCATTTATCGTGAACAAGATCATGTCTTCTACGTGATTTAGCTAAACTGCTCCAAATACTCAACAAATTGAGGGCAGAACTCTTAATTCACCCCCTCTCAGCTTCAGAATTACGAAGGGATTCAGATCTCAGGCGCAGAGAAGTGAACCTCTCGAAAATTGAGGCATACTCTCATCTAGAGCGACCACCAGATCCTAACAACGATGCATCGTTTCGTGAGCTCGTCGGACCTGCAAAAAATTCGCATGATGACGTCGATAATGCTCTCCTATACGCTATATATAAAAATGCAGTTGAATTTTTCATCACCGAGGATCGGGAAATTCACAAAAAGGCACATAAAATCGGGGTTGGAGAACGTGTATTCCTCATCTCTGAAGCACTGTATGATTTCAATAGATGCCTACCCTCACAAGAGATCATTCCCACGCCTCCTGCACTTGTAAAAGACAGTATGCACAACCTGGATCTACGGGATCCAATCTTCGACTCATTGAGAGCAGACTATCCCGGGTTCGATGAATGGTTCATAGGAAAGGCTCAGGAGGGGAGGGAATGCTATGCCTATAGACGAACCGATGGGAGCATAGGAGCTATCCTTATTTATAAGGTTGAGAGTGAGCCTATCCCATCGACTCCACCCCTCGCAAAAAAGAAACGTTTGAAAATTGCAACGATGAAGGTTGAACATGTGGGGTATAAGATCGGTGAACTGCTCTTGAAAGTCTCGATAGATATTGCGCTAAAAAACGGTATCACTGAGATCTACCTCACTCACTTCACTCAGCCTAAGGAGGATCGCCTCGTCGATCTCATTTCAGAATATGGTTTCCATAAAGCAAGCGTCCTCAAGCGTGTAAACAGAATGGAAGACGTTTATGTGAAAAATCTCTGCGCCCGAGGACATGATGTCTCAGCTCTTTTGCCGGTCACGATATCACAGATCTACTACCCAAGCTTTTACGATGGAGATTTGGTGAAAAAATTCGTTATTCCCATTCAACCAGAATACCATGATCTATTATTCACTGATTTCTCAAAAGGAAGACAAACAAAACTCTACGAGCATTCTGGAGAGTTTGTTGTAGAAGGAAATACTATTCGAAAAGCTTACCTGACTCACAGCCGGATCAAAAAGATAGAACCCGGAGATATCATTCTATTCTATCGATCACGTGACACGAAAGCAGTAACATCAGTAGGTGTCGTTGACGACTTCTTTCCGGATGTCTCAGATACCGATGAGGTCATTCGAATAATAGGGAAAAGAAGTGTTTACTCTCACACCGCGATAGAAAGATCTAATAAGCCGTTGACTATCATTCTATTTAGGCATCATTTCCATCTGCCACACAGCGTAACAATCAGCGAACTAAGAAGATCTAATGCCCTCTCAGGGGCACCACAATCAATCACCGAAATCGATAATACGAAGTACACATGGGTAAAGCTGCAAGGTGGAATTAATGAGAGTTATACTGTCCATTAGACCGAAGCACATTCGGAAAATTATCAATGGAACAAAGAGATATGAATTTCGCAAGGTAATGTTCAAAGATCGGTCAGTTTGTGAGATTTACGTCTATTCAACGTCTCCTGTGAAGAGAATTATCGGCAGATTTAAGGTTGGGAAGATCTTTGAGGATCGTCCAGAGAATTTGTGGGAACAATTGCGTGAGTATTCCGGACTAACCCAGAAGGACTTCTATGCGTACTTCTCTGAAAAAGACAAAGGATACGCCATAGAAATAATTAATTTCGAATTGTTTGAAGAGCCTATAGATCCCAAAAAACTTAACCCGACCTTTGTTGCGCCACAATCGTTCCAATATATCGACGATTCCACTTTCAATCATCAATTAGATCCCAATAAAAGCGGCTTAGGGAAATTTATTCAAATAGAGGTTTAACCGCTCATCCCAGTGAGCCTGACCCCAATACTCTTTCCAGAACCAGATCAATAGTCATACAGAGTAGATACAGAAGGTGGGAAGGGGTTACCACGGGGTGTGGCATGACTCACGGAATTCCTCGGAGAGGCAGGCGTTGCTCCGGCGTGGACATCAATTCGTCATGGGGATTAAACCGGTATTAAGACACATCCAAATAGCAAACAGAATAGGGGACGATTATGGAAAAGAAATACTTCCAGATTCAAGGGATTCCAGCAATTCTCTGGGGGTCTCGTTCAAATAAAGTATATCTCTACATACACGGACAGGCCGGGCGCAAAGAAGAAGCGGAAGCGTTTGCCAGGATAGCCTGTCGTTATGCGTGGCAAGTGTTGAGCATCGACCTGCCCGAACACGGAGAACGCAAAGGAGAAGCAAATTCATTTGACCCGTGGCATGTCGTGCCGGAACTGCTCCAGGTTATGGACTATATCAAAGGCCAGTGGACGCAAATTTCTCTATTTGCCAATAGCATTGGGGCATGGTTCGGGATGTTGAGTTTCGAAAACGAACCGTTGGAAAAAAGCATTTTTATTTCCCCTATCCTCGATATGAAACAGCTCATCTCCAACATGATGCTCCGGGCCAATGTATCAGAAACGCAACTTGAGCGTGAACGTACTATCCCCACTTCCTCTGGACAAACTCTTTCGTGGGAATATCTACTCTATGCCCACGAACATCCGATAACAAAATGGAAGGTTCCAACAGAGATATTGTATGGTGGGCAAGACGAACTTACGGATCGGAGTGTTGTAGAAGAGTTTGTCCAGCGTTTTTATTGCAATCTAACTGTTATGGAAGATGGGGAACACTGGTTTCATACCCCGGAACAATTAGATATCTTAGATACCTGGACCGAAACGTGCCTTCAAAAATGAATTATCAAAACCCCTCGCCCTTCTTCAATTTAATAGAAACCCCACTCCGAGGTTCCTGAACGACAATCCTCTCCATGATCTCCTCCCTTAACCTCTCCGGAAGCCGCTCCGCCTGCCACTCCCGCTCCCGGATAACATTCATCACGGCATTCACCATATCCACCGCCGCGACGGCCTTGAGGGCATAGTAGGCCGCCCCATAGGCGTGCTGGGGAACGTGAGCGGTCGCCACCGCCTGGCCTGCGGCACGCGCCGCAAAGCAGGCCGCGTCATTCTTTTTCGCATCGCGGGCGGCGGCATGGGCGGCAAGAGAGGCTCCACGGATCTCAGCCATCCTGAACACGCCCGTCCTGACCCAGGCCCGGCACGCCTCGATAGCGTTTCGCGGCCGGTTGTCCTCCGGGTATGCCTCCTCAAAGAGCGGGAGCACTCGTTCGGCGCAGTCCGCGGCCCAGGTTGCCATCGTCATCTGATCCTCTCTGCTGTATTTCTTCACGAACAGTCTCTATCGACGTTCAATATCTTGTTTCTTAATCTGCATGGACGGATACGTCAACTCAGGTTGACATAGCACCGACACACCTCTTCTAAGTCAACGCAAGTTGACTTACACGGACCCGCCTCACCCACGAGCACCGCAACGTAGAACAGATAGGTCCACCTAACGGGCACCCGGACCCCAAGGCCGACAGGGCAGCAAAGGAGTCGAAGGATGGCACACGAAGATTTCACCCGGCACCACCGCCGACTCGGAAAAACGGCAGCCTGGGCCGTCTTCTTCCTTCTCGTCGCATACACGGTTACGCTGACCCTCGGACTCCTCTCGCTCCAGTCGCCGGCGGACCCGATCGGCGATCCGTACTTCTCTCTGCTGGAACTGCTCATCATCGCGATGGCGCCGCTGATGGTCATCGTCATGGTTGCGGTCCACGCCTACGCCTCCCCGGGGGCCAGGGCGTACAGCCTTCCGGCGCTTGCCTTCATGGTCATGATGGCAGGGATAACCGCCGGCGTCCACTTCGTCATCCTCACGGTCAGCCGCCAGATCGCGTCCGCGGGACTCCCGTGGGCACCGTACTTTTTCTCCTTCGAGTGGCCGTCTGTCGTGTATGCCCTCGACATCCTCGCGTGGGATGTTTTCTTTGCCCTCTCGATGCTCTTTGCCGCACCAGTGTTCTGGACCGGCCGGCTGGAGAAGACGGTTAGGGTCCTCATGATCGCCGGCGGCGTACTGAGTCTCGCGGGGCTCATCGGCGTGCCGCTTGCCGACATGAGTATCCGGAATATCGGCATCCTGGGCTACGTCGGGGTCAGTCTGGTGGTGTTCCCCCTGCTCGCGGTCGTCTTCGGGCGTGCCCGGCAGGCACCGGAAGAGACCGGCTGAGGTCCGGTCACAGGCAGGGAGTCTGCGGCTATACAGTCCGCACGGCAGGGTTGTCGAGCCCGAGTCTGTGACGAACACCTTCACGGAGACGCCCCACCGGATTGAAAAGACCGCGTGTAGGGAACAGACCTGCCGCCACCGGGAGGTAAAGGTATTATCAGGAAGAGCGGATCCAACCGCACCCATTGCCTGAGTTAACTCTCGGGGCAAGGAGATGCCTATGGATACAGTCAGGTCGAACGATGGAACGCCCATCGTCTATGAGCGAAACGGGACCGGGCCGGCCCTGGTCCTGGTGCATGGGACAACAGCGGACCACACCCGCTGGCAGCCCGTCCTCCCCATGCTGCAACAACAATTCACCGTGTATGCCGTCGACCGGCGCGGCCGCGGCCAGAGCGGCGACTCGACAGCCTACTCTCTCGAACGTGAGTATGACGATATCGCGGCTGTCGTGAGTTCCATCCCCGAGCCGGTGAACCTCCTGGGCCACTCGTACGGAGCACTGATATGTCTGGAAGCGGCGCTCCGTGTCACGAACCTCAACAGGCTCGTTCTGTACGAGCCCTCGATACCGGTGGGAATGCCGATCTATCCGCCCGGTGCACGGGCCAAAATCCAGGCGCTCCTTGATGCAGGGGACCGGGAGGGGGTTCTGCTCGCATTTTATCGCGACGTCGTCGAGATCCCGGAGCATCAGATCGCTGTGCTGCGAAAGGAGCCTGCCTGGGCGGCTCGGGTGGCAGCGGCGCGCACCATACCGCGGGAATTTTCAGATGAGGGCTACATCTTCGAGCCCTCGCGCTTTAAGAATCTGGATGTCCCTATCCTGCTCCTGCAGGGCGAGAACAGTCCCGATTATCTCAAGGCAGCCACGGAGGCGGTGCACGCGGCGTTGCCGAACAGCAGGATTGTCGTCATGCCCGGACAGCAACACATTGCGATAAGCACGGCACCGGAACTGTTTGCGCGGCTGGTCATCGAATTCCTGCTGAGCCCGGCCGAATCGGTGCGGGTGAGGATGATTGGCGGACAAAGAGGGTAGCACCGGGAGGGGTGCGGGCCGCAGGGATTATACTTATGTGCATGCAGGATATCCCTCATGCCTCCCCCTGATTCAGATAAGGGGGGCGGAACGGAGGATGTATGGAGACAGTGGCTGTAGATGGTGTCGCGCTTGAGTATGATGTATCAGGGAGCGGTGAGCCCGCGATCTTTATTCACGGTGCTCTCATCGCAGACTCGTTCAAACCACTGATGTTCGAACCGGCTCTCACCCGGCACTACAGGCTCATCCTGTACCACCGGCGGGGCTACGCGGGCAGCAGCCACAGCGGTGGTCCAGCGGGTATCGTCCGGCAGGCCGCCGACTGCCGGGCACTGCTCCGCCATCTCGGCGTCGAGCGGGCGCATATCGTGGGACACTCCTCAGGTGCCTGTATCGCCATGCAGTTTGCACTCGACGCCCCGGACGTCGTCCGGTCGCTGGCCCTGCTGGAACCGGCCCTCATCGTCGGGTCCAGCGGCCCGGCCTACCGGGACAGTCTGTTGCGAGGCCGGGAGCGGTATAGGAAGGAGCCTCCGGAGCAGCTCGTGGACGAGTTTCTTCAGGCGCGCTTTGGAGCCGGGTATCGCGCTTCGCTCGACCGGATGGTGCCGGGAGTGTTTGAGCAGGCCGTTGCCGATGCCGGGACCTCGTTCGAGCTGGAAGTACCGGCACTGCTGGAATGGAGGTTCGGCGAGGCTGAGGCGAAGCGTATCACACAGCCGGTTCTCGCCGTCATCGGCAGCGGAAGCACCGAGCTCGGGGCACGTTTTGGGGAGACGCACCGGCTGCTCCTCGAGTGGTTCCCGGATGTCCGGGGTTTCGTTCTTCCGGGGGCTGCGCACGGGATGCAGATGCAGAACGCCCGCGGCATGGCCTGGGCGCTCGCGGACTTCTGGGCACGCCACCCGCTCCGGAGCGAAGAACCCCTCACCCGGTCTCGAAACTCGTGACGCCGTAGCACTGATCAAGCGGGAGGTCAGGGATCTCCTTTGAGTACATCCGTGCCGTGCCGAAGACCGGGACCATCCCGTGCCGCTCTGCGAGCAGAACACCGGCGGCGTTCGGCTCCGGCACATCGAGGAAGAGCGGCTGACCGGGCACCGCCGCCGCGAGGCCGCAGTAGATCCGCCCGGCAGTCTCCGGGGTGTCGGCAAAGAGCGGGCCGATCTTAGCGCCCCGGCGGCACGGCCGCACCTGCCCGTAGCCGCGGACCTCCCCGTTATCGAGGACGGCCAGCGCCGTCGCGCCGGGCTGCGCCAGCCATCGGCGGAGGAACCCCGGCCGTTCTGCCGGGAAATGGCGTGCGTCGTAGCGGACGAGGGCGTCGAAGGGAACGCCGCGAACGTCCGTGAGGCCCGGAGGGCGGGTGCCCCCGCCGAGACCCTCATACCGGATGTTCCGGTGCGAGAAGAGGAACCCGTGGGCGGCATAACGGTCCTGCATCTCAAAGACCCCGTCGATCCCGAAGTTGTAGGGCCCGGCGAGCCGGTCGATGCGCTCCATAATCGCAAGGCCGATGCCCTGCCCCCGGTATTCGGGGTCCAGGATGTAAAACCCGCCGAAGGCAAACCCGCCCGGGTAGACCATGATCGAGAATGACCCGACCAGGCGGCCATCGAGGAGCACCGCAAAGAACGTCTTTGGGTCGACCGCGTAGTAGCATTCCCCGTCGGAGAGACCGGGATTCCAGCCCTCCCGTTCCGCCCAGTCGACCGCAATCCCGACTTCGGTCTTCGTCATCGGCCGAATCGTGATCTCACCTGATGCAGCCATAGTACTATGCGTACATCCCGGCAAGGGATGAAGGTTTTGAACCGATTCCGCTCCGGCGGTGACCGGATCCCGGCATATCGCTCACAGGATGCCTCTCACGGTCCCCTGCAACAACGTTCCTCCCTGGACTGTTCGAATCGGATTAATCCCGGAGGAGAGCCAACAAGATACAGGAACGGAAGAGGGCATGAGCAAGACAATTATTACCGTCGTCGGAAAGGATACTGTCGGCATCATCGCGAAGGTCTGCACGTATCTTGCCGATAACCAGGTCAACGTCGAGGATATCTCGCAGACGATCGTGCAGGGATACTTCAATATGATGATGATCGTCGATACCAGCGGATCAACAAAACCGTATGCCGAGATGGTGACCGAACTTGACGACCTCGGCGACGCGATCGGGGTTCGGATCCGGTGCCAGCGGGAAGACATCTTTACGAAGATGCACCGTATCTGAGGGGTTCCATGATCAATATTCTCGAGGTAAACGAGACGAACAAGATGATCGAGCAGGAGAAGCTCGATGTCCGGACCATCACGCTCGGCATCAGCCTTCTTGACTGCTGCGACGCCGATCTCGATGCCTTAAACCGGAATATCTACGACAAGATCACCCGGCTCGCAAAAGACCTCGTCTCGACCGGGAGAGAGATCGAACTCGAGTACGGGATCCCGATCGTCAACAAGAGAATATCCGTAACCCCCATCGCGCTCGTCGGCGGGCGGGCCTGCAGGTCCCCGGAGGATTTTGTCGAGGTTGCAAAGACGCTTGATAAGGCCGCACGGGACATGGGGGTCAACTTCATCGGGGGATACTCGGCGATCGTCTCAAAGGGCATGACCCCGAACGAGGAAGCGCTCATCCGTTCAATCCCGGCAGCCCTCGCCGCGACCGAGAGGGTCTGCAGCTCGGTGAACATCGGCTCGACGAAGACCGGGATCAACATGGACGCCGTAAAACTGATGGGAGAGATTGTACGGGAGACAGCCGAGGCGACGAAGGAGAATAACTCCCTTGGCTGTGCGAAACTGGTCGTCCTCTGCAACGCCCCCGACGACAACCCGTTCATGGCAGGGGCGTTTCACGGCGTCTCCGAGGCCGATGCGGTCATCAACGTCGGCGTCAGCGGGCCGGGCGTCATCAAGCACGCGCTCGAGGGCGTCCGGGGCGAGAACTTCGAGGTTCTCTGCGAGACGGTCAAGAAGACGGCCTTCAAGGTCACCCGTGCCGGGCAGCTCGTCGCCCAGGAGGCCTCGGAGAGGCTCGGGATCCCGTTCGGGATCGTGGACCTCTCTCTCGCCCCCACACCCTCCGTCGGAGACAGTGTCGCCGGGATCCTCGAGGCGATGGGGCTCGAATCGGTCGGTGCACCGGGGACGACGGCCGCTCTTGCCCTCTTAAACGACCAGGTGAAGAAGGGCGGGATCATGGCGAGCTCGTTTGTCGGCGGGCTCTCGGGGGCGTTCATCCCGGTCAGCGAGGACCAGGGGATGATCGACGCGGTGAACCGCGGCGCCCTCACCATCGAGAAGCTCGAGGCGATGACCTGCGTCTGCTCGGTCGGCCTCGATATGATCGCGATCCCGGGCGACACGCCCGCCTCGACGATATCGGGTATCATCGCGGACGAGGCGGCAATCGGGATGATCAACAACAAGACGACCGCTGTCCGGCTGATCCCGGTGATCGGAAAGGATGTCGGCGAGACTGTCGAGTTCGGCGGCCTTTTAGGCCACGCGCCGGTCCAGGAGGTGAACAGGTTTTGCTGCGCCGACTTCATCAACCGCGGCGGGCGGATTCCCGCACCGGTTCATAGTTTCAAGAACTGATCGGCGGGGAGATCCGGTCCCCTTTTTCTGAGTCCCGGGGCGGACTGATAGGCTTATTACGGCCGCCGGAAAGAGATCACCGTATATGGTCGCACCTGCAGATTCGGCCCGGTTCTTCGCCGCCGACGCCTTCGCCCGGCACAACGGAATGGAGTGCGTTGAGGTCGCACCCGGCAGAGCGGTGGTGAAGATGGAAGTCCGGGATTATCACTTAAACAGCCACGGGACCGTCCACGGGGGAGCGCTCTTCACCCTCGCCGATACGGCCTTCGCGCTCGCATCGAACTCCCACGGGATCCCGGCGGCGGCGATAAACGCCCAGATCTCCTACCTCACGGCCGCAACGTCCGGCCCCCTCTATGCCGAGGCAGAGGAGTACGCCGCGAAGCTGAAACTGGCCTCCTACACCGTCAGGATAACGACGACGCGGAGAAGATCGCCATCTTCCAGGGGATGGTCTACCGCAAGACGCCCCGGCGCGGCTGACGGGCGGAGAAATCACGATGAACAGCGAGATCTTCGATAGAATGGCCCCGGAGGAGCTCCGGGAATACCTCGCGTTCCTCCTCTGGCATTACCGGGTGGTGGACGCGTTCTGGTTCATCAATATCGCCGGGGAATTCGGCCAACCGGCCGCGGAGGCGGTCAACGAACGCGTCTGGGGCCGCGTCGCCCCGATGGCAGCAAAAGACCTGGTCGCCAGGTTCGGTATCCGGGAAAAGGGACTGAAGGGTTTCGTAAAAGCGCTGAAACTCTTCCCCTGGGCGATCATCGTGAACTACGATATCGAGGAGAAGGACGACGAGGTCATCATTACCGTCCCCTCGTGCCCGAGCCAGGAAGCCCGGCTGCGGCGCGGCCTCGGCGAATACGTCTGCCGCGAGATGCACCGGGCGGAATTCACGGGGTTCGCACGGCAGATCGACGAGCGGATCTGCGTCGAGTGCCTCTTCGCTCCCCCCGACCCGCATCCCGCGGATACCTTCTGCAGGTGGCGGTTTTACCTGAAGGAGGAGGGGCGAAGCCCCGGTTCGTGACGCAAAAGAGCAGACATATCAATTCCAGGACTGCATCTTGATTTATGAGAATCGAGAGCATCGTATGTGCGGGCATCCTCATCCTCGCCGTGCTGATCTGCGGGTGCACGACCACCAACGCTCAGAACACTGTTGCCGTTGCCACCCCCGAGATCCCCAACCTCGTCGTCCCCAACCTCATCGGGAACTGGACCGGCACGATGAAAGGCTACGACTACGGAGAGGGATTCAACGACTACGCCGGCTACACCATGACCCTCGCGGTCATCGAGCAGCAGGACCGGGTCTTCTCGGGAGAGGTCTCCTTCACGGCCCCGAACGGCACCCCGGTCTGGGGCGTCACCCCCTGTGCCGGCGTGATCGGCCGCGACGGCAAGGAGATCACCATCATCGAGAACGAGGGAGGGTATTCTTCCGGCTCACTGGTCGCTCCCGGCGAGATGGAGATCATCTACGCGGACGGGAGAGACTCCTTCAGCATCGCGATCGACTCGCTGAAGAAGAACTGAGCGGGGCAACCCGCTCCTTTTTTACCGCCGGGCCATGAAGGTGGTGCACGCCCCTTCCTCAACCAGGATCCAAGGGTTCATATCCACCCCGCCGTATCATGAGCCCCATGGTCCGGGAATACCCCCGCCCCCGTCTCGTCGTCAGCCGCTGCATCGAGTTCGACCCGTGCCGCTACGACGGCTCAAAGATTCCCTCCCCCACGGTGGCACGCCTGCGGGAGTATGCCGACTGCATCCCGGTCTGCCCGGAGGTCGAGATCGGGCTCGGGATCCCGCGGGCGACCGTCAGGATCGTCAGGATAGACGGTGCCGATCACCTCATGCAGCCGGCCACCGGGCGGGACGTTACGGAGGAGATGTCCGCTTTTGCAGCCGGGTATCTCGACTCCCTGCCCCAGATCGACGGGTTTATCCTGAAATCCTTTGTCGGAGAGGCGGTTACGTATGCCCGAACAGAGGGAACGGATGAGGCGTTACGGGAGTTCAACGACCGGAACGGCACGTTCGTCCGCGACAGCCTCTACATCTACGCCTTCGATTACAACGGAACGACCCTGGCGCTCCCCCATCAGCCTCAGTTGATCGGGACCGATCTCTCGGGGCTTCAGGACCCCTTCGGGGTCAACTACACCCGGGTCGAGATCCTCCTCGCGCAGCACGGCGGCGGGTTCGTCTTCTACCACTACCCGAACCCTGCCCACAACATGGCCCTTGAGCCCAAGATGAGTTACGTTGAGAAGGTCGACGATGCCTGGTGGCTCGGCGCGGGGGTCTACCTCTCCGAGGCAACCGGGGCCGATGCCCCCGTTTCCAACTCAAGCTCCGGATAAACCCACCTTTTTTCGCGATAGCGGCGTCGCGTCCGGGAGTCCCCCGCCTGCGGGCCGCATAGCGTACTTATCCCGCCTGGCGGGCACACCTGAACCAGGCCAGCGTCTCTCCCCACAGGAAGACCACGGCCGCGACCGCGATGAGCGAGTAGCCGATGGCCCCGGCGGCGACCATAGATGTAAAGAGGTAAAACCCTTGTGTGCTGCTCCCGGCCGCCCATGCCTCAAACCCGGCGCTTGTAACCTCAGGCCCATCCCATCAGGCGGAGCGCCGAGAATGCGAGAAACCCGATCAGCGCGCTGAGCGGCAGCGTGAGGATCCACGCCGTGACGATCCGGCGCGCAACACCCCACTTCACGAACCTCGCCCCTTTGGTGACGCCGACGCCCATGATTGAGGAAGAGATGATGTGCGTCGTGCTCACGGGGATGCCCAGGAGGGAGGCCCCGATGATCGTCGCGGAGCCTGCCGTCTCCGCCGAGAACCCATGGACCGGGCGGAGCCTGGTGATTCCGTATCCCATCGTCTTCACGATCCGCCATCCCCCGAAGAATGTGCCGAGCGCGATCGCCGCGTGTGCGGCGAGGATCACCCAGAGCGGGACCGGCAGGTTGTTCGGGTCGACGCCCGCCCCGAAGTAACCGATAGAGAAGAGGAGCGGGGTGATGATCCCCATCGTCTTCTGTGCATCGTTGGTCCCGTGGCTGAAACTGTACGCCGCCGCCGACAACAGCTGCAGACGCCTGAAACGTTGATCGGCTGTATGCCGCGGGATGCCCCTGGAGAGCCGTATCACCCCGGTCATAAAGAGCAGACCGACGAGGAGCCCGACGATGGGCGAGAGGACCATGAAGAGAACGATGGTCTCGACGGTCGATATCTTGATTGCCGCAATCCCGGCTGCCGCGAGGCCGCTGCCTATCAGGCCGCCGATGAGCGCATGCGATGAGGACGTCGGGAGGCCGAAGTACCACGTGATGATGTTCCAGGCGATCGCCCCGACGAGGCCGGAGAGGATGATGAAGGGAACGACAGAGGTTTCGACGTGATCGAGGTTGATGATCTTGCTGATGGTGCTCGCGACCGCGACGCCGAACCCGAAAGCCGCGATGAAATTGAAGAACGCAGCGAATGCCACGGCGTTTCTCGGGGAGAGGACCTTCGTCGAGATGACGGTCGATATGGAGTTGGCCGAGTCGTGAAAACCGTTTGTGAAATCGAAGATGAGTGCGAGGATGATGATGCCGACGATGAGAAGCAGGGTGAGATCGAGCATGGTACCGGGTGAGTATTGGTAGTTCTGCCAGAGGATAGCATTTCACGACGTAAAGTATAGTCATATATAGAAACTCTATATTTCTGCCAGTCTTTTCAGGCGCCCGGGATAAACTATAGTGAGGATATTCTAATATAGTTACATACCCTAAAGTGTGGTTCTCGCCATACCTCCTATAGATGACACCGCGAACATGCCGCTCGCGGACGGGGATGCCGGGAACCGGCGGCACAACGCACCCCGGGCACGGTGTCGAAGACCGTAAACCTGGTCGCGGGGGACGATCGGCGGCAGGGCTAGCCACCTAACACAACCGTTATCACCGTGATGATGATCCCGACGAACGACGACCCGAACCCGTACAGCACTCTCAAGAAGATGTTCCTGTCAAGCGCCCTCATGTAGCCGATACCAAAGAGCAGGGCAATCCCCGCAAGGTTCGAGACTATCAGGGCCTGGCCGACGTCACCCATGACAGGGAACGGCAGGACGACGATCACGCCGGCCCCCGCGGAGAGGAGGAAGGTGCCGAGGATGATCGTTGCCGCCTCACGCGGAGACATCTTCTTCCGGCTCTCCACGCCGGACAGGAAGCGGGAGAGCCTCTCGTATAACTGGAGCCTGTCACCTTCGGGTATATGCCGGAGGACCGTGTCGTCGAGCTGCTCTCCGATGAGGGAGAGGGCGGACCCCCTCTGCTCCCCGGAACGCGAATATTCGATGATCCGGTTCTCCTGCCGGATGAGGTAACTCCGCTCCCAGATGTAGAACATCCCGTCCGCGATACCCCAGGCGATGCAGCAGAAGAGGGCTGTAGCGACGACTCTCCCGACGATGAGTCCGGAGATCTCCGGATAGCCCCGCAGCACGCTGGTGAAGGTCATGGCGATGATCACACCGTACATGACCTCGGCACCCGTCCAGTACCTCCCGATATAGTCTGCGAGGGGCATACGCGGTCCTTTGCCCGACAGAATACCGTCATCCGATATGAATATACTCCCGGAACCGCACGGAGCGGTGCAGTCCCGGCTCCCGGCACCGCCGCGGGCGAGCGCTTATACCATCACAGGGCGAGGAGCCTGTATGCACCGGATCATCGACTGGAACGAGCTCTGGAAGGCAATCCACGCAAGTTCGCCCGCACGTGTCGAGAAAGACCGCGATCCCGCCGCGGTCTGGAACAAACGCGCCGCCGCTTACCGGCGGGCCACCCACGGCGAGACACGGGCGACGGAGCGGGAACTCGCCGTCCTGGACCTCCGGCCGGAGGATACCGTGCTGGATATGGGTGCGGGGACGGGAAGGCTTGCCGTGCCGATTGCCCGGACCGCCGCCCACGTCACGGCTCTCGATCCCTCGGAAGGGATGCTTGCCATCCTCCGTGAGCAGATGGCCGCTGAGGGGCGGACGAACTACTCCACGGTCACGATGCGCTGGGAAGACACCGTCATCGGCAGGGATATCGAACCGCACGACGTCGCCATCGCGGCATTCTCGCTTGGCTTCTACGACCTTGCCGCCGCCCTCGAAAAACTCGACGCCGCGGCCCTCCGGGCGGTCTACCTCTTCTGGCATGCGGGTGAGTGGCGGAGCCCCGACGAGATGGCGCTGTATAAAGCGGTCTTCGGGGAGGAAGCAGCTGCCGGAAAGGGCTACCCGGACTACATCTACCCCGTCAATATCCTCCATGACGGCGGGATCTACCCGAATACCCGGATCATCCGTGCCGTCTGGGACACGGTCTATGACTCCCCCGAGGATGCCGCCCGGACCTGGGCGGCAATGCACAACCCGGAGATGGAGGACCTCTCGGCGGTCCAGGATTACTTCGCGCGGATGCTCCGCCGGACCGAGGCCGGGCAATACGTCGAGACAGCCGTCCGGCCGACCGCAGCGGTCTGGTGGGAGAAGGAGGAGAGGTAAGAGGACGGTATCCTCGCTTACCGTCCTCACTTGCGAACGAGTTGATTGATGATCGCTTCGGAGATATCGCCGGGGAATATCCTGGCTCACAGGATCGCTCCGCGATATAACCGATCGAGAGGGCAGGGTCGCCCTGTTTCTGGTCTGCGAGAGCGCTGATGTCGCCGGTTATCTCTGTAAGGTCGTTGACCATGGCCATGGTGCGGTCGGCGTCGATGAGCTCGAACGAGATCAATATACCTATTGTCGTTATGGAGTTAACTATATTAAATGTCGAAAACCAATATATTTTTTCGCATCTTCTACCTGTATAATGACAGAAAAGAGTCCATCAGGGAGCCTGAGGAGTCTGATCACGGTTGCCGTTGCCGGCATCGTTGTGGTCGTTCTGATGGCAACAGGATGTCTCGGCGATCAATCGTCCGGTGCCCCGGTATCCCCGTCGCAGCAGATCACGGTGACGGGATCGACAACGGTGCTCCCTATCGCCGAGAAAGCAAGGGAAGCGTTCGAAGCGACACAGACCTCCGCCAGCATCCTGGTGAGCGGAGGGGGCTCGAGCGTCGGGATCAAAGCCGTCGGCGAGGGCACCGCGGACATCGGCATGACCTCGCGGGACCTCAAACCCGAGGAGGTCGCAGGCTACCCCGACCTCGTCAGGCACCACATCGCCGATGATGCGATCCTTCTCATTGTCCATCCGGAGAACACCGTTAACCACCTCACGCTCGATCAGGTCCGGGGCATCTACAACGGCACCTACACGACCTGGGACCAGGTCGGCGGGTCCGCCCGGCCAATCGTTGTCGTGGGGAGAGACAGCGCATCGGGGACACGGGAGTTCTTCTCCGAGTACGTGCTCGCAAAAGAGGACTTCACCAGAATGCAGGAGGAGTTCAACTCGAACGGCGGGATTCAGCAGAAGGTCTCCCGGACCCCCGGCGCGATCGGCTACGTCGGCCTCGGCTACACCGAGGGCGTGAAGGTGCTCTTGCTGGACGTCGACGGGACCGCCGTCGAGCCCACACTCGAGAACATCACGGACGGGACGTACCCGGTCAGCCGGCCGCTCTTCATGCTGACGAACGGAGAGCCTGACGGCCTTATGCGAGAGTATCTCGACTTCATCATGAGCGCGGAAGGGCAGGAGATCGTGGCGAGCGCCGATTACATCCCGGTGCAGAGTTGATCGGGCCAACGCTCTCGATCCCCCGGAATGCTACAACGGCGGCGTGCTGATGGCGAAGAAATGCGGTACACGGGCCCGATTCCAGGACTTTCGGTGGCTGCGAGACCCCGGGGAAGGGGCCTCTTCAGCGATCGATCGACCTTCAGCTGGACCAAACAGGCGGTTTGTCGATCAGGTCACCGGCAAGCTGCTTTTTTTTGTTGCGTTATTCGCGATCGTCACCGTTCTGTTCATCATCGTCTTCCTGCTCCGCGACGGCTACCAGGTATTCTTTGAGGTCGGCATATGGAACTTCCTGGCCGGCCAGGACTGGAACCCGGCCGGCCGGCACCCGGCCTACGGGGTGCTTCCGCTCATCACCGGGACGGTCCTGGTGACGGCGCTCGCGATGGTCATCGCCGTCCCGCTGAGTATCGGGAGCGCCATCTTCATCGCGGAGATCGCCGGCCCCCGTATAAAGACGGTCGTCAAGCCGGCCATCGAGCTCCTGGCCGGCATCCCCTCCGTCGTATACGGGTTCTTCGGCCTGATCCTCCTGACCGACTGGATACGCATCGCCTTCGACCAGCCGTCGGGGTCCAGCTGGCTTGCAGGCTCGATCCTCCTCGCGATCATGGCCATACCGACGATCACGAGCGTCGCCGAGGACGCCATCAGTTCGGTCCCCCGCGAGTTCAGGGAGGGCAGCCTCGCTCTCGGAGCAAACCACTGGCAGACGATCAAGAACGTCATCGTCCCCGGTGCGCTCTCCGGTATCAGCGCGGCGGTCATCCTCGGGATGGGGCGCGCCATCGGCGAGACGATGGCGGTGCTCATGGTCACGGGGAACGCCGCCGTCATCCCGGACCCGATCTTCGACGTCTTCTCCCCCGTGCGGACGCTGACCGGGACGTTGGGTATCGAGATGGGCGAAGTCGCGTTCGGGAGCCTGCACTACCACGCGCTCTTCGGCGTCGCGGTGGTCCTGCTCCTCATTACGCTCGCCGTCAACAGCGCGGCACGGGTCGTCGTCAGCCGCATACAGGGAACACAGGGCGTGACATGGGCCGCGCCGTGCAGAACCCCGGAGACATCGGTCAGAGGGATGAAGGGCGCACTCCGGCGCAGTAGCCTGTATCGAGCGTTTACAGCGGCCCTCTCACGCACCACCCCACTCACACGCCGGCCCCAAACGAGGATCTTCCATCCGAAGACCGCACAGCGGTGTGCGTTCTTTCTGGTATCGCTCTCGGTCGCGATCGTGCTCGTGGTCCTCGGCGTGATCCTCGTTGAGATCGTCGTCAACGGGGCCGGCGCGCTCACCTGGGAGTTCCTGACCGGGTCCCCGAAAGACCTCGGGAGAGCGGGAGGGATCTTTCCCGCGATTGCCGGGACACTCTGTCTCGTGGGAGGAGCACTCGCAGTTGCTCTTCCCCTCGGGATCGCGACGGCCGTTTACCTCATCGAGTATACGGCGGAGACCCCGCTGACGCGGGGCATCCGTGCAGCGGTGGACCTGCTGAACGGAACGCCGTCGATCGTCTTCGGGCTCTTCGGCTTCGCGTTCCTCGTCCTCTTCCTGAACCTCGGGGTCTCGATGATCGCCGGGCAAATCACCCTCGGATTGATGATCCTCCCGACGATCATACGGACGACCGAAGAGTCCCTCCGGTCGATCCCGCACTCCCTCCGGGAAGGGAGCTATGCTCTCGGAGCAACGAAGTGGCAGACGATCCGGCGGGTGGTCCTCCCCCCGGCAATCCCCGGGATCCTCACCGGAGCGATCCTCTCCATCGGGCGTGCCGCAGGCGAGACGGCCCCCATCATGTTCACCGCAACGGTCTGCAGCAGCAAGTTCCTGCCCTCGTCGCTTACGGAGCCGGTGATGGCGCTCCCCTACCATCTCTTCATCCTCACGACGAGCGTCCCGGGGGCATCCACGCAGAAGTTCGGGACCGCCCTCGTGCTCCTCCTCATGGTCCTCTCGATCTACCTCGTCGCGATCCTCGTTCGGCGGCGATACCATCGGACAACGGTGATGTAAATGGACGAATCTACAATCCTTGAGACAAAGGATCTCAACCTCTGGTACGGGCAGAAACACGCCCTCGTGGAGATCTCGGTTCGCGTCCCGAGAAACAGGGTCACGGCACTCATCGGGCCTTCGGGATGCGGGAAATCAACCCTGCTCCGGTGCTGTAACCGGATGAACGACCTCATCGACTCGTCGAGGGTAACCGGAGAGATCCTGTTTGACGGGAACAATATTCACGATCCTCGTGCGGATGTCTACACGATCCGCGAGAAGATCGGCATGGTCTTCCAGAAACCCAACCCGTTCCAGAAGAGCATCTACGAGAACGTCGTCTATGGCCCCCGCATTCACGGGGTGAGCGAGAAGAAGGCGCTCGACCGTATCGCCGAGGAGAGCCTGAAGGGCGCCGCGCTCTGGGACGAGGTGAAGGACCGCCTCCACGAACCCGCGCTCGCCCTCTCGGGCGGGCAGCAGCAGAGGCTCTGCATTGCACGATGTCTTGCAGTCGGACCGGAGGTGATCCTGATGGACGAACCCTGCTCCGCCCTCGACCCCATCGCCACGGCAAAGATCGAGGACCTCATCATCCGGCTTGCCCAGCAGTATACGGTCGTCATCGTCACGCACAACATGCAGCAGGCGGCACGGGCCAGCGACTATACCGGGTTCATGTACCTGGGGAAGCTGGTGGAGTTTGATAAAACCACGAAGATCTTCGAAGATCCCGGTGAAGAACTGACGGAGAACTACATCACCGGACGGTTCGGGTAGGGAGATCCAATGGTAGAGAGATATCACACTGAACTTGCATCCTTAAAAGGGGATGTCCTCGCGATGGGCCACCTCGCGCAGGGGATGTTGCACCAGTCGCTGGAAGCGCTGAAGACCCGGGATGCGGTGGTCGTCGGATCGATCGACCGGGACAAGAAGAGGATAGCAGATTACGACCACGATATCGAGCAGAAATGCCTGAGGCTCATCGCCCTCCATCAGCCGATGGCAAAAGACCTGCGGATGATCGCAGCCTCGATGAAGGTGATCACGAACCTCTACCGCATCGGGCGCTACGGGAAAGACATCGCCATCGTTGTACCCGATCTTGCCAGGGCGCCGCACGTGGGAAACCTCGTCAGCATCCCCCATATGGGAGATCTCGTCGAGGGGATGATCGCAGATACGCTGATCGCCTTCGAACACGAAGATCTCACAGCGATAAGCGATATCAGGGACAGGGAGGTCGCCGTCGACGCCCTCAGGTACTCCGTATTCCGCGAGTGCCTCACCTACATGATGGAGGACCCAAAGAAGATCGCGCAGTGCACGAACTACGTCATGATCGCCCGGTACCTCGAACGCTGCGGGGACCACGCCTGCAAGATCGCGGAGAAGGTGCACTACATGGTGACGGGCGACCGGCTCGAGATCCGGTGAGCGGATGCCCGTTTCGAGCCTCACGATATCGAACCTCTCAAAGGCGATCGGGATGGGCGAGTGGATCGCACCTTTACAAGCCGTTTTATACCCGCAAACGAATCTTTCACCCATATGCAGGACCAGCCATACGTCGACCTCGATGCCATCGCGTGGATGGCGATGGAGCAGTACGGGTTTTTCCCGGCGTTCCCCAGGCCCGTCGTCCGGGAAGTCGGGGCTCTCCCCGAAGACACGTTTGCAGACCCCCCCGGCGATCCCCGCGACCTCCGCTCGCTCCTCTGGTCGTCGATCGACAACCACGATTCACAGGACCTCGACCAGATAGAGGTCTGCGAGCGGGGAAAGAACGGGGCGATCCGGGTCCGGGTCGCGATCGCCGACGTCGATGCGCTCGTCCCGAAGGGGTCGTGGACGGACCGGCACGCCGCCCATAACGGGACATCGGTCTACACCGGCGTCGTGACGTTCCCCATGCTCCCCGACCGCCTCTCGGCGGGCCTCTCATCGCTCCTGCCCGGCCGGGACCACATGGCGGTCGTCATCGAGTATACCGTCCTCCCCGACGGGAGCACGAAACCCGGCGGGGTCTACCGGGCAATCGTCGCGAACCACGCGAAGCTCGTCTACGAGGAGGTCGGCGACTGGCTCGCGGGAGCCGGACCCGCCCCCCGGACGGTCGCAGAGACGCCGGGGTTCGCAGAGCAGGTCCTTCTCCAGCACGAGGCCGCGACGCGGATGAAGAAGCGGCGGACGGAGCAGGGGGCGCTCGCCCTCGAGACGATCGAGGCCGAACCGGTCGTGGCCGGCGGCCGGGTCCTGGAACTCGTCGTCCAGGAGCAGAACCTCGCCCGGTGCCTCATCGAGGAGTTCATGGTCGCGGCGAACGGCAGCCTGACGGCGTTCCTCGCGGCCGCCGGTCTACCCATGATCCACCGGATCGTCCGCACCCCGAAGAACTGGCCGGGGATCGTGAGGGAGGCCGCGGAGCACGGCGAGACCCTCCCCGCAGAACCGAACGCGGAGGCGCTCACCCGGTTCCTCATCCGGCAGAAGGCGGCCGACCCCGACCGTTTCCCCGACCTCTCCCTCACGATCGTGAAGCTGATGGGGGCGGGTGAGTATGTAGCCTTCCGGCCGGGCGAGACCCCGGTCGGCCACTTCGCCCTCGCCGTAACCGACTACACCCACGGCACCGCCCCGAACCGGCGCTACGTCGACTTAATCATCCAGCGGCTGGTGAAATCAGTCATCAACGACGCGAGGTATCCTCCCTACACCCCCGAAGAACTCGACGACCTCGCCCTCCACCTCACCGACCGCGAGAAGGCCTCGCAGAAGGTCGAGCGCTTCGTCCGGAAGGCGGCGGCCGCGGTCCTTCTCCGCGACCGGATCGGGGAATCGTTTGCGGCGTTCGTCACCGGCGCCTCGGAGAAAGGGACGTATGTCCGGCTGATCGACCCGCCGGCCGAGGGAAAGGTCGTTCTCGGCGAGGAGGGGCTCAGGGTCGGCCAGAGGGTCCGGGTCCGCCTGATGGCGACGGACCCCTACCGGGGCTTCATCGACTTCGAGCATACCGGAGAAGAAAAGAGGGTTACTGGACCGGGTCCAGCTGAACAGCCATCCGGGGAACCGGGATCTCGATCCCGGCGTCCCTGAACGCCCTGACGACGTCGCGGGTCAGGTCGCCCTTTACGTCCCAGAAGTCGGGCGTCTTCGTCCATGCCCGGAGTGCGAGGTTCACCGACGAATCGGCCAGTTCCGTGACGACGACCACAGGTTGCGGCGAAGGCAGCACCGCCTCGTGGGCCTTCATCAGGTCGGTCGCGACCCGGATGGCGAGGTTGAGGTCGCTGCCGTAGGCGACCCCGACCCCGACCTCGACACGGCGGGTCTCCATGCGGGTGGAGTTGATCACCGGGCTCCCCCAGACGAGGGAGTTGGGGATGGTGATGTAGGTGTTGTCGGGCTTCAGGAGCTCGGTCGCCATAATGCCGACCGCGGAGACCGTTCCGGAGATGCCGTTGACCTCGACGAACTCACCCTTATCGATGGGGCGGAGGGCCGCCACCCAGACCCCGGCAGCGAGGTTGGTGATGGTGTCCTGGAGACCGAAGCCGAGGATGAGCCCGATCACCGCCGAGAGGCCGAGCACCACGGACGAGATATCAATCCCGACCGCTGAGAGGACGACGAGGACAAGGATCACGTAGAGCAGGATCGAGAAGAACCGGACGAGGAACTCGGCGACCAGGGCGGGCAGGTGCGACGCGCGGGAGAGTGCCTTCTTGAAAGAAGCGATGAGCACTTTCACCGCGATCCACCCGGTCACGGCGACGATCACGGCGAAAACGACGTTTTCGAGCGTGATGTCGGCGAGTGGAATGGTGGTGGTATTGAGTGTGCCTATGATATCCATGCATAGAAACGTGGGGCGGAATAACAGATAAATGGGGCACGCCCGATAGCGGAGCAGGGGAAGTGCGTCACGGCGATGGTGCGAATGCCCGGCCTGCCGGGGCGGGCCGGACACGACCTTGGGCGGACCCCCCATCCTCCGGGAAAGGGCGGGGCCACCGTGATCACGCCCGGTGGGCAGGAACCCCCGTTCTAGTAGCCGAGCGGCTGGCGGATCAGGATGAGGGTAGTCCTCCCCGGAGCATCTTCCCTGTCGAGGATCACGTGCCTGCCGATATAACTCCCGACGCCGTAGGTGCGCTGCGCACGCTGGTTCTCCAGCGGCAGGCAGTACTCCCGGCACCGCCGGAGCCCCTCGTCGACGGTCGGCATGATCTTGTTTGTCCCCGAGACGAGGATGAGATGGGCCGCCGCGTGAGGCCACGCCCCCATCCGGCTCCCGGTTTTGTCGCACCCGACGATCTCGCCGGACTCGGCAATCGCCTGCACCCCGGAGAGGAAGTAGTCGGCAGTCACGCTCTTCCTGCGGAGCTCGTGCCGCTTCTCCGTATCGTTCTCGGCCGTGATGATCGCGTGGTAGTCCCGCCACCCTTTCGGGTTCTCCTTGAGCACCCGGTCAAACCCCATCTCGACCAGGGTCGTCGAGTAGCCGTTCATGACCTCAGCCCCTTCGGGGAGCAGGTTGACGAGAGCCCCGAGCGCCTCCTCCGCGGTATCCACAGGGATCACCCTGACGTTCCGTGCCTCGATAGCTGCAACCGTCTTCTGGATCGTTGCGTCGTCCGGCATCCGGTTCCACCGTTCCACATCCACCCCGGCATCCTTCATCAGGTTCGCCGCACTGTACTCCGTGGGTTTTGTCATCTGCTGACCTGTACTATCTGCCATCGGATCACCGTGGGGACGGGGGGACGTCATCCCACATATACCTCTGGGTCGGGTCGCGCAGGACGGTTATCCAGGGCGTTGCAGAGAACCACCCGGAAGGCTCGTGAACTCTGCGGCCGCGTCAATACCACGTCTTCTCCATGAGCACCCGGCCGTCCTCACGGAACCTGACCCCCTCCATCTCAAGCAGCCTCCGTTTCATGTCGAGGCCTGCCTGGAACCCGCCCAGCCGCCCGTCCGATCGCAGGGCACGGTGGCAGGGGATGACGAGGGGGAACGGGTTCCGGGCGAGCGCGCTGCCGACCGCCCGCGAAGCGCCGGGATTCCCGATATGCCGGGCAATACGCCCGTAGGTGCTGACATGCCCCCGGGGAATGCCGTACTCGGTGAGGAGGACCCGCCGCTGGAAGGGCGGACAGCGGTCAAGGTCGAGGAGATCGATCTCGAACCGCACGTCGTGACCGCGGAGGAACGACTGTATCGCGGCGATCAGCGCCCGGACGGCTTCGTCGCGGGGCTCCCCGACGGGCGTGACGCCCTCGTCCACTACCGCGCCGGCGTGCGGGTCGCCGGGGAGGAAAATCTGCCGAATCTTCGATCCGGATGCGGACGAGACCCATACGAGGCGGACCTGACCGAACGCCGTCGTGATCCCGGTGACCATCGGCACCGCCGTGTCGGGAGGAGGATCCATAACCAGAGTGAACCGCTGTCCGTATTAATCTCTGAGGAGAGGTCGGGATGAGGGCCGGAGACCCGGAACCGATGAGCGCGGTGGAGCGGGCGCGGGAATCGGCCTGTTTGGACCCTCCCGTGACCGTGGGGCGGCCTCAGGGAGAGCATCGGTACCGGCACAGCAAAGGATTTAGGTCCGCGTATAGACTGATAGCAGATGTTCGAACAACTGGGGTCGATCGTCGATCTCATCATACACTTCGATGATTTCCTGCCGCTTGTTATAGAGGAGTACGGGACATTCGTGTACTTCTTCCTCTTCCTCATCATCTTCCTCGAGACGGGGGTCGTCGTCACCCCCTACCTGCCGGGCGACTCGCTCCTCTTCCTTGTAGGCGCAATCGCCGCACAGGGGGGCCTCAACATTCTCTCCGTCCTCGTCCTCCTGATCGTCGCGGCGATCGCGGGAGACACCGTGAACTACTGGATCGGGCGATCGTTCGGCTCCCGGTTCCTCTCACGGGGGATCCCGTTCATCAAAGAGCACCATATCGCAAAGACCGAGTCGTACTTCAAGAGATACGGCGGGAGGACCATCGTCATAGCCAGGTTCGCCCCGTTCGTCAGGACCCTGGCACCGTTCCTTGCGGGTACAGGAAAGATGGACTACTCCAGGTTCATCCAGTTCAACGCAGCCGGAGGAGTGCTGTGGGTATCGAGTTTTATCTTCGCAGGGTTTCTCTTCGGGAACGTTCCCTTCATCTCCGAGAACTTCAGCCTCGTCGTGTTTGCAATCATCGCAGTCTCGATGGTCGGCGTGGGCTCCATGATCTTGCCAAGCGGCTCTGACACCCTCCTGAGAGGATTTTCCCCTTTCAGGGCGTTCAGACCGCCGGCAGTCCATGGGCAGATGGAGAACGCACCGTTTCAACGAAGAAGATAATACCGACGTCTTTTTGAGGGGGCCCGCCGCACGAAAGGGTATGAAAAGATACCATCTCGTCGGCACGGTCTGCCTTCTCGCGCTCCTCGCAGTCCTCGTGACCGGGTGCAGCAGCCCGGGCGTCCGGGAGGTCGCGGAGGAGAACACGACCACCGAGGACCTTGCAGCCTTCGTCCGGGAAGCCGCAGCCTACGCGGAGACCGCCGGTAAGGATGCCGCGCTCGCCGAGTTCGGGAACGCTTCCGGCCGGTTCTCACTGGGAGACTTCTACGTGTATGCCTGCGACTACAATGGGACGCTCCTTGCGCACCCCTACGGGAGCGAAGCGGTCGGGACCGACCGGGGCAACTGGACCGATCTCCGGGGTCTGCCGGTGATCCGTATCGGTGCCGCTAGGGCGGCAGACGGCGGAGGGTTCATCGCCTACCTCTACCCGGCACCGGAGAACGGAACCGTCAATGAATCGGCAGGGGAGGCGTATCTCCCGAAGCTCGGCTACGTCGCCCCCGCCGGGGAGGGATGGTGGATCGGGTCGGGTGTTTACCTCTCCGAAACCGCCGGAACCGGCCGGGAACGGTACCCGGAGGCTGTATCGGCGATGGTCGACCTCGTCGAGCGCGGCGCCGCCTACGGCCGCAACCACGAAAAGGCGACGGCGTTTGCCGAGATCTCGAACCAGACCGGGAGCCTCGTCGACCCGGCGGGCCACTACCTCTACGCCTACGACTACAACGGGACACTCCTCGCCCATCCCTACCTCCAGGCCGCGGTCGGGAGCAGCCTGATAGAGCGGCAGGACCCCTTCGGGATGAAGAACATCCGGGCGCTCAGGGATACCGCACGCGACGGCGGGGGATTCATCGTCTTCGTCTGGCCGAACCCCGATAAGGAGAACCGTGAAGAACTGAAGATCGGCTACGTCCTCCCGGTCGATGAAGACTGGTGGGTCGGGTCGGGCGTCTATCTCTTCGAGGTAACCGGGACGGATGCAGCCCTCCCCTCCCCGGCCCCCTGAAGAATACCCTTTTTCCGTGAGTCACACCGTTCCCGCGCCCGGGGGACCGCACCTCTCGTATCGGCAAGGGTTACGCCGGGGACCGGTCCCTCTACCGCCTCAACCGTCCCCGGTAGCGAGGGGAGCCGGTCGCGGGCAGGATATCGTGCTGTTCCCCGGATCAGGGGGAGGCATTCCAGATATCCCACATATTCTTCCAGCCGTCCGCCGTGCGTTTCCACATGACGACGAACTTGATCTTCTGCTCGGCAGGCGTCCCGCCCGGGGGGCGGACCCTGAGGATGCCCGTTCCCCGCTCGTGTGCATAATCGCCGCTTCTGGAGAGTTCGATCGTGGTTAACTCCGCCTCCTGCACACCCGAGGCCATGACGGTCCTCCAGAACTCCTCGATCGCACCCTTCCCCTCGACCACGGGGGCATCCGGGGGGAAGACCACGGCGTCCCCGGCATAGATGGATGCCGTTATCGAGGCGTCGCCCTTCCGGAACCCCTCGGAGAATCTCCTGTTATTCGCATCGATTGCCTTCCTTGCTTCGTCATCAACCATATTCCATCCCCCTGGAACGTCGTTCACAACCGGGCCCACAGGGACCGCCGGTGTATTTAATGGTATCCGGGGGCTGCACGCCCTCCTGGAAAGAGGGGTCGGGAAACCCCGGCGGGCGTCCAGCGGGGCCCTCCGGGACAGGAACCCGCGAAGCCGGCCGCCATCATTATCCCCCCTGCCGCTACCCGCCAGAAATACCTTTAAGGGCCTTATCGCAGAGGGGGGTCCGATGAAGATAGTTGCCTTTAACGGAAGCCCCCGTGCGGAGCAAAGCAACACGCACGTCATGGTCGAGGCATTCCTCGCCGGGGCACAGGGTGCGGGAGCAGAGGTCGAGAATATATTCCTCGCCGAAAAGAGACTCGGGTACTGCCTGGGCTGCTTCTCCTGCTGGTCAAAGACCCCCGGGACCTGCATCCAGGCCGACGGGATGGAGGAACTGCTGGAGAAGTACCTCTCCGCCGACGTGGCGGTCTTCGCCACGCCGCTCCATAACGACAACGTCTCGGTGCTCACGAAGAACTTCATCGACCGTCTCCTGCCGGCCGGCGACCCCCACTTCGAGAGGGACGAGGTAGGCGAGGTCCGCCACGTCCGGGGAGCAAGACCGGCCCCGAAATTCGTCATGATCGCAAACTGCGGGTTCCCCGAACAGAGCCATTTCCAGGTCCTGCGCCTCCTCACCCGGAGAATGGCGAGGAACTACCACACGGAGTTCGTCGGGGAGATCTACCGGGGGATGGGGAGCCTGCTCCAGGAAGAAGAACTACGGCCGCTCATCGATGCCTACCGGGGCCTGCTCGGGATGGCCGGTGCAGAGGTCGTGATTAACGGGCGGATCTCTCCAGAGACCGGCCAACGCCTCGAAGAGCCCCTGATCCCGGCGCCGGACTACGTCGATATCTTCCTTTCAAACGTGAACGCCTACATGGAAGAAGGCATCGCGGCGAACCGGAGGACATAGCCCCAGCCGGGGCGGGAGAAAAAGGGTTCAGGGGGTCGGTGCGGCCTCCGCGACCGCCTCTTCCTCCATGGCCTCGCTGTCCCAGACCATGGGGCTCTTCATCTCGGTCATGATCACCCGTGAACCGGCGGGGACCCGGATCGCGTCGCCGATATCCTCGGGGGCCCCTGCCCAGACGACCTGGTGTTTGACGTCCCCGTCGGGCAGCAACACCACGACGCTGTAGGTGTTCATACCCTCCTCAGGGGTACCCTCGCCCTCGCCCGGCGTCACCCGGTAGCAGGTGAACTTGACCGGTCCCGATTCCTCTCCCATGCTCTCTTCTGCTCCGCCTTTCATTCCACATACCTCCATCATCCGGAGTGCGGCAGGGGCCAGGGTTCCGGACGGCCTCGACAGCAATGCAGAGGCCGTATCCTCGACCGCCGGGGTCCCCGCCTCACCCCGGAGAGCCACCCCCTCTGGAGCACCCTCTAATAATAACTTACCCCCGGCATGCACCCTGCCCGGGAGCGGGGCGGTCGGCATCGGCGCCGGGGCTATCTGCCGGTATAGAGACAGCAAAAAGCCGATCGGAAAAATGTTCTGCCGTGAGAGCCGGGAAAACCCGCTCTCACGCAATATGGAGGTACTCTTCGACCAGTTCCCGTATCGCTTCGTTGTTGCCGTAGAGCCTCTCGCTCAGCCCCCGGTCATCGAACGCCTTCAGCGAGGCGATCCGGCTCTCGATCATCCCCGTCGGGAAGATCCCGTCCGCTTCAAAGATCGCCCGCTTTGCCTCGAGGGCTTCAGCGGACTCGACGCACGAGGCGGGGAGCTGCCTGAATGTGGCAAGCCGTTCCCTGAACTCAGGCCGGAAGATGTTGCCGCTGACGTAGAGCTGCTCGGCCATCTCGAGCGCGGCGGGCATCTCGATTCCGCGGAGCGCCGCCACGACGAGACCGGCGACGATCAGGTAGGGATTGGCCGACCCGTCGGCGACCCGGTACTCGAACGTCTGCTTGGAGGGGCGCTCTTCCGCGCAGGAATCTTCGCAGGGGTTGGCGTCACGGGTCATGTTCCCGGCACCGACCCAGCCGAGGGGGACGCGGACCACGACCGAACGGTTGCGGTCGCCCCAGCAGATCGTCGTCGGCGCCTCCTGGTGGGGGACGAGCCGGAGGTAGGAGGTCGGGATGGTGTTCCCGAACGCCGTCAGGGCGTCGGAAGCATCAAGGATGCCGGCGATCATCTTCCGGGCAAGCGGGCTTAATCCGCCGCCTTCGACCAGCAGGTTCCGGCCGTCCTTCTCGACGAGCATGTGGAAGTGCATCCCGCTCCCGGCCTTGCCGACGGTGATCTTCGGGGCGAAGCTGATCTCGACGCCGTACTGGTAGCCGAGCATCCGCAGGACCCACTTGGCGACGATCACCTGCTCGACCGCCTGCTCCACAGGCATCGGGAGGAACTCGATCTCGTGCTGCTCGTAGTAGGCGTCTCCGGCAAAGAAGCACCCGACCTCGGAGTGGCCGTACTTGATCCTGCCGCCGGCGCGGGCGACGAGGCGCATTGCTTCGTCACGCAGGTCTGCGAACTTGACGAAGGGTTCGGCCGAGTGATAGCCCTTCTGGTCGCGGCCGGGATAGAGGTCCTCTTTGGGGCTGATGACGTAATACTCAAGTTCGCCGAGGGTCTTGAAGGTGCACCCGGTCCGACGGGTGAATTCCTGGTCTGCTTTCCGGAGCACGTATTCGGGAGAACTCTCCAGCGGCTTCCCGTCGTTGTCGTAGAACGAGCAGAGGAGTTCCAGTGTCGGCACCTCGGTAAAGGGGTTTACGAACGCCGTACGGTACCGGGGAATTACGTAAAGGTCGCTGCTTCCTGCCTCGATGAACGAGAAGAGGTTGCTGCCGTCGACACGCTCGCCGTCCGAGAGGATGGTATCGAGGTGCTCCATTGAGGAGATGACGAAGTTGAGGGTCTTGAGCTTGCCATCTTCGGCGGCGTACCGGAAGTTGACCATCTGAATGCCGTTTTCCGCACAAAAACGGATGATATCTTCCCTGGTAAACTCCGCCGGATCTTTCTTGAGATAACGAACCAGATCGTTGGGGTTCATCAGGATCTCGGAATCTCTCATATTTTCCTAACGTTGGCTTCGACCGTATAAAAGCGTGCTCTCCGCTCCGCATCCGACCGGAGAGGGGGACCGGACCCCGGGCCGCAGGAAAGGCGTTCGCCCGCTCCAGGCGGGACGATAGGCTCCGGTTGCCCGGCGGGATGACGGATGGGCCATGAGAATCTATTCATCTCCCCCTGCGCGACGGATAACGGCGCTGTTTCTCGACCTGACCGGAATCTCCGGTCATCGATCTGCCCGGTCAACCCTCCCGGAACGGTTCCAGGATATCGGCGGTGGGTCATCGGCGACCGGCGTCCTCGGGAGGGTGGGGCTTTCTGCATCGTCCCCGATACCGGCCATCTCCGCAAGCACCGAGAGGCCGAGCCGGGCGTTCCTCACGGCATACTGAAACGAGACGTGGTCGACGGTGTCGTCCGGGGTATGGGCCGAACCGTGCCCCTCGCAGTGGGTCATCACAGCCGGATAGCCCCGGTCCTGGAAGGGCAGATGGTCCGAGGCGCAGGTGTTATTGTTCACCGTCAGGGTGAAGTTCGTCGCGTAGAGGGTATTGTAGTCCGTCATGAGTGCCGCGATATCCGAGGAGTTCTCGTCGCACATGATGTCGAGGACGGAACGGTTCAGGGGGTCGTAGCAGGCCGAGTCGTAGTTGAGGTAGAGTACGACCGGGACTGATGCGTCCGCCGTGTTCCCGGCATAGTCGGTGCTGCCGTACCGCCCGTTCTCTTCGGCGTTCCAGAACGCGAACTGCACCGTTCGGTCAAACGAGTGCCTGCTCATCACCTCCGCGAGTTCCAGGACGATCGCAACGCCGCACCCGTTGTCGGTAGCCCCGGGTGCACGGGCGGGGTCCGACGACCTGCTGTCGTAGTGCGCCCCCACCACGACAACCTCATCGGAGGTAGTATTCTTCCCGGGGAGCGTGGCGATGACGTTCCTGAGATCACCCCCCTGGAACTCCACCTCGATACCGGGGATGCCGTCAAGTCTCGCGGCGAGGTACTCGCCTGCCTCCCGGTTCCCCGGGGTGCCGAAGACCCGGGTCGAGATCTCCTGCAGGTCATATGTCGTCTCCTGAAGGTCGGATTCGTTGACTTCCGTGAGCATTGCGGCGATGGCGGGGTTCTGCTCTCCGGTAGCACCTGCCGCGGCGGCGACGAGGAGCGCCGTGCCGACGAGCAGCAGGACGGAGATGAGCGTCTTCCGGGGGCGGCGGGTATGCTGTTGGGTGTCCCTGCGGCACGCTGAATCATGTTTCATGAATAATCACATAGAAGGCGCCGCATCTGGAGTAGAGACTGATATACTTTTCCGGGGGCGGCGGGAGGGGGGGTGGGCTCCGGCAGGTCCGGGGCCAGGTATATATTGCATGCCGGAGACTGATCTCCGGACCCGACCAGGGGTGAGGAAACCCACGGGGAGCGCACCATGCCCGACCGACCATCAGCAGGCGACGGGTCGACCCTCTTACGGTGGATGCGGCTTGAGATCGGCAAGATCAACGACGGCGTCGTTGCGGAGCGAAAGCGCCTCTCCCTGCTCCTCTCAGAGGAGCACCCCTCGGCCGTCACGAAGGGCGGGACCCGGTACGACTTCGATCAAGACGTCCTCCTCCGGCTGGAGCAGGCCCTCCCGGGGAGGCTGCAGAGGCGGCTCCGGCTTCCGATCCTCTTTTATTTCGGCTCCAGGGTCCCGGACAGTTTTTTCCTCGCGGATGAGACTGCGGTGCAGGCCCTCCAGTGCCTGCAGGAGATCAGTCCTCTCCGGAGGATGCAGGGTGGGAGGCTCTGGATGGCAAAACCCCTCGTATACGCCATCAAGAACAGGTACCCGACGGCCGTGCAGATCGTGATGGGATAGAGGGGCGGTCGTACATCAAAAAGGGGAGATATCCTCCCCGCGATCAGCCGCGATGTCCATCTGCCGGACCACTGGTGGGTGGCCGACGATGGGGTACGCGGCAGGCGAAGTGCTCCACGACCCATACTCCATGTGCCGGATCTCACCTGCCGGCGAAGCCGAAGACAGCGGATCCTGTGTTCCGACGACGATGCAGGCTATCAACCCGCCAATGACCAGGGCCTGAATGACAACGGTCAATACTATGGCCATCTTCTGCTGCTGGATCTCGATCACCTCGCCGACACGGTCGCGGGGATCACATATAAATTTTGCTAATAATATACTATTGTGTAATATATTGTAATACAAATATACAATAGATGCAACAGCGGGTGACCGTGCGCCCGGCGTCCCGGATCGCATGCAGACGGCTGCAGGGCAGCCCGGGTGCCGCGGGCGGCCGCACCCCGGCCGTCAACCCGAGCGGCCCGGGTCCTGTTTCGTCCCGAAGGCTCGCCGGACCCGGTCAAGCACCGGACGGGAGACCTCATCCATCTGCCGGTCGAAGTAGTCCACCCACTCCGCGACGATCGCGAGCTTCCTCTGCTGGTTATCGAGCCGTTCCTGCAGGCAGTCAATGGTCTCCCGCCACCGGTCGGTCTCCTCTCTCCGCTGCTCCTCTATCCGTTCGAGTTCAGCCGTCATCTGTGCTATGCGGCGTTCCTGGCGGGCCAGCGTCTCCTGCATCACCCGGAGGTCGAGCACCACCTCGGGCGGGAGGGGGACGCCGACCCGGTCGACCGCAACTGCGGGCTCCTCCGGCGCAGCGGGCCTCCTGCCGGATTTGACCTCCGTGGTGACTTCTTCGGGAGTGAGACCCTTCCCGGAGAGTTCCACGAGTTCCCGGACAATCCCGACCGTCTTCTGCGGGAAGAGCCTGACCGGGCCGATGGTCCGGTAGGTGAAGAGGCTGTCGTAGGTCTGGATGAGTATCCGGACATCTCGTTCGGAGAGCCCGGTGAGGTGCGCAATATCGCCGATCTTGAGTTCCTTCTCGCTCATGATGCTGCCCCTTACAACTTCGGGGTCCAAGGGGTGCAAGAAAGCCCCCGGCTTGAGCCGTGGGATGAATTGCACCCCTGGTAAGTTCCATTTTCACCCCGCGCGGGGTATCTTTTTGTCATAGTGGACACCATTGTTCTCTGTGTTGGGTGGGGCACACCCGAATCTACGCTTGTGGAGATCAGGACCACTACACCCCTAATTCTGGCGGTGCAAGTCCCGATCGATGAAGCAAGAATCTCCCGGCTTGAGCCGTGGGAGAGTGTCAACATACGTTTGTCGCCATCAGATATAGGAGCGTGCCGGATCGCGGGGTTTTTCTCGCTGCCGTCCGATTACTGGTACATGGACCGGGGAGGGACGGGGAGAGTCCCGGCCGGCACGACCGTCGTCCGGAAGGCGGTGCGGTCGGCCCGCCTCCAGGTGCGGCCTGACGGGACCCTGCGGGTGGTTGCCCCCCCGTCATTCGACGTCGCGGGGTTCCTGCAACGCAACACGGCCTGGATCGAGGAGCGGCGCGAGGAGTTCGACCGGCTGGCCGCCGAAGGGTGCGGGAGGGAGGAGATGCTCCTCCTGCACGGGAGGTTCTACCACCTGATACCGGGGACCCGGTTTGTGGTCGACGATACGCGCGGTACGATCACCTGCCCGCCCGGCACCGCTCTCCGGAGAAGCCTTACCCGGATGCTGAGGGAGGAGGTTGCAGACCACCTGAAGACTTGCACGGACCCGGCAGGGTGGAGGCCGAAGATCGCGGTGAAGTTGCAGCGAACCCGGTGGGGGAGTTGCTCGACGCTCGGCAACATCAACATCAACCTGCGGGTCATAGCCCTCCCCGGCTCCTTGCGGGAGTATGTCGTCGTCCATGAGGCAGCCCACCTCCTTGAGCCGAACCACTCAAAAAGGTTCTGGCATCTCGTCGGCGGCCGTTACCCGGGATACCGGGAGGCGGAGGCCGAACTGCGGCGTTACTGGGTCATTCTCGAACGAAACCGGGTCTGGGGTTCGATCCGCGATGCGACTTGAGGGAGACGATATCAAGAGTACTTCCGCCAGAACATGGAGAGTTTTCTCGACTCCGCCCACCGCTCGTCGAGCTGATCGATGATACCGTTGATTCGTTGCACCTGCTGCCGGATCTTCTCCGTCGTCGCGGCATCGTCGATCAACTCGGCCCGCCCCATGATCGCCTGGAGCGGGTTCCGGATATGGTCGGCGAGGAGGGCGAACTGCTCCATGTTCCGCTCGACCTGGCTGTAGGCCTTCGACTTCAAGTCTTCAACCTCCCTCTGAGCGGTGATATCCCGGGAAACGGTGATGATCCGCCCGACATTGCCCTGCTCGAAGATGGGGATCAGCATCTCCCGGATGACCACGATCCGGTCGTCGAATCTGAGGGCCCGCTCCGATGTCAGCGGCCGTCCGGTTCGTATGACCCGTTCGTACTGCTGCCTCGCGGCGGGCGGGAGGAACGGCAGCGCGACAAACAGGTTCTTCCCTACGACATCCGTCGCGAGGCCGAGTTCTTCGCACCAGGCGACGAAGGCGTCGTTTGCGAGGAGGAGGGTGAGATCGGTATCGACGACGGTGACGGTATCGGTGATGGCGTCGAGGACGACCTGATAGAGGTCTTCTGACTCCCGGAAGACGTACTCGGACTGCTTCCGATCGAGCGCGCTCGCGATGATCTGGACGGCAGCGGAGAGGAGTGCGACATCCTCGTCTGCGAACCCGGGCCCGCCGGTGCTCCGGTCGAACCCGACAAACCCGACGACCGCCCGTTGCAGGTGGAGCGGGATCAGCAGCGTCGCGGCAACACCGTGCCGCTTCAGGAACTCGCGCTCCTCCCTGCGCGGCCGTCCTTCCCGGGACGTTCCGTCCACAAGAACGGTCTCGCCCTCGAGGATCCGGACGACCCACCAGGGGAGGTCGCGCGCAAAGAGGGTCTGGAACTCCCCCCGCCGGGACTCCCGCTCCGGCCGGCACCACTCGTGCGTTGTACCGACGAGCGTCCTGGCGTCGTTGAAGAGGGAGAAAGAGGCCCTGCATGCCCCGCACGCACGGCCGAGGTCCTCAAGCGAGGTGTCGATGGCCGGATCGAGCCCCGCAGGATCCACAAAACGTGCCGGCATCGAAGCGACGGTCCGCGCGAGGCTGCGGGGGTGACCGGGGGCATCCTCTGCCTTTCGTTGCGCGGTGACGTCCATGCAGGAGACGAGGAGCCAGAGATCGGCGGCACGGGGGCCGGGGACGGTGTTGACCGAGAGCCGGGCGCCAAAGAGTGACGAGTCTCTTCGCCGGGCGGTAACTGTCCCGCTCCACTGCCCGGCGGAGAGAGCACAGCCGATACAGTCCGGCCCCTCGCCCCCGGCAAGCCAGAGGAAGTCTACCGGCTGTCCGATCACGTCCTGCAGGTCGTAACCCCACATGGCAAGCAACGAAGCGTTGGCAAAGACGATACGCCCCTCTCGATCGGCGATGCAGGTTCCGGCTAACGATGTCTCGACCACCTGCCGCAGCACCGTGGCAGGAATCTCCGGGCTGCCGACAGCGTTCGCTCTCTCCCGACAATCCAGATCGTCATCGTGCTGCCCTGAAAGTTCTCCGTTCAGCGAACGGTTCGCCGTGTATGGAACCATACTCGTATCGTCCCCGGGCTGTAGAGCCGAGCCGTCTCCTGCCGCCTTCTGGGTCCTGACCCGGATGATCAATCCCCCGGGCCGCATATATAGTTTCTGTTTGTGCCGGCTTCGACCCCGGCGCGTCGGGGACCATTCGTCCCGGGTGCCATCCCGGATACAGGATAGTGGGGATCCTCTGCGGGATCAGGCTTTCGCCTCGTGCCTGTTCCGGTAACTCCGGTAGGTCACCAGGAGCGCGGCTCCGATCAGGAGGAAGACGGCGAGCGAGACCCAGAGCCCGGCCCCTGCCGGGACGAGGTTCACGACGTAGTCGATACCGAGAGCGATGGCAAAACTGCCGATGATCCCGCCGATGGTGATGCAGGAGAGGACCTCGGTCTTCGTCATACCGAGCATTCTCCCGACGATAGAGCCGACGAGGCTCCCCGACCCGTCGAACGGGAAGCTCACGAAGGCGATGAGACCGAGGAAATAGAGCCGCTCAAGCCACGGCCGCCGGTCCAGAAACGTCCTGCCCGCCTCCATGAACCGGCGAATCCAGGGCCCGGCATAAGGGATGCGCAGGACCAGCGGAAAGTTCCAGGCCATAAAGAGCCCGCCGGCGAAGTCCAGGAACGCCAGGGAGAACGCGACCAGCCACCAGGGAAGCCCGAGAAGGATGCCGACCGGGATGATCGTCTCCCGGCCGAGCGGCGGGACGACGTAGGCGACCATCATCCCGAAGAGCAGGAGCCACTGCTCCGCCGGAAGGAGGAGCCGTACAACGGCAAGAAAGGCTCCGCAGAGCAGGAACGGGACCGAGATCTTCAGCCAGTTCGTTCGGTCGTCGGCGTCGCCCCATCCATCGGTCTGCCGCATGAACCGCCGTCACCTGCGGGAGGGTGCCCGCGCTTCCCGGGTCATCACTCCCTCTCGCCGGTGGGGCGGGAAAGAGAGCGGGTCTTCAAGATACACTCGACTATCTTCGATGAACTGGCAAGCGGGCCGGGATATCCGGGTATCCGGACGACATCCGCGTCGAGTCCGCGGTCACGGAGCCTCTGCCGGAGGCTCTCCTCATCGAAATGCTGGTTAAACCCGAGCGTGATGATATCGGGCCGGAACTCCTCGATCGGCCGAAACATATCATGGAGGTCACCGAGGAGCGCATGGTCGACCGGCCGTAACGCCCGGACCATCCGGAGCCGCTGCTCCTCCGGGAGGATCGGCTGCGGCTTATGCTTTACGTTTGCATCCCGCGCCACGATCACGACGAGTTCGTCGCCGAGTCTCCGCGACTCTTCAAGGTAGTAGAGGTGCCCGGGGTGGAGGATATCAAATGTCCCCGTTGCGACCACGCGGATCACTCGACCACCTCGAGGTGTGTCGCGCGGCCGTCCGCCCGGTAGCACCGCCAGTCCCTCATCGTGTAGGGATACCCGACAATGATGTGGTACCGGCCCACCGTGGGGAAGAACCTGAGATCCGCCGACGACGGCGAGAGGACGCCGTTCGGGTGACTATGGGCGCTGCCGGCCTGGTGGGTATCCAGCGGGAGCATATCGACGAAGAACGAGGCGCTCTCCTCCCCGACGATAGTCCCGGGCACCAGGTCGAGGTCCCGGATGATGCCGTCCTGTTCCCGCAACACGGCAACGAACTCATCCGGATAGTGTTCCTTGCCAAGTTCGAGGAGCATCGCAAGTAGATCCCTGCTGATCCCACGTATGACCATTCTCCTGAATAGTTGGGGAGAAGGGGACATAAGCCCTCGCGTCCGGCATGCGTGCCGGCCGCAAGCACCGGCCCGCCGGGAGTCAGGAAGGAAAAAGAGGGGGTGCTCAGGGGATGACTCTTCCTTCCGGCGGGGCCACCGGGGTGATGTTCCCGATCGGGGTCACGGTCTCTACGGGCGTCACGTTCCCGTCGACGGTGACGTTCACCGTCTCGAAGACGAGCGGAATGAGCGGCGTGTGGTCGTTGTTGACCACCTGGACCGAGAGGTTGTGCTCGCCCGCCGTCACGTTCTCCCAGGTGTGGGAGAGGTTCGCGGAGACGACGTAGCCGCCGGTCTCCGGGATGGCGGGCTCACTCTCGTTCGTCGGCACAGGGGCGTCCAGGTAGTAGTGCAGGTGCCCCTCGCCCGGCGCGTTCGGCTGCCCGGTCGGCTCCACCAGCGTGAAGTTCGTGACGTTCACGCTCACCGTAACGTTCCCGGCAGCGACGCTGGCGCCCTCCATGGGTTCGACGATGGTGACGTTCGCTTCAGTGGGCGGCGTCACGTTATCCGCCGGTGTCGGGGTCACGTTCTCTGCCGGGATGAGACCCTCCGGGACGAGGACCCTGTCGATGACGTTGACGATGCCGTTCTCGGCGGCAACGTCAGCAGTGACGATTGTAGCGTTCTCTATGGTGAGGTTGCCGTCGACCGCAGTGACGTTGATCGTGTTCCCGGCAAGCGTATCGAGAGTCGTCATGTTCCCGGTGGTGTTTGCTGCCGCCATCAGGTCTTCTACGGTATAGTTCCCCTCCACCACGTGATGCATCAGCAGGGCGTCAAGCATCTCCGTATCGTTGAAGATTGTCGTAAGAGTCTGGTTGCCGAGCGCCTCAAAAGCGGCATCGTCCGGAGCAAAGACCGTATACGGCCCGCCCTCAGAGAGCACCGCCTGCGCAAGTCCGGCCTTCTCGATAGCCTCCGTAAATACGGTCAGGTTCTCGTTCTGACCGACCAGCTCGGCCAGCGTCATGCTCGCCGGCTCTTCCCCGGGGGTCACGTTCTCGTCCGGGGCGACCGCCATCCCCTCGGGGACGACGATGACGACACCCTCCATCGGCGTCCGCTGCGTCGAGGCGTTGATCACGCAACCGTAGGGGTAAGTCCCCGTATCGGCGAAGGTATAGTCGAAGGTCTCGTTCTGCTCTATCGGCCCTGAGTCGAAGACCCCTCCCGTGCTGGTGACGGAATGGCTTACCAGGTCATAATTCATCCAGGTTACCGTAGTATTGCTCTCGATCGTGAGTGATGCGGGGTGATACAACCCGTCCCGTATCTCAACATCGGCAGTCGCCGCGAGAACCGGCAGGGCAACGAGGCCGATGGCCAGGGCCGCTACGAGCCCGAGTGTAATTGGATTCCTTCTCATGCAGTTTCACCACGTTTTGAACCCTGACAGGGTGAGAGCGGGTCTCCTGGGAGATCCCGGCGCAGCGTACCCTCTGTCGCCGGCAACCCGCGCTACGTGCGGTATCTTCCGACCGGTTCGGCACCGCTCACCGCTGCCATGGACGGGGAGATAACCGATAAATTATATAACTGTTCTTATAATTTTGAGGGGCCAGGGCCCTCGACCGGATTCCACCCCACATCATGAACAAAAAACGCCGGCAGACTGCTCAGAACGGCCCGTCCTGCTCAAAACTCCGTCCCAGCCGCAGAGCGAGTTCCGCCTTGAAGAGTTCCTTTCCGAGATAGGCGGCGTGGTCGAGCCGTGAGAGACTCCCCTCCTGAAGGAGCGTGTCAAAGACATCTTCCCAGTGTCTCCCCCGCACGGCCCGGCCCCGGTGGACCGCGACGATGCAGTCCCCCTCGATGCCGATGCGGATGCACCCGAGGGGGTCGTAGACGATCTCGTCCGGGGCGGTGGCGGCGTCCACGATACTCTCGTACTCCAGCGACGGCTCACGCCGCCGTCGTTTCTCCTTCAGGACCAGGAGATCGAGCCCCAGGTCCTTGGGGTAGGGGCGGTCGGTCGCGAGCACCATCATCTCAGTTGCCCGCCGCATCTCCGCCACCGAGCCCCGGGTCTTGTCGCTGTGCTCGCTTGTGAAGACGACGGCGGCCCCGACCTCATGCGCTATCCCCGCGAGCAGCGCATTCGCCCCGGGAGAGTCGGCGTCGAGCAACTCCACGACGTTGCCCGCCCCGAAGAAGAGCGGGCGAGGAGCGCCCTGAAACCCGGCAAGCGATCCCGTCAACCCGGAACCCACCGGCTGAAGGAGGGGGTCGGCGATCAGGCGGCGGATCCCGGCCTCTCTCGCCGCCGCAAGGTTCTCTTGCAGTGTCCGCTCGCGCGGCACCACGACCGCGGCCGCCCCGGCCTCCGCAACCGCCTCCCCGACGGCCGGGATGTTCCCCTCGTGCAGGGAGAGCACCAGGTCGGCGCGGGAGAGGGCCGCCGCGATGAGGAGCGGGTCCTGCGTATCGACCGCCAGGGGACCTTCGACCTCTGCGAGGGCCGCAAAGCACCGCACGACGTCGTCCTCGGTCGTATCGAACCCGAACCCCAGGTCCACGATATCGGCCCCGTCGGCAAAGAACCGCCGGACGTCGGCGAGGAGATCGTCGCGCTTGTGCGCGTCCATGATCTCCGCAAGCACCTTCATCCTGGAACCCCCCCCTATCCTGGTACCCCGGATGATGAAGTCGGCGTCCGCCTCCGTCTCCCGGAGCGCCACCTGCCGGCAGGCCTCTTCACGCCGTGTCTCTGCAAGGAATTCATCGGCCGGAACGGTCTTCGAGAGCGGGGCGCGGTCGAGCACACGGAGGACCAGCGGGAGGTCGGCCGCATGCCGCGGACCGCGGTAGATCGGAACCCCGGTCTCGCGCTCGACGTCGGCAAAGGATGCGGTGCACATCCCTGAAACGATCGCCATATCGTAGTTCCCGGCGAGAAGCAGCCCCCTGAGGGTGCCGGGCGCAAGGAACGACGCGATATCGCCGGTGACCGCCACGTCTATCTTGTAGCGGCCGCAAAAGCGCTCAGCCGCCGCCTTCACTATCGCGGCCGTTGCCGATCCGGTCGGGAGAAGAATGCGCATACACTTCACTTATTATTCAGCGGGTGCCAAATAATCTGATCTCATGCTGCGGTGCGATCTGCATGTCCATACCAGGTACTCCAGGGACGGAGAGAGCAGTGTGGAAGAAATCCTCCGGCGAGCGGAGACAGTCGGCCTCGATGCCGTCGCGATCACCGATCACGACACGGTGGAAGGCGCCCGCTACGCCCTGCAGTGCGAAACCACCGTGACCGTGATCCCGGGCACCGAGATATCGACGAGACAGGGCCACCTGCTCGCTCTCGGGGTCACGGAGCCCCTGCCGGCAGGGCTTGACTTCCACGAAACCGTCGCTCTCGCCCGTGCCCGGGGTGCCCTCCTGATCCTCCCCCACCCCTACCACCGCTGGCGCCACGGCGTCGGGAGGAGACTCGCTGCCGGCATCGAAGCAGTGGATGCGGTGGAGGTCTTCAACAGCCGCTACATCACCGGGTCGGCAAACCGGAAGGCCGCGGTCATTGCACGAACATTCGGGAAACCCGGCGTTGCCGGGAGCGACGCCCACAATGCCCGGTATGTCGGGTTCGGGGTCACCTACGTCGCGGCCGAACCGAACGCGGCCTCCATCCTCTCCGCGATCCGGGAAGGACGGACGATGGCGGGAGGGAAGATGACGCCGCTGCACACCTACACCCGCCAGTCCATCAAGGGGGCTCTCCGCAGGATACGGCGAACGGTATACTGATGAACCTGGCGTTCCGTTTCTCCTACTTCGGGGACCGCTTCTTCGGCTCGCAGGTGCAACCGGGGCTTCGCACCGTGGAGGGCGAGTTCATCGAGGCGTGCAGACGCCTCGAACTCTTCGACGGCTGGCGGGAGGCGAAGTTCGTCACCGCCGGCCGGACCGATCGCGGGGTGCATGCCAAAAACCAGGTCTGCTCGTTTCAGACCGATAAACCGGAGCGGGCGGTTGCGGCGTTGAACCAGGTGCTCCCGGCCGACATATGGTGCACGGGGTGGGCCGGGGTGCCGGACGGGTTCCACCCGCGGTACAGCGCCGCATCGAGGACCTACCGCTACTACTTCTTCCCCGCTCCCGGCGACACCGCCGCCATGCATGACGCGGCACAGGAGTTCGTCGGGCTGCACGACTTCTCGGCGTTCGCCCGCGCAAGCGACCGGAACCCGGAGCGGAGGATCATCAGGGCACGGGTCTTTGACGACAGGCCGTTCGTCGTCTTCGAGGTGACAGGGGAGAGTTTCCTCTGGAATATGGTCCGGTGCATGGCGAGTGCGCTCGAACGGGTGGGGCGGGACGAGGCCGGTCCCGGTGAGATCGCCCGGCTCCTCGTGGAACCCGCGGGACGGAGGGGGCCTGCGGCGCCACCCGAAGGGCTGGTACTCTGGGATATCGGCTATGCGATCTCCTTTACGCCACTCCCGATCGGCGAGAAGAGTCGCCGGTACCTTGCCGACCGCCACCGCCACCACACCCTTATGGCAGAGGTCTCCGCACGCCTTACACCCGAAGGTCCGGCGCCGGATACATCCTGAATATAAGGGTTACGAACGAGGCACATGAGATGCACGGATGGTTGAGTAACGGACCCTTCCCGGTATCGCTACTTTGAAAGGATCAGGTCGCAGGCGATGGATCTTCCAATAGAGGTGCGGCAGGCAAAATCGATGTTTCTGCCCGTCATCCCGGCAGGTTATATTTAAATGCTGCGGATAGCGGCACCCAATAGGACCGGATCCCCCGGGAATCATGGCGTGCCGATGCTCCGTCCCGGACTACAGTTCAATTCTCGACGTTTCTTCCCGGGCCGGAATACTTAACTAGAGAGACGCTATTTTAGGGGCACCATTATTAATTAAAACAGCTTTATATTTCGATTTATTAAGCATTTTTGCTTAATAATAACCTATTAATATATGCCAGCACAGTCCCGCTTCAGTACGTCAAGAGGGGAAAGTGGATGTACGACAAGGATCCGATTCGGGCGAGGCCATCCGTTCATCTGGAAGGGTGGTTCGCCGAAGAAATGGCTGTGCCATTGCCGCAGCACACAGATATCGAGAGAGAGAGGTGGATAGAACGCCATATAACCCGGAGTATCGGGCAGGAGAGCTCGACAGAGATCCCGGCCTTCCGCTGTGAGGTCCAGGAGCAGATCAGTCCGCTGAGGACGCCGGCGGTCCCTGGACACCGGCTGGTGGCGGGCGAGATCGCCGATGCCGCCGATGCCCCGTCCCGTCGGTCGAGCAGGATGAGAACACTTGCAGCGATCCCCTGTTTCAACGAAGAAGTCGCCATCGGTTCGGTCGTCCTGATGGCCCGGCAGCATGCCGACGAGGTTCTGGTAGTAGATGACGGATGCACGGATAACACCGTGAAGGTTGCCCGGGATGCCGGAGCGACCGTCATCTCGCACGGGGCCCGGATGGGGAAAGGACGAGGGATCAAGAGTGCTCTCCGGTACGCCGTCGATCACAACTACGACTGCCTGGTCTTCATGGACGGAGACGGTCAACACAATGCCGGGGAGATACCGCTCCTGGCCGAGCCGATCCTCACCGATACCGCCGATCTCGTCATCGGGTTTCGGAGCTTCGACCAGATGCCCACTTACCGGAGGTTCGGACGGGCGGTGCTCGATATCGCCTCCAGCAACGGCAGTGCAATCACCGACTCACAGTGCGGATTTCGGGCCCTGAACAGGAAGACGATGGAATCGATGCTCGATCTGCTGCGCAAGGATGATTTTTCGACCGAGTCCGAGATGCTCCGGATCGCGCAGGAGAAGCACCTGCGTGTCGGGGAGACGCCGATCAACTGCAAATACGACGATCTTGACACATCCACGAAAAATCCCGTTTCCCATGGAATAGAAGTGCTCGGATCGATATTCTGGCTTGTGGTAGAGAGACGACCCCTCCTGCACATCGGCCTGCCCGGGCTTGCCGCGATGCTCGTCGGCGTCTTTCTCCTGCTCCAGTTCTTCCGGGGATTCAACGAAACCGGCTTTGCCCAGATCGAGCATGGTATGCTCGCATCGCTTCTCCTGATTCCGGGCGGCGTCGCACTCGTGCTTGGCCTGGCGCTCGCTCTCATTGCAAGGGTGCGGGAGTGAGCAGGGTGAGGGGCGGAGTACAGAGGAGAGGTGCAGAATGATCGGAGTAATACTCGGCACACGGCCAGAGATCATCAAGATGTCTCCCGTCATCAGGGAGTGTGAAGCAAGGGGGCTTGACTTTTTTATCCTCCATACCGGACAGCACCACTCTTACGAGATGGACCGGGTCTTTTTTGAGGAACTCGACCTGCCGGACCCGGACTACATCCTCGATGTGGGCTCCGGGACCCATGCCGGTCAGACAGCGAAGATCATGACTGGCGTCGAGGAGGTTCTGGCAAAAGAGCCGCCCGAGATCGTCCTGGTGCAGGGGGACACGAACACCGTCATGGCCGGGGCCCTCGCGGCATCGAAACTCCAGGTGCGGGTAGGGCACATCGAAGCGGGCCTCCGGAGTTTCAACCGCCGGATGCCCGAGGAGATCAACCGGGTGCTCACCGATCATATCTCGGATTACCTCTTTGCCCCGACGGAGAACAGCCGGAAGAATCTCCTCGCGGAAGGGATTGCCGACCGGAGGATCTGCGTGACCGGCAACACCATCGTCGATGCGGTGTACCAGAACCTCGACATATCGAGAAGAAAGGTCAACGTCTTAAAGGATCTCGATCTCAAGCCCCGGGAGTACTTTCTCGTCACCGCCCATCGTCAGGAGAACGTGGACAACCGCACAAGGCTCAAGGAGATCTTGAAAGGGCTTGCAGGGGTGCAGAAGGAATTCTCCCTGCCGGTCGTCTTTCCGGTCCACCCGAGGACCGAGAAGAGGATCAAGGAGCTGGGTATCGGGGTCGACGGATTAAACCTCACCAAACCCTTCGGGTTCCTGGAGTTCCTGCAGCTTGAATCTCAGGCCAAACTCGTGCTGACCGATTCGGGGGGCGTCCAGGAGGAGACCTGTGTTCTCGGGGTACCCTGCGCTACGATGCGCTACGACACAGAGCGGCCCGAGACGCTCGCTGTCGGATCAAACGTTCTGGTCGGTACCGAATCGGGAAAGATCCTTGAAGGGGTCCGTTCCGCAGCCATGTCTCCACGTGGCTGGGAGAATCCCTATGGCGACGGCATCGCCGGAAAGATGATTGTCATGGTCTGTGCAGCTGCACGGCCCCAATAACCTAACGGGGAACGTAATATGAAGATCTGTGTACTGGGATTAGGATACATAGGATTACCGACTGCGCTGCTCTTCGCCGCTCATGGGGCGAACGTCGTGGGCGTCGACGTGAAGCAGAGCGTGGTGGATTGTCTGAACCACGGGAACCTCCCGTTCAACGAACCGGGGATTGAAAGCCTGTACCATGAGGCAAAAGTTCGATTCCGTGCCAGGACCGAACCGGAAGCCGCGGACGTCTTCCTGATAGCCGTGCCGACACCCCTGGATCCCGCAACGAAGGTCTCCGACCTCTCATACGTCAAGAAAGCGGCCGAGATGATCGCCCCTCATCTCGCTGAGAAGAACCTGGTCGTCCTCGAATCGACCGTCCCGCCCGGAACAAGCGAGCGGGTCGTCATCCCCAGGCTTGAGAAGAGCGGCGTTGCAGCCGGAGAGTTCCTGTACGCCCACTGCCCCGAGCGGGCAATCCCCGGGCGAACCCTGCAGGAGATGACGGGTAACAGCCGCGTCATCGGCGGGTACGACCGGGACTCCATCGACCGGGCGACCGCCGTCTACCAGACCTTCGTCCGCGGGCAGATCTACCAGACCGACACGCGGACGGCGGAGTTCGTCAAGTTGATGGAGAACACCTGCCGCGACGTGAACATCGCGCTCGCGAACGAGTTCGCCCAGCTTGCGGAGGAGTGCGGGATCAACGTCTGGGAGGCCATTACCCTCGCAAACAAGCATCCCCGGGTCTCCATCCTCAAGCCCGGCCCGGGTGTCGGCGGACACTGCATCGCCATCGACCCCTGGTTCCTGACCGAGAACTCGACCCGGTGCAGGATGGTCGCAACAGCCCGGGAGGTCAACGATTCCATGCCGAACTATGTGCTGCACATCGCCCGCAGCCTGCTTGCCGGCATCAGAAACCCGACGATCTGCATCTTCGGTGTTGCCTACAAGGGCAACATCGGCGATACCCGGGAGAGTCCGGCATTCAAGTTCATCCAGCTCGCCGAGAACGAAGGGTATGCCGTCAGGTGCTACGACCCGTACGTGGGAGAGTTCCCGCACCTACTCATAGATGCGGCGGATGCGGCGGCCGGGAGCGACTGTCTCGTCGTCCTCACCGATCACGACTGTTTCCGCGCGATCGATCCGGCAGGGCTCCGGATGAGAACGAAACATGTCATAGACGCCCGGAACATTCTGGATCACGAGAAATGGGTCGGCCAGGGCTTTTCCGTCAGGGTGCTTGGTGACGGGTCGTTGCTTCAGCCGGTGCCGCTGGGCGAGGTCATGCCCCCGGCAGGCCTGTATTCTGCAGATGCCACGCGATCGATTGCACCTCCGTCGCCACCGTCGATCTCGCTGCTCTCACCAAACGGACGGGAGGGCTACATCTAACCCCGGCGAGGAAATTGCAATCGATCTTCGGCGGCCGCGTTCAGACACTGCGAGGAGCTTCATGAAACAGGTATGTATCGTATCACAACACTTTCCACCGGAAAAATCAGGTAACGCATCACGCATCTATGACACCGCCGTGCATCTCGCGAACCTGGGTATCGGCGTCACCGTGCTTGCGCCGCACCCCACGTTTCCCACCGGCTCGTTTCCCCGCACCTGGAAGCGGTCGGACGTGCGGGAGGTCGACGGGGTCCGGGTCGTGCGCCTCTGGACCTGGCAGCCGGGCTCGGGGGACCCCGGGTTTGCAAGCAGGATGGCCTACTACCTCACCTTCCCGGTCCATGCCGCACTCTGGCTCCTCTTCGCCCGAAACCGGTTCGATGCGATCATCACGTCGGCACCGCCCCTCTTCACCGGGATCCCGGGATACGTCCTGAAACGGACAGCAGGGGTAGCGTGGATCCTCGATATCCGCGACCTCTGGATCGACGCATCGATAAGTCTTGGTTTCCTCCGGGAGGGAAGCCTCTACGAGAGGGCGAGCCGGCGGTTCGAGCAGATCTGCCTCTCGCGGGCCGACCTCGTCGGCGTCACGACCGAAGAACTCGGGCGACGGATCTCGTCGCGTTATCGGGTCACGGCTCCCATGGCGTTGATGCCCAACGGCGTCAACACCGACGTGTTTCGTCCCGCAAACGGCGGAAAGAAACGGCAGATCATCTACGCCGGCAACGTCGGGCACGCCCAGGACCTCGATAAGGTGGCCCTTGCCGTCAAGTCGATGAACGGCAATTACAACCTGAAACTCCTCATCGTCGGCGATGGTGACACGAGGGAGAACCTTGAACGGCTGGTGAAAGCGGAGAGCCTGACCGGCTCGGTCATCTTTACGGGCATCCTCCCGCGTGAAGAGATCCCGCGGCTCCTCTCCGAATCCCTGATCGGGGTGGCGCCCTTAAAGCAGCTCAAGAACCTCGAGTACGCCGCCCCCACCAAAGCCTACGAGTACATGGCATGCGGGATACCCTTCATCGGCTGTGGAAGCGGTGAGATCGCCCATCTCGCAAACGATTCGGGTGGCGGGGTCATCGCCGAGAACACGCCGGAGGCGATCGCTGCGGCACTCACCGCCCTCCTGGACGACCCGGGAAGGATGGAGGAGATGGGCCGCCGGGGCCGGGAGTACGTCGCGGAGCACTACGATCGGCGAGCAGTCGCCCTGAAACTGAAGCAGTACATCGAGAGGATGGCATGGACGGGCACCTGACGTCGTTCCTTACCCGGGTAACCGAGGAGGTCAGGGAACTCGCCGTCGTCGAAGGTGAGACCGCATACCTCCGCGACCCGGTCTTTCCGGTCGTCCGGAACCGCGTCCACGCCGAGGTCGTGAAGGCGATGCTCCGGCAGGGCGGCGACCCGCTCGTGGGCCCGATCCTGAACTACGTCGCGGCCTGTCAGAACCCGGACGGGTCCTACAACGAGATCCACGTCAACTATAACGAGCCTTCGGCTCTGGTCGCCGCCTTTGTCGGCGACGCTCTCCTGGAGGCGGCGGACCGGTATCCGCACGAGGGGGTGCTCCGGAAAGCCCGGGACTTCGTCGTCGCCGCCGAGAAACGCCCGGGGTACTTTCTGAAGTCCTCGGGGTATACCGCCGACCATCTGAACGTCGACGCCTCCTGCGGGGCGTTCCTTGCCCGGTATGCAGACCGGTATGACGACGAGGAGGCGCGTGCAGCCGCCCTGCGGGCGGCGGAGAACGTCGTCCGCCACCAGAGAGAGGGCGTCTATCCCTATGCCGCCGATAAGGGGACCTACCCGTACGTCTTCGACCTTCCCTGTGCGCATTACCAGGGGGTGACGATCTACTACCTCGCAAAGATAAACGAGGTGCTCTGCGATGAGAAGATCGAGCGGAGCATCGCGGAGGGAGTCCGGTGGCTCGCGGCAGCTCAGCGCCCCGATGGGCGGTTCGACTGGTCGGGGAGCGGGCTTTCCTTCGCCTACTACCTCTCCGGGGCGTACGCGTTTGCCCATGCCTCATTCGTCTACGCATCCCGGACAGACGACCGCTACCGGGAGCACGCCGAACGCTCGCTCGACCGGCTCGATGAGATCGTGCGGGGGCTCGCTCCCCGGTGGGAGCCGGGACCCTGGATCGGTCTCATCCCGGCCGTCGCCACGACGGCAAAGACGGCGGCACTCGGGGGTTACCCGCTCAAGCACCGGGCGTTCCGGTTCGGTTACGGCATGTACCGGCAGATCGCCCGCAGGCGGTACGCAGAGACCGCGGAGACAGGGTCGTTTGAGGTTTTCTGCCGGCTGCTCGGGATCCGGCCGTCGACCGTAGAGCCGTCGAAAAACTTTCCCGATCTCTTCATGACGTCAGAGATGCTCGACTGCCTCACTCAGTCAGGGATATGGGGGAACCACAGGTCAACTACCCCCCTAACGGAGGGGGCTTGCACCGGGAATCACGGAGACTGCAACGATGCAATTTAATTCGCACGAAGTTTGCTTTAACCAGCCTTATTCGCACCGGCCGGTTGACACGGCCACAACCGATTATCCGTGGAACCACGGAATCACCGGCTACTTGACGTCCCCCGTCAGCGCACATCATCCGCAAGTAGTGTGTGTAAACTCCTCTCCAGGAGTCGGCGTCAGTGTGCTAGTAACCAGGATATCGACTTCAGAACACAAAAACATTATGGAGGGGCAATTCCTCCCCACCCTTTAGAGTGGGGCCTCCTTGCCCATTGGAGATGAAACAGGTACTGCTCGACCTTCAGTCAGGGTCCATCCGGGTGGAGAACGTCCCCGTTCCCACCGTAACAAGGGGGGTTGTCGTCCAGAACGCCTACTCCCTCATCAGCGCCGGCACGGAATCGTCGCTGATCGGCCTCGCACAACAGTCGCTCGTCGGCAAGGCAAAAGCGCGTCCCGACGACGTGAAGAAAGTCCTCCAGAAGATCGGCACGGACGGCCCCCTGCCGGCGTACCAGCAGGCGATGGGTCGTCTCACGAGGCCGGAGCCGCTCGGCTACAGCTGTGCCGGGACCGTGGTCTCGACCGGGGCCGACGACTTTGAGGTCGGCGACCGCGTCGCCTGCGGCGGGGCCGGGCATGCGGTGCATGCCGAGTACGTCTCGGTCCCGAAGAACCTCTGCGTCAAGATCCCCGACGGCGTCAGTTTCAAGGAGGCGGCCTTCACGACCGTCGGGTCGATCGCGATGCACGGTGTCCGCAACGCCAGGGTCACGGTGGGCGAGAGCGTCGCGGTGATCGGGCTCGGGCTGATCGGCCTCCTCTCGGTGCAGGTCCTCAAGGCCGCAGGGTGCCGGGTCATCGGGATCGATATCGACCGGGAGAAACTCGCGCTCGCGGCAAGCCTCGGCGCCGACATCGTCTCGAACTACGACGGACTCACCGAGAGGATGAAGGCCTTCTCCCCGTTCGGGGCGGATGCGGTCATCATCACCGCGGCCACCCGGTCGAGCGCTCCCATCGAGGCCGCCGGCCGCCTGGTCAGGAGCCAGGGGCGGGTCGTGGTCGTCGGGAACGTAGGGATGGACGTGCCCCGGGACGTCTTCTACGAGAAGGAGGCGGAGGTCGTCGTCTCGCGGTCCTACGGCCCCGGGCGGTACGACCGGAACTACGAGGAGAAGGGGGTCGATTACCCGATATATGTTCGGTGGACGGAGCGGCGGAACATGGAGGCGTTCCTGGAACTGGTGCAGCAAAAAAGGATCGATCTCGACCGCCTGATCACCCACACCTTCCCCCTCGATGCCGCACCGGAGGCTTACAACCTCATCAACACGGGAAAGGAGCGGTTCATCGGGGTTCTCCTGCAGTACAGCCCGAACGGTGCGGGCGCAGCCGGCACCGTCACCCGCCTCCCGGAGCCTCCCGCACGGCGGCGGGCGGTTCCGACCGGGGCGCGGACGCTCGGGTGCATCGGTGCCGGGGTCCACGCCCTCTCCGCCCTCTACCCGAACCTCCCGCGTCTCCCCGTGAACCTCGCGGGGCTCGCGACCGCGACGGGGCTCTCGGCCCAGACGGTCGCGAAGAAGTACGGGTTTGCCTACTGCACCACCGACTACCGTAAGGTCCTTGAGGACCCCAATATCGACGCGGTGATGATCGCGACGAGGAACGATCTCCACGCCCCGATGGCGATCGAGGCGATGCACGCCGGAAAGGACGTCTTCGTGGAGAAGCCGCTTGCGACCGAGATCGAGAGTCTCCGGAGGCTTGTCACGGCATGGAACGAGTCCGGGCACCGGGTGCAGGTCGGGTTCAACCGGCGCCACTCGCCGCTTGCGCTGCGGATGAAGGATTTCTTCGGGAACCGGACCACACCGGCAATCCTGCACTACCGCGTCAACGCCGGGCAGATCCCTCCCGAGCACTGGGTGCACGACGGCGAACAGGGTGGGGGCATGCTGATCTCAGAGTGCTGCCACTTCATCGACTTCATGCAGTATATCACCGGGGCACGGCCGGTCCAGGTCTACGCCCGGGCCATCGAGCCGACCGGGACCCTTCAGAAGTACGACAACTTCCAGGCCACCCTGACCTTCGACGACGGGTCGCTCGGCACCGTCACCTACACGACGCTCGGTGACCGCTCCTACTCAAAGGAGATGGTCGAGGTCTTCTGCGGCAACGCGGTCGGGAGGATCACCGACTTCCGCGACCTCGAACTCCGGCGGGACGGGAAGGTATCACGGGAGAGGCGGTGGCTCGCCCAGGAGAAAGGGTTTGCCGAGGAACTCCTGGCGTTCGTGAAGGGCGAAGAGCCGGACTTCGTCGGCAACGTCGCAACAACGCTTGCGACGTTTGCGGCCTGGGAGTCGATCGATACCGGGACGCCCCGGGAGATCGACCTCGGGAAGGTCGGGCTTTAACACTCTCTCTATTTTAGTTCGGAACATCTCTGGTTGACCGGGGTCCGGCAACTACCCATGCACTTCATACTCATGCGAAGTGCGCGAAGACTGGTGGTTGCAGACACTCATCTTCACGTCCTTCACGGGAAGCACCTGCGCTTCATCCGTGAAGGTGTGCCGCGCTGGAGATGATCCTGACCAGAAGGCAATGGCTTCCGACAGCCTGAGAAGAGAACGGCGCACGGTGACGTACGTGAAGAAAAGTATACGGGAACCGACCGGGCATCGCGCCCATCCGGCCCCCACCGGGTTCACAAGGTATGGGCGGCAGGATCCGCTTATACCGCGGATACTCTTGCCTGTCGGATGTATGCAAGCTGCTCGCGGATCCTCTCCGGGATCGTGCGGGAGTCTTCTACCAGAACGGCCTCCCTCCACCCCTCGCCGCGGCACGAGCAGTCCAGTCCCTCGAACTCCCCCACGTCGAAGCGGCAGTTGTAGCGCTCGATCGCCCTGGTGACTTCGGCATCGCACTTCCCGCAGTTCCGGGCCCAATCGAGGGACTCGACCGAGTAGTTCCAGGGGCTGACGTAGATGTGAGCATGATCGCCGAACTGCTCCTGGCACCGCTGCAGGAGGTCGACGAGGCTCCAGAGCCACGGCGGGCGGTAGAGGTTGTTCTTCCAGAGTTCATGCACGACGGTGTTCTTCTCGACCGTCATCACTTCGAGGTCGACGTAGTCTATCCCGCGGGATATGCAGTACGCTATGGTCCGCAGGATATCGTTGATCCCCTCCGCCTCGGTGAGGAAGGGTGGTTTCACGAGCAGGAGCGGCTTTGTCAGCACGCCCATGCCCCGCATCCTCGAATGGAAGTGATCGAAATTGCTTGCCGAGAACCCCTTGTTGATGCAGAGGTTCATCACCTGGGTGTCCGCGGACTCAAACCCGAACGCCACCTCGAGCTGCCGCCCATTCAGGGCCTTCTTCATCTTCTGCACGTGCTCATCCGGCGAGTAATCGATCCTTGACTCGACGACCACCTTCTTGATGTTCGGGTAACCGTTGATGTACGAGCAGATCTTCTCGATAGCGGCAACCGGCATCTCGCGCTCGTTAAAGATGTTCCCGTCGTTGTAGATCGAGACGATCGGATAATCCCCCAGATCGACGGTGTTCATGACGTGCTCGAACTGTGCGACGTACTCCGCAGCCGAGACCTCCCTGCCCCGGGACGTCGCACAATAAAACCCGCACATGGTGCATCCCCCGGTCTTCTCGACCCACTCGCAGCCCGTGGAACGGAGGAAGATGATCAGCCGCCTGGTGGGCTGACCGTCAAGGTAGCCTACCCGCTCCTCCCAGCCGATAGGAACAGTGAAATCGAGGTCTTCAGGGGCACCGCCATTCTGCCTGCGCAGCCCGCCGGCCAGTGCCCGTATCTCACCCAGAACATCATTTTCCGTTGGGAGACTTGTGAAGATCTCCGCATTGCTACCGCTATCAGGTACGGCCTTATCTAGAATAATAATCCCCCCTGCCTCCGGCATGCACCACATACGCGAAGGTGCACGGCCCGGGTGGCTGTCGCCTTATCTTACCAAGACATACCCCTGATAGGCGTTTGCATATTTATAGTTTATCCAAATACGTCCGCCATAGGTTTGGCTTTGCCAAACGGCATTCTGTGCCTGGAAATCCAGGAGATTAAACCCCCTGCCGAAAGAAGAGAGATCTGAACCATCACCGGATCTTTCCGGAGGGCTATCTGTGCGTTTATGCGACGCTGATCGCACAGGGAACTCATGCCAGCATGCCAATTTATATATACAGGATTTGGGGGTATACTCTCCCGATGAACGGGGGGCGTTCACGGCCGGAGGCACCGGCCCCGGCCGGTTTACCGGAAAGCGGCCGGTGCGAGACGAGACCGGATATCCTGGTTGTCTCGTCGGCGAAAGGCCGGGAAAAGCACAGGAGCAGAATGACGATGTCACACCGGTACGTATGATAGAAGAGTTCATAAGAAGAGGAGAAAACACCATGATACGCCAGGGAGAGAAGGTCTACGGCCGCGAATCGTTCACGGCAAAAGCCATCGGGATCCTCCCTTCCTACAACGTCTACCAAAAGACCTACTCCCTCCTCCAGCAGTCTCAACGGTGGAGCCGGGAAGAACTCGCGGCCTACCAGATGCAGGCGCTCTCGCGCCTGCTCGATCATGCCTACGAGAACGTCCCCTACTACCGCCGGGTCTTCCGGGACCAGGGCCTTGTCCCGGGTGACGTCCAGACTCCGGGGGACCTCAACCGCCTCCCCTTCCTGACCCGGGACGACCTGCAGAAGAACCTCCCTGACCTGAAGGCCAGGAACTACCCCGAGTCGGCCTTCGAGTACGTCACCACCGGCGGCTCCACCGGCATCCCGGTCGGGTTTTACTACGAGCGGGGTGCCTCACGCGCCCGGGAATGGGCGTTCATGAAGACCCAGTGGGACCGCGTCGGCTACCGGTTCACCGACCGGTGCGTCGTCCTCCGGGGCTACGTCGTCGGATCCCAGAAGACCGGGACCTACTGGAAGCGAGCCCTCCTGGGCCGGTGGCTGATCATGTCCTCTCACCACATGACCGAGGAGACCATGCCGGCCTACATCGACCGGATCCGGCGGTTCAAACCCCGGTTCATCCAGGGATACCCCTCCACGGCCGCGATCCTGGCCCGTTACATGGAAGAGCACGATATCGAGCCGTTCCCCATGGTAAAGGCGGTCCTCTGCGGGTCCGAGAACCTTTACCCCTGGCAGCGAGACCTCATCCGCGAGGCGTTCGGGTGCCGGGTCTTCTCCTGGTACGGGAACTCCGAGCAGACGGTGCTCGCCGGAGAGTGCGAGGAGAGCACCCGATACCATGTCTTCCCCGAGTACGGGATCGTGGAACTGATCGGGCGGGACGGCCGGCCCGTCGAGGGACCGGGCGCGATGGGAGAGGTGATCGCGACGAACCTCACGAACTTCGTCTGCCCGCTCATCCGCTACCGGACCATGGACCTTGCCATATCAGCCGAGGGGCCCTGCACCTGCGGGCGAAACTACCCCCTCTTCGAGCGCGTGGAAGGCCGGGTTCAGGACTTCATCGTGACGGGCAAAGGAGATCTCCTCTCCGGGATCACTATGAATATTGATACCAAGGCGTTCGATAACGTTAAACAGTTCCAGTTCTACCAGGAGAAACCCGGGGAGGTCGTCCTGAACATCGTGAGAAAACGCACATTCAGCGAGCGGGACGCGGAGCATCTCTACCGGGAAGTTAGCCGGAGCTGCGGCGATGACGTTATCATCGTTCTCCGGTATGTCGATGACATCCCGCTCACCGCCCGCGGCAAGTACCGCTACTTCGTCCAGAACCTGCCGGTACATTTCAGCGAGAGGGAGGTGGTAACGGTTGAACACGTATCCTCCGATGTGTCCGCCTGATCCGGGAGATGTGCAGATGAAGGCCGGTCTGTTGAAGTGGGCATCGCATGCAAATCCCCTCACCGTGAAGGCGCTCAGCCTGGTGCCGTCCTACCGCACCTATCGGGAGATGTACGCGCTCCTCCAGCGGTCTCAACGGTGGAGCCGGGAGGAACTCGCGGCCTACCAGATGCAGGCGCTCTCGCGCCTGCTCGACCATGCCTACGAGAACGTCCCCTACTACCGCCGGGTCTTCCGGGACCGGGGCCTCGTCCCGGGTGACGTCCGGACTCTCGGGGACCTCGAACTCCTTCCCTTCCTGACCAAGGAGATCGTCCAGGCCAACCTTCCCGACCTGAAGGCCAGGAACTACCCCGAGTCGGCCTTCGAGTACGTGCGTACATCCGGTTCCACCGGCATCCCCATGGGGTTCTACTACGAGCAGGGCGTCTCGCGCGCCCGGGAATGGGCGTTCATGAAGACCCAGTGGGACCGCGTCGGCTACCGGTTCACCGACCGGTGCGTCGTCCTCCGGGGGCACGTGGTGGATGCGGCGTCGAGCGGAATCTACTGGAAACAGGCGCTCTTCGGCCGGTGGCTGATCATGTCCTCACACCAGATGACCGAGGAGGCTCTGCCGGCCTACATCGACCGGATCCGGCGGTTCCGACCCCGGTTCATCCAGGGATACCCCTCCACGGCCGTGATCCTGGCCCGTTACATGAGAGAGCACGATATCGAGCCGTTCCCCACGGTAAAGGCGGTCCTCTGCGGGTCCGAGAACCTCTACCCCTGGCAGCGGAACCTGCTTGCCGAGACGTTCGGGTGCCGGGTCTTCTCCTGGTACGGGAACTCCGAGCAGACGGTGCTCGCCGGGGAGTGCGAGGAGAGCACCCGATACCACATCTTCCCCGAGTACGGGATCGTGGAACTGATCGGGCGGGACGGCCGGCCCGTCGAGGGACCGGGCGCGGCGGGGGAGGTGGTCGCGACGAACCTCACGAACTTCGTCTGCCCGCTCATCCGCTACCGGACCATGGACGTTGCCATATCAGCCGAGGGGCCCTGCACCTGCGGCCGTGCCTATCCCCTGCTTGAGAAGGTGGAGGGGCGACTCCAGGAGTTCATCGTGACCCGGGGCGGGCACCTGATCTCCGTCACGCCCATCAACTATGAATCGGGAGCGTTCGAGAATATCAGGCAGTTCCAGATGTATCAGGAAGAGGTGGGCGAACTCATCATCAAGGTCGTCAGAAAGCCGACCTACACCGAGGAGGATACCCGGCAGCTGACCCGGGAACTCCAGTGGCAACTCGGCGACGAAGTGAACGTCCACGTCCGCTTCGTCGACGAGATCCCCCGCACCAGGGGCGGCAAGTTCCGCTACCTGATTCAGGAACTCCCGATATCGATCGGGGACCTCTAGTGGATCAGTCGATGTGGGAGATGACCCGGCGTTTCAGCCAGGGTTTGTTGATGACGGAACTGTAAGCCCATTCCGCCAGGGTTCCAACCATATCTTTCTGGCAGACCTCCATATACATGCCGAGATCCGAACAGAACTTCGCCTTGAAGAAGTTCAGTTCCGGCGTGTTCGCTCCGATGTTCTCGAAGATCTGGTAACCCCGGGCCCGTGCACGCTGGACCAGGAGCCACTGGAGGTACTCGTTTGCCGAAATGCCTTCGATCCGCGGCGTTCCCATCCAGAGCAGGAACCGGCGGTACTCCTGAGTGGCGACAGCCCCCGTGAGTGTGCCTTCGTGGTCGTAGAGATAGTAAGTCGCGAGATGGTCCGGGTATGCCCGGAAGAGGTCCTCAAAGTAGCGCTTGCTGACCATCGGGATGTTCATGTCCGGCTGACTGAACCGCTCCGCAAGCGACGTATACAGTATCGATATATCGGTGCTCCGCACGAGGTCCATTCCGGCCTTCTCCGCCCTCCGGATCTTGTTGCGGAGTTTGTAGTGGAAGTCACCCCAGATACCCTCGGTAGACCGCGAGAGGTCGATCGTGTAGGTGTAGTGGACCTTTGGAGCATACCCCCGCCAGAGGAACTGCCTGACGTCGGTGAAACCGGGAACCAGGACCAGGGAGAAGTAGTGCGGTGAGATTGCATCGATCTCCGCGGAGAGGTCGGTCGCAACGAGGTCCATGACCACTTCTTTCTTGCCCAGTTTCAGCGCATCAAACTCCTTTGCCAGGACGAGACCCTGGTAGGGGATGACCGCCTGCATGGGCGGCGGCGAGAAGAGCATCTTTACCCCGTGCGTGCTCTTGAAGTAGAGCGGAGCGAGACAGACAAGCTCCTCCCCCTTGTAGACCCCGTACGGAAGGAGCCGGTACCCCGTGTGCTGCGCGGTGATCGTCAGGTAGTCCCATTTGTGAAAAAGCAGTCCGTAAGGACTTGCATCAACAAACGAATCCCAGATCTCTCGATCGTTCACGAGTTTGAGCACCATAGGCCTGACTTCCGGTCGATTGGTTTGCCAGATCGCGTCCGCTACAGGATAGCCGGAACTGATATATATACATATCCCGCACCAACCTCCGGCCACAGAGGCCTGCACCGTTCTGTGGGGGTTCGGGAGCGGCCCGGGCCCGGGAGGACACCCCACGATCGCCCGGCGTGGTGGTCGGGTCACCTCTCGATCTCGGACCTGTTGACGATGCTGCCGTAGGCCCACCACACGACCCTGCCCGCTTCGTTTCGACACTGTCGGGTCGCGGCCGGTATCGAGAAGAGGAGGGGAGTCCGGCAGCGAGGCCTAGACCCTGCCGGCAGTGATCATCAGCCGCTTGACGAAGGTGAGGTACGCCCATACAGAGACCGACCCGAGGGTATCTTTCTCCTCGATCTCGAAGTACATCTTGAGGTCCGGGTTGAACTTCGACTTGAAGAAGACCAGATCCGGGTTGTTCGCCCCCATGTTCTCGAAGACCCGGTAGCCTTCGCTCTTTGCACGCTGGATCAGGAGCCACTGGAGGTACTCGTTTGCCGCATGGGCCGTCTGGACCTTCGGCGTCCCTATCCAGAGCAAGAACCGTTTGTACTCCTGGGCTGCCACCACAGCTGTCACCTCATCCTCTGCATCGTAGAGAAAGTAGATCCCGATCCGTTCGGGGTAGGCACGCATGAGGTCTTCGAGGTAGTCCCGCCTGATGGGTGGGATATCGAGCGACGGGTCACGGAAACGCTCGGAGATGAGCCGATGGAAGGTGGCGACATCGGTCGTCTTCTCCAGTCGGAGACCGGCTCCGGCCGCCTTCTTCAGTTTGTTCCGGAGTTTGGTGTGGAGGTTGTTCCAGAGCTCTTCAAGCGATCTCTCCAGGTTGATGGTGTAGGTATACCGGACCCGTGCGTCGCACCGGTTCCAGAGGTAGTGGCGTACATCGTTGAACTCCGGGACAAACGTTATCGAGAGGAAGTTCGGTGAGAAACTCCGAATCTCGTCCTGGATCTCCTCCGCGACCATCCCGAGGAGGGACTCCTTCTTGCTCTGTTTGAGCCCCTCGAAGTTCCGGCTCATCACACACCCGAGGTGGGGGATCGTGGTGAGCGGGGGAGGGGAGAAGACGGCGTTAATGCCGTGCATTCGTTTGCAGAAGAGTGGGAATACGCATATCAGTTCATCCCCCTTGGAGATCGCACAGGGGATGAGTGTGCTCTCCGTATGCTTTGCAGTCAGGTTGAGGTAGTCCCACTTATGAAAGAGGAGCCCAGACGGACTCTCGTCGACGAAGGTGTCCCAGGTATCTCTGTCGTCAATTCTGTTCACGGTCATCTATCACCATCTCCTCGTCGCCCTGTTTGGTATTCGGCGACCTCTAATCATCTCTCCGGTCTATATACCTTTCTCCAGGCCCGGTGGATCCTGCAGCATGAAGCCCCGGGACCGGGCGTGACCATCCCGCCCGGGTCATTCCTGACAGGAACCATTATATATAGCGACACGTGAGGTAGGGGCATGGTTGCACTCCGCCTTCTCGCCATGGACGACGTTTCGTTTCGTTCGTGGGAGGGCAATGGCTCAGGTGTGTACGGCGACATCTGGGTGTTCATCCCGGAAAAAAGTCTCTTCCCTGAGTTCTTGAAGCACTTTCATCGTGCATCCGGCCGAGATCTGGTCTCCATACCGTATTCTGAGAATTTCTTCTGAAGGCGCACACATCTGCCGTCCTGCCGCGCCGCCGGTATCGCTCCGTATCATCCGGAGCAAAACGTTTAATGCGGAGCACCAATATCAGCAGTGTCGATGAGTGTGCGGATGAGTTATCAGAGATTGAAGGCTCTCCGGCTTGACAATTCTGTGACGATGAGAGCGCTTCACATCCTCCCCGCTTACTCTGCCTATCAAAAAACCTACTCCCTCCTCCAGCGGTCTCAACGGTGGAGCCGGGAAGAACTCGCGGCCTACCAGATGCAGGCGCTCTCGCGCCTGCTCGATCATGCCTACGAGAACGTCCCCTACTACCGCCGGGTCTTCCGGGACCAGGGCCTTGTCCCGGGTGACGTCCAGACTCCGGGGGACCTCAACCGCCTCCCCTTCCTGACCCGGGACGACCTGCAGAAGAACCTCCCTGACCTGAAGGCCAGGAACTACCCCGAGTCGGCCTTCGAGTACGTCACCACCGGCGGCTCCACCGGCATCCCGGTCGGGTTTTACTACGAGCGGGGTGCCTCACGCGCCCGGGAATGGGCGTTCATGAAGACCCAGTGGGACCGCGTCGGCTACCGGTTCACCGACCGGTGCGTCGTCCTCCGGGGCTACGTCGTCGGATCCCAGAAGACCGGGACCTACTGGAAGCGAGCCCTCCTGGGCCGGTGGCTGATCATGTCCTCTCACCACATGACCGAGGAGACCATGCCGGCCTACATCGACCGGATCCGGCGGTTCAAACCCCGGTTCATCCAGGGATACCCCTCCACGGCCGCGATCCTGGCCCGTTACATGGAAGAGCACGATATCGAGCCGTTCCCCATGGTAAAGGCGGTCCTCTGCGGGTCCGAGAACCTTTACCCCTGGCAGCGAGACCTCATCCGCGAGGCGTTCGGGTGCCGGGTCTTCTCCTGGTACGGGAACTCCGAGCAGACGGTGCTCGCCGGAGAGTGCGAGGAGAGCACCCGATACCATGTCTTCCCCGAGTACGGGATCGTGGAACTGATCGGGCGGGACGGCCGGCCCGTCGAGGGACCGGGCGAGACGGGCGAAGTGGTCACGACGAACCTCACGAACTTCGTCTGCCCGCTCATCCGCTACCGGACCATGGACGCCGCCGTCCTCGGGAACGCGCCGTGCTCCTGCGGCCGCGCCTACCCACTGCTCGAGAAGGTGGAGGGAAGGCTCCAGGAGTTCATCGTGACGAAGGACCGCCGGCTCATACCGATGACCGCGGTGAACATGCACTCCGGTGTCTTTGACAACGTCGCGCAGTTCCAGTTCTACCAGAAGCGAGAAGGGGAGGTCCTGCTGCGGATCGTAAAAAGACCCAGGTATACTGAAGAGGACACGGCGTGGATCCTTCGGGAACTCGGAGAGAAGTTTGAGGGCGACGTGGATGTGACCATCCGCTTCGTCGCGAAGATCCCCCGCACCCGGCTTGGGAAGTATCAGTTCCTGATACAGGATCTACCGCTGGACCGGTGGGGCATATCAGAGGATGAGAAAGAATGGAGAACGGAATCAGGTTGATAGCAGCCGGCGACATCTGGCTGCGGACAGAGGGCAACCGGGACCCGTTTGCGGAGGTCCGGCATCTCCTCGGAGATAAGGACATCCTCTTCGGGAACCTGGAGACGACTCTCTCGGAGACGGGGGAGCCGGCAGAGAAGCATCACGTCATCTCCATATCGCCCGATGCGGCCCGGTACCTCGTGGATGCCGGGTTTGACGTCCTGAGCGTTGCAAACAACCACTCCGGCGACCGCGGCGCCGAGGGGTTCAGGAACACCCTCGACTCCCTCGAGAGCCGGGGCATCCTCCCGCTCGGGGGCTCGGCGACGGAGAGCCGGCAGGAACCGGTCATCCTTGAGCGGAACGGCATCCGGGTCGGGTTTGCCGGCTACACGATCGGCAAACTCGTTCTCTCCCGCGAAGTCTCGATCAACCGGCTCGTCGAGGAGGAGATCATCGGGGATATCGCCTCGCTCGCGGGCCGGTGCGACCACATCGCCGTCTCGCTGCACTGGGGGGCGGAGATGGTATACTACCCGTCGCCCGACCAGGTCGACCTTGCGCACCGGCTCATCGACGCGGGGGCCACCCTGATCCTCGGCCACCACCCCCATACCATGCAGGCGATCGAGCGATACCACGGGGGGCTCATCGCCTACTCGCTCGGGATGCTCCAGTTCGAGCACCGCTGGCCTCACAACCTCTCGCGAGAGGCGATCGTCCTCGCGGTCGACCTCGAGAAGAACGGCGTCGTCGGGGAGTGCCGCGTGACCCCGCTCCTCGTCGACGACAATTTCATCCCCCACATCGCCACGGGATTCGAAGGCGAGAATATCAAGAATTTCCTCGCCGAGATCTCGCGGGAGGTCGCCGAGGGCGAGATCACCGAGAGGCGGTGGTTCGAGGAGGTCGCGCCGGTCTACATGAGGATGAACATTGAGAGTTACCGCTACCGGATACGCCACAACGGCCCTCTTACCATCCTCGAGATGATGGTCTGGTTCTTCACCCCGTTCTGCTTCAAGTGCTTCGCCGGCCTGGCCCGCAGGGCGCTTCGGCCGGACTCGGCGCCACAGAGGCGCATGCCCGGGAGCGGAACCGGGAACTGAGACGGGGTGCGGGGGGTCGGCGGACGTTCCGGGCCCCTGACCCACCTCATTTTTTGCGCATATCGCGTTTCGACATCGTGTCACCGCCCGTTCTGCCAGAATTCCTCTGGATGCAGGAAGTTGATACCGCAAAACTCTCATTACAAATGGTGACAGATTAGTGAGGAGAGGAGTGTAAACATTTGTCCGCGATTCCAAAGGAGGAGTATCTCTATAAGTGCACGTCCGCGTGTGCGGGATGCAGCTCTTCCCTCTGTCTGCGCTATGTGCTGAAAGCGGCCGGCCCCGATACCGTTCTGGTCGTGCCTGCCTGTTGCACCAGCGTTATCCAGGGGGCGTACCCCGGCACGGCGATGGGCGTGCCTGTCTATAACATAGCATTTGCCGCAGCCGCTGCCTGCGCCTCCGGCATGAGCAACGCTCTTTCCACCCGTGGGAAGAAGACCAATGTCATCGTCTACGCAGGCGACGGCGGAACGGTCGATATCGGGATCCAGTCGCTTTCCGGGGCTTTTGAGCGTGGGACCAACTTCCTGTACATCTGCTACGACAACGAGGCGTACGGCAACACCGGCATGCAGCGGTCGGGCGCGACACCGCTCGGCGCGCGCACCACCACGACGCCCGGCGGCAAGCCCACGGCGAAGAAGGACCTCGACCGGATCGTCGAGGCGCACAACCCGCCCTACATGGCGACCGCCTGCAGCGCCTACCCCCTCGACCTTTACAAGAAGGTGAAGAAGGCGCTCTCGATCGAGGGGCCCAAGTTCATCCACATCCTCGCGCCGTGCCCGCCGGGGTGGCGCTACCCCACGGAGAAGACGGTCGAGATAGGGAAACTGGCTGTGAAGACCGGGACCTGGATCCTCTACGAGCGCGAGTTCGGGAAACTCACGATCAACGGCCCGTCGAAGACCGCGATGAAGAAGCCCGCGCCGCTCGAGGACTACATCCGTGGCCAGGGCCGGTTCAAGAACGTGAACCCTGAGATCCTCGACCTGATGCGGCAGCAGGTGGAACAGAATATCCAGCGTCTTTCCCGCGAGGAGGCCGGCGTATGCTGACGATCGCGACCGGCAACAAGGCAGTCGCGGCCGCGGTGAAAGCCGCAAAGCCGGGCGTCGTCGCCGCATACCCGATCACCCCCCAGACCGAGATCGTGGAGCAGATCGCGGAGTACGTCACCGACGGCGACCTTGAGAGCCGGTATATCCCCGTGGAGAGCGAACACTCGGCGATGGCCGCCTGCATCGGGGCGAGCGCCGGGGGCGTGCGCACCTTCACGGCGACGAGTTCCCACGGCCTCCTCTACATGCACGAGATGGTCCACTGGGCGGCGGGCGCGCGTCTCCCGGTCGTGATGGCGAACGTCAACCGCGCCCTCGGCCCCGGCTGGAACACCTGGGCGGAGCACACCGATGCCTTCTCCCAGCGCGACACGGGCTGGCTGCAGGTCTTCGTGGCCACGGTCCAGGAGGCTTACGACACCACCCTGATGGCGTTTAAGATCGCCGAGGACGAGCGGGTCCTCCTCCCGGTGATGGTCAACCTGGACGGGTTCTCCTTGAGCCACATCACGCAGGCGCTGGAGACGGTCGATATCGGCGACTTCCTGCCTCCCTACCACCTCCCGCACGCCGTCGATACGGAGAACCCCTGCGTCTACGGCCCCATGACCTTCTCAAACGACTACTTCAAGTTCCGCTGGGATATCGAGCGCTCGATGCGCGACGCAAAGGGCGTCATCGCCGATGTGGAGCGCGAGTTCGCGGAGCGGTTCGGCCGCTCATACGGTCCCACGGAGGACTACCGGTGCGAGGATGCCGATGTCGTCGTCGTCGCAATGGGAACGCTCGGCAAAGAGGCCGAGGTGGCCGTCGATCTCCTCCGCGACGAGGGGATCAAGGCCGGGTCCATGCGCCTGCGCTGGTTCCGCCCCTTCCCGGACCTCGACCTTGCCGGCCGGGAGGTCGTCGTCATCGACCGCGACTACTCCTTCGGCTTTGGGGGCGTGGTGGCCCACGCGATCCGGTCGAAGACCGGCATCGAGCCCTACAGCGTGATCGCCGGGCTCGGCGGCCAGGAGGTCACCTACAACGATATCGCAGGGTTTGTCCGGGACCGGCGTCCCGGTGAAGAGATGTGGTTTGGGGTGAGCGAGCATGTATGAGATACGGATCCACTCCCGGGGCGGGCAGGGCGGCGTCACCGCCGCAAAGCTCCTCGCCCTCGCGGCGTTCAGGGACGGCAAATACGCAACCGCCTGTCCGTTTTACGGGGCGGAACGGCGTGGAGCGCCGGTCGTCTCGTTCGTCAGGATCGATGACGAACCGATCAAGATCTACAGCCAGATCCACGAGCCCGACCTCGTGATCGTCCTCGATGCGAGCATCATGGACGTGGTGGATGTCCTGCAGGGCTTGAAGAAGAATGGAACGGTCCTCTTAAACAGCGCCCACCCGATCTCCGGGTGCAACGGGATCTGCCGTCACGTCGACCTGACCGGGATCGCGCTCGCAACGAACCTGGTCGTTGCCGGAAGCCCGATCCTGAACACCCCGGTGATCGGGGCGCTCGCGAAGATGGGCGTCGTCAGCCTCCCTTCGGCGCGGGCGGCAATCCAGGAGATGTTCTCCGACGAGAGGAACGTGAAAGCCGCTGAGGCGGCGTACGAGGAGCTGAAGGTATGAGAGAGAGACTTGCGCTCAGCAGGCCAAGAGAGGCCTCTTCGGGAAAGACAGGGTCCTGGCGGACGTTCCGGCCCGTAGTCGACAAGGAGGCGTGCAACGCCTGCGGGCTCTGCGCCCAGTACTGCCCGGATGGAGTCATCGACGAGGAGCTCAACGTTGACCTTGACTACTGCAAGGGGTGCGGCATCTGCGCAAACGAGTGCCCAAAACAGGCCATCACGATGGTCCGCGAGGAGCGCTGACCTCGTCGGCTCCGTCGACAGGGCATTTCGCCATATATTCCAGGTTGAACCGGTAGAAGTGCGTGTAGCCGCAGTTGCGGCACCGGGTCGTGAAGTGGCCGGACCCGATCGCGAGGTCGTGGAGGCCGGTCACCCCGCAATGTTTGCACCGCCCGTCGGCCTCGATCTCCCAGAGGTCGTGCCGGCCGAGGGGCGTGCAGATGCCGAAAGCCCTGCTGTTCTCAAACCGGGGGATGAAGATCCGGGTCGCGCCACATGCAGAGCAGATCACCTGCGCCTGCGTGGAGACCGCTTTTATGACCTGGGGGGCGTCCTCGCCGCAGTGGTAGCAGCGGGTGCGGTGCCGGGTGAAGATGAACCGCTCGCTCATGCATGATACTTGACGCCCTCCTGATAAAACCTCCCTCTACCGTCCACGTGCTGCACAGCCCGGGATCCGCCGCCCGGAAGCGCGGGTGCGAGAAGGCCGAACAATGCTAAACGTTAAATAGCACACTCACTCCTCTGTTGCCGAATAGGAGGGTATGAGATGGCAGCGTTAAGAGTCGCACCCTATGTCTGTGCTTACTCGGATGAGAACGAAGAGAACCTTCACATCGAGATCGAACTCCCCGGCGTTGATAAGAAGGATATCACCTTCAAGATGCAGGAGACGAGCTTCTCGATCGACGCCTCCCGCGGCGACGTCCGCTACGTCGGGACCTATGCGATCGGTTGCCCCGTCGATCCCAACGCGGCGAAGGCAACGTTCCGAAACGGCCTCCTGGCCGTGGACGTCCCCTATGTCCAGCCGGTCGCTGAGGAGACGAAGGAGATCCCCATCGCGGAGTGAGCGGGGCCTGTGACCGAGATCTCTTCTTTTTTTGACCCCATACCAGCCCCATCTGAAGCCGCGCTACCGATCTCAATCGATGACGGGGCGAAGGGTGCGATTCGCGAATCCGCGAAGGGGGGTCCCGGCGGTCCCGCGCGGAGCGTCATTTCTACCGGGAAGAGTCACCTTTATTAGGCTGCATCCGCACGTCAGGAGTATGAACCCGGCACGCGGACACGACCCGGAAGCGCCAGAAGCCCCGGTGCGGGAGGAGTCGCCTCCCAACCGGCTGATCCACGAACAGAGCCCATACCTGCTCCAGCATGCCCATAATCCCGTCGACTGGTATCCCTGGGGTGAAGAGGCTTTTTCGCGGGCGCAGGAGGAGGGCAGACCGATCTTCCTCTCCATCGGCTACTCGGCCTGCCACTGGTGCCACGTCATGGAAGAGGAGTCGTTTCGCGACCCTCAGGTCGCAAAACTCTTAAACGACGTCTTTGTCTGCATCAAGGTGGACCGCGAGGAGCGGCCGGATATCGACCAGGTCTACATGGCGGCCGCCCACGCGCTGACGGGAACGGGGGGGTGGCCGCTCACCATCTTGATGACTTCCGACAAAAAACCGTTCTTTGCAGCGAGTTACATACCAAAAGAGAGCCGTTACGGGATGACCGGGCTCCTCGACCTCATCCCCCGGATCAGCAAGGTCTGGCAGAGCCAGCGTCAGGACCTCGAGAACGCCGGCGGTCAGGTGATGGAGGCGCTCCAGGGCGCGGCCCGCACCCCGCCGGGGGAGAGCGATCTTGACGAGGCCGTTCTCGATGAGGCCTACGAGACCCTCTTCCGGGTCTTCGACGGTGAGAACGGCGGGTTTGGGGACGCACCCAAATTCCCGACTCCGCACAACCTCATATTCCTGCTCCGTTACGGGAACCGGACCGGGAAGGAGCCGGCCTACACGATGGTCGAGAAGACGCTGCACGCCATGCGGCGGGGCGGGATCTTCGACCAGGTCGGCTACGGGTTCCACCGCTATTCGACGGACGCCGAGTGGTTCGTCCCGCACTTCGAGAAGATGCTCTACGACCAGGCGCTCCTGGTGATGGCATATACGGAGGCGTATCTTGCGACGGGAAGGGAGGAGTTTGCCCGGACCGCACGGGAGACGATCGCCTACGTCCTGCGGGACATGACCGATCCTGCCGGCGGGTTCTACTCGGCGGAAGATGCGGACAGCGAGGGCGAGGAGGGGAAGTTCTACCTCTGGACGAAAGACGAGATCGTCGGGGTCCTCGGGGAAGACGACGGCGAACGGTTCTCGCGGGTCTTTAACGTCACGGAGCCGGGGAACTACCGGGAGCAGCCGGGCGCGAGGCGGACGGGCAAGAACATCCTCCGCATGCGCCGGCCGCTGGCATCCTGGGCTCACGAGTTCTCGATGTCGGAGGAGGACCTCTCCTGGTTCGTGGAAGGCGCCCGGCAGAGGCTCTTTGCAGCCCGCGAGAAGCGGGTCCGCCCGGCAAAGGACGACAAGATCCTGACCGACTGGAACGCCCTGATGATCGCGGCTCTTGCCAAAGCCGCCCGGGCCTTCGACGACCCGGCGTACCTGGCGGCGGCGGAGAAGGCGACGGCATTCGTCCTCGAGAACCTCCGGCGGCCGGACGGGCGGCTCCTCCATCGCTACCGGAACGGCGAGGCCGGTCTTGCCGCGACCCTCGACGATTACGCCTTCATGCTCTGGGCTCTCATCGAGGTCTACGAGGCGTCGTTTGCCCCCCGCTATCTCAGGACCGCCACCGAACTCGCCCGGGACCTCGTCGCCCGCTACCGGGACTGCGAAGGCGGGGGGTTCTTCTTCACCCCCGACGACGGGGATGCTCCCGTCCGGCAGAAACCGGTCTACGACGGGGCGATCCCCTCCGGCAACAGCGTGGCCATGCAGGCCCTCTTTGCTCTCGCACGGATGACGGCGAACCTCGAACTCGAGGAGACGGCCGACCGGATGAAGTTCACCTTTGCCGGGACCGTCCGCAAAAGCCCTGCCGGCCACACCCACTTCCTCACCGGTCTTGAGTTCATGCTGGGGCCGAACTTTGAGGTGGTCGTCACCGGGATGCCGGGCGCTGAGGATACGACGGCGATGGTCCGTGCCATACGTTCACGGTATACGCCCGATTCCCTCGTCATCTTCCGCCCGTCCGGGGAGGAGAGACCGGAGATCGTGGAGGTCGCCGGATTCACCCGGGATATTGTGATGATCGAGGAGAAGGCGACGGCATACGTCTGCACCAACTACGCCTGCGACATCCCGACGACCGATATCGATGAGATGCTGCGGCTCATGAGGTCGCGGGAGAGGTCGCCGGAGCCGATCGTCTGACGGCGAGATCCTGTGAGAGGCTCTACGTTGTTGCGAAACGGGGTCGATATGAAAAGTGTGAATGCCCTTACGGGCGCAATGCGGAGGGATGCGGCGGCGGGCAGACGGACCCTCTCCGGCATCACGAGCTGGAACGGCGGTGCGCACTCGACCACGATCGTCCGGAACTTCGCCATCCCGGCCGACGAACCGGCCGTCGTCGGCGGGACGAACCGGGGGCCGAGCCCGACGGAACTGGTGCTCACGGGGCTTTCCGCCTGTATCGCGGTCGGTATCGCCTATAGCGCGGCCGAAGACGGGATCGAGGTCGACCTGATCGAGATCGACGTTGCGGGCGACCTCGACCTCGGGGGATTCCTTGAAGTGCGACGGGCCGAAGGGCCGGAGCTTGAGCATCGAAGGTGCGATTCGCGACAGGATATCTACCCGGGTCTTGAAGAGATCCGCCTGACCGTCCGGGTGGACGCCGACGCCCCGCGGGAGAAGATCGAGGAACTCGTGGACCACGCCTACCGGCGCTCGCCGGTCGCGGCAGCGCTCGGGGAGAGGGTGCCGATCAGGGTTTGTATCGAGTGGGAGGAGGCGAAGGCGAGATGAGGGAGCGGTCAGCCCTTATATCCACCCACCTCCTCTTACGTGCGGGAGCCTGCCCGGGGCCGGCTGACCCGACCCCGTTCTTTTCAGCACCGACAACCACGATCCGCCCGCATTGTTCTACATCGCCGGAGCGGCGTAAAGAGGCTCCTCCTTCACCAGCGGATAGTTCGCCGCCTCCCACCCGACGGTGCCCCCGAGCAGGTTGATGACGTTCGCAAAACCGTGCTTCTCGAGGATGCTTGCCGCAAGGCTCCCCTTATACCCGACATCGCAGTGGACGACGACCTGCTTATCCTCCGGGATCTCCGCGAGGTGCTCTTCGAGGTGCCCGACGTAGATGTGGTGGGATCCCCGGATGTAGCCGTCCTCCTCCCGGTGGTTGACGTTCCGCACATCGAGGACCCAGATTGAGGGGTCGTCCAGGTGCTCGGCAAGGTCCGCAGGGGACCAGATGCCGGCCCGCTCGATGCTCTCACCCTGCTTGAACCAGGCGGCAAACCCCCCGGCGAGGTAGCCGGATATATTGTCATAGCCGAGCCGGACGAAGTGGCGCACCACGGTGTCCAGGTCCAGGTTGAAGTCGTCTACCAGGACGATCGGATCCTCGTAGTTCAGGTAATAGCCCATGTAGAGGGAGAGGCCCTGCCGCCAGATGTTCAGGGTGCCCGGGATATGCCCGCCGGCGAAACTCGTCGGCGACCGGATATCGACGATCTGGGCCTTCCTGTCGAGGAGAGAGCGGATCTCCCGGGCGGAGCAGGGCCGCAGGTTTGGGAGGTTGTAGATCAGGGGCGGACCCTCCCGGTTGAGGTTCCGCATCATCACGAAGTACCGGGGTTCGTAGAGCCGTTCGTGCACCTTGCGCTCGACGAACTCTTCCTCTTCCACCGAGAGCAGCCGGTTCGTCGCTTTCTCGTAGCCGATCGTCGTATACTCCCGGTCGCTGATATTCCCGCCGCAGACAGACCCTGCGCCATGGGCGGGGCAGACGATCACCCCGTCGGGAAACGGGAGGAGTTTCTCGTGCAGGCTCGCATAGAGCATCTCCGACATCTCCCGCCGCTTATCCGCGCCGGCAAGATCGGTCCTGCCCACGTCCCCGGCAAAGAGGGCGTCGCCGGTAAAGACCATCAGCGGGTCGTCGGAGACCGACCGGTCGCGGAGGAGGAGGGATATGCTTTCTACGGTGTGGCCCGGGGTCTCCAGGACCTCGAACTCAAGCGGCCCGACCCGGAAGGCCTCTCCCTCCCGGACGCCGGTACCGAACCCGAACTCCTCCCGCGCCCCGTGCAGGATCTCCGCGCCGGTCGGCCGGGCGAGCTCGCGGGAACCGATGACGTAGTCCTCGTTCTTGTGCGTCTCGAAGATCTTCGTGATCTTCATATTCTCGCGCTCGGCGATCTTCGCGTAGATCAGGCAGTCGCGTCTCGGATCGATCACCACCGCCTCTCCGCCCGCCCCGATGATGTATGAATTGTGAGCAATAACATCGGACTTAATCTTCTCAAACAGCATCCGTATGCATCTCCTCGGCGGGGTTCCGCCATTCGTTCCGATCTGCCGGAACGTGGGAGAAACATAAAAGGTTTCCGGAAATACAGGAGGGGAACGGGCATTACCGCCCGCCGCCCGGACACTGTCCGTCACGGGGTGGGCGGGACTGCTCACCCGGCCGTGCGGTCCTGACCGAAAGGATGCTCCCTACCGCCTTGAACGCATCCTCAAGCTCCTCGAAGTTCGGGATCCGGCAGCCCCGGAGGATGTGCAGACCGCTCCGGATACTGTCGCCGCCGAGCATGCAGCCCACCACCATCTTCTCCGTGTTCCGGGAGAGCCGGACGATCTCGTTTGCAACGTGTGCCGGATCGACGAGCGTTGTCGGCACGGCGATCACGAAGACGATGTCCCAGAACTCCTGGTGCCGGATCAGCACGTTAAAGAGGGCGGCGAACCGCTCGGCGTCGGCGTCCCCGAGGATATCCATGGGGTTTGAGTGGTTCCAGAACGGGGGCAGGAACGCGTTGAGGTCGCGGAGCACATCCTCCGGGAGGTCGACCATATCGATCCCGTGCAACTCGGCGTAATCGGAGGCGAGGACGGCGAACCCGCCCGCACTGGTGACGGCGATCGCCCGCTTCCCCTGCGGGTAGCCCTCGGACGCCAGGAGCTCGGCCAGGTTGAAGGCATCCCGCAGGCTCCGGGCCGGGATCACTCCCGCCTGCTGAAACGCCGCGACGTAGATGTCGTAACTTCCGGCAAGCGAGCCGGTATGGGACGACGCCGCGGCCCTGCCCTTCCGCGACGACCCGGACTTCACCGCCACCACCGGTTTTCGCCCGGCGACCTCGCCGACGATCTGCATAAACCCGCGCCCGTCCTGGATCTCCTCGACGTAGAGGGTGACCGACCGGGTCTTCTCGTCCTGCTCGGCAAACCGGAGGTAATGCTCAAACCCGAGATCCGCCTGGTTGCCGACGCTGATGACGCTGGAGAACCCGAACTCCTCCGGAAGGCTCCAGTCGACGACGGTGGTGATGATCGCGCCGCTCTGGGAGATGAAAGCCACATCGCCCGCCCGCGGCGAGACCGGGTCGAACGTGGCGTTGATCCCCATATGAGGCATCATCACCCCGAGGCAGTTCGGGCCGATGATCCGGATCCCGTATTTCCTGGCGATCGCCACAACCTCCTCTTCGAGGGTCGCGCCGGGGCCGCCGATCTCGCGAAATCCGGCGGTGACGATGACGGCGAGCCGGACACCTTTCTCCCCGCACTCCTCCATCACCCCCGGGACGAGGCGGGCGGGGACGGCGATGACTGCCCAGTCGACCGGGCCCGGGATATCCACAACAGAGGGGTAGGCCTTCCGTCCGAAGACCTCGGCCCGGGCCGGGTTGACCGGGTAGAGGTCGCCGGGGAAGGAGAGCAGGTTCCGGAGGACGGAGTAGCCCACCTTCTTGGGGCTTGCGGAGGCACCGATCACGGCGATGGAGTTCGGGTAGAAGAGGTCCGGGGGCGCCCGGATGCTGAGGCGGGCGGCGGCGCCCCCGGTGGTATCCCCGACGATGATCCTCGCATCGACGACGCTGGCTCCTTCTTCGTAGAGGATGACCGGGTTCAAGTCGAACTCCCGGATCCGGGGGTCCTCGATGAAGATGCGTGCCATCGCCGCGATGATACGGACGAGCGCCCCCTCGTCCTTCGGCGGCTCCCCCCGGTACCCCCGGATGAGCCGGTAGCCCTCGATCTCGCGGATCATTGCCCGGATCTCGTCGTCACTCGCGGGAAGGACCCGGATCGAGACGTCCTCCAGGAGCTCCACCAGTTTCCCGCCGAGGCCGAACGTGATGACCTTCCCGAACGACGGGTCGGTCTTCCCGCCGATCAGGACCTCGAGCCCCTCCGGCATCTGCTTCTCGACGATGATGCCGGTGACCGTCGCCTCCGGAGCACGGGCAGTGCTGTTCTGCAGGATCGTGCGATAGGCTTCTTCGGCGTCATCCGGCCCCTCGATCCCGGTGACAACCCCGCCGACGTCGCTCTTGTGGACAATCTGCGGTGAGATGATCTTCATGACGACCGGGTAGCCAATCTCTCCCGCCGCAGTCCGTGCATCCCCGGCGCTGGTGGCGAGGTGATGGGGCGGCACGGGTATCCCGCATGCTTCCAGCAGGCGGTATCCTTCAGATTCGGTTAACATCCTCTCCGGCATGCGTATCCCTCAACCGTATCCCGCTCATGCGACCCGGACACGACCGGTCTCCCTGTCAGGGGAATTGGTCCGACCGCCCATAATAGTTATCCACCTTCCCGCGCCCGGGGGTCAAGGTCCATGCACCGGCCCTGGTAGTACAAATGGGAAATACATCATATATCGTAGGTCGTAATTCGATAACTATAATAAAGTGTGTTACGAGTACAGATATTTGTATGTTATCGCCCCGATACACCGGATTGCTCACGGCCGTGGTGCTTGCGGCCCTCGTTCTCGCCATGCTCGCCGCCGGGTGTACCGGCACCGATACCGATCCAGCCGTCGTCCAGGGCGGCACCGGCCAGACCGCCGCGGTCATCGACGGATTCGGCCGGGCGGTCACCGTCGCGTCGTCCCCGGAGAGCGTCGTCTGCTCGGGCTCAGGGTGCCTCCGCTACCTCGTCTATCTCCAGGGCCGGGACCTCGTCGTCGGCGTCGACGACCAGGAGAAGAAAGAGCAGGTGAGGGAGGGCCGTCCCTATGCCCTCGCCCACGGGTCACAGTTCAAGAACCTCCCCCTGATCGGCGAGTTCCGGGGCAAGGACGACCCCGAGAAGATCCTCGGCATAGGCCCGCAGGTCGTCTTCAAGACCAGCGTGGCCGGAGCAGCGCACGGGACCAGTATTGCCGAGGCCGACAAACTCCAGAGGAAGACCGGCATCCCGGTCGTAGCGCTCCCCTACGGCTCGCTCACGAACGACGCCGAGAAGGCCGAGGTGTACGGGACCCTCCGCACGATGGGGCAGGTTATCGGGAAGGAGGACCGGGCCGAAGAGGTGATCGCCTACATCGAGGCGACGGTGGCCGACCTCGAGCGCCGGACCGGCGATATCCCCGAGGCTGAGCAGAAGAGGGTCTACGTCGGCGGGGTCTCTTCATCAGGAGCCCACGGCATCGTCTCCACAGAACCGTCCTACCCGCCGTTCTCCTGGGTGCACGCGAAGAATGTCGCAGCAGGCCTCGGCACCGCCCACGCCGACGTCGCGAAAGAGGCGCTCGTCGACTGGGACCCCGAGTATATCTTCATAGATGCCGGCACGACCCAGCTGGACAACGGCGGGGCGATCGGCGAGCTGAAGACCGACCCCGCGCTCCAGGGGCTCTCTGCCGCGAAGGAGGGCCGGGTCTACGGCGTTCTTCCGTACAACTTCTATTACACGAACTACGAGACCGTGCTTGCCGACGCCTACTTCATCGGGAAGACCCTGTACCCGGACCGGTTCGCCGAGATCGACCCGGCGGAGAAGGCGGACGAGATCTACACGTTCTTTGTTGGAAAACCGGTCTTTGCCGAGCACAACAGCGAGTACCAGAACCTCGGCTTTGCGGAGATCCCGCTGTAAGCCCGGGTCCGGGCAGGAGGAGATGACGGGATGCACTTTGCAGACGGGGCCATCCCCGCAGACTACCAGGGATACGTGCGGAAGAAACGCCTCTGGATACTCGGGGGGACCGTCCTCCTCTTCCTCCTCCTGATCGTCTCCATATCGATCGGTGCGGTCAACATCCCCCCTTACGATGTCTTCCTCTCGATCGCAAACGGCATCGTCGACCGGATCAACGCGCTCCTCCACCCCGGCGCCGCCGTGAGCACGACGAGCACGGACCTGATCGTCTGGAACATCCGCCTCCCGCAGGCGCTTGCCGCGATCGTCGCCGGTATCGGCCTCTCGGTGGCCGGCGTCGCCATGCAGTCGATCCTCCGAAATCCGCTCGGATCCCCGTTCACGCTCGGGATATCGAACGCCGGCGCCTTCGGGGCTGCCGTCTCGGTCATCGCGGCACCGGACAGATGCAGTCGACGATCGCCGACGCCGTCACCCTCAACAACCCCTACCTGACGACGATCGTGGCGTTCCTCTTCTGTCTCCTTGCGACGCTGGTGATCCTCCTCATATCCCGGATACGCGGGACGTCGCCCGAGGTGATGGTGCTTGCCGGCGTCGCGCTCTCCTCCCTCTTCACGGCGGGGACGATGTTCCTCCAGTACTTCGCCGACGACACACAGCTTGCCGCCGTCGTCTTCTGGGCGTTCGGCGACGTCGGAAGGGCCAGCTGGCAGGAACTCGGCATCATGACCCTCGTCGTCACGGCGGCCACGCTCTACTTCATCGCAAACCGGTGGAACTACAACGCGATCGATGCCGGCGACGAGACGGCAAAGGGGCTCGGCGTCAGCGTCGAGAGGGTCCGGGACGTCGGGATGGTCGTTGCGGCGCTCGTCTCTGCCGTCATCGTCTCGTTCCTCGGCGTCATCGGCTTCGTGGGCCTGGTCTGCCCGCATATGGTCCGGAGGGTCATCGGCGACGACCAGCGCTACCTGATCCCGGGTTCCTGCGTGGCGGGGGGGCTCCTCCTCCTCGCCTCGGATACGGTCGCCCGGGTCGTCGTGGCACCCTATGTCCTTCCGGTCGCCGTGCTGACGGCGTTCCTCGGCGCACCGGTCTTCATCTATCTGCTTGTCGTGGGGTACCGGCGATGATCCTCGATGTCAACGGCGTGGACTTCACCTACCGGAGCACGCCGGTCCTCCGGGAGATCACGTTCGACCTCGCTCCGCGCCAGGTCCTCGCGATCCTGGGCCCGAACGGTGTCGGCAAGACGACGCTCTTGAAGTGCATGAACGCCATCCTGCGGCCGAAGGCCGGGTCCGTCCTCGTCGGGGGGATGGATCTCCTCGAGGCAGACCGGATGGAGATCGCGCGAAACGTGGGCTACGTCCCGCAACGGTGCGAGGCGGGCCGGATGACCGTCTTCGACGCCGTTCTCCTCGGCCGGCGGCCGCATATCGGGTGGAACGTGACGGAGACGGATATCCGGATCGTCGAGGCGGCTATCCGGATGCTCCGCCTCGAAGACCTCTCGCTCCGGCACATCGACGAGATGAGCGGCGGGGAGCTCCAGAAGGTGAGCATCGCGCGGGCGCTTGTGCAGGAGCCCCGGGTGCTCCTCCTCGACGAACCGACGAGCAGCCTCGACCTGAGGAACCAGCTCGAGATTCTCGGGATCGTCCGGCGCGTGGCGGAAGAACACAACGTCGCCGCCGTGATGACGATGCACGACCTCAACATGGCGCTCCGCTACGCCGACCGGTTCATCCTCTTAAAAGGCGGCGTCATCCACGCTGCCGGAGGGCCCGAGGTGGTGACGCCGGAGAGTATCGGGGCGGTCTACGGCGTCCCGGTCACGGTCGAGCGGTATAACGGGTTTTCCGTTGTCGTCCCCCTCGCACCGGAGGGGGACTGACCGGAAGCCGGCTGCCGTGAAGGCCTCCGGGAACCTATAAACTCCCCGCCGCCGATACACCCGCCGGCCATGGTGCTCGAGATGTTCATCGAGATCGTGGAGACGGCCCTCGGGTCATTCGGGGCGCTCTTCATCGTTTACGGCGCGGTGATCGCGATCGTCGAACTGCTGGCGCGGGAGACGCGCCTCAGGGAGATGAGTTACCACGACATCCGGTGGGCGTTTACCACGCGCATCCTTATCGGCCTTGAGTTCTTCGTCGCCGCCGACGTCCTGAAGACGATCCTCGAACCGACGCTCCAGGACCTGGTCATCCTCGGGTCGCTCGTCACCATCAGGACCGTCGTGAGTTACTTCCTCGGGAAGGAGGTGAGCGAGCTCCCGGAAGACAGGAAGATGTGAGAAAGGGCGGAGGGCCCGGAACGTACGGTCACTTGCCTCTCCGATTCCGGACCGTGACCAGGCGCTCGTGTGCTCTCGCGACAACCCGCTTTGAGTTCCCGAAGGTGATCGTATGCAGCGCTTCGCCGTAGGGGAGCCAACGGTAGGCGATATGCTCGTCGGAGAGCGTCACTTCCTCCTCCGGGGTCTCGATCAGGAAGTAGATGACCTCTTTATAGACCGTGCGCCCGCGGCGCTGGAAGAAGTAGTGGATCTCCTCACGGAACCCGGGGACGAACGCGGCCCGGGTGATCCCGGTCTCCTCCTCCAGTTCGCGGAGTACGGTCTCCACCTCGCTCTCGCCGCGCCTGCCGTGCCCTTTCACCAGGTCCCAGTGTCCGGCCCCATACTGCAGGATGAGGTACTGGAGATCCGTATTCCACCGGACGACGACCGCCCCACATGACCGCTCTTTTGCCATTCTTCCCTCAGTCTTCTATCGCTGATCCTCCTGCTCCCGCCAGTTCACGCCTGATCACGCGGAAATCCTCTTCCAGGGACTCCCGGTATCCCGGATTGTAGAGCGCAGCGGCGGGGTGGAGGGTGGGGATGAGGCGGACCGGGTGACCGAAGAGGAGGCCCCGGTAGACCGTCCCGCGGATCTCCGTGATCCGGTCGAACCGGACCGGCAGGAAGGAGAGAATATACCTGCTCGAGTGCCGGCCGAGCATCACGATCACCTCCGGCGCGACGAGCCGGATCTGTTCCTCAAGATAGGGGGTGCAGGCCAGGATCTCCTCGTCCCGCGGGTCACGGTTCCCGGGCGGCCGGTGCTTGACGATGTTCGCGATGAAGACGTCGTCTCGCGCAAGACCGATACCCGAGAGGAGGCTATCGAGGAGTTTTCCCGCCCGCCCCACAAACGGCCTCCCGGTGAGGTCCTCCTGCATTCCCGGCGCTTCGCCGATGAGCATGAGGTCGGCCCCGGGGTTCCCCTCCCCCGGGACCGCATGGTGGGTGTTCTCCCAGAGAGGGCACTTCCGGCATTCGCCGATGACAGCGGCAAGCCTCCCTACCGCTGCCTCTCTCTCTGTCTCCCACTCCATGTTCACACTATAGACGATAACTCGTATAACCTTCTTACGCATTGGATTTGTCGCCGGCGACGAACTCCAGCACCCCCGTCGTGCGCGTGATGATACACGGGGCGACCGGCATCCCGTCCCTTCGTGACGGGCAGATCCGTCCTCCGGCGTCTATGCACGGCAGTAACCGTGAAGGCACGGGTCCGGACGCAAAGACGCTTCGCGGTTGCTCAAGCCACAGCCCTTCGGCCTGGGGCCGCTCACACCTGACGGTGCTCGAGCCACAGCCCTTCGGCCTGGGGCTCCTCACACCTGACGGTGCTCGAGCCACAGCCCTTCGGCCTGGGGCTCCTCACACCTGACGGTGCTCGAGCCACAGCCCTTCGGCCTGGGGCTCCTCAAACATTAATAGCACCGGAAGGAGATGTTATATAGGATTCATCCGTGAGCATACGGCCCGACCTCCCCTGAGCGTGGCCTAACCCGGATTTACAGAAGAATATGGGGCTGCAGGCTGAATGGAGCGTTTACACTATGAGTGATATGGATCGTCTCTGTTTTGATACGACAAAGATCGATAAGATACAGGAACTGCGCGGGCGCGGGGTGACGGTCTACCCCTACACCTTTGAGCGCAAGGATACCGTCGAGGAGATCCGGGAACGGTTCTCCGCAATCGGGCACGAGAAGAGCGAGGAGGCGGTCAGCACCGCGGGCCGCATCTACATCGTCCGCCAGCACGGCAAGACGATCTTTGCGGATATGGGAGACTCGTGCGGCAGGATACAGCTCTATCTCCGGAAGAACGACCTCGGCGAGGAGCAGTTCGAGTTGTTCAAGCAGTATGTCGACGCGGGCGACATCATCGGCGTCGTCGGCCACGTTTTCCGGACAAAGATGGGGGAGATCACCATCTGGGTCGACCGGTTCGAGCTCCTCACGAAGTCGGTCTGCCCGCTCCCGGAGAAGTTCCACGGGCTCAAGAACGTCGAGACCCGCTACCGGCAGCGCTACCTCGACCTGATCATGAACGACGAGAGCCGCGAGACCTTCCGGACCCGGAGCAGGATCATCGCGCTCCTCCGGCAGTTCCTCTTCGAGCGGGAGTATCTGGAGTTCGAGACGCCGACCCTGCAGCCGATCTACGGCGGCGCGAACGCCCGGCCGTTCACCACCTACCACAACGCCCTCGACCAGAAACTCTACCTCCGGATCGCCCCGGAACTCTACCTCAAGCGCCTGGTCGTCGGCGGGTTCGACAAAGTCTTTGAGATCGCGAAGAACTTTCGGAACGAAGACATCGATACCAACCACAACCCCGAGTTCTCGATGGTGGAGATCTACGAGGCCTACCGCGACTACAACGACATGATGGACCTCACCGAGGAGATCTTCGCCCACCTTGCAGAGAAGGTCTGCGGGAACACGACCGTCCTGTTCGCCGGGCAGGATCTGGACTTCTCCCGCCCCTGGCGCCGCCTCTCGATGGAGGAGGCGGTGCGGGAGTACGCCGGTATCGATTTCCAGGCCATGAGCCTCGAAGAACTCCGTGCGTTCGGCCTCGAGCACTGCGTCGAGGGCTGCGAGAGCGCCACGACCCGGGGCGAGTACCTGGTGCTCTTCTTCGAGCACTTCGGCGAGAAGCAGCTCATCCGGCCGACGTTCGTCTACGACTTCCCCGTCGAGAACTCGCCGCTCGCAAAGAAGCACCGCACAAAGGAAGGGTTCACGGAGCGGTTCGAACTCTTCATCGCCGGGATGGAGATGGCAAACGGCTTCTCGGAGTTAAACGACCCCCTCGACCAGAAGGCACGGCTCGAACTCCAGGACGCGAAGCGCCGGCGGGGCGACCTCGAGGCGCAGATGATCGATTATGACTTCATCAACGCGCTCGGCTACGGGATGCCCCCGACGGGCGGCGTCGGGATCGGGATCGATCGCCTGGTGATGCTCCTCACCGGAAACGACTCGATCAAGGAGGTCCTCCTCTTCCCGCAGATGAAGACCATCCCCGGCTCGAACGGCTCGGAGCCGGAGCAGGACGGCGGCGAGGAGTAACCCCGCGCCGCCCTTTCCTCTATCATGAACGGACAGAACCGGGCCGCCATCCGCCCCGGGATGACGGTGGATATCGTGCTCAAACGCGACCAGAAGACCGGGAAGCGCACCCGCGGCGTCGTCGCCGAGATCCTGACGAACTCCTCCTTTCACCCGCACGGGATCAAGGTCCGGCTCCAGGACGGCCAGGTCGGCCGGGTCCAGGAGATCATCGGATAAGGGGCCTCAGGCAGCCTTCCTGAGCGTGAACCTGACGGCCGCCCCCAGGTCCGGCCGCCCTTCCACCCGGTCTTCCGCCCGGATCGTCCCCCCGTAGCGCTCGACAAGCATCCGGCAGATGTAGAGGCCGAGGCCCAGGCCGCTCTTTTCGCTCTCGCCCCCGCTGAAACGGTTGAAGAGGCTTCGTTTCCGTTCGTCGGGGATGCCCGGCCCGGTATCCTCGACAAAGGCCACGACATCATCCCTGCGCTCCTCGACACGGACGGCGATCTCGACTGCGGGGCCGCCGAACTTCGCCGCGTTGCCGATCAGGTTCGTGAAGATCTCGGAGATCAGGTCGTCAGCAAGGACAACGGCCGTGCTGCCCGGATACGCGATCTTTGCGTCCGGGTAGTGCTCGATCTCCCCCCTGATGACGGGGTCGAGCGCTATCGGCCGAAGGACGGTGGTCTCCTCCCGGATCTGCCTGATGGTATTGACGTTCCTGATGATCTCGATACTCTTGCCGAGGCTCTTCTGTATCTTCCCGGTATAACTCCGCGGCTCTCCCTCGAGTTCTTCCATGAGGAGCTCCGTGTAGAGGCTCGCGGTGTTCGTGGCGTTCTTAATATCGTGCGTCATGATATCGAGGTACAGGTTCGCCCTCTCCGTCGACTCCTGCAACTCGGCCGTGCGCTCGCGGACCTGCTCCTCCAGACTCTCGCTGTACTCCCGGACCATCTCCTCCGAGTCCTGGAGACGTCGCATCCCCGCTTTGAGGCTCGCGACCATCGTGTTGATGCTCCGCTCAAGCCTCATGACTTCGCGGGTCGCCGAAACCCGGATCGTGTGGTCAAGATCCCCATGCGCGATGATATCGACATCATCGATGATCTCCTCGATCGGGCGCGTGAGCCGGCGGGCAACCAGGAAGATGACCGCGCTGCAGAGAACGATCGCAAGGGCCGCAACGGCAGCACGGTAGTAGAGCATCCGGTCGAGCTGGCTCTGGATGAGCGCCGTGTTGTAGGTCAGCTCGACGACGACGCTCGGGTCCGAGGGGTAATCCGGGTCTTTTAAGTCGATGAAGAGGTACCGGATCTGCTTTCCGTGCTCGTCGCGAACCTCGTAATCGGTCCTTTTGGGGATGATCGTCCCGGTAAGGAGTGCCCGGGTCGCGGGATCGGGAGGTTCGTCACCCTCCCCGACAGGGTTGCCGAAGATGTCGTAGACGCGGATCGATTCGAGATACGGGTTTAAGGCAACAAACTCCTGCGCACTCTCCTGTGCACGCAGCCGGTTCCGTTCCTCCACGAACGCGCTCGGCACGAGCCCGATCTCAAGGAGGTACCGGTGGTCCGGCGTCGGCATATAGGCATACTTCCAGACCTCCCCGGTTGTGCGTTCGTACACCACGCGATCGGGCGAGAACCCGTTTCCCAGGCGCATCCGGGTGATCTCGGCGTAAAAGTCCGGGTTCTCTCTGAAATCAAGGCCCCGGTCGCGAGAGTTGGTGGTATACTCGACGACCCCCGACGCGTTGATGACGTAGAGGTCCATATCGCCCCCAAGCTGCTCTCTGAGCGCAAAGAGATCCATCTCTGCCGGGTTCCTCTCCGTCCGCTCGTACTCCTCGACAAAGAGAGCAAGCCCCCTCTCCAGCCGCAGGTTGAGGGAATCGTCGAAGAGCTTGAGGCCGGTGTCTACGTCCGTGATCGATTCCCGGATGCTCTTCTCGGTGACATTCTGGAGGGTATTCAGGTCGGCGGTCATCCTCGCCTCAGCCTGGATGTAGTCGTAGACGGAGAGGAGGCCGATGGTCGGGATGACGATAAGCAGGATGGCTATGATGAGGGTGGTCGCGAATGGCCGGTGCTCCGGAACCGGTGCGGGGGCGCTCGTCATAAGCCTCCATCGCGCGAGGGGATGAGGCGCGGAAGCGGGGGTTCAGTGCGCATCCCCCGGCCGGACCGGCCGCCCCGGATCGTGTTCACCCGCGAGAGTAGGGTCTCCATTTCAGCACTCACACATGGAGATCATCCCACCTAAATCTTCGTGCGAAGGGAACCTCTGATTGTGAGGGAACCAGTCGGAATGATGGGAGAACGATAGGATAGTCCGGGCGGCGGCTACTCCCGCGGCGCCTTCCGGAGCATGAACCGGATCGCCGCGCCCAGGTCCGGCCGGCCGTCCACCCGGTCTTCTACCCGGATCGTCCCGCCGTAGCGCTCGACAAGCATCCGGCAGATGTAGAGGCCGAGACCCGTCCCCGCCGCCATGTGGTCACCCCGGCTCAGCCGGCCGAAGAGCCGGGGTTTCACGTCGTCGGGGATCCCCGGCCCGCCGTCCTCGACCGAGACCCGGACGAACTCGCCCTCGTCCTCAACCCGGATGGCGATCTCGACTGCGGGGCCGCCGAACTTCATCGCGTTTCCGATGAGGTTCGCAAAGACATCAGAGAGGAGGCCGTCGGCAAGGACTTCAATCGGCCGGCCCTCGTAGCGGATCGCCGGCTGATCCGCCACCTGCGTCCGGATCACCGCATCAAGGTCCACTCGCGTCAGTGCCGCCCCGGTCTCCCTGACCCGCCGGAGCGTGACGACGTTGCCGATGATACCGGAACTCTGCTCAAACCGCGCGAGCATCTTCCTCGCCATCTCCTGCCGCTCCCCGTCGAGCACGTCGACTAACACCTGGGTATATCCGATGGCGATGGTGTTTGCGTTGTTGATGTCGTGGACCATGATATCCAGGAAGAGCGCTGCCGCCCGGTTGGACTCCTCCAGGTCGGCCGTCCGCTCCCGGACCTGCTCCTCGAGCCGGGCGCTGTACTGCCGCGAAGTCGCTTCAGACTCCTGGAGCCTCCGGATGTTCTCCTTGAGGGAGTCGACCATGGCGCTGATGCTCTTCGAGAGACGGGCAAACTCGGTCCCGGCGGGGAGACGGATCCGGTGATCGAGGTCGCCGCGGGCGATCCGGTTGACGTCGTCGGCGATCTCCCGCACCGGCCGGGTGATCCGCCGTGAGACCGGGATCGCGATGCCGCAGGCGACAAGGCTCGCCAGGATCACGATGAAGGCATGGCTGAACCGCATCTCCGCGAGCCGTGCGTCGAGAGGAGCGGTCGTGGAGGTCAGCTCGACGATCCGGCTCGCATCGGAGGGGTAGCGGGGATCGGAGAGGTCGACAAAGATATACCGGGTGATCGTCCCGGCAACCGAATCGGTCAGCGTCCGATCTTCCTTCGTCTCGAAGACCTCCACGGCGACCGGGTTGACGGCCGGGACGCCTACCGGGTCGACCGGGTCGGTCACGTTGATGAGCCTCCCATAGCAGTCGAAGATCCGAATCCCCGTGACTGCCGGGTGCAACCGCACGAGTTCCTCTCGCAGGGTCTGGTAGCGGGGATCGTAGCGGTCGATATCGGTCGAACTGCAGACGAGACCGAGCTCGAAGAGGTAGCGGTGATCGGGCGAGGGCATATACGCGTACTTCCGCAATATCCCGCCTGCCGGCTCCGCAACGACCCTGTCGGCCGCAAAGGCGTCGCCGAGCCGGAGTTCCGTTATCCGGTCGTAGAAGTAGGGGATCTCCCGGAAGTCGAGGCCGAGATCGGGAGCGTAGGTGGTGTACTCGATGACCCCGCTTGCGTTGATGATGTAGATGTCCATCTCCCCGCCGATCTCCTCTTTGAGCGCGATGAGATCCATCCTGCCCGGGTCACTCCCCGCCCGTTCGTATCCGGCGAGGACCAGGCCGAACCCGTCCTCCATCCGCTGATCCAGCGTGCCGTCGAAGAGCCGGAGACCCGCATCCACGAGAGAGAGCGACTGGACGACACTCTTTTCCGTCTGCTCCCGAAGCAGGTCCTCCCCGGCAATCAGTTCCTGCTCGACCTGCTGGTAGTCCAGGACCGTAACGAGCCCGATCGCCGGGAGCGTGATCAGGATCATGGCGAGCGCGAGATACGTGCCGAAGCGGCGGGGGCGGACCCCGCGGCCGTGCCCGCCCGTCATGGCCCGTCTCCTGCCCCGGCCTTCCTGAGCGTGAACCGGATCGCCGCGCCCAGGTCCGGACGGCCTGCGACCCGGTCCTCCGCCCGGATCGTCCCCCCGTAACGCTCGACAAGCATCCGGCAGATGTGGAGGCCGAGGCCCGTCCCGGCCGCACGGTGCGTGCCCCGTTGCAGCCGGTCGAAGAGCCGGGGCTTCTCGGCATCCGGGATCCCCGGCCCGTTGTCTTCGACCGAGACCCGGACGAACTCGCCCTCGTCCTCAACCCGGATGATGATCTCGACTGCGGGGCCGCCGTGCTTCACGGCGTTGCCGATGAGGTTCGCGAAGACCTCAGAGAGAAGGTCGTCGGCGAGGGCAACGGCTGTGTTGCCCTGATAGGTGATCCTCGAGCCGGGAGCATGCTCGATCTCGCGCCGGATGACCCGGTCGAGGGCGACCGGGGCCGGCGACGGCAGGCCGCCCTGGATATGCTGGATGGTGTTGACGTTCCGGACGATCTCCATACTCTTTGCGAGCCCGATCTTTGCCTTTCGGAGGTACTCGGCTTCGGGCTGCCCCTCAAGCTCGGCGGCAAGGAGGTCGGAGTAGAGGTTTGCAACGTTGTTGGCGTTGTTGATGTCGTGCCGCATGATGTCGAGGAAGAAGGTCGCCATGCGGTTGGAATCCTCCAGGTCGGCCGTCCGTTCCCGGACCTGCTCTTCAAGGGTGTGGCTGTGCCGGATGATCTCCTCCTCCGATTCCCGGAGCCTCTGCATCGTCTCCTTGAGGGAAGCGACCATGGCATTGATGCTCTCGCCGAGATGTACGAACTCCTCGCTCCCGCCCACCCGGATAGGGTGGGAAAGGTCGCCGCCGGCGACGGCATCGACGTCCTCGACGAGGCTGCGCACCGGCCGCGTCAGGATGAATACGGCAACGGCAGAGAGGCAGCCGATGAGGGCAAACCCGATAAGCAGAATCCCGACCTGCCGGGCAAGCAGACCCGCGATCTTCTCCTCTGCGGCCTTCGTGGTGTAGGTCAGCTCGACGACCATGCTCATATCCGACGCGGCACCGCTGTCCGTCAGATCGACGAAGAGGTACCGGGTCAGTTCGCCTGCGGTGGCGTTCTCGGCTTCAAGCGTGGTCCTCTCCCGGTATGCCTGCCGGACCAGGGGCAGCCGCCGGTCGTCGTCGGGATGCGCTTCACCCGTGATCCGCTCGCCCAGGCAGTTGAATATCCGGATCCCCAGGATCTCCGGGTTCAGGTTCACCAGTTCCCGGACAGTATCCCCGTAGTTCAACGCCGTGCGATACTCGCAGAACTCGGATTCCACGAGGCCGAGCTCGAAGAGGCAGCGGTGATCGGGCGAGGGCATATACGCGTACTTCCGGAGTTCGCCGGCGGCAATCCCGGTGACGACCCTGTCGGCCGCGAAAGCGTCACCGAGCCGGAGTTCCGTTATCCGGTCGTAAAAGGAGGGGATCTCGCGGAAGTCGAGGCCGAGATCAGGAGCGTAGGTGGTGTACTCGATGACCCCGTTTGCGTTGACGACATAGATATCCATCCTGCCGCCGAGTTCCTCCCTGACCCGGAGGAGGTCCATCTCTGCCGGGTCACGTCCCGCCCGTTCGTATTCGGCGAGGACCGGACCGCATCCCTCCGCCATCTCGTGGTTTAAGGTGTTGTCGAAGAGTTTCAGCCCCGTATCCACCAGGAGGATCGAGAGAGTGACACCGGACTCGGTCTGGTTCCGGAACTCCCGGGTGTGTGTCTCCAGTTCCTGGCGAACCCCGACAGAGTCTACGAGCGAGATCAGACAGATGAGGGGGGCCATCGCGAGCAGGATCGCGAGCAGGAGGTAGAGCATGAAGGGGAAAGAATGCCGATCCGGCCTCTTTTCTGCCATTCAGTCATCGTCTCCGCTCTTCATGCCTCTGCTTCCTGTCGGGCTGGAACAATCTTAAAAGAGGGTATCCCTCGGAAATATTTAGCATGACCGATCTTTGCACGGAAATCCCGGTTCAGGAAACCAGGATCTCACAGCGGACCAATCAGCGTCAAGATCGCACGGTTGCGCGAGATACCCCTGCGGACGCCTGCACGTTGCACGAGGGCCGTATCATGGGAAAAAGAGAGTGCCGGGGCCGTGGATCACGGTCCCGGATGATATCGTGGGACGGTACGGTGATCTTACATCGGGGGCATGCCCATGCCGCCCATGCCACCCATGCCGCCCATCTCGTCCATGCCCGGACCGCCTGCAGGAGCGGCGGACTTGGATGCGGCGATGACGTCGTCGATCCGGAGGATCATGATAGCAGCCTCGGCGGCGCTGGAGACCGCCTGGGTCTTCACCCGCAGGGGCTCGACGACACCGGCCTTGAGCATATCACCGGAGACGGCGTTGAAGACGTCAAGTCCCATGTACTTCGCATTCTTGCCGCCCTTCTCGTGGGATGCACGGAGTGCGACGAGCATGTCGATCGGGTCGAGACCTGCGTTCTCGGCAAGCGTTCTGGGGATGATCTCGAGCGCGTTTGCGAACGCCTCGATGGCGAGCTGGGCGCGTCCGCCGACGGTTGCGGCGTATTCCCGGAGCCGGAGCGAGAGCTCGATCTCGGGCGCACCGCCGCCGGCGACGAACTTCTTGTCCTCGACGGCAACGCTGACGACCCGGAGAGCGTCTTCCATCGCGCGGTCGAGCTCGTCGACAACGTGCTCGGTGCCGCCGCGAATGATGATCGAGACCGCCTTGGGATTGTCGCACTCGGTGACGAAGATCATCTCCTCGCCGGAGATCTTCTTCTCCTCGACGTTGCCTGCCTTGCCGAGCTCCTCGGCGGCGATGGCGTCGATGGAGCTGACGACAGCCGCACCGGTGGCGCGGGCGAGTTTCTCCATGTCGCTCTTCTTGACACGCCGGACGGCAAAGATACCGGCCTTGGCGAGGTAGTGCTGGGCGATGTCGTCGATACCCTTCTGGCAGAAGAGGACGTTGGCGCCGGAGGCGACGATCTTGTCGACGATGCCCTTGATCATCCGCTCCTCTTCATCGAGGAACATCTGGAGCTGGTCGGGGCTCGTGATGCTGATCTCGGCGTCGACCTCGGTCTTCTTGAACTCGACGGCGGCGTTTAAGAGCAGGATCTTCGCGTCGTTCACGACACGGGGCATCGCGGGGTGCACACGCTCCTTGTCGATGAGCATGCCTTCGACGATCTCGGAGTCCTCGATGGACCCGCCGACCTTCTTCTCGACCTTCACGAACTCGGTGTCGACGGCGCCGTCGGCGTCCGCGACCATCGTGATTGCCTTGACGACGAGCTCCGTGAGTTTCTCCTTTGCGGCCTCGGCGCCCTTGCCGGTCATGGCGGTGTCGGCGATCTTCCGGAGCAGCACCATGTCGTCGGGCTTGACCTCGATGGCGATATCGTCGAGGATGGTCTGCGCCCTGTCAGCGGCCATCCGGTAGCCGTGAGCGATGACCGTGGGGTGCACGTCCTGGTCGAGGAGGTCCTCGGCGCGCTTCAGGAGCTCGCCTGCGATCACCACGGCGGTCGTGGTACCGTCGCCGACCTCGTCGTCCTGGGTCTTGGCGATCTCGACCATCATCTTTGCGGCGGGGTGCTCGATGTCCATCTCTTTTAAGATGGTCACACCGTCATTCGTGATGACGACGTCACCGATGGTGTCGACGAGCATCTTGTCCATGCCTTTGGGGCCGAGCGTTGTCCGTACAGCGCTTGCCACGGCCTTTGCGGCTGCGATGTTGCCCGACTGTGCGTCACGACCGCGGGTACGCTGGCTACCCTCTTTCAGAATAAGGATTGGTTGTCCTCCAAGACTTGACATAGGTATCACCGTTGTTAAGCGATAGAAAGGTAGGTTTGTAGTTCTATATAAACCTACTTACTCACCAATCATATCTATGAGTTCTGAGCCGTCTTCGAGGGTGTGAAGATGCTTTTCGCCGATAAGGAGGGTTTTGCCGATCTTTTTCTGCTTTTTGTAATCCGTGACGACGCACATGGCAAACGTCTTCGTGA
>Ga0265294_10000070_pt1 | contig 112877 bp, 96 predicted proteins | sample MunlanPumphouse3_FD_192504 | JGI IMG/M metagenome (GOLD analysis project Ga0265294, IMG submission 192504) | Groundwater microbial communities from a municipal landfill in Southern Ontario, Canada - Pumphouse #3 | ecosystem: Environmental > Aquatic > Deep subsurface > Groundwater | place... | reverse complement strand
AATAATTCTATTCGATGGTTGCTCTGGCGTAGGGCGGAAGCTACGCTGGGATGCATGGACATAAGGTCGCTCCTTATGGTCTGAAGGAGGTGCCGCTCTCCCCTGGTCGGGGACAGCGGTTTTTTTATTTTCTGATTTAATTAGCTTCTGGCAATCGATCCATGCATGGACAGTTGTTCTAATAGTGTTCTTCTGAAGATGAATTCATCCAGGGCTACTGCTGCAGTACCCAAGAGTCCGGCTCTGTCTCCAAGGGAAGCTTTTCTCACTATCGTCGACGAACTGATCCTTTTTGAAGCTCGTTCATTGAAAGTGTCGATGATGCTTTGCATGTAGGGTTCCGGTAGTGCTGAGATTCCTCCCCCGATGAGGATCTCATCGGGACGAAGGATCGCTGCGGCGTGTATGAATGCATTGGCCATCGCATCGCATGCTTTTCTGATAAGAGCATCGATAAATGGATCGAACTGTGCCCTCCCGCAGAGTTGTTTTACCGTAATATCTTGCTCATTCGTATGGGCCGAGCCTTGTGCGGCCAATGCCCATCCAGCTGCAATGGTCTCAAGACATCCGATTGCCCCGCATCTGCATAGTCCTGTGCGGGCGATTGGAAGGTGACCGAATTGGCAGTCATTTTTCACGGCCTTCCCGTCGGTTACCCAAGTAGCTCCTATGTGTTCGCCCCAGTTGATATAAAACAGCGAATGCGAATCTTTGATAGAACCAAACCAGCGTTCTCCCGTTACCATCGCCTTCACATTGTTTTCGACTATCACCGGAAATTGTATATGTCGGCTTAAGGCAACGTTCAAAGGTACATGTTCCCACTCCCAGTGAGGTATCGACAGTACCGTTCCGGTTGCCGGTTCTATCGTTCCGTTAAGCGAAACTGCCATTCCTGCAATGATTGAAGGATCTTTCATCCTAGCCAGTATTTTATTCGCATTTCTTATGATGGTTGCGGTCAGTACCTCAGGAGCAGGTTTCACTTCGGTCGGATAGCGCTCGTATCGAAGAATATCTCCGGCCATATTCACCAAAGCGACACTAGTGTTTCGAATCCCCACATCTATGGAAATTACTGCTTTTGCATCTTTTAGGATTGCCAGTTGCGTAGGTGGTCGACCGGCTCCGGTTTGTCTTCTTCCAGTCTCTTCAACCATTCCTTCTTCTACGAGTTTGTCAACGATTTCCGATGTAGAGACTTTATTCAATGCCAAATCCCGGGCGACATCTGCCCGTGACAGGCCTTGATGTTTGGCAATGATGTTGAGTACTCTCAATCTATTGATAGCCCTTGCTGTGGCCGGTTGCGAAAACTGCATGATCAAGCATACCCCAACAATAGAGATTTGTTAAGCTTGTATACTATAATAAGCGATTGCCGAATGGCCAAAATTTCACTATGTTATCGTGTGAACCACACAATCCGGAGGAACTCATGGAACGAAAAAAATTCAAAACAGAAGTGACCGAACTACTTCACTTAATCATTCATTCCCTCTATTCACACAAGGAAATTTTCTTGAGGGAACTGATTTCAAATGCATCGGATGCTTTGGATAAACTCAAGTACCTGACACTGACTGACGAAGCACTGAAAACCCTTTCATTCACCCCAAAAATCGATATCACATTTATTGACGGTGACCAGAAGACTCTGACTGTCAGTGACAATGGTATTGGAATGGATCATGACGGACTTGCAGAAGATCTTGGTACGATCGCGAGATCCGGTACCCGTAATTTCCTGAACAATCTGACCGAAGACCAGAAAAAAGATTCGAACCTCATCGGTCAGTTCGGCGTCGGGTTCTATTCCAGCTTCATGGTCGCTGACAAGGTGGAAGTGATTAGTAAGAGAGCTGGGAGCGACCAAGCATGGAAATGGTCTAGCGACGGCAAGGGTTCGTTCACCCTCGAAGAAGCTGAAAGGGAAAGCCAAGGAACAACAGTGTTACTCTATCTCAATGAAGAAGGTGCCGAATACGCTAATCGGTGGACACTTGAACGGTTGGTGAAACGCTATTCGGATCATATCGCGTTCCCGATTTTCTTGGCCTATGACCAAGACGATTATGATGACAATGGAAAGAAAAAGGGAACGACGCACAAGGTTGAACAGATTAACAGTGCCGCGGCATTATGGAGAAGAAGCAAGAGTGAGCTCAAACCCGAAGATTACAACGAATTTTACAAAAGCTCGACCTATGATACCGATGACCCGTTGTACTATATCCACACCCAGGCCGAAGGGGCGAACAACTACACCACGTTGTTTTTCATTCCCGCCAAAGCCCCGTTTGATCTGTACCATGCCGATTACAAACCCGGTGTGAAACTTTATGTAAAACGAGTGTACATCACCGATGATGAAAAAGAATTGCTCCCGACGTACTTGCGTTTCGTACGCGGCGTGATCGACAGCGAGGATCTGCCGCTCAATGTGAGCCGTGAAATCCTGCAGCAGAACAAGTTCATGACCAATATTAGGAACGCATCGGTAAAGAAAATCCTTGGTGAGCTCAAGAAGGTGGCAGAACAGAATCCTGACTTGTACACCAAGATCGTTGAACAGTTCAATCGACCGTTAAAAGAAGGCCTGTATAGCGATTATGGTAACAAGGACACCTTGGTTTCATTGGTCCGCTTCAAATCGTCGGAGACGGATGGTTATACCAGTTTGGCTGCCTATAAGGAACGGATGAAGGAAGATCAAAAGACCATCTATTACCTTGCAGGGGGAGATGAAGAGACCATCAGACGTTCACCGTTACTCGACGGTTACAAGAAAAAAGGTCTTGAAGTATTATTGATGACCGATGATATCGACGATATTGTCGTTCCTTCGATCGGTACGTTTGAAGAATTGCCCCTCAAAGCGATCAATAAATCGGGAGCGGTTGACGATCTTGATAAAGATGAAAGCAAGAAAAAAGCCAAAGAAGGCAAATCAGTACTCAAGAAAATCAAGAAAGCCTTGGACAAACGGGTGAAGGACGTCGTTGCCTCGACGAGATTAGTTGATGCGCCGGCAGTAGTCGTCGTAGATGACAATGATCCGTCAGTCCAGATGCAACAGATGTTGAAGGCGATGGGGCAGGCCGATCTTCCTGAAATCACTCCTATTCTTGAAATCAATCTGGATAGTCCGATCGTGAAAAAGATTGATGATTCGGAAGATGAAGATTTCATATCCGACATGGCCCAAGTGCTGCTTGATCAAGCATTGTTGAATGAAGGTGTGATGCTCAAGCATCCTGCCGAGTTCGTAAAACGTTTGAACAGCCTGCTTTCACGATAAGCCTTGGGTTGTAAATTTCATAGTTTGGACTCATTATAGGATAGAAGGTAGGTATTAGAATCACCTTCTTATGTGTATCGTCCATAGGAGGACAGAATGGAAGAAACTGTTGTAGTAGCCCAACAAGCAGCAGGAAAGGGATTGTTTGCTCAATGGGGCGAGATGATCAGCTCATGGTTTAATACCGGATCGCTTGATGTGCTTCTAAAAATTCTTGGCATCGTTCTTATCCTGGTGATTGGAAAAATAGCTTTGATGGTCTTGAAACAATTATTGAGAAAAGCGTTTAAACAGAGTAAAAAAATCAATGATTTGATGGCAACTTTTCTGGTAAGGGTTATTTCTGCCCTTGGATGGATCGTTATCTTACTGATAATTGTCGACCAATTGGGCATTAACCTCGCTCCGATTATCGCAGGCCTCGGAGTTACCGGTTTCATACTCGGGTTTGCCTTCCAAGAAACCATCGGAAACCTCTTGGCAGGAGTGATGATTATTTTAAATTCACCATTCAGGATTGGAGATTATATAGAAGCCGGCTCATTGAACGGGACAGTACGAGAAATGGATATGATGTGCGTTACGCTAGCTACACCGGATAACAAACGAGTCATTGTCGCCAATAAGATTGTCTGGGCAAATGCAATCATAAATTACTCATTTACCGAAACCAGACGTGTTGAAATGGGTGTTTCCATCTCTTATGATTCTGATATTCCCAAGGCTAAAGCTGTCATCAGGTCTATTCTGGATAGTTATCCGGAAATCTTACCTGAGCCGATTCCTTCAGTTGAGGTAAACAAACTCAATAATTCATCTGTTGACATAGTTGTTCGTCCGTGGACGAAGCCTGCGGATTATTGGGCGGTTTACTTCAGATTCCAACAGGACGTACTTGAGAAGTTTAGGAAAGAAGGAATTTCGATCCCTTTTCCCCAGATGGATGTGCACCTGGCGGAGAACTTGATTTCATCGAAGACAACTTGATTATTCATTTGTTTCGGAAGATTGAATAGGAAGACGGTCCACTCCTATGAGAAATATCTCAAAAGAGTCGGACCGGCTTGCTTGGGGTTTGAATGGTTTTACCCGTTTGAACAATGTTCTCATCCGACGGACCAAAGCTACTTCACCGCCGCCCTGAAAGATTTTGATTACAAGATTTCCATGTACTTTAAGTTGTTCCTCTGCAAGTGCCAAGACACTTTCGGCGAGCCACTCGCTTCTTGAAGTATCGACGCTTCTGTTGCCGGTCGTCATCGGGGCTGCATCGCTGATTATTGCATCATAAGGCCCGTGCAACACCAGTTTCTCTCTGATTTCTGCACTAAAGGCATCTCCGATATAGGTCGTCACTGTATGGGGGACAGGATTAAGAGACAGGGGGTTCAAATCAACAGCTATGATCGTTCCGTTTCCTTTTATCAGTTTATTATGGGTATACAACGTCCAGCTACCGGGAGCTGCCCCGACATCCAGCACGGTGTCCCCTCTTTTGATAATATTGAATTGAGCCTGGATTTCTTCAAGCTTATACACTGACCTGGCAGGATATCCTTCTTTATGGGCTCGCAATGTATAGGAGTCGGCCTTATCTCTTCTGCTTGTTGCCATATGTGTACTATAACACAAGAAGTGGGTAATTCTTCAACCGGGTAGAAAAGGTTCGCCAGAGCTACTGTATGATTGGTAATTACCTACATTTTTTTCCTATTACTTATAAAAGATTTTGTCCCGAATTACATATAAATGATTACAATGCAAAAATATCCATATTAGATTAAATAATATAGACATTATTTTATTGGAATCGATTCATTAATCTCTTACATTTTCTCCATCGGGATGATATCATCAATACGCTCGAAAAAAGAAAGAGTTATCCGCGGGTCTTTATGAAAACACCGATCTGTCCGGTCAGTGAAGCGAATCTTTTTCTTACCACATCATAGTAGCACGGGGACGATGTAATGCTGATCTCATCGGTGTTTTCAATTTTGTTTGCGACAGTCTGTGTCATTGCGATGGTCAGTGGAATCCTGGTGTTGCAGAACAATCGTAAATCAGCTGTCAATAAGTCTTACTTCACACTTATGGTGGCTATCACGGTCTGGGCGGCTGGGTTAGCGGTGGCTACCGTAGCCCCTGATAAAACGTTAAGCGAGATATGGCGGAGATTTTCCGCGATTGGCTGGGGGTCGGCTTATGCTATCACCCTCCATTTTATTATTCTTCTGACCGACATACGTATTCGTCGTAGAAAAAAGCTCATTACCGTATTACTCTACGTACCTGCGTTAATCATGATTCTTGCATTCGCATTGCCGATGGGTATCAACCAACATCCTTATCAATTGCAATTGTCAAAGTATGGATGGGTTAATGTTCCCAGAAACGATGTATGGGACATGATCTTTTATGCATATTATCTCAGTTACACAATTCTTGGTCTCTTTTTCTTGGTGAAGTGGGGAAAAAAAAGCAATGATAAGGTTTCAAGACAACAAGCCCGGAGTATCACCTTTGCCATATTTTCATCGTTACTCATCGGGACAATCACCGATATAATACTTTCCTCCACTTTGGAAGTTTTTCCGCAAGTAGCACCCATTATCATGCTTATTCCGATCATAGCAATGTATCACAGTCTGAAAAATAATGGCGTACTCACAGCTGAGCCAGTACTGAAAAAAATGAATTACCTGAGCATTGTCATAAGTGTGTCGCTGTATTTGATTATATCTTTTTTCCAGGCAAGGATGGCTCCAGGCCAAGATTCACAGGGATTGTTCGAATTGAATGAATCGATGGTCAGGGGCATCATCACGCAAATGCAGATGATCATCTCCATATTCTTAGTCCTCAAAGAGCGTAAACCCGGATTCATCGCTTCGGTGCTCATCAATATCTGGAACCTTCTATCCGCTGTAATATTTATGATTAAGCACGAAACCACTACCGCTTTACCCGGCATCATGTCCTATATCGGAGTGTTACTGCTGATCTTCCTCATACGTTCATACATGATAAAAGGCGTAAATTTCATTGAACGTATCAACGCTCAGAATGAAAAATTGGTGGAATCGGAAAAAACTCTGTATCACATGGCCTATCACGACTCTCTCACCGGATTACCGAATAAGGACAGTTTTTTCAGACATCTTCCATTCATGCTTTCTGCAGCGAAACGAGATAATAGCCATGTCGGTGTGCTATTTATCGACTTCGATTCATTCAAATCAGTCAATGACATCGCTGGGCATACAACCGGAGACATCGTGCTCCAACAGATATCGCAACGCCTTTTTTCGTGCATTGGAAAGAAAGACATGATCGCAAGGTTCGCCGGAGATGAATTTATCATTGCGGTAGCTGATAAAGATGGTACCAAAGAAATTGCTACAATATGCTCCGATGTTCTGGAGATTGTCAATCAACCAATCGCAATCTATGAGATGGAGTATTTTGTTACGGCCAGCATTGGGGTAGCGATTTATCCCGAGGATGGCGATGGTGCCGAAACACTGGTCAAGAACGCAGACATGGCCATGTACGCAGCAAAAAGGCTGGGGAAAAATCAAGTTGTCTACTGCTCTCCCATGATGAAAGAAAAAATAACCAAAGAATCAAAGTTGACCAATGCCCTGTATCGAGCGCTGGACAAGCGGGAGCTATATCTATTGTACCAACCACAGGTAGTGGTCGAAACCAAAGAAATCTACGGTTATGAAGCGTTGTTGCGTTGGAACAATGAAGACTTCGGTCTCATCAATCCTGAAGAATTCATACCATTGGCTGAGAAAACTGGATTGATACGACCAATAGGGCTTTGGGTGCTCAAGAGTGCCTGCCAGCAGTTAAAGCTGTTCAAGCAGCTTCATTCACAGGATGTCTTCATGTCGGTGAATCTCTCGTTACTGCAATTAAAAGATCCGGCGATTACAAAGAAGATCAAGAACATTCTTGATGACACGCATACTGAAGCAAAGAATCTTAAGATTGAGATTACCGAGGGAGATGCATTCCAGGACGAGCCGATTATCCATCGACGTCTGAGAGAAATCAAGGATCTTGGAGTTTCGATTGCAATCGATGATTTCGGTACGGGGTATTCATCTTCGATTCGGTTAAAAAATTTCCCGATAGATCTTCTTAAAATCGATATCGAGTTTATCCGTGGGATTTCAAACAATTCAGAAAAGGATAAGGCGTTAACCAAAAGCCTTATCCAGTTAGGGAAAAACCTGGGGGTGAAAGTTCTGGCCGAAGGAGTGGAAACAGAGGAACAATACCAATTCCTAAGAGAACAAGAGTGCGACTATATCCAAGGGTTTTATTTCTACCGGCCCTTATCCCCTGATGAAATCCTCAAAATTTTGACACTGCCCAGAGGGTGAGGCATCCTGTTCTGTCTGGTCACGAACAACACCAAATATAATAAAAAAGGAGGTGGCCAGCGGGAGGGTTGTTGGGGTGGGGAGAGAAGTACCGCTGGCCACCATAGGAAATCACACTAAAGGAGGTATGAAAAAACTGTTGCTCTGTACAAATTGTGATGCAATATGTGTGCCAAGTAATGTGAAAATCTTTGAAGATTACATTAACCATTAAATAGGGTATGAATTTCGATTGTTTTGGTAGGATAAGTGAGGGAACGATGGTGAAGATAAGTATGTTTTTGTCAAATATAAGTGTGAAATTTTGTTACAGAAGTGCATTTTTGTGCAACAATTACACATTCTTTTGCCATTGACGTTTGCCATGTAGACAAGTAACTTTCATACATGGGCAATAACATACTGAACCGCAAATTCCGTTATTCGTTTACCAATGTGACTCTTTCGTTGATCGTGGTGAATGTAATAGTGTATCTGCTAACAAGACTTTTTCCCTCATCATATGAATATTTGGCGTTGGTTCCTGCTAGAATCTACCACAACCACTGGTATTGGCAATTTATCACCTATATGTTCACCCACTCCTATGCCAGTTTGAATCATATCCTCTTCAACATGCTTGGCTTGTTCATGTTCGGAACGATGGTTGAACGAAGGGTGGGAAGCAAAGAGTTTTTACTCTTCTATCTTTTGACAGGAACCCTTTCGGGAATTTTCTCGTACGTCTCTTACTATCTGACAAATACGAACGTGTATCTAATCGGTGCTAGCGGAGCCGTCTACGCGGTGTTGTTTGCCTATGCGGTATTGTATCCACATGCAAGGATTTTGGTCTTTTGGTTTATTCCGATGAGAGCTCCCGTACTGGTATTGGTATACACGGCAATCGAATTGTTCAACCAAGTCTTCGGAGTTTCGGGCGGGGTAGCACATCTGACTCACTTGGCCGGATTTGGTTTTGCATTCCTTTATTTCTTAGTGAGGTTGAAAATTAATCCGATCGAAGAATGGCGGCGAGCCCGGCGATATTAATCGGTCAAACCGAATTCTTTTCTTATATCGGCATAACCTCGTTTGATTACATCGAAAATGATACGAATCTTTTCGGTGTGATGGAGAAATGCGGATTTCATCGCATTAACAGTGATCTTTTCCAGATCGCGGATGGTCAGGCCATATTGTTCGGTGGCGATTTCCATCTCGCGTGTCATATTGGTCTCACTCATCAATCGATTGTCGGCACAGAGGAACACCCTGAAGTTGTTTCGAAAGAACACGATGAACGGATGACTGGCATAATCTGCAGCGGCACCGGTGCCCACATTACTTGTAAGGCACATCTCCATCGGAATCCTCCGGTCTTGGATGAAATGGGCAAGAGAACCCATTTTTTCAATCTTCAAGCCATTGATCAGCATGTCTTCAATCAGCCGGGTTCCATGACCGATCCGGTGCCCGCCACATACTTGGATTGCTTGCCAGATTGATTCAAGGCCAAACCCTTCGCCTGCATGAATGGTGATATTGAAATTTTGATTGCGAATGTATTGGAATGCACCCAAGTGTTTTTTTGGTGGATTACCACTCTCATCTCCCGCCAAATCGAATCCAACCACCTTGCGGGCCCTGAAAGCCACTGCAAGTTTTGCCACTTCCAGCGACAGCTCGGGGCTTTGGTTTCTCAATGCGCAGAGAATCAAACCATATTCCATTCCGGTCTTGTGCCGGCCTTCCTCCAATCCTTCAAGCACGGCCGAAACGACCGCTTCCATCGACAATCCGTTTATCGTGTGTAAAATCGGAGCAAACCGGATTTCTGCATACACTATGTTTTGAGCACTGAGATCTTCAATTGCTTCGACAGCGACTCGTTTCAGAGCTTCTTGACTTTGTAATACGGCAACGGTCACTTGAAAAGTCTCTAGATACAACGGCAGGCTCTTTTGATGACAACCGCGACCGAACCAATCAGCTAACTCTTTAGGGTTGCTCGTTGGCAGTTGTACCCTTCCCAGTTCAGCCAATTCGATAATAGTTGTCGGCCTAAGCCCCCCATCAAGATGGTCATGAAGTTCGACTTTCGGTATCCTATGGATAATCTCTTTGGTTAGCATGGTCTTATCATACTATGTTATTTGGTAATACGGCAACAAATTTACCTTCGATACAAGTTCCATTCTCTTTACTTCCAAGCATAATAAGGCGATACTTGTCATAGGGCACCAATGCCGGAGGGGAAACACTATGGATAGCGAAAAACTTCAGGAAAAACTGCTGGCTGCAGCTGATAGTGCCAAATCTGCTGCTGAAATTCATTCATTGCTGAAAAAAGGTGCTGACGTACATTGCAAAGACACGTTCGGTCTCACTCCTATCATGAGGGCAGCTTTATTTAATTCAAGTGCCGATGTCATCAATGCATTGGTCGAAGCCGGTGCGGATGTGTTTGAGCGTGAGCCACAATACAAATCAACAGCATTACAGCTTGCTGCGAATCACAATCCAAATCCTAAAGTAATAGAAGCTCTCGTTACAGCCGGTGCTGACGTACATGATGTGAATTATTTGGGAGAGACCGCTCTGGTCATGGCAGTAAATAGCGGCAATGTAACTTCAGTCATCTCAGCTCTTATCAAAGCCGGTAGTGATGTCAACGCACGCGATTATCAAGATCGGTCCGCACTCGATTACGCACGCATGTCAAGGCGGCGGTATGTGGTGAAAATTCTAAAGGATGCCGGCGCAAAGTAAGCATGCGATCGTCAAGACAAGGTTTTTTCAACCACTTCGTCATCCACTTCTTTTTGTAATGAATCGATGATGGCCTTGGTTTGTACTACCGGATCATTCAAATCGATGGAGAGTGTTTGTTGAAGATTTTTCCGTAGTTTTACTTCAATCTTTCCCTCTTTCATCGAACGATTTCCAAGTGTCAAACGAATAGGAACTCCCAACAGGTCAGCGTCTGCAAACTTTACGCCTGCTGATTCTTTTCGATCATCATACAGTACTTCGATCCCAGCTTGACATAATTCTTGATACAACTGATCGCCGATATCTGAATCCTTGACCAAAGAGACCAGATGGACTTGATACGGAGCAACGGGAAGCGGGAGGACCAAGCCTGCTTCGTCGTTGTATTCTTCTGCAAGACACGCAAGCAATCGGCCCACTCCGATACCATAAGATCCCATTATTACCGGCTTGCGTTGGCCGTCTTCATCTTGAAACGTACAACCAAGCGAATCTGAATACCGGGTTCCGAGTTGGAATATATTTCCGACTTCGATACCTTTGCTTTGGCTAAGGGGTTTGCCGCATTGGGGGCAAGCATATCCGTCGGCAGCCGAAGCGATATCAGCGACCACTCCATTGTAATCACGGCCATAATTAGTATTTCGATAATGATAGCCTTCTTTATTTGCTCCACCGACCAAATTGTTCGATGCGGCAACCGAATCATCGACTACCACCACGACATCTTTTGCCGCTCCGATAGGAGAACCGTATCCTGGTTCGATCTTGGCAGCTTTGATCTCATCCGGATGTGCCGGTCTCAATGCATTCGCTTTCGCAACGTTTTGAAGTTTATTCTCTTCAATATCCATATCTCCGCGAACAATTCCGACGATGAGACGATTTTGTTCTTCGCCACTTGTAGCGTCAATGAAGGTACCTACCATGAAAAGTGCTTTCGCAGTCATTCTCGGTTCGATGTGCAAAAATTGGCTAAGTGCTTCAATTGTCTTACAATCGGGAGTAGCCACTTCTTCAAGACTTTTCATCGGTTCTTCATAGTATGTCTTCACGAATGTGGCCACCTGGCGGTTTGCGGTATAGCCACATTCAGGGCACATGATAATCGTGTCTTCCCCTATAGGCGACAGATACATATATTCATGGGCGACTTTGCCTCCCATCATTCCGGAATCCGATCCAACCGCGATCGTCGGTAGGCCACATCGGGAGAAAATCCTGAAATAAGCTCGGTAATGAGCTTTGTATTGTTTGACTAAGCCATCATAATCACGGTCGAAACTATAACTGTCTTTCATCGTGAATTCACGGACACGGATCAATCCTGCCCGAGGTCGGGGATCATCACGCCATTTTGTCTGTAATTGGTACACTAATTGGGGTAAGCGTTTATAAGAATCGATCTCGTTGCGGGCAATATCGGTAACACATTCTTCATGGGTCATCGCAAGAACCATATCGCGACCGACACGGTCTTGGAAACGGCTCATTTCTTTGTCAATGCTGTAGTATCTGCCGGTCTCTTTCCAGATATCGGCCGGGTTGATTACCGGCATCAACAGTTCCTGGCCTCCTATCGCATCCATTTCTTCGCGAATAACGCGTTCTATCTTGCGTACGCTTCTCAGTCCTAGAGGAAGTAATGAAAATATACCAGCTCCGAGTTGCTGGATAAATCCAGCGCGTAATAGCAATTCATATCCCTTGCTGTCAGCACCGGAAGGTGCTTCCCTCAAGGTCCGGGAAAAGACTTGCGACATCCTCATAACATTGCTCCTTGTGGAAATGGATAACGGTCGCATTATACCTGAACAAAGATTGCTGCTCAACAGGGATAGACTTCTCTTTACGTTGGAAAAGCTGTACAGTTGAGAGTATATGGGAGAATGCAGCATGATTGGATTTGGTCGGGAACGTTCAGAAGTAGCAGCAATGATGAGCCGTTTGTACAGTTGTCGTTTGACTACCACAAGCGGAGGAAACATCAGTTTAAGGGTTGACGGTGACAAGTTCTGCATCACGCCGTCCAAACTTGATAAAGCCAATCTTGATAAAGACCAAATCGCTGTCGTGGGCTTTGACGGAACAAATTACACACCAGCACTTGCGTTGAGTATCGAAAGTGAGATGCATCGGCGTTCCTTGTTACACAGACAAGACATCAATGCGGTGATCCATGCCCATCCGTGTCATGCGTCGGCCTTTACGGCGTTAGGTGGAAACATTAACACCAAACTTCTCGCAGAAAGTTGGTATCTGTTGGAAGAACCCGTATTTGCTCCTTACCGAGTGATGGGATCGGTGCAATTAGCAGATACTATCGTAGCATGCTTGAAACAATCAAATGTCATATTGATGGAGAATCACGGGGTATTGGCCGTTGGAAAGACGCTATTGGAGGCTTTTGACTTATTGGAAGTATTGGAAAACGCTGCCAGGATGACAATGATCGTTCATACGATGGAAGCGACCGGAAAGTATCATGTCAGTGCTCTTTCAGATGAACGTTGTGCCGAACTCATGGCAATCAAACATCCGGTTACACCGTAATTATTCTTGTGGTTGACCGCTCTGAGAAGGATTACTAATGAAATATGAATTGGAGACCATTCCCGTTTGGGATGCGATCAAAGACGATAAAGAATGTTTTCTCTGCACGTTGATGAAACAGTCTGAGCAAGATGCCGTATCCTATTATCTTGGTAGTTCAGTCATGCATCCCGAAACCAGGGTAAGTATCAACAAGACAGGTTTTTGTCCGAGTCATTGGACAATGTTAGCCCAATCGGGAGCTCCGCAGAGTCTTGCATTGATTATCCATACCTATTTGGGACAAACAAAAAAAGAACTTGAAAAGGTTTTCAGCATGCTGGGTCCGACGAAAGAGGGCAAGAAGACACAATCAGTCCTTCAGAAAATTGCACAAGTCGTCAGGCATCGGGAAGAGGGATGTCTGATTTGTTCTCAAATGGAGAAACGCCTTTTGCGTTATACGTATACTACGGTGCAACTCTGGAAAGACGACCATGATTTCCGTCTTGCTTTCGAAACGAGCAAAGGAGTCTGTCTTCATCATATGCAGAGTCTTTTTTCGATGGCATCCGAAACATTGGGACCGTTACAGGCAAAAGCTTTTTCGGTTGCCTTGACGCATCTGATTGCCCTAAACCTGCAGCGATTAGAGGATGATGTGTTATGGATGACACAAAAATATAAAGCTGAAAATATTGAAAAAAGTTGGAATGGCTGTGAAGATGCTCATAAGAGAGCGGTAATGAAGCTTGTCGGAGAAAGCCGATTAATCGATCCGCTGTGATTTCGAATGGCGGCGATGCTTTATCGCAAGTCGTAATTGTTGCGAATCATCCACTGCCTCATTCATTTCTCGACGCCTTATCAGACTGCAGTGTGAGCTCTCCACATCAAAATGATAGTAGTGTATCCATCCCTCGTCAGCCCGATAGATCAACACATATGGTTTTTGCGGTAAAAACGCGATGGCCAAGGGAAGGTTGCATAATGATCTTGATTTCAAGTCATACAACATCTCTAGCTCTTGTTCGGTAAGATAATCTTCCTTACACATTATTGCCAAAGGTCGTGTAGGATGCTCTTGATTGCGATCATGAAGCAAGATATCGGGAACCAAAGTCTTTGAATCGTTTGCAATCTGAACTCCCAGATCTATCACCAAGCCTTCTGTTTCAGGACTATGTGGGTCTGGAAGTAATGTATTTTCCAAATAATGAGCCAAACGATAACACATAGGGATATGAGATTTTCTCAGCGATAAAAGAGCTGTATCGTATTGTACCAACAACGCCACCGATGCGATACACGCATCAAACAGGCGAATCATCCCGTACCGTTCATGTTCTAGGGTTATCATCTTGGATATTGTACCACAAAGAGAATTGTATGCAACAATTGCCGGTTGTTATTCGAAATCAATTTCCCAGGTCATCTCTGCGACTTTGCTCAGCGTGTGGAATACTGAACAATAACGGGTAGCGACTTCAAAAGCTTTTTTGACCTTCTCTTTATCGGAGGCTCCCTTGACTTTCACTTTTATGTGACAAGTTTCCAAGGTTGCTACTTTCTCATCACGCTTTCGTCCCACGATATCCATATCGAGGTTGGAAAAAGTTGCTTGCATTTTCTCAATGATTGATTGGAACGTACTGAAAAGGCAATAGGAGAGGCCTCCAAGTAGTAATTCGTACGGGGCGAAGGTTTCCGCGCTTCGTCCTAATGCGACAGCAGCGCCGGTATCGGTCACTAATTTCCCACTATCGGTACCATAATGCGTAACAACATGAATCTTTGCTCCCATGAGCTACCTCCTCTTTCCCTTCATTAGGATAATATCGGTAATAATTTGCAATCTGTCAAACCTATTATCGATCAATACTCTTCACCGCGTGTAACCCGGCCAGATATCCTGTGGACCATGCCACCTGAAGATTAAAACCACCGGTATCTCCATCGATATCCAACAATTCTCCCACGATAAAAAGATGAGGGCAGATTTTTGATTCCATCGACGAGGTCTTGATTTCAGTCAATGCGACGCCCCCTGCGGTAACCATCGCTTTTGATAGGCAAGAATCAAGTGAAACGACGAAATGACTATCTACCAGGACTTCAGCTATGCTCATATACTGTATCTTGCTAATTTCAGCGGCTTTTCGATTTTGATCAATATGAAGTTTGGCAAGCATCCATTCAATGAATGAATGACTAATAGGTAACGATGCCAAAAGTGTTTTCAGTTGTTTGGCACCTGCTGTCGCAGCGAGTGCCAACAAGTATTTCGCAAACGTTTGTTTATCAGGAACTTCTTTGTTCTCACCGGGGATGAAACATACCGAAATCGTGTCATTGGTTGATACATATCTGCTTGCATGTAAAATTGCGGGTCCTGAGAGTCCTTCATGAGTTACAAGCAACGATCCTTTGCTTAGAATCGATGTGCCAGTATGGTTGACTTTTGAGATAATCACATCTTCAAAAGAGACCCCGCTTAATTGTGTGATGGACGTATCAACGGTCTTTACCGGCGTAAGTGCCGGATGAGGTGTGATAATCGTATGTCCTAAAGATGAAGCAATCGCATATCCATCTCCGGTCGAACCGGTGGCTGGGTACGTGATTCCTCCGGTTGCAAGAATCAGCGTCTTGGCAGTTAATGATTCTTTGTGAGAATTGATAAGGGTAAACCCGCTTGTAGTACGAATGACTTCATTGACATGCCAGTTGTATAGAACATGGATATCGTGTTTTCTGATTTGTTCGAGCAATGTTTGAAGCACGTCGCCACTATGAAAAGAAGCTGGAAATACCTTACCGTCTTCACGGATTGCTAACGGTAAGTTCCATGTTTCGAACATCTCCATGGTTTTTTCCGGTGAAAGAGCATTGAAAGCTTGCCTGAGAAACTTTCCGTTATTGCCAAAATGCCCGAACAACGATGCGACATCGATCGCATGGGTAAGATTGCATTGACCGTTGCCAGTGACCAGTAGTTTTTTCCCCAGCCGATCGTTGCGTTCACAAATGGTAATGGATATCCCGTGAACAACATTGGCAGCCGTGATGGCTGCCATGAGTGCCGCGGGACCGCCTCCGATGATTGCTAAAAATGTTGTGCCATCCATATGAACCTAGGAGTTCTTTTCAGGCTGTTTGATGATCAGGTGCAATTCATCCAACTGTTTGTCATCGACAAAGGATGGAGAATCGTCCATCGGAGAGATCGCAGCCGTATTTTTCGGGAAAGCGATCACTTCTTTTATGGAAGTTTGCTCTGACATAATCATCACCATCCGGTCGATACCCGGAGCGATGCCGCCATGAGGTGGAGGGCCGTACCTGAACGCATTGAGCAAGAATCCAAAGCGTTGTTCGGCTTCCTCATCGTCAAAATTACAGATTCTGAATATTCTCTTTTGTAATTCAACATCATGGATTCTGATTGATCCGGAGGCGACTTCGTACCCATTGAGCACTAAATCGTAAAGGTCTCCTTTTACACTGCCCGGATCGCTTTCGAGCGTATCAATATATTGTGATTGTGGCATGGAGAACATATGGTGGGCCGCTTCCCAATGGCCCGCATCTTCGTTGAACTCAAACAATGGGAAATCGATAATCCAACAAAATTCAAAAGTTCCTTTGGGAATCAGGTTAAGATCACGGGCTAATTTTGCTCTTACCGCCCCCAAAGAATTACAGCATTTTTTCCAACTGGCTGCGACAAACAGAAGCATGTCCCCTTCATGGGCTTCTGTTACCGAAATCAATTCTGCCTCATGGCCAACAAGGAATTTTGCTATACCGGTTTCCAAGATATTGTCTTTTCCTACCTTAACGAAAGCAAGGCCGGTCGCTCCGTACACTTTGGCAGCTTCTTCAAGTTCGCCGATATACTTGCGTGAATAGGACAGTGCTTCAGTCGCAGGGGCTTTGATGGCCTTTACGCTTCCGCCGGAAGCAAGAACCGATTGGAACGCTCCGAATTGAGTTTTTTTGGCAATATCACCAACATCGACCAATGGAAGGTCGTAGCGTAGGTCAGGCTTGTCCACTCCATAGGTATTCATGGCATCTATCCATGACAGTCTTTTAAAATGAGCCGGTAGCTTATAATTCATCACACTCGCAAACACATCATTGAACAGATCTTCCATGGTCAGCAGCACGTCTTCGCGAGAGACAAAGCTCATCTCCAGGTCAAGTTGGGTAAACTCAAGCTGCCGATCTCCCCTTGCGTCTTCATCACGGTAACAACGTGCGATTTGGAAGTATTTGTCAAAACCACCGACCATGAGGATTTGTTTTAACAACTGAGGGCTTTGGGGTAATGCATAGAACTTCCCTGGATACAACCGTGAAGGAACCAAGAAATCGCGCGCACCTTCAGGCGTCGATTTAATCAATGTCGGTGTCTCGATCTCATAGAATCCTTTGGCACTGAGATGTTCTCGGATAGCACGGACAAACTCGTGGCGTAATCTGATTCGTTTTTGCATCCCGCCGCTACGAAGATCGAGATATCGGTACCTAAGGCGTAAATCTTCCTTTGCATCGGTTTCTTCATCGATCATGAACGGAAGAGGTTCGCATCGAGAAAGGATATGCAACGAAGATGCATCGACTTCAATCTCTCCGGTTTCCATATCGGGGTTCACCATTGATTCGGGTCGACGGCGAACCGTTCCTTCGACTGCGATACAGAATTCTATCCGTAATGCTTCAGCGATCGACCTGACAGATTCCGCGACCTGTTCCCCAACGACGACCTGGGTTATACCATAACGGTCGCGAACGTTGATGAAATGGATTCCGCCATGATTTCTATTACGGTGCACCCATCCGTTGAGTACTACCTGTTTACCTTCATCAGAGCCACGTAATTGGCCACATGTTACTGTTCTTTGCTTGTATTCCATGAAAGCCATACTATCATTTCAGACAACCCGTTTCAATTGGAAAGCACCTCTTGACTGATAGGTAATCACAGTCCAAGATTGTAGTAGAGACATATTGGTAACAAGGGGTGAACACTATGGAAGAATATCCCCCCCAAATTATTAGTGCAAGTCGTCGGACCGATATCCCGAACCACTATGCTGCCTGGTTCATGCAAAGGATCAAGGAACGTTATGTATTGGTGCGCAATGCACGAGACCGCAACCAGATAAGAACGATTGACCTATCGCCTCAAGCTGTCGCATGCATAGCTTTTTGGACAAAGAATCCAGGACCGATGATTGATTTTTTAAAGGGATTGGACGGTTATAGCTACTACTTTCTCTATACGATCAATGCATATGGGAAGGATATCGAGCCAAGAATTCCACCGATGACCGAATCAGTTGACCGCTTCAGATCTTTGGCTGATACACTCGGACCCGACAGGGTCGTGTGGCGTTACGATCCAATTCTCATCAATCACTCATATCCTGTTGGCTATCATGTTGAAAGTTTCAATTATCTTTCAAGAAAATTGGAAGGATATACTAATACGTGCATCATAAGTTTTATTGATATATATCGAAATACGATAAAACACAGTCAGGATCTGCAACTGATTGATCTGGATTTGGAGACGATGAGAAAAATCGTTGCTAACTTTGTCACTCAAGGACAATCACATGGGATAAAAATCCAAACTTGTGCCGAACCGGCGGATTTTGATGATTTGAACGTATCTCACGGGTCTTGTATCGATGCAGCACGGATAGAGCGGATAAGCGGATACCATATTCCGGTTACCCGCGACTCAAACCTGAGACCATATTGCAAATGTGCGCCGAGTATCGATATCGGTATGTATAATACCTGCATTAATCTTTGCACATACTGTTATGCGAACTATAACGAACATCTGGTCCATGCAAATTACGCTCATGCACGAAGTGGCTCTCCGCTTCAGATAGGACAACTTGAAAAGGGTGATAACGTTATAGAACGCAAGGTGAAACCTTCTCCCGCCCAACTGGCGTTGTTCAGTGAACCGAAGAAGTGACACGATTCTTTGTAGATTATATCAATATATTGCCATTGTTGAGCAAGTTTTGCGATTCGATACATGTTTACGCAATTAGTGAAGGACCGATTACATTGAAATCCTTTGGCGATCTGCTACACTCGATGCCTTGAGTCGATTTTCATTGGCAACAGAGAGCATCAACTTTATCCTGTTTTCTTGGTTTACCCGGGAAGCTCCCGGATCATAATCTATCGGTACGATGTTGCTTCGTTCGTCAAGTTCCTTTAATTTATGTATCATTCCCTTGCCAACGATATGGTTCGGCAGGCAACCGAACGGCTGAACACAGATGATATTGTGATATCCAAGCTTCGCCAGGTCTCGCATCTCAGCGGTCAACAACCATCCTTCGCCCATCTTACAACCAAGGCTCAACACTTCACGCCCGGAATCGACCGTGTGTTCAAAAGGAATAGGAGCAATGAATCGCGGATTTTGTCTGATTGCTTCGATGGCAATGTGTTCAAATTTTCCGACATATCGTAACAAGATTTTGACAATGACTGTTTTTACCCTGCTTCCTCCGTAGAGATTGATATCTTCAAGTTGGTTGTACAATCCGTACAGGACAAAGCCCATGATGCCGGGAATCATCACTTCACATGATTGTGAATGAAGGAACTGTTCAAGGTGATTATTTCCAAGTGCGGCATATTTCATGTAGATTTCACCGACGATACCGACTTTGACAACCGGACGGTTCGTATCGATACCAATCGCTGCAAAATCAGTGACAATTGCTTTTAGGTTCTTTCTTAATGAGAATCGCGAATATCCAAAGCCTTGTCTGAATTGAACAGATAGCCGATCGACCCATCTGTTGACTTTAAAATCAGTCGATCCCGGGTGATGTTCATACGGGATGCATTGATTGCGCAACAACATCAATGCATCGCCGTAGATAAGGGCTGCGATGCCTTTGCGAAGCATCCTGACAGTAACTCTGAATCCGCTATTTCGATCCATTCCCTTGAGATTCAACGAGAGCACGGGAACATAGCCGTAACCAGCTTTGACCAGGGCTTTGCGAAGTAGGTGGATATAATTGGAAGCCCTGCAGCCACCCCCGGTCTGAGTGATTGCCAAAGCGATGCGATGATTATCGTATATACCGCTATCAAGAGCATCTATCATCTGACCGATAACCAGTAGTGCCGGATAACAAGTGTCGTTGTGGACATACTTAAGACCTTTTCGAACTACCTCAGGACCATCATTGGTAAGTAACTCGATAGTATATCCTTCATCTTTCAGCACATTGACCAACAGATTGAACTGAATAGGTGCCATCATCGGAGCCAAAATGGTATATGTAGAACGCATCTGGGCGGTGAACGTCGGATATGCACTTCTCATAACTGTCTCTTTTTTTGTTCAATAGCTGCCAATAAACTTCGTATGCGGATACGCACCGAACCAAGGTTGGCAATCTCATCAATTTTCAATTGAGTATACATCTTACCATGAGATTCAAGAATCGCCCTTGTCTCATCGCTAGTGATGGCATCCAAACCACATCCGAATGAAACGAGTTGGACTAATTCGATATCATCTTCGTTGGCAATCGCTTCAGCTGCCGCATATAATCGCGCATGATATGTCCATTGGTTTAACACGTCTACAGCTATCTTTTTACGTATACCCGTGAATACATCTTCTGAGATAACCGCGACACCGAAGTCATGGATCAAGCGATCGATCCCATGATTCACCTCAGGATCGATATGGTAAGGCCTGCCAGCCAACACTATGATGGTCATTTGTTTTTGTCTTGCTGCTTCGATGATTCGTCGCCCCTCTGTACGGATATCACTTAGATATGCATCATATGCGGCATATGCATCTTCTACGGCACAGCGGATGCTGGATAATGGATAACTATCAATAGTTTTCTTCAATATTGTCCTAAGTTTTTTAGCTATCTCATCCTTCTTGTGTAATCCGACGGGAGCTTTGACAAATCGTGTGCGGGCCAATGCTTTTAGATTCGCATCGAGTACTTCAGGATAATAAGCGACCACAGGGCAGTTGAAATGGTTATCTCCGAGTTGTTCGTCGATGTTATAGGTCATAGAAGGATAGAAGATTGTTTTAACACCCGCATTGAGTAAATATTGGACTTGACCATGGACCAGTTTTGCGGGGAAGCAGATGGTATCGGAGGGAATCGATCCTTGTCCGAGAAGATAGATATCTCTGTTTGACAATGGAGGAATAACTATTTGCCTTCCCAATGATTTGAAGAATGTACTCCAGAAGGGAAGCAATTCGAACATGTTCAAGCCAAGTGGAATACCGATGGTTTCATCTGTGATCGTGCTGTCATGAACACAATGTGCGTATGAGACGATCTTTTCAAGTTTATACGCATAGAGGTTCAAAGAATCATCGATAGCGGTGTTTCCCAAAGGCTTCTCGCATCTGTTACCACTGATATAACGTCGATTGTGGTCAAAAGTGTTGACGGTGAGCTTGCAAAGATTGGTACATCGTCGGCACGTCGTGGAACTTACCGTATGTTTGAACTGACGAAGATCGTCAATACCGAGGATGGTTGAGGTTCCTTTCGATACTTCTGCCGCATGCAACGCTGCTCCATATGCTCCCATAAGGCCGGCGATATCTGGCCGAATCACTTCCACCTGCAATTCTTGTTCGAATGCCCTGAGCACCGCATCATTCAAAAAGGTTCCTCCTTGTACGACAATGTGTTTTCCCAGTGCATCGGCTGACGGTGTCCTAATAACTTTGTACAAGGCATTCTTGACCACACTGATTGATAATCCCGCACTGATGTCAGCTAAAGACGAACCTTCTTTTTGAGCTTGCTTGACTGAAGAATTCATGAACACCGTACAGCGTGACCCCAAATCCACCGGATGAGTCGCAAACAGTCCTAACTTGGCAAACTCATCGATACTGGTGCCTAATGCGGTGGCAAATGTTTGTAAGAACGAACCGCAGCCGGATGAACATGCTTCGTTGAGAAAAATATTATCAACGACTTTATTATGGATCTTGAAGCATTTGATGTCTTGTCCGCCGATATCAATAACAAAGTCGACATCGGGCAGAAAATGACGAGCTGCCAAGAAGTGAGCGACAGTTTCTACCACTCCCGCGTCAACAGTAAAAGCTTCTTTGATTATGTGTTCGCCGTAACCGGTAACACCGCTCGAGATAATGATAGCTTCCGGGTGCTCAACATAAAATTGTTCAAGGATGTTTTTAATGATGGGAACTGGATTGCCGCTATTGCCCTGATAGGTTGATTGCAAAATGTTGCCTTTTTTATCAATGACAACGGTTTTTACTGTAGTAGACCCGGCATCGATGCCAAGATAGACTTCTTGTTTTCCCGGGGGAAAGGTAGTGATTGGAACAGTGGCCTTGGCATGACGCTTTTTAAAATGTTCGTACGACAACGCATCGGTGAATAACGGAGAGATTGAAGCATATTGGTCATCACTTCGATGTGCCTGCAATGTTTCTATGGCAGTGGGGATGTCTATTTCACTTGTTGCACAAAACGCAGCTCCTAGGGCTACGTAGAATAGAGAATTTTCAGGACATGTCCCTTTGATGTTTAGGATGGTGTCAAAACTGGATCGTAGTTGTGGAATGAAGGTGAGCGGACCTCCTAAGTAGACAACATTTCCGATAATCGGACGCCCTTGGGCCAAACCTCCGATTGTTTGGTTGACTACCGCGTTGAGGATACTTGCCGCGATGTCAGTTTGTTTTGCTCCTTGGTTCAGTAGTGGTTGCACGTCGGATTTGGCAAATACCCCGCATCGTGAAGCGATGGTGTAGGTGCGATGAGCTTTTGCAGCCAAACCATCCAATTCATTGATATCCACTCCCAACAAGGTTGCCATCTGATCGATGAACGACCCGGTCCCACCGGCACACGTGCCGTTCATCCGCACTTCCATCCCATGGGTTAAAAAGAGGATTTTTGCATCTTCACCACCCAATTCGATAATCACGTCAGTATCGGGTAGCATGTTCTTAGCCGCAAGGCGAGTGGCATGGACTTCCTGAATGAACGGAAGCCGGCAGCGATCAGCCATCCCCAGTCCCGCTGAACCCGAAACCATGATTGCTGCTTTCCTGCCAAAAAGGATTTCGTTGTCGATTGTGTCGAGCAATTTGGCGGTCATCTCGGTAATCTGTGAATAATGGCGTTCATAATGGGAAAACACAATGGAACCTGCCGGGTCAATCACTACCGCTTTAATCGTTGTTGAGCCGATGTCCAGACCTATGTTCAGTTCCATAGCCTCACTCATCCCAAGGTTCCTCACATATCCAATTGCCGGGAAGTTTCAAACTGAGCGTTATATAGGTCGGCATAGAATCCACGCGACTCAAGTAACTGCTCATGAGTTCCCTGTTCGACAACATCTCCCTCGTTCAGCACAAGGATCGTGTCGGCATCACGAATTGTCGAGAGCCTATGTGCGATAATAAAACTTGTTCGACCGTTCATGAGGTGCGACATCGCTTCTTTTACAAGAATTTCAGTCCTTGTATCGACGCTGCTGGTGGCTTCATCCAGGATGAGGATTCTTGGATTTGCCAAGAATGCCCTTGCAATCGTAATCAGTTGTTTTTGTCCTTGTGAGATATTGCTGGATTCTTCATTTACGATCATATCGAACCCACCGGGAAGGCTGTGAATGAAATGATCTACTCTTGCTGCTTTTGCAGCTCCCTCGACTTCTTCGTCAGTCGCATCCAAACGTCCGTATGTAATATTTTCTCGAATAGTTCCATTGAAAAGCCATGCATCTTGCAGGACCATGCCCATTTTTTTTCTCAGGTCATTACGGGAAATTGTTCTGATATCATGATCGTCAATCGTAATAGAACCACTATCAACATCATAAAAACGCATCAATAATTTTACTATAGTGGTCTTACCCGCACCTGTCGGCCCCACGATAGCAATCCGTTGACCCGGTGTGACATGCATCGAGAAGTCCTTGATAACAGGAGTTTTCTTGTCATAAGAGAAGGCTACGTGATCAAATCCCACGCATCCTTCGATCTCAGGAAGTGCGATTGCATCCGGTCGGTCATATTCTTCTTCAGTATCAAGAAATTCAAACACTCGTTCCGCCGCAGCTGCAGAAGACTGGAACATTCCTGTCACTTGTGCTGTTTGCCCGATCTGTTGGCTAAAATTCCGCATATATTGTATGAAAGCCTGGATATTGCCCACCGTGATCGTACCGTTGATGACAAGCACTCCCCCCAGTAAGGCAATCGCTACATATCCGATATCGCCGGTCCCATGCATGATCGGACCCATCAACCCGGAGAAAAACTGTGATTTCCAAGCTGATTCATATAACTTTTCATTGATCTGGAGTAATTTCTCTTCCATCATCGGTTCCGCATTGAAAGCTTTGACGACATCGTGTCCCCCATAGACTTCCTCTATCAAGGCATTTGCTTCTCCTAGGGCAGCTTGTTGTTTTACGAACAACTTTTGCGATCGCTTTACGATTGCGGATATAATTATCAAAGAGAGCGGTAGCAACAGCAGGGCGATCAAGGTCATGAGCCAACTGATGCGCAACATCATCACTATGACACCGATAATGGTGGCGACAGAAGCCAATGATTGGATCAGGCCTTGCCCGAGAGTCTGTCCCAATGTGTCGATATCGTTGGTAACCCTTGAAAGGATTTCTCCATGGGTAATCGTATCAAATGCTTTGATAGGAATCCTGTCCAGTTTCTCAGAGATTTCTTTTCTCAGCGTATAGGCGATGTTCTGAACGACGGAAGACATCAAGTATCCTTGCAAAAACATGAGCGTCGAACTGGCTAAGTAGAGTAATGCCAATGTCAATAAGATTCGAATGAGCAGCTGGAAATCCATACCTCCGACACCGGCAATTTTCGCTTGAATTCCATTAAAAATCGCAGTGGTCGCTTCTCCTGCCAAGGATGGTCCAACAATTGCGAAGATGGTACTTCCGATCGTTGCTATGAGAGAAATGATGATGGAAACTTTAAACGGCGCAAGGCGTTTTGCCAATTTTTTCACGGTACCCTTGAAGTCCTTCGGTTTTTGTCCGCTGATGAATCTTCCACCTGGTCTGGGACCGAATGAGCGGGGCATCGATGGACTTTTTTGAGGTGATTGCTGTTGGTTGCTCATAAGTCCATCTCCTTTTCAGATAATTGGGAGGATGCAATTTGTCGGTATACCGCGCAAGAGGCAAGCAGCTCTTTGTGCTTGCCGTCCCCTACAATTTTTCCATCTTCGAGAACCAAAATCCTGTCAGCATGTACAATAGTACTAATCCTTTGGGCAACGATGATGACGGTTGTCTGTGACAACGCTCGTTTGAGAGTTTTTCTCAATGCCGTATCGGTTCTGTAATCCAGTGCTGAAAAACTGTCATCAAAGATTAAAATAGGGCGTTTGGCTGCAATCGCCCTGGCGATAGCGACGCGTTGGCGCTGCCCTCCCGATACGTTGGTTCCTCCTTGTGAAATCGATGCCTGATATGTATTGGGCATCTGCCCTATGAACTCAGAAGCTTGGGCGATGGTAGCAGCACGCTGTATTAATTCCGGATCTTCTTCGATTCCGAATGCGATATTGGATGCCACGGTCCCCGAAAAAAGAATAGCTTTTTGCGGAACATAGCCGATTCGAGACCGTATGTGACGTGGTGAAAGAGTTTTTATGTCTTGGCCTTCAACCATCACCGTCCCTTCGGTTGTATCATAGAACCGGACCAACAGGTTCAAAAGCGTTGATTTACCACTACCAGTACTTCCTATGATCGCCAATGTGGTTCCGGGTGTGGCTTTGAATGAAATGTCATCAAGAGCCTTGGAATCGGCTTCGGGGTAGCTGAACCCTACATGTTTGAACTCCACGACACCTTCTTGTGAGCCATCAGGAACAAATGTTGTCTCTGGATCAGTAATCGACAGAGGAGTTTCCAAGACCTCTTGAATTCTTGTTGCTGAAACCGAAGCTCTCGGTAACATGATGCTGAGCATGGTTATCATCAGAAACGACATGAGAATTTGCATCCCGTACTGCATGAATGCCATCATATCCCCGACTTGCATCATTCCCGCATCGATCTGATGCGCTCCGTTGTACAAAATCAACACCGTAATGATGTTCATGACCAACATCATCAATGGCATCATCGCTGACATGGCCCTGTTAACGAACAACGATGTTTCGGTCACCTCTTTATTAGCTTTGTCAAAACGTCTTTGCTCATGACGATATGTTCCAAAGGCACGGATTACCTGCAAACCGGAAAGACGTTCGCGCATGACGAGGTTTGTCTTATCAATCAAAGTCTGTAATTTTTTGAATTTCGGCATGACGAAAGCGAATAAGATACCGACAATCGTGAATATTGCAGCCACCCCCACGCCGATGGTCCATGCCAAGGTGGTCTGGACACTCAAGACTCTCAGAATGCCTCCTATGGCCATGATGGGAGCGAAAAACACGATCCGAAGAAGCATGACCGATGACATCTGGATTTGCTGCACATCGTTCGTGCTACGGGTAATCAATGATGCGGTTGAAAATGTATCCATCTCAGGACGGGAGAATGAGAGGATCTTTGCAAACTGATCAGCTCGCAATTCTTTACCGAGCTTAGCTGCAACTCTGGCTGCGATGAATGATACGAGTATGGATAACACTATGCTGGTGAATGCAAGAGCAAGCATTTTTAAACCACTGATCAAGATATAACGAAGACGCATCGTATCAACATCCACACCTAACGATGCATATTCTTTGGCAATGGAAGCAATCACTGCTTGAGTAGCGAGATCTTCATCCATAGTGGTTAACATTGCGAATGCGTTTACGGTGATTCGTTCTATTTCGGCTCTGTCGGAAAAGTCGTTAAGGTAATAGATCGAACCGGAACGATTATACGCATCGGAAAACCGAAGCCCCTGCTGTTCATCGAGCATAAAGATTATCTTTTGATACGTGGTCTCGCCTAGTTGTTCAAAAATAGCATGTTCGATTCCTTGTTGTTGGATTCCCACGTTGACTATGTTGGACGTATAACTCGGTAAGGCAAGATCGGCGATCGCCTTGCCCATCAACAACAATATGATCAGTAATACAAACATTTTAGAGTGAGACAAATAGTTTAGTAACAGCCGCATGATGACCCCTCTGATGCAATATGCTCCTGAAGTAAGTTGTTTCGCATCCTCGTAGCATAATCGAGCATGGTTTCAAGCTCATCTGCGGAAAATCCATCAAACAACTTATCATCAGCTGTCTTCATGTTATTACATGCTATCTTAAGCAACGCTCTGCCTTTTTCTGTGATACTGATTTTGTTAAGACGTTTATCGTGTTCGTCTCGGGTGCGTTTGAGTATTCCCGTCGAAGCCATGCGAGAAACCATTACGGTAACAGTGGATGGTTTGATAAAAAGCAATGAAGCCAATTGAGCTTGGCTCATGCTCGCTCGTGAAGCAATTAATGTTAGTAGGTGTAACTGCCCCGGATGAAGACCCACGTCATGCACGAGAGCATGGGCGTGGCTAAACCGTAGGCGCATCAATTGAGAAAAAACAGAAATCAATTCGGTTGATATGGATCGGTTCATCGTCACTCCAAAAGATTAGACGGCTAATTATTAAGACTATTAGCCCATTTGGTCAACAGGAAGATGCTGCTACCGATTTAAGACGGACAAACAGGCAAGGTACATTCTCGGTATGTGAAACGGTCCTTTAAACATATTGCCTTTCAATTGAGTCGATACGCTGCCGTCCCGATGAAGATAGCCAAACCATTCGCCGAAGTCCTTGTCAGCGAAATGTGTGTGTACATAACTATCCAGCTGATAAAAACGATCGAGATATCGAGCGGCTCCCGTAAGTGAGTAAGCTGTCAAATTGGCAATGATCGCTTCATTGTGCGGCCACCAGAATTTCATGTCATGCCAATAATCAAAAAGACTCTTTTTCAACGCATCTCTAACATAGAACAATCCGCCGTATTCAGTGTCCCACCCGACATTCCACATCCAATCGAGCATATCGCATCCTAATCGAATCAAGTCTGCATCATTGTTCCTGTACCGTGCTTCGTTTAGGATGAACCAAGCACCTTCAATGGCATGTCCGGGATTCAAGAGCCTTCCTTCAAAGTGGTCAGCTTGTAAAGATCCGTCCAATGCGCACTGTTCTAGCACCAGCTCCAACTCAGGGCGTACGAAGTAGGTTCTGATCTCTTTAATAAAGTCGTCGATGACAGTATTCAACCATTCTTCTTCAGGGCAGGCTTTGCGCAATTCCTGGGCAGTGTTTAATAATATCATCGGTAGCCCGAAGTGGCGTGAAGCTCTGGTTTCAGGCATGAATTTAGGAATGAGCAGTCTCACATCGTCTTTCCATTCAAGGACCTTTCTGAACAATGCCAAAGCTTTTTGTGCGTATGCTTTTTGACCTGATGCTCGGCTATAAGAGGCAAAGCCAATAACGGCAAATGTTTCACTGAAGATATAGCGGATACGTTTGACCACCGGTTTGCCATCGATCGTGACCCGGAAGAACATTCTTCCATCAGTATCAAAGCAGTGCTGTTCTAAGAACGACACGCATGAAGAAGCAACTTCAAGATACACCGGATTTCTTTTGAATTCATCGTAAGCAGTGGAAAATGTCCACAGAGAGCGTCCCTGGAACCAAACGGATTTATCAGTTTCAAGAATACTTCCATCCCTATCGAGTCCAGTAAGCATCCCGGCATGGGTTCTGTCATACCCGTGGTCGATCCAGAACGTTAATATTGAATCATTAAGAGTAGTTTCATAACGTTGTTGTATGAGTTCTAGTTCATCCGGCATACAAAAGCCCCCTTCAGGTATACTGATTACCCGAAGGGGGCTTGTCAACATTTACCCCTTAGTCTCTGAAAGAAATCGATCCGGAAGTAGTAGATATTTCAATGAAATTATTTCCATTGCCGATCACATACGTCGTCGAGCGTTTGTCAGTGCTTTCGATGCCCGCGTTTGAAAGCTTGGCAGAGACACTCCCGCTTACGGTCTTGGTAACCAGTTTTCCGTTGAAATCTTTAGGAATAACGAATTGGATCGATCCGCTGACACTTTCAATATTCGCATTGTATGCATTCGACTTGGCCAGTTCGATTCGTCCTGATACACTTTCGGCCCGCAAGTATCCGTCAATGGCAACATCAATGTTTTGAACGGTAATGCCACCGCTTACAGTATCAATTTCCAAATCGTCAGCGCTGATCGACTGCCCGGAAATAGCTCCTGAAACAGATTTCAAATATCCCTTGCGACTGATGTCCAGATCGTCAAATCGAAGTGCTCCTGAAACCGTCGATAGATCTGCCGATTGCAATTCCAACGGTGAATTGATATGCAAAGCTCCTGAAACGACTGACACGTCTAATGACCCGTTTTTCCACTCTTTCGGTAATGAAACATGCAACGCAGCCTGGAAATCCGTCAAGGGATTGATCGTCCATTTTTTCTTTTTCTTCACTTCGATCGTGAGATTCCCACCCGATTCGCTGACAGAAAAGTCATATTGATTACGGCCGCTACCGGAAAGAATGACCTTGCCATTATCTTGGCTATCGGTTTGAACTATGGTCACCGAAGGCGCGTCAGACTTGATGCGAACAGTACCTTGCCTATCGAGTGATTTGATCCTGCTCTCATAATTATTATCAGAAATACCGTTTGCGAACACCGAAGATGCGGTTGCGTAAAACAATAATGCTATTAGAGAAATTATCAATTTCATTTTACATCCTCGTGAAAACGCTGATCCCAATCACGTTCTTTGTCAAAAATTTGTTCTTCCATGCCTTCTACTTTTCTCTTCAATGACTCGAACGTCCTGCGCAGATCTTCTCGCGTGGTAGTGTTGTATCGATAATTCTCTTTGCTGCTTCTTCCATCATGAGAGTAACTAGTACCATATTCCGGTTCCAACGGGAGCAAGAGTCCCAATAATGCATAGATTGCCAGGCCGGGAAATACTCCGGTTACAATAATCGTAATTGCTACGATCAACCGCAGGGTGTCGACAGGTAAGTCCCTCCAATCGGCAATTCCCTGACATACCCCGAATATTTGCCCCCTGCGTGATCTATACAGTCTCTTAGTTGCCATAACGCCACCTAATCCTTTCCTTCAGTGTTATTATTTCTGTTGCGAAGTATGATTTCTAAATTCTCAATTCGCTTTTCCAGATCCATGATACCCTTGGCGAGTTCGCGGTCAAAGTCTTCGCTTTCCCGGCTGTGGCTATCTTTTAATTTCCGTTTACGTTCTTTTGAACGTACCCCCATGCTTATAACCCATCCTGCAAACAGAAATGGAGCCACAATCGCAATTACCGCGACAAAATCATTCCCACTCATTATTCCGACACTCCTTGGTTACTATTGCTTTGACCCTTTGGCCTCTTTGCGTAGTGCCTCCAGTTCAGCCTCAATCGCTTCCATTTCTTCCAAGTCTGCAAATCGAGATTCAACCGTGTCGGCTCCAGACTTACTCATACCGGCTTGGGCTTCCATCCGATCAACTTGTTGCTCCATCTTATCGAATCTGCTGAAAGCTTCATGATCGGTGGCTTTTCGCATTGTTTCGCTGGCAGCTTGCTGCTCGCGAATCCGTGTCGCACGTTCAACAATCGCCTGGTATTTGTTACGTAATGATTGAAGCTTTTCTTCCAACTTGGAAATATCGTCCTTACTCTTCTTGATGATCTCTTCATAGCGAGCGATATCTTCTACCAGCTGGTCAAAATTGGTTGCAGCCTTGCGTTTTTCCAGTAATGCCTCCCTGGCTAAATCTTCACGATTTCTCTCCAAGGCGAGCTCGGCTCTTTTTTTCCAGCGCTCTAAAAGTGCTTCAACTTCATTGCGATTCCGATCTAATTTGGTTTTAGTCGCAATCTTAGCCGCACAAGCAGATTTCAGCTCGATCAGGGTATCTTCCATCTCCTGCATCATGAGTTTGATCATCTTCTCAGGATCTTCAGCTTTATCGAGCAGAGCGTTGATGTTTGCATTTACAATGTCCATGAATCGAGAGAATACTCCCATCGTTTTTTCCTCCATATCCGATGCTATGCATCGTGTTCTCTACTCGTATTCATGCAAGTTCCATGCCAACCTTATCGATCAGGACATCTATTTAAGAAGAACCTTCTATTTGTCAGTTGAATACCAAGTTACTCTGATGTCAATCAGACTTTATCATAAATATGTATCGAATTGAAGATATTTCATAGTATGCGAATATGGTAAAAATGACCCATCGATGGTAAAATCCACCTATGAGCGAAGAACAAAAAGCAGTAATGCAAGCTCCTTTAGGAGAATCAGAAGCATTTCTTGATTTTCAGCAGGCTTTGAGCAGAGCGGCAAAAGTGGATCGAAGTGTCTTGGTAGTCGGAGAACGTGGAAGCGGGAAGGAGATTGCCGCAACACGGCTTCATTATCTTTCCAAACGTTGGCAACACAACCTTATCACTGTCAATTGCGCAGCTTTGCCCCCCTCTTTGATCGAAACAGAATTGTTCGGTTATGAAGCTGGAGCGTTTACCGGTGCGATGAAAACCAGAAAAGGCCGGTTTGAAGAAGCTGAAGGCGGAACTCTTTTTCTCGACGAGATCGGTTTGATTCCCCTTGAAGTTCAGGAAAAGATCCTCAGGGTGGTCGAGTATGGTACGTTTGAACGTGTGGGATCTTCAAAAACCCATGAAGTTAATGTCAGGATCGTAGGGGCCACCAACACAGATTTGCCAGCGTTGTGCGCGGAAGGGAAATTCAAGGAAGATCTTTTAGATCGACTTTCTTTTGAAGTACTTTTTTTACCGCCGTTACGTAAACGAGGAGAAGATATTCTTTTACTGGCAAATTATTTTGCTGCAAAGATGGCATTGGAATGCCAACTCAGTGAAATGCCAGTGCTTTCACAGGCCGTCCAGGATCAATTGATGGCGTATTATTGGCCTGGAAATGTCCGGGAGTTGAAAAATGTTATTGAACGGGCTGTCTACAGGTCTCCGACTTCAGAAATCACTTCGATAATACTTGATCCGTTTGACAATCCTTTTGATAAAGAAGACCAAGATGTTTATGAACATGAACAAACAGAAAAAATAACTAGATCAGGGGTACTTGAGACGGCTCCTTTGGAAAGCTTTGATGAAGTCCGACAGCAAGTCGATATTCTATTTATAAAAAGAGCTCTTGAATTTCATGAAGGCAATCAAAAACTCGCGGCAAACGCATTGCGCCTTACCTATGATCAATTCAGAGGGTTGTACAGGAAGTATAAATCACAATTAGCCGAAGAGTAAAAAGAGAGGACGTCCGTTTTCAGCGAACGCCCTCAAAAGAGACTGCACGTGGACAACGTCCACGACCAACACTTCGGTCAAGAATGCCCAGCCCCTCAATCCTCCGGTTTCATGATGATCGCAGCCAATAGGTATGCTACCCCTGCCGGGTAAAATCCTGTTGCGATCAATGCTATGATCATTGCTACCCTAAGCGGCCAGGCTGGAATTCCAAGCCATTCGGCAAAACCTTGGCACACTCCTAACACAATGCCCCTTCTTGAACGGCGCAACACTCTGCAGGGCCGTTCACATTCCCATTCACGACGGTATCCTTTATATTCTGAGCGCATATACTCCTTATATCCGCAATCTCCACTGCAACTCATAACCTTTTCTTACCTCTAATCAATTAGTCTGTTTCTTTGTATGCTTCGCCTTCAGTTTGGCGAGTTCGGCCTCAATGGCCTCGTTGTGTTCCATGTCGACAAACTCTTGTTCTTTGCTTTTTGCTCCGGTGAACCCTGCCATTTCAACATCCGCTTCCATGCGTTCGATCTTTTCTTCAAGTTCATTGAATTTCCTGCAAGCTGCAGAACAGTCGATGTTTTTCAGAATCTCAACGACCTTTTGTTTTTCTTTTGCATGATACGCCCGTTCAATCAGCATCCTCTGCTTGTCCCTGATTTCCTGACGTTTTGTTTCAAGCTTGGAAATCTGGTCTTGCATCGAACTGATGATTCCGTCCATCTGGGCAAGTTCCCCTTCGAGATTTTCGACTCTCCTTGTTACCCGGGTCTTCTCTATCAATGCTTCTCTGGCTAGATCGTCGCGACCTTTTTCAACAGCGAGCGAAGCACGATTATTCCAGCGTTCCATAGCTGCTTTTGCTTGCTTCAACTCTTCTTCGATCACGGTACGATTTGCCATCCTCTCAGCTGTTGCTGTTTTGGCATCAACTAGTGTTTCATCAAGTTCGGAAAGCATAAGGCGAATCATTTTCTCAGGGTCTTCGAGTTTATCCAATTTTGCATTTACATTGGCATTGATGATGTTCTTAAATCGTCTAAAAGTCTTCATATCGGCTCCTTCTGTGTTTCTGGTTTCTCACGTACCAGGTTTTATTTTTTCTCGATTACATCAATGCAATAGTCGTGCCAACTTGCCAATAAACAGTAAAAAGAGCTTGAATTTTGATGATTTCTCTACTTTTCTCTATTGAAAAAATAGATACACGCGATATGGTTTTGCTAAAATGGTAAAAAATACCATTGTATTGGTATGACCAAATGGCTAGAATAACGCCATGAATACCTTATATATGGTGGCGACACCGATTGGGAATTTGGATGATATCACTATAAGGGCACTCCAGGTATTAAAGGATGTCGATATCATCGCATGCGAAGACACTCGCCATACCCGAATCCTTTTAAACAAGTTCTCCATCGACAAACGTTTGATAGCCTGCCATGCCCATAATGAAAAGGCGTCCGCCGATGGTATCGTGGCATTACTGCAACAAGGTAACGACGTTGCCTATGTTTCTGATGCAGGAACCCCGGGAATCAGTGATCCGGGTGCCAAAGTGGTCGAAACCGTATCCTCTGCCGGTTTCAATGTTGTTCCCATTCCTGGGGTTTCGGCAGTAACCGCGCTCATTTCAGTAGCTGGCCCGGTTGGAAAATCTTTTTTATTCGAAGGCTTTACCAGTTTTCGAAAAGGTCGAAGAGTAGCCCGCCTGAAAGAACTGCTCGGAAGGCAAGAAGCCTTCGTATTGTATGAATCACCGTTTCGCATCTTGAAACTTCTTGAGGATATCCATGCAATCGCACCCGGACGGCAGCTTGTTGTCGGGAGAGAACTGACAAAGATCTATGAAGAAATCTTACGGGGAACCGCTGGCCAAGTTTCGGAAATACTGGTGAAGAAGCCTTCTGTGAAAGGCGAATTTGCAATCTGTGTAATACCCGAACGCATTAAAGATGATGCTGAACCGGGACAAGATGAGCAATGATTACAATAAATAAGTTGCAACGGTTGCCTGAAAAGACCCGTTTACGTAAATTCGAAAGGCTCTTTCATGGATTCTCCATCGATATTGTTCAACAGCGGCCTGTCGATTATCAGTATATCATGCGATTAGGGCAGGTTCTGGCCAATGATCCTTCGGAATTGGTTGATCAATCATTAAGAGATAAAGCTTCTCTTATGGCTAAGAATGAACATCTTGCATGGTATTGTGCCGACATATCATTGATGCTTGGCCAGGTTTTGAATATTGATCAGGCAGATTGGGATATGGTTGATCAATCAGGTGCGAACCTTGATAAAAACGCTCGTACGATATATCCGCTCGATGTGATACTGGATGGGATTCGTTCACCGTTCAATATCGGCTCGATATTCAGGAGTGCCGATTCATTTGGTGTGCGTTCGATAAAACTGTTACAACCTACTGCGCTTCCAGAGCATCCAAGGGCGATCAGGAGCGCCCGAGGATGTACCGAAACAGTTGCTTGGGAAAAAGTATCGTTTGAGACCCTCGTTGAACAGATACGGGCAAAGCCCATATTTGCCCTGGAGACAAAAGGTATTCCGATAGACGAGTTTGAATTCCCATCAGAAGGATGTGTGGTGATAGGGTCTGAAGAGTTGGGAACGAGTCCACAGATGTTGCGATTGGCCGATGCTTCACTGGGCAGGGTATCAATCCCGTTAAGCGGCACGAAAGGATCGTTGAACGTATCAGTGGCTTTCGGCATCATGATGCAGCGGTGGTTTTCTTGTATTGCTCGTTGACACCAAGAGGAAGAGGCTCTACCATCAGCGTATGCTTAGACTAAAAAAGTTATCTCCTGATGAAAATTACAAGCGAATGACCGAGACGCCGGTATCACGACTTGTAAGTAAATTGGCGATACCAACGATCATTTCAATGCTGGTAACTTCATTTTATAATCTTGCGGATACTGCATTTGTAAGCCAGCTCGGAACGCAGGCTTCCGGTGCTGTCGGCGTGGTGTTTTCTCTGATGGCGTTTATCCAAGCACTCGGATTTACCATGGGGCTTGGTTCTGGGAACTTCAATTCACGTTTATTGGGTGCGAAGGAACGATCGAAAGCCAACATGGTGATCTCAACGACTTTTTTCACGGCATTTGTCGTGGGATTATTAATAACAATTTTTGGCCTTATCTTCCTAAGACCATTCATGCGTTTACTCGGTGCTTCGGAAACGATTTTACCTTATGCGATCGATTATGCCCGAATTATTTTACTCGGTGCTCCTATCATGGCAGCTTCATTCGTAATGAATGCCAATCTTCGCTTTGAAGGCAACGCATTCCTCGGAATGAGGGGGATCGCGACGGGTGCCGTGCTCAATGTCCTTTTAGACCCTTTATTCATATTTGTATTCGGTATGGGAATCAAAGGAGCTGCTATTGCGACTTTGTTGAGTCAGGCAGTAAGCTTTTCAATTTTACTTTATGCATTCTTGACCAAACAGAGTAATCTTCACATCCATATCAAACATGTACGGCTTAAATGGTGGATTTATAAAGAGGTAATACGTACGGGGATGCCTGCCTTTTATCGTCAAGGGACAACTTCACTAGCCTCGGTATTGTTAAATATCAGTGCAAGAGGATTTGGAGATGCCGCTCTCGCATCCATGGCTATCGTTAATCGAATCATGATGTTCTTGTATTCGATGTTGATCGGCTTTGGCCAAGGATTCCAACCTGTAGCCGGTTTTAATTGGGGTGCCCAACAAGTAGGGAGGGTGAGGAAAGCCTATTGGTTTACCTTCACGGTAGGAGTGATCGGCTTTGTGATCTTGGGTACGGTCGGATATATCGGCGCACCGATAATAATGAAATTATTCATTCGGACTGACCCTGATGTTGTTACCATCGGGTCTCTTGCGATGCGGCTTCAATGTCTTACCATGCCCATTCAGGCAGTGAGCGTTGTCAGTAGCATGTTGTTCCAATCGGTAGGGCGTAGTACGGATGCCTCGGTAACCGCGTTAAGCCGGCACGGGTTGTTTTTTATCCCGCTGGTGCTCGTTTTACCAAACACATTCGGTATACTGGGACTTCAAGCAACCCAGCCTTTGGCTGATGTAGGCACATTCTTGCTGACATTGGTATGTATTTTCAGGTTTTTGCGTAAACTACGCGAAATGCCACAAATACCGCATAAGAGCAATGATTCCGAGCAACTTGCAATCATGCAATCAGAATCTTAATTCTGAGGTCGTGAAATCTCATAGAGGGCCTTCAAACGATCTTCGATTGCCCTGTTTGCCGTATCCATCGGGAAATGTCCTTTCTGATTTCTTACCCCTGCCGGTCGATCGGTAAGGATTTGCATGCCTTCGTCGATAGTTTCCACAGGATAGATATGAAATTCACCTCTCTCGATGGCTTCAATTATTTCATACGGTAAGATAAGACTCTTGATATTCTGCATAGGAATGATGACACCAGGATGGTTTGAAAGCCCAAGACGTTTTGAAACCTTGAAATAACCGGAAATCTTTTCATTGATTCCGCCCACCGGCTGAATTTCGCCCATCTGGTTGACTGAACCGGTAACTGCAATATCTTGGCGAACCGGAACTTCTCCGATCGCTGAAAGCAGGGCATACAGTTCACTTGAAGAAGCTGAGTCGCCGTCTACTTCCGCATACGATTGTTCGAATGCTATTCCTGAATAGATTGAGAGTGGAAAATTCCGTGCATAGCGTTTTCGTAAATAACCTTCGAGTATCAACAGCCCTTTATCATGGATTTCTCCTGAAAGGCCTGCTTCATGTTCGATATTTACGATTCCTTCCGTTCCCGGAGCAACCGTCGCACTGATAACGGTAGGAGTTCCGAATGATGAGGATCCTCTGTCGAGGATCGCCAGACCATTAACGACTCCGACTTTGTACCCAGAAAGTGAAATAATCATTTCACCGTTGGCGATTTCATCTGAAATCCTACTTTCAGTAAGGCTCGATACGTAATCTCTTTCCGTCATCGCCTTTAACACGACATCTTTATCAATCTGCGCCTTGCCCTCTTTTCTAGCCCAGAAATCAGCTTCACGCAATACGTCTGCGATAAGGGAAAGCTGGGTCGTAAGTAAATCCCTTGATTCTGCGACCGATGCGCTGTATCGGAGCAACTCGGCAATACCAGAAGGAACCGCTTCTAACAAATGTTCTTCTTTTGCCGTCATGCGGATAAATCCGATGCACCCGGCAATATTTTCAGATGTTGCCGGCATGGTATAATCAAATTCCGCTGATATCTTGAACAATTTTAAGAAATCGGGATCATGCTCACAGAATGCATCGTAGGAATCTTCGCTTCCAACAAGGATGACCTTCAAAGAAAGGGGGACGCTTTCGGGACGGATTCCCGCAGCGTGCGAGCCATGGATCGTCGAATTTTGGATTACTAGCGTACTCGTAGTCAAAAAGCGCTTGAACGCTTCCCAGAGCCCTTCTTGGGTCAACATTTCTTCAGCACTGATGACGAGGTATCCTCCTGCGGCTTCCAAGATCGATCCTGCATGAATAGTTAAAAACGGAAGATATGATTCGTCTCTGTTTTGTGTCAGGGGAAGATCGAGCGACCCGAAAAGGTTAGCGAAGGTCGGATGGCTTTCAAATACCAACGGACGCGTGCAGGTCTCGCTATGGTCGATCAGAAGGTTTACGTTATAGCGTTGGAAAAAGATATGGTTATGGAGTTTGGAAATCTCACAGTGATCCAATACGTAGGCATGTTCGACCAGATCGGTTCTAATTCGTTGTATGTGAGCGGCAACAGCTTTCGAAGGAAACCTCTGTCGTATTGATTCCAGGACTTTTCCCACGTGTTCAAGTAAGGTGTTTCCATCGACATGAGCGTGAGCCGACCGGATGGAAAGGACTGCTTCGATAAGAGTTCTGATAAAGCCTTTCATAGCAGCGAGAAACGCCCGGCCTTCTTTTGGAATGAAATCCAAGGCTATAGGAGTGTCAGGACGCATGAAGTTGTGTACGTAGGCGATATCACGTAACTGGGACAGATCATTGGCATATTGGCGGGTGGCAATCTGAATCGCGGTGGTCCTTCCCGTGCCGGGATCTCCGCTTACGAAAATATTATATCCTTTGCCATTGATGGAAAGCCCCATCTCCAATGCCCGGAGGGCTCTTGGCTGGCCTATGATTTCAGGAGATTCGGGTATTGTCCCGCATGTATCGACTATTGATTCAGGATAGGAGAAACTGGCTTGTGCCGCAGTGAGCTCCCTCCTGGTAAAGTTCAGATCTGCCATGCGCCTAACTATAGGTGGTGGAATAATTGCTGTCAATACTTTATAATAACCCCATGAAAATAGAAGATTTGGTTACGTATACGAGTAACTTGCTCGAGCTGGAAACATACCGCGAGGTTGATGCTTCATTGAATGGTTTGCAAGTAGGAAGACCGGGGAAAGAAATCCACAAGGTTTGTTTTGCGGTTGATGCTTCGTTACGGACATTCAAAGCAGCTGCCCGCAAGGGTGCTGACGCGGTCTTTGTCCATCACGGATTGTTTTGGGGGACACCGTTATCCGTGACCGGCAGTCATTACGAACGCATTCGATTTTTACTGGAACATGACATGGCGTTGTTGGCAGCCCATTTACCGTTGGACGCACATGCCAAGCTGGGCAACAATGCAACGATGGCAAGATTGTTGGACCTTCAAGATATCCAACCGTTTGGCATGTACCACGGCCTTCCGATTGGATTCAAAGGGACATTAGTAACACCCGAGAGCGCTATTGGAATGGCTGAGAAGTTGCATCTTTCAAATGAACAAGGATTGCACATCCTGGCATTCGGACCTGAAAAGATCAGTACTGTCGGGATTGTCTCGGGTGGTGCCACTTTCGAAGTAATGCAAGCTATCGACCAGAAATTAGATGCTTACATAACCGGAGAGGCAGGTCATTCAGTGTATGCAGCCTGTGAAGAAAACCACATCACGATGATCTGTGGCGGGCATTATGCCACTGAAGTGTTCGGTGTCCAACAACTGGCAAGCCACTTTGCAAAAGAATTGAAGCTTGAGACCGAATTTCTTGCCCTGCCCACATCTCTATAGTATGATAGTCACCACGATGAAACCAGAAGCAAAAGTATCCAGGGCTTTACCATTCATAGTAACCGTTGTGATTTTGGTCCTTGACCAGCTGACAAAAGCATGGGTCGTGGCAAATATTCCCCAAAACACCATATACAATAGTTATTTAGGTGATTTTATCAGTATCTGGCATGTCCGTAATACGGCAATCGGATTCAGTATCGGCGCATCGTTACCGATGGTGGCAAAGGTGATCCTATTCATTGTCGTACCGGCATTGTTATTAGTGGCGATGTGTGTCTTTGTATACCGGACCAAAGAATTGACCACTTTCCAGCGTTGGACGGTAGCTGCTCTTATCGGAGGAGGCGCGGGTAATATTATCGATAGGATATTCCGATCAGATTGGGTTGTCGACTTTATCAGTTTGAAGGTATATGGCCTTTTCGGATTTGAACGCTGGCCTACATTCAATGTTGCCGACAGCACGGTGGTTGTTGCCGGTATTCTTTTGATAATAAGCATTCTGTTCGGTAAGAAACCAGATCGAAATTCTGTTGTAGATAAGAAGGAGCACCAAATAAAATAATGAATAAGAAAGCCAATACCGCAATTTTTATTCTCGTGGCAACCATTTTCAACATCATTATCATGTTGTTATTATTCACTCTATTTCTCTATCTTTTGGCGAGGTTTGTTGACCCCGAATCCGAATTGATGTTCATGTGGATTGGTTTATTATTTATCGTGTCCATCGGTGGAAGTTTCTTTATCTATACGATGATGGTAAAGCTCATCATGAAGAAATTTGATTTGGAGAAACATCTTGACCCGATTTTTTCAAAAAAGAAAAAAGGAACGAGAGATAGGCTTGATTAGAGATGCAAATTCAAAGAGAACAGCCGATAGACCAACTGCCTAATTGCTCATGGTTCCCCTTTTCAGATGAACCCGTGTTGCAAGGTCTTTGGTATGTTCCCAGATTAGAAGATCCTGCTTTTTTATTTCCTGAAGAATCAACCGATGGAAAGTGGCATTTGTTCGCCCATTCATGGTTGGGAATTCATCATTTCATTTCAAGTTCAGGAATCGTCTGGGAGCCTTCGCGTTTATTACAAATCCGCGGACGTTCGCCATCTGTCTATCGCGAAAAAGGGGTATACTATCTTGTCTATGAAAAACATGGGATTCCTCTTCCATTTATCGATCACGGTAAGAAAAACAAGCATATTCCAAAGACTAGCCATATCGAGATGCGTAGTTCCAATGATTTGATCGTATGGAGCGAACCGAGATTACTTTTGGATTCTAAAGATGTGCCACAAGCCTCTGATTATAGGAAAAACCCCATACTTTCATTTCCTCGTTTAGCAATATGCGATGCAGGGTATCGCCTCTATTTCGGTTCTTCAGAAATGAAGTTGGAAGATAGCGGTGAAAAGGTACATCGATACATCTGCAGCGCAATCTCATTGGATCTTTCGGGACCATATGAGATTGAATCGGTATCTTCGATGATGGAAAGCATCCCGAATGACAAATGGAGAAATCTTGCCTGCGGGAATTTGGCTGTAATTGCCGGCAAGAAAGGCTATGCGGGATTCCAGACAGGAATATATTGGGATCAAGGTAAAACAAAATCAGCTTCTGCGATCGTTTATCTTATCAGTGAAGATGGTAAAACCTGGCAACTTGGAAACGAAAAGGCAATTCTGGTTCCAGCGGACAATGGGTGGGCTTCAGACTATATTACTGCATGCGATGTGCGATACAAAGAGGATGAAGATTGCTGGTATTGTTACTTTTCGGCTAGCGGAGGCACAACCTTTGGATTCAAACGCGGATCAATCGGATTATTGATCGGAAAGGACCCGACTCCCAAAAAACCGATTACCATCTGATATTACTCTTCGACGCCAACTGTTATGATTTGCTTTCCAGTTTTACTCATACTCTTTAATTCTTCCCTGTTTTGTTTACGTAGTTGTTTAGCACTTAGCAATTCGATTTGTTCGATTGGCTTGCCGGCAATGAATTGGATGAGTGCGGATTCTGTTTCTTCAGTACCGTCGGCTGCGGGGAAATTTAAGAATCCATGGACCGTAGCTTTGCATTCTAGATATTTCACCGGAGTATCCGCTGATTTCAATGCCTCCGCATATAATTTGCCATCATCTAGCAACGGATCATACTCAGCCGTGATGATGAGCGTTGCGGGTAATCGTGAATGATCTTTTGCCAACAGCGGAGAAAAGTTAGGATTGAGAATATCTTTGGGCTCTTTTTGATAGCTCTTGATATAGAAGTTCATCTCTTTAGCTGTCAGAGTAGGGGTTTCCTTAAAGTCACTATACGATTGGGTTCGCATTCTTCCGTCGGTTACAGGGTAGATTAATATCTGGCCTGCAATGTTCGGCCCTCTTCGGTCCCTAGCCAGTCGACTGACCACCGCTGCCAAATTTCCGCCTGCACTGTCACCCATCAGAAAAATCCGCTCCGGATCTACCTTCCAATAACGGGCTCCTTGCGCTGCCCATAGGAGCGTGTTGTAACAATCTTCGACAGCTGTGGGAAACTTATGTTCCGGAGCCAGACGATAATCGACCGAGAGGACCGTTGCATCGGTAATCGAAGCGATCCGAGAGCACAAGAATGAATAAAGGGCCATATTCCCCCAGATCCAACCACCGCCATGAAAAAATAATATCAATGGCCTTACGTTCGAAATACGTTTCATCGACTCGCTTCGGGGTTGGAAAAAGTATCCGGTAACCACACCGTCTTCTACGGGAATGATGAATGAATTCGACTCGACCTTTCGTGCTGGTTTGCGTAGAAGTCTCCTGGTAAGCCAATTGTTAGGAATCGAGATTTTATTGATTTCATTGATCTGTGTTTCAGACAATTCAGAACTATCGGTATGAGCCCCTGCTAGTTTCGTAGATAAGTAGATGATCCGTTGAAGTCGTTTTGAAATTTTGATGGTTGGTTCCATAATCTTCTACCCATCCTCAAGTACTTGCATACTATCCTGGAACAGACGGAACCAAAATGCCGTCTTGTCTACCCAAGTATTAATTCTCGAATGCTTTTTCCAACGCGATTCGCATTGCTTCATGGTCTGCGGTTTCACCAGTCCATTGCTCAATTGCAATTGCTCCTTGTTGGACCAACATTCCCAATCCGTCTACTGTTTTTGCACCGGCAGACGCGGCTATGCGAAGAAATTTCGTCTCAACCGGATTGAACACGACATCTGCTGCAATTGCTTTTGTTCCTTTTTCCCATTCGACCTCCAATGAGGATAGCGGATCAAACAAACCGACACTGGTAGCTTGCACCACCAAATCATAATGGTTTGAGATGAGAAAGGGAACTGTCAACTCAATTGCTTCTAATTTGGTTGGTAGCACAGATTGCATGTCGTTAACGATCTTCTGTGCCTTGTTCACTGTTCTGTTTGCAATTGTAATCTGTCTGGCATTATTCAAACCCAATTGTGCAATAATCGCTCTTGAAGCACCGCCCGCACCGAAAACTAACACGTTCATGTCTTTGATATCGGCAATCTTCGCGATGGAACGGGCAAAACCTTTCCCGTCGGTATTGTCACCGATCATCCGTCCGTTTGTGATCGTGATGCAGTTGACCGCCGAAATAATGGTTGCTGACGGTGTCAGTTCATCCATGAAACGAACCACTTCAACCTTATGTGGAGCGGTTACATTTGCTCCTGAAAATCCTAAAGCTTTTAATCCTTGAATTGCCAAGGCCAATTTGCTGGCATGAACGGTACATGTCAGATAACGGCCACCTAGAGAACAGGCTCGTAATGAAGCTTCCATCATCAATTGAGAAGGATTGCCTATTACCGGGTCTCCGATGCAACAGAATAACTTTTCAAGCGGTCCATGCATGAGGGCCTGCCGCGCTATCGTCTCATATGAATGTGGCAACATGCTGACAGTATATGACAAATCAAGTGAAAAGTCATTGATATTCATGATTCCAAAACACTCCTGTTGGAAGCGGTGTTTGATTTATTCGTATCCGCCGATTTGGTATGAAATTTTGGATTGACGAGGTGAATAATAATGCCTGTGATCTAATCTTATGTATTAATCGCTTTATGTATCGCGAACTACAAGATGAGGCTCGATCATGATAGTGTAGGGGGTAATTGGAGTCTCTGATTGCATTTGTTTATATAGCATGGTGATGACCGAACGTGCTTTTTTCTTTTTATCCGCTCCTACGGAAGTTAGCCGTATCGGCACGTTGAAGTCGGACAAGATGTCATCGACTCCGACCACAGGTACTGAAATGCCGGCGATTCGTAACATATTGAGAGCTGTGAATGCAATGAAATCTGAAAATGCGAAAATTGCATCAAACTCAATATTGGCTTTCAATATCGTCTCAATGCAATCACAATGACCCGTTTCGAGAATATTTGCTTCAACGACAAGATGTGAGTCGATTTGAATATGATTGTCATAAAGACATTGAACATAGCCTGCCAGGCGATCTACTGACGAAGAGATATGGGAAGGACCATTTAGAAATAGGATTCGCCGTTTACCCTTTGAGATCAGGTATTCGGTTGCCTGATACCCTGATTGGATATCATCCCACAACACATTGAAAAGATTTTTATGGGGAAATCTTCGTGCGAAAATTACATACGGCAACGAATTATCTTCCATAAGCTTGAAAATATCTTCTCTACGCTGAGTAGGGCAGATTATAATACCGTCTACTTTTCTGCTTATTGCGGTTTTCACTGCTTCAAGTTCCAAATCCCCGTTTTCCTCAGTATCGAAAATAATCGATGTATATCCTTTAGATCGAAGCAATCGGTTGAATTCTTTTACCTGTGATGAAAAAAAAGGGTTGGCGATATCTGGAACAATTATTGCAACGGTATGAGTTTTCCCATAACGCATGGAGACTGCCACCATGTTTGCCAGATATCCCATCTCTTCAGCTTTTTTCTTAACCAACATCTTTGTTTTTGTGGAGATGTCTGCCTTATCCTTCAATGCCCGACTTATGGTATTAATTGAGAAACCAGTTGCAATGGCGAGATCTTTCAGAGTTACATGCTTCGAGTTCGCGGAATCCGACATGAATTCATCTCCATGCTGTTAATCTTTGATATGATCGAATTCAATAGTGTATCAACTCATACAATACTACAATAATTATGCGTTTCATCATACGCTTTGGATATGCAAACAATAACAATACAAAAGATGCCGTAACCGGTGAGCCTGAGATTCTCCTATTAACGTTTTACCAGATATTTTCTCACATCGATTGCAACCGCCAATACAATGATGAGTCCACGAATAATGTATTGCAAGTACGCATTGACTCCCAAAAAGTATAATGAGTAGTTGATCGCTTGCAAGATTATCGCACCGATGACCACACCTTGGATGGTGCCAACCCCTCCACTGAATGAGACTCCTCCTATAACACAGGCAGAAATTGCGTCGAGTTCATAGTTGATTCCGGTATTGGCTCCGACCGATTGTATTCTCGCTGCTTCAAGAAAACTTGCGATTCCGTATAGTATTCCTGCTAATATATATACAAACATGATTGTTTTGGTGACATTTACACCAGAAACTGCCGCAGCTTCGGTATTACCGCCAACGGCGAACATATTTTTTCCTAGTTTTGTCTTATTCCATATCACCCACATCAAGATTGCCAATAGTGCAAAATAGATAATCACATAGGGAATCCGGACTGTTCCGATGATGAGGTTCCCTGCTGCCTTGTCCAAAAAATTCCTGTCAAAGGTCGATAAGGCCTGGGCAGAACCCGAGGGTTGTGATTCTATGTAGATACAGTTGGCTCCGTATGCGATTAATTGGGTTCCCAACGTGATAATGAACGCATGCATGTGTAATTTTGATACGCCAAATCCGTTTATCGAAGAAATTAATACGCAGATGGCAATAGCTGCCAATAGCGGAACGATCAATGGAAGTTGTTCTGTCATATTCATGTAATACCGTGAAGCATAATTCACAGATTGAACTAATGAGGCCGTGATAGCTGCAGCTAATCCTAATGTTCGCCCTATAGAAAGGTCTGTTCCTCCCAATACGATGATACCGGCACAACCAAGGGCGAGAATTCCTTTGGTGGACGCTTGCTTCATGATGTTTAAGATATTGTTAAGTGCAATGAAGTTTGGTCGAATAATACTGACTGTCACCAAGATTGCCCCTAGTAAAATATAGAGTGCATAGTTTAGTAAGAATTCACCTATTTTTTTACTTTTTTCCATATATGCCTTCCCTATATATATGTTCCTGCAAGCTTGAGGATATGTTCCTGCTCACCTTGAATACCGCCAAAATCCTTTCCTCTTTCAACAATACCGGCCAATCGTCCATTTGACATGACGAGAATTCGATCGCAGATTCCTAATAACTCCGGCATTTCCGACGAAACCATTATGATTCCTTTGCCATCATTTGCCAAATTGATGATGAGCTGATAAATTTCGAATTTTGCTCCGACATCGATTCCGCGGGTAGGTTCATCAAGGAGCAATATTTCGGGACTGGTGAGCAACCACCGACCGATGATTACTTTTTGTTGGTTTCCACCGGATAAGCTTCTGATGGCTGTCTTGGCAGTCGGTGTTTTCACCTTCAAATTGTCAATTGATTTTCTCGTATCATTCGAGATTTTTTTCTTCGAAAGGAGAAGTTTCCCATACCTGTCGATATTGGCGATTATTGTGTTGAAGTAGATGTTCATCAGAGGGAACAATCCAGTAGCCCGTCGTTCTTCGGTAATCAAGGCAAATCCGTTTCGTATCGCAACAACAGGTGATGAATTATTGATCTCTTCACCATTTACCTTTATTTCACCGGATTCTTTCGTAAACACTCCGAAGATAGTGTTGAGCAACTCAGTTCTTCTTGAACCCACCAAGCCAGCTATACCAAGCACCTCTCCTTTACGTAAGGTAAAACTGACATCATGAAACGTTGGTTCATATTTCCCCGACAAATTTGATACCGACATCATCACCCCTGACGGTTTGTTTGTCTTTTCTGGAAAGCGATGGGTAAGGTCGCGGTTTACCATCAACCTGATCAGTTCATTATTATCGAGTTCCGTCGCAGGTTTCGTGGTTATCCACTGACCGTCGCGCATGACAGTGATATCATCGGATATTCTCAAAATTTCATCTATTCTGTGCGAAATATAGATTATTCCGACTCCTTGCATCGTCAATTTCCTGATGATCCTGAATAAATGTTCAACCTCTTTTTCAGTAAGAGATGAAGTCGGTTCATCCAACACCATTATCTTTGCGCCATACGAGACTGCTTTGGCAATTTCAACCATTTGTCGTTGTGATACAGAAAGAGTCCCGATAATTGCAGTAGGACTGATGTGTATCTCCAACTCGTTGAATACTTTCTGAGTTTCTTTATACATTAATTTTGAGTCGACCAAACCATATTTTTTCAATGGAAGCCGACCGAGCCACACATTTTCCATGACATTACGGTGCAATACTTGGTTCAATTCTTGGTGAACCATCGCAACACCGCTGTCCAATGCATGTTTCGGACTAGTGAAATTAACTTCTTTTCCTTCGATACGAACAATGCCGGAATCTTTTTTGTAGATTCCGAACAGACATTTCATCAGTGTGGATTTGCCGGCTCCATTTTCTCCCATCAGAGAATGTATCGTTCCCGGGCGTAGTCTAAGTTGTGCTCTGTCCAATGCATGCACTCCAGGGAATGTCTTGTCAATGTCGATCATTTCCAACAAATACTGATTTTGAATGTCCATGGGTTCCTACTGTTTCAATCTGTTTTTATCTGAAGGAGGTGCATCCTCGCACCCCCTCCAGCCAAGAATGGTATCTTGAAGGAATAATGAACTTTTAAGCTTATTTGACTTCAGTAATCATAGCATACGGGATGCGGATACAGTTAAAAGCATCCTCGGTGGTATATGTGTATTCGGTACCATCGAGCCATTCTTTTCCCATTGCTCCGTTATAAGCGATTCGAATGTTCGCTTTACCCATAGCATCACCATCTTGTTGTACTGTTGCGGTCATGCCACCATTCTTAATTGATTCCAAAGCGGCATCGATAGCATCAACGCCGATAACCACGACTTCTGGATCGCCAGCTTTACCGGTATTGAATCCATAAGCGTTAAGCGCAGCGACAGCGCCAAGTGCCATCATATCGTTGTTGGCAAAGATTACTTCAATCTTGTTCCCGACACTTGCCCAAGTAGCGGTCATGGCTTCTTGAGCCAATGCTTGGTCCCAGTTACACACCAGGGTGTCCGAAACGGCTTCCAGTTTGAGTCCGAGTTCTTTTGCGGTTTCTACTGAATATCGGGTCCGGGCGATTGCTTCATCATTATTGGGTTCGCCCATGAACATGATGTATTGCAACACGCCGTCTCCATTCTTATCGATTGATTTGTCGGCATTGTAGAGATCGTAAAGAATCTGTCCTTGCATGTCTCCAGCTTGGCGAGCTAGCGTTCCGATAAAAATCGTACCGGTATCTTCCAATACCGCTTTTGTCGTTTCAGCCGCAGGCTGCTTGTTGTAGAACAAGAAAGGAATATCATTTGCCTGGAACATATCGACAAGTACTTGCCCATTGGCAACTTCCGCTAGGTTGATGATAACAAAATCTGGTTTGTCGCCGACAATTATCGTGGCTTGTTCGATCTGTTTCGCCATATCATCAGCGGCATCATACATGGTGAGCTTGATTTCCTTGCCTAACTCTTGAGAGTAGTGCTTTGCCCACTTGTCCATAGCAGCACGCACTGTTGAACCATACGTGTCGTCATACTTCCATACGAGCACACGGATATCGAGCGCATCGTCGGATGTTGTCTCTTTTGAACCTCCCGCAAACAAGCTGAACGTAACAGCTAATAGACACAAAATTAATCCCAATTTTTTCACTTTGTACCTCCTAAGAAAAAAATGGCGATTCTTTGAGGATTGCCTTTACCTTTACCTCCGGATGAAAAGGTTTGGCAGTATCCTGATGACAGTATTGTACTTTACATTAACGTTACTGTAAATCTTTTTTTTAAGCAGATTAATGAATTACTGAATTATGGAAATTTGATTTGGTTTTTATGTGTTCTACATGAGAATGCTTTTATATTAAAGGTTGAATTTGTTAATTTCTTGAAAGAATCTTGGTAGGATGAATGTGTATCGCACGGTATTTTTTCTCAAACCGATGATATGGACGGCACACCATCATCACAGCTTTGACACTATCGATAAAAAAACCGGAGGCCCTTCGACTTGAAGGGTGATAGGAGGATTGAGTACTTTATTTGAAATACTCATCGACGATGATGAAATCTCATAATCTTTCACATCCCACACTAGATTGTTCGATGTTACGCTGCTTTTTCCCGAGATGAGTGCCGGAACTATGGAAACGGTGGTGTTGAATCTTAACGGTAAGCTTATCGAATTTTCGACCAACAACATATGTTCCCGGCATGTAATCCAGTGTAACGGGGGACCATAACTTTCGAACAGTGAATACATGTGCAACAAGTGGTCGAAACGTCTGCCACCGCCGCCGAGGAGGATATAGGGCAGGTTTTGTTGTTTGATGTGGATAAGCAATAATTCTGTATCAGTGTAATCCTTGTCGGTCGGATACATGTCGTATGTGATTTCTGATAAAGATGCCACATCTACGATGGAATCAAAATCTCCTATGGCAAAGTCAGGTTTCAATCCTAATGAAAGCGCAAGATCGACTCCGCTGTCCGCCGCACATATGCATGAAGGTTCTGGAAGAGAGTGTAAATCAAAATCATTTGTCGGGCCTTCGCCTCCGGTACATACCCATGCGACCGAATTCATGTGACCTCCATCACGCTTAATCTGGCAACGCATCGTATCACGGCACATTACAAGCTGCAACTGAAACGTTATCACATATTGCTGGATTGATAATTACCGTTTACCATGGAACTGTACACACGTCGTTCCTTATTCGAGGTATGCAATGATTGAACATCTTTTGCCGGTCGTTCCATTATTACTTTTGTTTTTGTTGGGCTATTTGCTACAACGAACAACATTTTTTACCAGTGAATCACTGTCGCACGTGAAGAGGATTGTTTCAGATCTAGCATTGCCAGCCTTGTTGTTTCAAGCATTTTCATCAATTGAATTGGAGCGTAGTTACCTCATTTTGGTCATTCTGATTTTTCTAGTCTGCGTGGGACTGGTAATCCTTGGCAGCTACTTGGGAAAGGTATTGAAGATTAATAGTCCGTACTTCCCTTATATGATGACGGGCTTTGAAATGGGGATGTTCGGGTATGCAGTGTTCGTCTCGTTCCAAGGAGAAGCACAACTTGGAAAGATTGCACTAGTAGATTTAGGGCAGGTGGTCTTCGTCTTTACTGTCCTGATGGCATTGTTGGTCAAGCATCGGGATGGGATGGCAAAAAGCAGGGATTTGCTTAAAAGAATAGCAACCAGTCCTGTAATTATTGCGATCATTGCCGGTTTGGTAACTAGTATTATTTCCCCTCATGTCCAAAGTTCTGTTCTGTGGGATACACTTGGAGAGTGCATCGATCTGTTAGCTAGCGTGACGGTTCCGCTCATCGCAATCACGATTGGGTATGGAATTCATATAAAGAAGGATTTGATTGGTAAATCATTAAAGACGATAGTTGTAAGGCGGGTGGTCCTTACCATCCTTGCTTTACTGATCAATTATCTAGTAGTAGATACATTGTTGGGTATGGATAAGATGTACGAGATAGCGTTGATGACAATGTTTCTCACACCTCCGCCGTTTGTCATTTCGATTTATATGCGTACGGACGAAAAGGAACAGTCTGATTATGTTGACAACACATTGTCGCTGGATACGCTTGTTTCAATCGTCGCTGTCATGATTGCATCCGCACTCTACGCATAGATGAAAGTAAAGGAACTCCTGATGGAAAAACACGAACATTCTGAATACATGCGCAAAGCCATCGAACGCGCGAAACAAACGATGGAATTAGGTCATGGCGGACCTTTTGGTGCCGCAATCGTAAAAGATGGCAACTTGATCGCGGTCTCAAGCAACAGTGTGCTTAAAGATTGCGATCCGAGTGCGCATGCAGAGGTAAATGCCATCCGAGCCGCAGGTAAAGTATTGGGAACCCACGATTTGTCCGGATGCGAATTGTATGCCACGGGGTATCCTTGTCCCATGTGTTTGTCAGCCATCATTTGGGCGAATATCAGCACGGTGTACTATGGCTGTGATCCAACAGACGCAGAGGCCATCGGATTCAGGGACGATTTTATCTACCGTTATCTTGAAAACGGAAGGCAAGAGCCGTCACTCATAACATTCAAACAGCTTGAACAAGACCGTTGCAAAGCTCTTTTTAATGCATATCAGAACAATAATCATACTGTTTATTAGGCAATAAACAAAAAAAAGGCAGATAATTGACAATCTGCCTTTTCAAATCATGATCCATCCTATCTGGAGGTAAGGGGATTCGAACCCCTGGCCTATAGATTGCGAACCTATCGCTCTAGCCAACTGAGCTATACCCCCATAGACAAAGATAACCTACAGCAGAGGTGGATTTTGGTCAAGTAGAGGCAGTTCAGAGTGCTTGGAATTTATCCAAAGACGCATGAATTCTTGTTCATCAACCGGTTGTGAATACACATAGCCTTGAATAAGAGTGCACCCGAGGCTTTGAAGGTATTCAACTTGTTCCATCGATTCAACGCCTTCGGCTATCACTTTTGCTCCTGTGAGTGTAATCGCGGTTATCAATGCATGTATGAAGCGTCGACCATTTTCATTTACCATAACATCGCCAATCAATGAACGGTCCAGTTTGATTGCCTCAAAGGGTAGGTTTGCCACAGAAGATAAATTTGAATATCCTGTACCAAAATCATCAAGGTTAAAATGAATACCCTCATCAATCAAGGTTTTCATCACTTTGAAAATTTCGGGATACGATGAACCTAAAAACGTCGTTTCGGTAATCTCTAATTTGATACATCCGTCTGGTATGCCATATCGTCTATAAACATCCAAGATTCTTTCAGCCGGAGTATCCAAGAAGAACTGACTGCCGGAAATGTTAACCGAAAGTATCGGTGGGGGAACGTTATTAGCAATGAATTTATTCACTACCATGCAAGCCTGTTCAAATACCCAGAGTCCGATATCGCTGATTACTCCCAATTCTTCGGCCAATGGAATGAATTCGTTCGGCGAGACATCGTTGAGAATCGGATCTTTCATTCTGAGTAAAGTCTCAGCCATGACAATCGAACCATATTCGGATTCATATATCGGTTGGAACTCAACATGATACACCGAGTCGATCATACCAGCCTTCAATCGTTCCATAATGAGATTTCGACGACGAATCTCAGTATAAATCGAAGCATCCAGTTCAATAACTTGCGATCGCCCTTTGTTCTTTGCCATCCTCATGGCAAAATCAAGAATCGTAATCGGGTGGGTTTCAACATCGCTATCGAGAGGAATAGTCATACATACTATTGATGCATCGAGTCTGGTCTGCACACCGCCAACTGATATCGGGTGTGCGAAGGTCTTGATTATGGATGCGATAATGCTTTTTGAATCGTGATGCTTATCATCCGATGCCATGATGATGGCAAATTCATCACCACCGAATCTAAAAACCTGATCGTCGGGGAACAAATCTTTGAGCATATTTGAACATTCTATAAGGAAAGCATTGCCCTTTTCGCGACCAAAGATATCATTAACCATTTTGAAATCATCAAGGCTGACAAGGATTACAGCAGCATTTTTATTACGGCGAATCGCTAATTGCAGGTATTTTGTAAAGGACTCCCTGTTTGCCAGCTTGGTAAGCACATCTTCTGTGATTTTTCTATTCTGGAAATTCAGATAGACAGCCAAGATGGCCACCATCATCGCTGTCCCTGAAAGCATCAGCGTCCTATAGATTTGCTGGATGAGAAGTATCGCGACCGACAAGAACGGAAACCACCATATGATTTTGAGAAGAAACGGATCAATAAATCTCTTTTCTATGATTACCAAAACAAATCCGATGACAATAGTGTAGATGACCAAATAGAACGACCATCTATTCAATGTTCCTCTGACATATTCAAACTGTTCGTTGAACGAGAACAAAACGCCGGTCCAGATATTGGTTATGCTGAGAATAATATTGATCAGAATCGAAATACCGATGAACCACAATCCGATCTGCAATCTCACCTTATGGTGCTCCGGAACATCTTCGAACATCAAAAGCATAAGGTAGATGATGAACAAACTGGACATTAATGGATAGATAATAAAATAGACAGTATTTAATGCAATATTGAACCATAAGGGTATGTGTGATGCATACTCTATGGCAAACACAGAAGCTGAGTTAATAATCAAACAGACAGCTGAAAACCAGAGGGTCAGCTTGAACATCCGATTACGTGCGGAAGGGATTGAATAAGCCCCGCTGGAATTGATAATGAGAATGATGATTACTGTAGCAGCAATCAGCTCGGGAGCTGCGTTCCAACCCAATTTATAATCTCCACTAAAATCGTAAATGTACAATATCTCCAGTATAAATTTTTCGCAAGTATTTGGAACGGTGATAAAAATAAAAAAAGTTAGGTTTTTTTAGTTACTGATAATCACTAGTATGCTAAACCTGACGTAGAGGTTATCAACGTAAGGAATTTGATATATTTAAAAGAATTATGACGAAAAATATTGTCAAAAGTAAATCATTTTCATACTATCGTTCGTATGAACAACGCAGATGGAATCAAAAAACCTAGAAAGAGAAAAAACCAGATAAGCGGATTTTTGTACATATTGCCCGCTCTTTTTATCGCATTGTTATTCTCCTACCGACCATTCGTGAAAACGATCATCAATAGTCTCAGTATCGTGAATTATTCAGGGACCATCATTGATGTTGCGGGCTTAGATAATTTCAAACGCCTTTTTGCTGATCGTAACTTCCTTACCAGCCTGACAAATACGTTTAGATTTGCCGTGATGTTTGTTCCATTGAACCTTCTCGTTTGTATCATCCTGGCTCTTTTGGTATACAGAAAGCGAAAAGGCACCGCATTCAATGAATCGCTATTCATCATGCCCTTGTCTGTGGCAATGTCATCTGCTGCAATAGTGTTTCAAGCACTGTTCAACCCTACCATCGGCGTCATAAATTTTCTGTTCAATGTCCAGGTGCAATGGTTCAACGACCCGAAGTGGGCAATGTGGGTGATTGTCATACTATGCATTTGGATGGCGATGGGCTTGGATTTTCTCTTATTGGTAGGAGCTTTACGTTCAATTCCCAAAGAAGTGCTCGAAGCAGCAGAGCTGGACGGCAGCAATAGATTGCAGACCTTTTTCCATATTCAAATACCGCTTATCTCACCGACATTGATGTTTGTCATTGCCAATCGTTTGCGGGATAGTATGTTGCTAAGTGGACCGGTATTGGTCATGACCGAAGGCGGACCGTTTAGATCGACTCAGACTTTGGTGTACCAGATGTATGTGGAAGGCTTCAAATCAGGAAACTATAGTATGGGTTCTGCAATAAGCGTAATCGTATTTCTCTTATCCTTGGCAATGATTGCCGTTTCATTCAGGTTTGAACGTAAAGGGGTATTCTACCAATGAAACGTCTAACCGGTACAAGAACTATTGTGGTAATGATATTGGCAACTATATTTGGCCTGGTCGTGACGTTCCCGATCTATTACATGGTGGCGGGTTCGTTCTTTTCAATCAGAGAGTTTTCAAGCTTTCCACCGACAATCGTTCCATCAACTATCAGATTACACAATTTTCAAAGAGCGATTAACGAATCTCCCTTAATCCGATTCATGCTCAATTCTTTGATCAGTGCATCTGTCGGAGCAATCTTACGTATAGCAATTGCAACATTAAGCGCATTCGCATTCGTATATAAGGAATTTAAAGCGAAGAAGCTATTGTTCATCGTAATCTTGGCCACCATGTTACTTCCCGCCGATGCATTGATACTGGAAAACTATATTCTGATCAGCCGTTTGGGTTTGATAGATACCTATCTTGGAATCATATCAATCCATCTTCTTGCTCCTGTGCAAATGTTCATGCTTCGTCAGATTTTTAAATCAATTCCGATCACATATCGTGAAGCTGCTTCGATTGACGGGTGTGGAGATGTCAGATTTTTGATCCGTATCGTTACTCCGATGTCGCGATCAATCATGTTAATATTCTTGCTTCAATCGTTCGTTACCATCTGGAACTCCTATCTATGGCCATTGTTGGTGACAAATGATACTACGATGCGTACTGTCCAGGTTGGGATCACATTGCTCAGTTACGCGGAAAATCTTGATTTCGGTCCGGTATTTGCAGCGATTTCATTAGTAGTGTTGCCGTCGATTCTTTTATTTCTGGTATTCAGGAAACGGATCGTTGAAGGAGTCGTTTCAGGTTCGTTGGGATAAACATATCGGGAGGATAATGATATGCAAAATAAGTTACGTGGTAACGCGATGATACTTTTAATAATGGTGCTTTTACTCACGTTATTTCCGCTCTTCTCCAAGGGACAGGGCGAAACAAAGAAGACAACTATGCAAGAAGTAGTATTCTGGCATTCAAACAGTGGCTTGCAACAAGAAGCGATGACCCTTTTAGTACAAACATTCAATGATACCATCGGCCGAGAAAATTCCGTCGTGGTACGGGAAATCTATCAAGGAAAAGCTGCCGATGTTGCAACGAAATTACGGGCGAGTCTTCAGTCTGGCCGTAATAAAGATCTTCCAGATATAGCCCAATTGGATGCAACCGGAGTGATGGATGTTCGAGATTCGGTTTTTCTGGTCCCGGCGTCCGATTTGGCAGATGCTGATGCGAGCTTTGATTTTTCTCAACTGCAACCCGGGGCAGTTCTGTCTACCACCTATAAGAACAAGGTGATAGGCATGCCGTTCAATTGCTCAACAATCGTTTTGTATTATAACAAGGATGCGTTTATCGAAGTCGGGCTAGATCCTCAACATCCTCCTCGCACACTTGCCGAATTAGCTGATTATACCGGGAAGCTAGCCAAATATTCAGCTGACGGGAAATCGATAGAACGCTATGGCTTTGCAGGAATTCCGACGACATATGAGCTAGTTTCATGGATCGGCCAACAACATGGACTTTCCTATATGACCGATATGGCCAATGGCCATGAAGGAAATCCGACCCGCGTTGTTTTTGATGAAAATGATACCATGGCTACTTTCTTAACAGAGTGGCGTAAAGTGTATGAAAGTGGAGGATTGGGAAACCTCAGTGCAAATATCCGTCAGGAGTTCTCTGCAGGTAAAGTAGCGATGCATGTCGCCTCCACAAGCGGACTATCCACACTATTGGCCTCGATCGACGGAAGATTCGAGTTGGGTGTCGGTTTTTTCCCGAAGGTAAATGATCAAGCTACAGGAGGAGTAAATATTGGTGGCGGTGCGCTATTTGCATTTGACAATGGCAATGATCCTGGGAAGAAAGCAACATGGTTATTTTTAAAATTCTTGATGAACAGCGAGTCCCAATTTGCTTGGCACAAGGCCACAGGATATTTCCCGGTAAATTTAGAAACGTACGAATTACCACAGTTCAAAGAACATGTTGTGGAAAATCCATTATTCCAAGTCGCAATAGATCAATTGAACGCGAGTAATCCTGAAATTCAAAGTGTGTGGTGGCCTAACGCCTATCAAGCCTATTATGAGATACAGAACCGGATATTGGAAATGCTTGAGCAGTCTCTTGGTGTTGAACAGACGGTTTCGTCTCTAGCGTCGGTTCTCAACCAATATATGGCAAATTACAATCGGATGAATCCTTCAATGTGAAAGATACTATTCGATCAACGGGATTTCTTGGTAAAAATCGCACCGATTCTTGAACAGACAATCATGACAAGCCTTGCCCGGGCAATGTTGGAAGGCCTCCTTGACGGTTTCAAGTTGGCGTACATGCCAAGCGAGTTCTTCCAACAACCGTTCAAGTTCTTGTTTTCGGTGCGTTACCAAAGAAATTTGTTTCCGATACTGTTTAAGTAATTCGATACGGCGTTTCTGCCCGGTAGCATCATCAGATCCCATGCGGATGATCTTGCTTATCTCATCCAAGCTGAAACCTAAGCGTTTCAATTGGAGAATGCGTTTGATATACACTACATCGGCATCGTTGTAATAACGTTGTCCGCCATCGCTGCGATCTTGAGTCTTCAATAATCCCAAAGATTCCCAATATCGAACTGTTCGGACGGTTACTCCGGTTTTTTCTGCCAAGGTTCCTATCCTAAAAGTTTTTTCTCCGTTCAATGGTAGACTCTCTCCTTTATGCGCCAAACACCTCATCGGCTCCCTTATACACCAGAGTAACCAAATCTTCGATATCTTCGAGGTCCACACTGGAAAAGGCCAGCCTCAGGTAGGTACCTTGAATGGAAATCGTACCAACTTTATATGTATCTAGCAAGTGAATGCGCAAGGCTTCGGCATCTCCGGCACAAACAAACGCCATGAAATATCCGGAGTTGAACGGAAGTGGCACGAGGTGCTTGTTATGTGCGTACTTGCCCAATGCTGTTTTCAACAAATGGTATCGTTTGGCCAATTGTTTTACATTCATTTCTTTTTCTTCAAGACGATGAGGACTTTGCATCGCTTTTATCAGAAGGTTTTGACTCGGTTTGCTACAAGACGACACGCTGCCTCGAATCAATCCCATTGTTTTCTTAGTCAAAGCTTCATAGTGACTGTCGGTCAAGCCTTTTGCACCGAATGTGAGAAAACCGATTCGGAAGCCCCATACCATTTCTTCTTTCGTCGCCGCATCGCCTTTTACCGCAAACAGATGTTCATGGGCATCGCACAACATGCTGAAAAGAGACTCTCTATACAAATTCTCCTCATAGAACAAATCGAAGTATGCATCATCGAGAAGAACAAGAAGATGCTTCCCTTCAAAAGCTTTTTTCGTTAGCATCTCACACAATCGTTGGGCTTCGGATATCTTCGGCGAATACCCTGAAGGGTTGTTGGGGAAGTTGAGGATAAGATTGATTTTTTGTGAATCAAGCGAATCAATCGCCTTCTCCAGACCGTCGATATTAAGAGCCTCATTACTGAAGAGGGGGAACTGGATCATTTTCGCTTCACGCTGTTCAACAAATGTCAGATTATAATTTCCCCAATACATGTCGGGAACAAGAATGGTATCGTTCTTTTCAAGGAAAAGAGATGCGACAAGACTGATAGAATGTGTTAATCCGCTTGTAACGATAGGCAGTGATACCTTCTTATCCTTCATCGTCGGGTTCTTTCGAAGCATATCCTCGTACCAGAGTTTTCTCAATTGCATCTCCCCGGCAGTAGGAGCATATGGGAATATCTCATTTTGAGTGAGTCCGTCATGTGCAAACATCGAATAAATCGAAGGCAGATACATCGGTGACCCAGATTCTGTGGCAATCCCGATGGTAGCATTGTATTTTGTTGCTTTTTGCTTTGCCTCTGCGGATTGTGAGATGATGCCTTTCGGGAAATACATCCGTCGGCCATAATCGGAAAGCAATTTATCTACTATCGTACCTTCAAGGATTCTGTTGAGTTCTTGTGCCAATGGATTCATAGATACTCCTGAATTGAGGATATTGACACATAGTACATGTTTGTATCAGTAATGTCATCAGGTTGAGAATGACAACTCATCCTGTAATGGCATATGCTTGAATAGAGAAGTCCCAGCATATATCATTTGTATGGAGAAATTATGGTGTGCAATGATTATCAAACCCTATATGGAGTATCGGTCGATTCGCCGATGGGTCCCATAACTCTGATGGCAAACGATACCGCGATAGTAAAAACGTTCTTCGGATCCTTACCTCGAGATGTTCCCGAGGGCGATGTGCCATTACTTCAGTTAGCTAAGATCCAAATGGAAGAGTATCTGGCAGGAAAGAGATTCATCTTTGAGTTACCTCTCGCACCTGAGGGAACAGTTTTTCAGCAATCAGTCTGGCGCGCATTGCTTGCCATTCCATACGGTGAAACAAAAAGTTATGGACAAATAGCTGAAAAGATTGGAAATCCCAAAGCTTGTAGAGCCGTTGGAATGGCCAATAATCGCAACCCGATTGGCATCATCATCCCTTGTCACCGAGTAATCGGTGCCAATGGAGATTTGGTCGGATATGCCGGAGGATTGGAATATAAACAATTTTTATTGAAATTGGAAACGACATATGCACTGTATAGAAACAACAAGTGAAGCCATATCATATCTTTCAGCAAAAGATAAAGCATTACATAAAGCGATGGAACAAATCGGACCGATTTCACGCAATGGAGATCCCGATGTTTTCACATCACTGATAAGTGCTATCGCGAGCCAACAGATTTCAGGAAAAGCAGCCCGTACGATTTGGGCAAGGTTGGAAGAACGATTGGATGGTATCACTTGCCATTCAATCGCACAAACCGATGAAACTGTGATTCAGGCATGCGGTCTATCATTTAAAAAAGTATCCTATATGAAAAGTTGTGCGGCTGCGGTACTAGAGGGACGATTGGATCTTGAGAAGCTTCATGATATGGAAGATGAAGAAATCATCCGGAATCTTGTTGCATTGCCCGGCATAGGGGTATGGACAGCAGAGATGATTCTCATCTTTTCATTGAATCGCCCCGATGTGCTTAGCTATAACGATTTGGGGATTCGAAAAGGACTCATGAAATTGTATCATCACACTTTCATCGATAAAAAGCGTTTTGAACGGTATAGGAAACGGTACAGCCCTTATGGAACGACAGCTTCTCTGTATTTATGGGAATTAGCAATAACATAGGTAATTCGATACATAAAAATCATTTTCATACTTGTACGCAAACACTTATGTGACGTGCGGCTGGATATCAGCGACTTCCTTTATGTATATCATAACGTGCCAGTCGGAACGACTGGCACACTCAAGAGGAGAGATGGTCTTTCATATCACGCAACAAGGACTCGAAGCTATTATGTATTTTGGTCATCGGGGATCAGTTTATGCAAACTTATAGCTCGACAACAACCGTTTTTATGATCATGATCCGAAACTACATTGTCACATCCTTGTCTTTTGAAAATAGCATGAAAACCGTAAGCGAAATAATCGTGAACAACGAAAGAACCGTTGCGACTGCCGCGGCTTGCCCGTCGGAACCACGGGAGACGAAAACATAGGTGAATACCGTTAGCGTTTGGCTCTTTGCAGTGTACAGGATTATCGATGTCGATAATTCTGTAATAATCGTGACCCAACTGAGGAGGGCTCCGGAAATTATTCCATTTCCCATCATTGGAACCGTTATTCCGAAGAACGTTTTGATCTTATTACTTCCGAGGCTGATTGCAGCTTCCTCCATGGAAATAGGAATCTGTCCGAGAATTGCAACAGAGGATCTGATTGTATACGGTATTCTTCTGATGACCATTGAAATGACTATGATCGCGACAGTACCGGTAAGGATCAGTGGTTTCGTATTGAATGAAGATATTAATGCGATTCCAACTACGGAGCCAGGAAGAACGTACGGGATCATCGACATGGTATCGATGAGTTGGCTTTTGAAACTCCTTCTCCTTACAACCAGGTACGATACGAAAATTGCCAGAATCAGGATGATAGCTACTGCAAGAAATCCTACGACAGCAGTATTTCTGATGGAAGTATCGAGACCTCTCTTCATGACTTCCCTATAGCTCATCAACGAATATCCATCAATGAAGACGTTCCCGCTTTTACTGGTATTCTTGAACGATGTGTACCAAAGATATACTTGAGGTAACATTGCGACAGAGACGAGAAGGTAAGAATAGAAGTGAATGAAAACATTGAGTCCGGGTTTTGCTTTCTTTGATTCAATGGTGTGCATCGCATTGATGGTGAAGCTGAATTTGCTTGTTGCCCACTTCTGGATGAGGAATACTATCGCGGTGATTGAGATTGCCACGATACTGATCGCAGCTGCGAATCCAAAGTTCTGTCCGACTTCTCCTACGTAGGCATTGTAGATTTCGACAGGGAAGGTCCTGAACCCTTCACCGATCATCAAAGGCGTGCCAAAATCTGCCAAAGCCCTCATAAAGACAATCAGTGATGCTGCCAAAATTGAAGGCATGCAAAGTGGAACTATGACCTTGAAGAACATTTTCACACCTTTGATCCCGAGATTCTGGCTGGCTTCGATGAGTGAATTGTCTATGCTCTTCAGCGCTCCTGAGGTGTAAAGGAATACCATGGGAAACAATCGTGATGTCAGAGATATCACGATACCTTTGAAACCATAGATATTCGGCATGGTGAAGTGAAAGATGCTTTCAAGGAATCTTGTGATTACACCGTTTCTGCCAAGTACCAAGATCCAAGAATATGCGCCAATAAATGGAGCGGACATGGAACAAAGGATGATGACAACCTGAAGGAATTTTTTCCCTTTCATCTGATACATGTTGTAAAAGTAGGCGAGCGGTACTCCGAGAATAAGGGAAAAGAACGTTACTACGATCGATACTTGAAAACTATTTACCAATGTTTTGAAATAGTAAGGATCGCTAAAGAAACGTTTGAAGTTTCCCAAACTTCTGGTCCCATCCGGCATATCGAGTGACGACCGAAGAATCTTGATGAGTGGAAAGATCAAAAATATCAGATACAAAGCAACAATAAGATAAGCAATCAGGTTCCATATCTCAAGCTTGCTTTTTCTTCGAAGCTGATTCATATGCACCTCTCATTCTTTCTTATCATTCTTGACACCGAGAAGGATGTTCTCACTGCCATCGGCTGTGAAAATGTTGATTTTTTCCTTCTTGATTTGAAGTGAAACCTTCATGCCTTTCTCAATAGTGGATTGTATTGAGGACTCCTGAATGATCTCAACTTCTTCTCCGGTTGCAAGCGTAACGTTGTAGTGTGTGTTTAATCCAAGGAAAATGTTGTCCGTCACCGTTCCTTTCAATCCAGGTTCATTTTCGTCATATAACACGAATTCTTCTGGTCTGATCGATACCTGAACATCCATATCGTTCATATGCTCGGATTTAACACCCTCGATATTGATTTCAAATCCTCCGGGTAAACACAGATAAGGTTTTTTGGCTTTTATGACCAGTTCTGCCTTGAGCATGTTCGTTCTCCCGATGAAGCTCGCTACGAACACATTCGCTGGTCTTTGGTAGACATTCTTCGGACTTCCGATATGTTGTATTTCTCCTTCATTCATAACGGCGATTCTATCAGAAACAGCCATTGCTTCTTCTTGATCGTGGGTGACATAGATGGTTGTTATCCCAACATCGCTGTGAATCTTCTTGATTACCCCTCTCATTTCAACCCTTAACTTGGCATCGAGGTTTGAAAGCGGCTCGTCCATCAGAAGCACGTCGGGGGCGATTACCAATGCCCTTGCAAGGGCGACTCTCTGTTGTTGGCCTCCGGAAAGGCGTTCGGGAATTCTGTTGGCATACTCATCAACATGGACCAACTTCATGAACTTATCTGTTAACTCCTCTATCTGATCCTTGGGGAATTTCTTGTTCTTGAGTCCGAAAGCAACATTTTTCCTAACGGTCAGATGAGGGAAGATTGCATAGTTCTGGAACACCATGCCAATATTTCTCTTGGCTGGATCAAGATCATTGATTCTCTTTTCGTTGAAGTAGAAATCTCCGCCTTCGATGGTGTTGAATCCGGCAATCATTCTTAAAAGTGTCGTCTTTCCACAACCTGACGGTCCCAAAAGTGTGAAGAATTCACCTTCCTGTACGTCAAGGCTAAGATCCGGGATGATTGTGTTATTTCCAAATCTTTTTACTGCATTTTTAATGTGAATGTTTACGCTCATATTTTTATTCCTGTCTTAGGATTATGTTTCTGATAAAAAGTAATCGGTCTGAAAAGAGATTCTTACCAATAACGTGTTACAGATGAACAATATATCGTTTGGTATACAGTGCTTTGATATAACGACATCACTTATATTATCACCCAAATCCCATTAATTGGTCTTCAACGTGGAATTCTATCTCGTCACTTATTCTGAGGTTTTGCATACCGTCACTGTCAATTGATTCAGAAGATGGCTCAACCTTTCTATGAAAGAAATTTATGATCGTATCCTGATCATCAGATAGTGGTTTTTATATGCCCTCTTTCAGTCATTACCCATATTGGAAAATTATTCAGCATCCTGCAGAATTCACAGGATGCTGATGGAGAATGATTACTTGCTGTATTTTGCCCAGATGGCTTCCCAGCGAGCTACGATTTCTGCTCTATGCTCTGCGAGATACTGTTCGTCACGATACATGAGTTTGAGGTTTTCCATTGGGATTCTGAAATCAACAGTTGTTGGTAAATTCAAGTTTGCCTGACGGTGTGAACCGTTCTTTTCCATATGCTTCTGAGTTTCATCGTCTATGAGATGATCCATGAAAAGCTTTGCGTTATCAAGATTCTTGCAGTCTTTGATGATTCCATTTCCGTGGAATGAAGCAGTTGTGCCTTCTTCCATGTATACGAGTTCCACCTTGTCGCCCTGTCCGGATTTAATATACTCGATACATGGGGCTTCATAGGTAACACCAACAACATACTCACCATTGAGAACGTTTTTATAGACTCCTGATGAAGATCCGCTGATCTTGCCGTCGAGTTGCTGGGTGAACTTTTCAACATAGGTCCAGCTTTCTTCCGATCCAAGACCACCCATTACAACGAGCATTGTAACGAGCTGGTCCCAAGCTGAGGATGAATTGGATGGGTTTGCAGCAGTTATTTTGCCTTTGAGTTTTGGATTGAGAAGGTCGTTGTATCCTTTTATTTCAACTCCGAGATTATTGGCAAGTTGTTTGTTGACAAGGAGATTTACGCACTGGGCGACTTGGTAGGTCAGATAGCCGTCGGTAGTTTCTCCACGAGCATCCTCCGGCATCGCAGCATTGTTCTTTGCGATATACGGCTGTAAAAATGGCTTCATCTCATTATAGTCAGAGTAGGTGATACCCGTAATAATATCGCCCTGTGGATTAGCTGCCTCTGCTTTTACTCTCGCTTTGAGTTCGCCTGCACCGCCTTCAACAAGTTGGACATCGATTTGCGGATACTTTTCTCTAAAAGAATCGATAAGAATCTGTTGCAAGTCATTTGAATATGATGTGTAGATAATCAATTCACCAGACGGTCCACCACCAGTCGCAGCCTTTTCTCCAACACCGCTTGCAAATGTAAAAGCGGACAACAAAAAAAGGACAACGAGCAAAGATGCTAGTTTTTTCATTGGGATCTCCTTAGATAAATATATGTATTAATTATAAGCTGTTTTTTATCATTTGCAACCTTTAACTTTGATATCTTTCTTAATGGAAACTGCCTTGGAGAATGCAAAATTAGCCAAAATTAAAGAAGTATGCCTTTATTTTCATAGACAACAATTAATTGTAAGGGGACCGATTGGATTTGTTGCATGGGAATTTTATGTACAGACAATGGTAAATTATTATTGATAAGGATACATGAAATACCATGATGATGTGTTACTAACAATGTGATAGATAGATGGTTAGAAATGAAAAAAGTCGCTGTTAAACAACGACTCTTCTACATGGAGGTAAGGGGAATTGAACCCCTGACCTTTTGAATGCCATTCAAACGCTCTAGCCAACTGAGCTACACCCCCAAAACGCACTGCCTAGCATACCTGTAGAATCTAGTTTAGTCAATATTCACTTGTCCAATTAAAACCCCTTATTGAAATCCAATCCAAATACTGTCGCCCTCTACTATTATCTATTCAGCTTCTTTATGAATCTTTGAGCAATGGGTCATGCTTTCACCTACTGGAGCATGGATGTGTTTGATATTAGAGGTGTTATTTAGATAACATAATCAATATATAATTAACAAATTGTATAATTAGTAACTAAATGTATCAAACCTATTGCATAAGAGGGTCGAAACAGGATAGATTCACCACAATCCCCTTTTCATTGGGATTGAATGTATGAGGTCTATAGATGGAAAAGATTAAGGTTGCGGTTATTGGAGCTACTGGTGCAGTTGGGCAAGTGTTCATGTGGATGCTTGCGGATCATCCATGGTTTGAGGTCGCGTATATCACAGCTTCGGCGGCAAGGGTGAACCAAGAGTATGCAAGTACGGTCCATTGGTTGTTACCGTTTGAAATGCCTACTTCAATCAGGCATACGATCATCAGTGAATTCAATGCTGACACTATGAAAAGCAAAGGGGTGAAAATTGTCTTTTCAGCACTACCGGCTGAAGTTGCAGCCGAGGCTGAACCGCACCTAAGGGATTTGGGATTCTATATTTTCTCAAATGCATCGGCGATGCGCTATGACAAGAATGTTCCGATTCTCATCCCTGAGACTAATTTATCCACTCTTGATTTGATTACGGATCAAGGATATCCCGAAAATGGATTCGTAGTTACGAACTCCAACTGCGTGACAGCAGGATTGGCAATGGCCATCGCTCCGCTCAAGAAGTACGGGATCAAGGAAATATCGGTCTGTTCATACCAAGCGGTCAGCGGAGCAGGATACCCGGGATTATCTTCATTCGATATTACCGACAACGTCATTCCATATATCGCCAAGGAAGAAGAAAAGATAGAAAAAGAAATTAAGAAAATCCTTTCGATTGATCCTATCGTGTACTCCTATTGTGTACGGGTGCCAGTCATGTTCGGGCATTTGGAGGCTGTATGGCTTACACTGGAACAAGACGTTACCACTGATATGATTTTACAAGATTGGGAAAATTTCACTGATTGTAACGAACTTCCCTCAACCCCGGAACGACCAGTCGTGTATAATCATACGAACGCATTCCCGCAGGCAAAATCAGCGTGGTGGGGGACTCCGCATGGCATGGAGGTCTATACCGGAAGGTTAAAGAAGAAAGACGGACGAATAGGATTCATCTTACTCGTCAATAATCTAGTGAAAGGCTCGGCAGGCGGTTCAATCCAGAACGCAGAGGCTTTCGTCACTCGATTCGGATTAATCAAACAAGAATCAAGGCAATAGGGAAACAACGGTAAGGCAATCGCGCACTTCAACCAAGAACCGTTTTCCTGTCTGTTCTAATTCCCAACTACCTCTTCGAGGGCAGTTGTCGCATGATAATCCCAACGAGTCATACCTGAAACAGCTTCGGCTGATAAACAGAGGCATGTTGAAATCTTTGCCCACCGGACTGGCTGTTTCTCGATATTCAGTCAGTTCGGTCGCCGGGTGCTCTACCCATCGGTATAACCCAACGAGATTAGGAAGTCGTTCAACTAATATGTCAACAGCCAAACTATTGGACATGTAGAGATATACATCTGCAAAACATGGGATATCAGGGTTATTTTCAGCCCATTTGATGTGGGCAACATTATTAAGCCCAAGGCGGAGATTGGTTTTGCCATAAGCGGAAGATAGGTCTTTCACAAGTTTGTTCAAAGATTGAACAAACAGCTCTTCTTCAAACATGACCGGTTGTAATGGAATGTACAGTTTATTGTCTACCATTGAAATATAATCCAGAATATTTAGACCGTGCTCAGATGCAACAAGAGCTTTGACTATGTCTACCCATATGATTCCCCGTTCGCCAGGGGGAATGATCATCGTTCGGGCAGGTAGTTGTTCCCATGGTGTGTGACCGGTAGTTTTAGTTGTGCGGGGCGGCTGGACCGAACACCATCGATCGTATAATTGATCGATATGCGCGTACCACTGACGTCTGATTTGTTTCAATTGTGACAATGGTAAAAAGACATGCTCAAACGTTCCATTATTGGTATGTCTGACTGAAAGCGTGCCCAAGGTGAATAAAGATGAGCCCGAAGATGCGAAGATTTTTAATACGTTATCGATGGTATTCTGTGGTGTGTTTGCGATTCCGATGTCGATTTGATATCGTTGTGTTATTGAAGGATCGAAAAATGTTGAACTGTGCAGTTCAATAATATTGTTTCCGATGAGGCACTCGATATCCATCGGTTCCCGATATGGTGTAAGGGCCTTTTCTGAAATAAGTGGGATTTCTTGGTCGTGTTTGGAAATCATATATATCGGTGTGCCAGGTTCAATATCCACAGATTCTGGCAATAAGATATATACATGAGAAAGATGTTGTGAATCGGTAAGTGATTTCCCATGCACATCCCACAGCTTGCCAAGACCAAATTTGACAGGTGTGTCTATTCCTGAAGATCCAGCTTTTCTGATGAGCAGCCCGTCATGAAGGGCAATGGGGCCGTACAAACGGAGCTTAGCAACCATCTCGGTTCGATTTGTACGAGTTTCCTCAATCTCACCGATCGCTATTCCGGTATGGGAAGGGTAGGAAACAGTTGATAACCGCGGACCTCTCCTACTATCTGATTTATTTGTTCTTCCGTATGATGAAAGCCATCCGGCCGAACGCTCTCTTGAAAAAATGATGTGTGCTTCTTTTCTCGCCTGTTCAATGGCGGAGCTATCATTTCTCCTGTCTAAAAGTAATCTGTAATACCGCGTAACAGCACCCACATATGCGGGGCTTTTCATGCGTCCTTCGATCTTGAGGGAATTAATACCTATCTGATCTAAAGTTCTTACCGCAGTACCGATATCGAGATCGGTCATCGAGAAATAATTACCAGACTTACTAGTGTCAGTACGGGTAAACCAGGTCCGGCAGATTTGCGCACATTCACCTCTATTCGCACTACGTCCGACGAGAATGTCAGATGCCATGCAAAGGCCTGAGAATCCATAACAGAGAGCTCCATGGATAAACACCTTCAGTTCAATATCCGGGCATGCCGTACGAATCGCTGCAATTTCATCGATGGTCAATTCCCTGGAAAGTACAACCCTGCTAAACCCGAGGGAAGCCATTGATTGCACTCCCGAAACAGTATGGACAGCGAGTTGGGTCGATCCGTGTAATAAAAGGCGATCAAGATATTGGGTTTTAATCATCTTGGCGATTCCCAAATCTTGGACAATCACGCCATCTGGTTCATACAGAGCAAGGCGACGAAGCATCGATTCTACTTGTGGCATCTCATGATCAGTTGCCAAGGTGTTTACCGTCACATAGAATTTTTGGTTCTTAGTCAACGAGGTTTTTAATCTTCCGATATCCTCGAATGAGAAATTCGTAGCTCCCTTTCGAGCCGAAAAACTCTGTAATCCGAGGTAGACCGCATCAGCTCCGTTTTCGAAGGCTACAAGTGCACTTTGAAGCGATCCTGCGGGAAGAGCGAGTTCAATCATCGACATACCTATTCAACGTTTCCCTCATTAGCTAACTTTAACTGTTGCAATATTTCTTTATGTCGTTTCTCAGTTAGCGGATAGAGAAACATGGGGATTATTGCCAACGTGCAGCTCACAAACGGAAACAAAGCAATGAGAGAATGGATTCCCAGCAAAGCACTATGACTTTGTTGGAACTGTCCGACATAAGCAGCCGGAGGAGCGACATACCCGGTTGCTGCCAATGTGAGTCCGATGAACCAGGCTGTCAACGCACTGGAAAGCTTCACCATGAATGTTTGGGTTGAAAAGATTATTCCTTCAGAACGTTTTCCGGTTTGAGCTTCTGCATACTCGATTGTATCGGCTAACATCGACGTTTGCATCACCAATGGAGAAGCCATTCCAATCGAACTCACACAGCTCCAGATCATCGCGATCACGAGATTGTTCCACCCGGAAATGAAGAATCCAAGCGAACCCAATGCGAAGATTGCGTTGAACAGGATGTACGTGTATTTCTTACCGATTTTTTTGGCTAGCATCGGTGTAAATGCAATTCCGAGAAGGATGAAAGGAATGTTGATCGCAGCAACCAGCGTATTATAATTTTCATTGCCCAGATTATATTTTGCATAGTAAATCAATGTTGATAATTTTGCATTGGTTGCGGCATTCACGAATAATCCTGAAAGAATCAGTAATAACAAGGGTTTGTTTTTTGTAAATGTGATAATGATGTCTTTGGACGAAGGTCGTTGATCATCGTTACTAACCGTAACACGCTCTTTTACCAAATAGAAGGTAATTGCAAAACACACGACCGTTATGATGCCATAAAATAATGCAGTGTACTGGAATCCGCGATCCGGCCGAGCTGCGTTTCCGCCGGCGATTGTTCTGAACAGTTGGATGAGTGGCCATGTACCGATCGTGGCGATGGCAACGGCGACCGTTGCAATAAACCTAGGATATACCACGACACTGTTACGCTCGGTGGTATCCGCAGTGATTGCACTCGACATCGCCCAATACGGTACGTCACTGGCGGTATATATCATGTCAAACAGGATGAAGGTGATATATGCCCATATCAGTTTGCCTGCAGGAGACAACTCAGGGGCCGAGAAACACATAATCAGGACTGGAACGAATAATATTGGGGTAAATAGAATCCATGGCCGGAATTTTCCCCATCTGGAGCGTGTCCTATCAACAAAAATTCCCATGATCGGATCGTTGATGCCATCCCATATCCTGGTGATCAACAACAGTGTGCCCGCAGCAGCCGGAAGGATTCCAAAGATATCCGTATAGAAAAAAAGGATGTAATTGGAAAACAAATAAAAAGCAAAATTTTGACCAAAACAGCCAATACCGTACGCAAACTTCTCTTTTGTTGAAACCTTGGCCGTTGCACTAACTACTGCATCTGCCATCAATAGGCCTCCTGCTTGACTGCAATGGATACGCAAAATTTGAACGATATCGGCTCAGTGTATCATGAAGTCACGATGCGGTCAAACAAGAGCCTTTTCAGTTTATGCCTTGCATGTAATTTTTACTTTCTTTATAATTTAATCGTACTATTGATATCTCGCAAGGGAGGTCTCACATGGCTAGCCAAATGCGAAAGGTACTTCAAGGAACGGTAATTTACGAACAGGGTAAAGACGGGGATACGTTTGGATATCTTGTGAGCGGTAAAGTCGGTCTGTTCCTAAATTTCGGAGAACCTGACCAATTCGCCTTGGATGAAATGGGTCCCGGCGAAGGTTTCGGTGAAATGGGAATGCTCAATGGTAGAAAAAGAGCTGTTACCGCAGTTGCCTTAGAGGATTCTGAAATAATTGAGATCTCTGAATCTGATATACATCAATTCGTAACAGAGCACCCTGAGGCAGCCGTTAGGTTGTTACAAGCGATGAGCAGGCGCTTGCAAGGTGCTACGGATGAAATAGTGCTTGCCCACCGAACCATCAAGGAATTGATTGAAGAGTTGGGAGATCATCCTGTTCGTAAAGAGAGTCTTAGAGCAAGATTGAAACGTTATGCTTCCTTTTTCTTTGAAATTCCCTCTGACATTCCTCCGGAAGTCTATATGGACTATTACTCAAGAATTAATCATCACTAAATTGTACTACCTATTAAGAACATAAGCTGTTTTTATTGCCAAAACTCCAAAAAAACAGTATCTTACTGCAATGCCAAAGATAACACATGCAATATGTGCTATGTGGATAAGGAGCAATTAATGAAATTACAAGACCTGAAGCACGCAGGATTGCGCAAATGGGTAACAGAAGTCGCTGAACTTACGAAACCGGAAGCAATCGTCATTTGTGATGGTAGTGAAGCACACTACAGACAGCTGATGGATGAAATGATCGCAAGTGGATTGGCAACTCCCCTCAATCCCGATAAAAAACCTGGATGTGTCAACTTCTTGTCTGATGTTTCCGATGTGGCCCGAGTTGAAAACAGAACCTACATTTCCTCGGCTAAGCAAGAGGATGCCGGTCCTACCAACAACTGGATCGATCCAGTTGGACTTAAAAAGACTCTTAATGGATTATATGACGGCAGTATGAAAGGTCGTACCATGTACGTGATTCCGTTCTCAATGGGTCCGATCGGATCAAATATTGCAAAAATCGGAGTCGAGATTACCGATAGTGCTTACGTTGTGACCAACATGATGATCATGACCAGAGTCGGGACCAAAGTCCTCGACGTGCTTGGAAATGATGGATACTATGTCCCGTGTCTCCACAGTGTCGGTAAACCTTTGGCCGAAGGTGAGTCTGATCATGGGAAATGGCCATGCGCACCGATTGAAAAGAAATATATCGCCCACTTCCCTGAAACCAGAGAAATCTGGTCATACGGTTCGGGGTACGGTGGTAATGCGTTGTTAGGTAAAAAATGTTTGGCATTACGCATTGCGAGCGTTATCGCACGTGATGAAGGGTGGCTTGCCGAACATATGCTGATTCTTAAGATTTCCAATCCTGAAGGTGTCGTAAAGTATGTCACCGCCGCATTCCCTTCTGCTTGTGGAAAGACAAACCTCGCCATGCTCGTTCCCACGATTCCCGGTTGGAAAGTTGAGACAATCGGAGATGATATCGCATGGATGAAGTTTGGGAAAGACGGTCGCCTCTATGCTATTAATCCCGAAGCCGGATTCTTTGGTGTTGCTCCAGGAACTTCTAAAGACTCTAACCCCAATGCACTCATCGCCGCTTCGAAGAATACCATCTTTACCAATGTTGGTCTTACTGAAGATAAGGATATATGGTGGGAAGGAATTGGGTATGATGCTCCCGGCAAGTTGACTGACTGGACTGGAAACGAATGGGTACAGAACAAAGCAGATAAGAGCCAGAAGCCGGCTGCCCACCCTAACGCGCGGTTTACCGCCCCGGCAGCACAATGCCCGAGCATTGCACCAGAATGGGAAGATCCGAATGGAGTTCCCGTCGATGCGATTCTCTTTGGTGGTCGAAGACCGCATACCATTCCTCTTGTTCATCAGGCACGTGATTGGAACCATGGCGTGTTCCTTGGTTCGATAGTCGGTTCTGAGATTACGGCAGCGGCATTGGACCTCAAAGTCGGTACGGTCAGACGAGATCCGTTTGCGATGCTTCCATTCTGTGGATACCACATGGGAGAATACTTTAAACATTGGATCAAGATCGGAACAAGAACCACTGTAGATAAGCTGCCCAAGATTTTCTATGTGAACTGGTTCCGAAAGACTGATGATGGCAAATGGTTGTGGCCAGGATACGGCGAAAATAGTCGTGTCCTCAAATGGGTGTTCGAAGCCTGTGCCGGAACGGCAAAGTCTGTCGACACTCCGATTGGAATCATGCCGACTATTGACGCCATAGACCGTCCCGAAGGTGTAAGCGAGGCTGATATGGCTGAATTGCTCAAGGTTGATCGTGAAGGATGGCTGAAGGAAGTAGAAGATGTCCGAGCGAATCATTACCCGAAATTCGGTGAACATCTTCCAAAAGAACTATCACACATGCTCGACGTTCTGGAGTCGAATTTGAAGGATTGCTGTGGTGGAAAGTGCTGTTGCTAACGCTTAGCCTAGAACGATAAAACATCCGTCCGGTATCATGCCGGACGGACTTTTTTGCTTTCATGTCGTGTGTTTTGTTATCTCGGAACGCTACTACAATTCGATCTTTCCCTGATGGATGGCATCTATCCCTGCAAGTAAGGCCCCTAGCGTATCACAAATCGGAGTGGGGATATTCAATACACGCCCGAGTTGAGAAGCCTTTAGGCAAAACCATTGATTTTCACTCATCCGCTTGGCTTCGACATCCTGTAACATTGAAGTCTTCCCTGACGGCTCAAGCGACGCAAATACCTTCTGGTAATGTTCAATATACTGTTCATCCAATCCTTTGATTCCACTCGCATGCGCTAAAGCGATCACTTCTCTTTGGGCACCGATGATTAATGTCCTTATCGATGTAATGGTTGCACATTGTCCATACGTTGCCCTCGTGATGGCACTGATTGAGTTAATGCTTACGTTTACCATGAATTTCGCCCACATCTCCAGATGAATATCTTTAGGTATGTTATTTTTGATGTGGGATTGGTCGAATAATTTCTGGATAGCACATATTCTTGGTGATAATACATTATCATTTTCCCCGAAAACGATGATCCCTTCATTTGAAAAATATATGCGGTTTTTATCACGCGTAGCATCAAGTGCCGTCGTGAATCCGTACAATACGTTTTGCGCTGAAAATCTCTGTGTCAACAACGCTTCGCTGTCCAGTCCGTTGAGCAGGGAAAGCACCATCGTAGATTCGCCGATATGCGATGCGATGGCATCGATCGCTTTTTCAAGGTGCATGTTCTTTGTGGCGATGAGTACCAGGTCAGCACAAGTACAACGTTCTTCCGGCGTTACATAATTGAAATGGATTTGATTGCCGTTCAGGAATATCTTGTCAGCTTCGTACCGTTCTTTTCGATGCTTGTCCACCACCACCCTGACGTGTTGATATCCTAGATATTCACTCAGTCGCCAAGCATAGATTGCCCCTACGGCACCAAGGCCGATTACCGAGACCTCAGAGATAGTCATCATATGTTCCTCGAAGTCGCTAACAATTCTACCAACCGTACCGCAGTAGTCAGTTGCGAAATGGCTATCGATTCACTCTTTGTGTGTGCTTTCTCATAACCAAGGCCTATTACCCCGATTTCAACCGATTTACCCCGAAGAATATTCGCATCGCTTCCTCCGCCGGTATTGATTTCAAAATAATTGACACCTAATTCCTTACAGGCTTTTTGCATGGAATCAAGGATTGGATTATCTTTATCCAATTGATATCCCGGATAGCTTTCTTCAACGTCGAATTGAAATTCTCCGCCAATCGTGTCAATCGCGTGTTGGCAACATTTCCGAATGTGATCTATGTGATGCAACGCTTTGCTTTGTCGTGCGCTGCGGACTTCAACTTCTGCCATCACGCGATCACAAACGATATTGGTATTTGTTCCGCCATGGATCGTTCCGATATTTGCCGTGGTTTCTTCATCAATACGAAGCAGGTGCATGGAATCGATTGCCTTTGCAGCAATGGATATGGCACTGATTCCCGTTTCGGGAGCAAGACCGGCATGAGCATTTTTCCCTTCGAATACAATCGTCACCTTATATTTGAACGGAGCTTTCACGATTACCGAACCCACCGGGGCACTGGAATCAAGCGTATAGCCTCTTTTAACAGCTCCCAAGCGATCGATTTCTACTTGTTTAGCCCCTTTTAGACCGGTCTCTTCAGAGACAGTGAAGAGTATCTTGATGGTCGGATGGGAAAGATTGTTATCTTGAATGAGTTCCAAAACAGTGAGGATCACAGCTATGCCTGCCTTATCATCTGCTCCCAATGCACTGGTCCCATCGCTTTTGATCATGCCGTTCTCGATTATTGGACGGACTTCGATTGCTAATGGAACCGTATCCATGTGAGCGTTGAGTGCGATAGCTTCTTCATCGACCCTGTCGTTACTGGCTTCTAGAATGGCATAGATGTTCCCTGCAAAATCCGTGGACACCAAACAGTGTAGCTGTTGTAATCTTGTTTCAAGATAGTTGGCGATTTGCGACTCTTTGCCTGAAGGAGAGTCTATTGAAACCAGTAGTAAAAACTGTTCGAGTACCTGATGAGATGAACATTTGTCCATAACGAGACCTCCAACGATCATATGTAGTGAGCATACCATCGATACTCGTCGTGGGACAACTGTGTCTCTACTGGACTTTTACCGACTTGTTTCGTATGGTGATACCATCACGCTGATGGGTAAAAAGGTTATGGGGGAGATTATTACTTATTCACCAGAAGAATCTCAAGTCCTTGAAGACTGCATTAGAATTCTAAGGTTGGCAGATTCTCCTTTGGCTGAGGTTGTCGTTTCCAGAAGTCACGATTTACAGGCACTTGCCCAGATAGTGAGTCGAACACCCTCTCCCGTACGAGATCTTTTTAACAGTTCTTCCCAGAGAAATCTAGAAAGCCTTACGGAGAAAATGGTCAATCAGGGATTTGACCAAGTCGTTAATCTTCCGGTCAAAGCGGTGTTAGGACATGGTTTCACCGTCAGCAAGCTTCATCTTTTCGGACTTTTGGGAAAATTGACGATCAGTGAACCTTTGTTGGCTGATTATCGTTACGAAGTCGAAAACCTCTACAATGATATTTTGTTCACGCTCATGGCTGAAGATCTTTACTCGAGCATATTGTCAAATAGCACTGAGTCGGACCCATGGGTACACAGGGCAGCCAAAGAATTGGTTGACATGTGGGATTTCAGGACAAGCAGTGAAAAAGAGACCTTTGCACCATACATCAGAGACTTATGGAGAGCCCGTCATACATTGGTTCCCGTGTTGGGGACGTTAATGGGGACCATGGAGTTGATGCGATTAAGTTCATCACTTCCTCATGTTTGGTTGGCATATTTGCAACTGCCCGATGAAGATTTGAGTATGAATTACGCTCTGGAAGAATTTCTATTTGATTTAAGTTATGAGCAGATATCAACATTGCGTTCCTATATGAATTCCCATAAGATTGCCAGCGTTGACAGGACGATGGCAGTTTCTATCCTCAAGAGTCTGAATCCAAATGCAATCATTGACAATGACAATCAGAAAGACAGATTCTCAGGTATGCTTTTGTATCATTCATTTCTTAAAAGACAACGAAATGCCCGCAACAGACGATGCGCATCCCAAAATGGTCCTGCAAAGACACTCGAAGAGTATTTCGTTACCTATCTTCTTACCATTGAACCGTAAAATTCAATTAATGCAACTTTATGCAACAAATCAGAATAATTTTAAGGTTTTTACATAATCATACAGTAAAAATGCATCTTCCCTCTATACAGATATCTTATGCTCTGATATGCTTTCGCGGAAAGCCTACCATTAAGTAAAGGAGACGACTTCGTATGAAGCAAAATTCGGACATCTACATGCCTTCCGACAAACCACCTTTGTCAAAATGGATCCCTTTAAGTTTCCAACATGTTTTCGCCATGTTCGGTGCTACCGTTCTTGTTCCTATCCTTACCGGATTGAGTGTCTCCTCAGCATTGTTCACTGCTGGTACGGGAACATTGATTTACATCTTGATTACTGGAGCAAAGGTTCCTGCATTCCTTGGATCTTCGTTCGCATTCATTCCCGCTTTAATATCGATCTCCCAAGCCTATGGGGTGCCTTATGCTATGGGAGGGGCGGTTGCTGCCGGTATTTTCTATGTGATTGTCGCAACAATTATTAAATCAACCGGAACCGGATGGCTGAAGAAGGCCCTTCCACCGGTAGTCATCGGTTCGGTAATCATCGTCATTGGGTTGAATTTAGCTCCGACAGCCATGAATATGGCAATGAAAACCAATGGAGGTAACGGAGATTATAGCTTGGTATTACTGTCAATTGCGTTGTTTACCCTTTTAATCACCGTTGTTTCAAATATTTTCTTAAAAGGATTTTTCAATACGATACCCATCCTGATCGGGTTGGTTTCTGGATATCTGTTCACTCTCATCATGGGCAGTATCGTTCCGGCTTACAAATTGATTGACTTCAGTGCAGTGAATGCAGCACCGTGGTTTGGTCTTCCGACATTCAAATTACCCAAATTCAACTGGGTTCCTATGCTCACGTTCGTGATTGTCTCATTGGCAACTATCTGCGAACATCTCGGAGATACGATGACGATTAGTAAAGTCGTCGGCCAAGATTTTTATGTCAACCCGGGCTTGCATCGGACAATCGCCGGAGACGGTGTCGCCACTGCTTGGGCAGCATTGTGGGGCGGCCCTCCCAACACGACATATGGAGAGAACATCGGTGTGATGGCCATCACCCGTGTGTACAGCGTATGGGTGATCGGCGGAGCCGCGGTTATTGCAACTATTCTTTCATTCTTCCCGAAATTTGGAGCTCTTATCCAGACAATCCCGACACCGGTTATCGGTGGGATTTCGATGCTGTTGTTCGGTATCATCGCTTCAAGCGGTTTAAGAAACCTTGTTGAAAGCGGGGTTGATTATCAGAACAAGCGTAACCTTACTATCTCTTCGGTAATTCTGGTTATCGGTATCGGAGGAGGTTTGGTTGCTTTTTCGATGGGCCAAGGCCTTGATTTCCAACTCGGTGGCGTTGCGCTGGCAACCGTTGTAGGAATCATCCTTAATCTGGCAATCCCAAAAACAGTCGGGTAAATAGTGAAGGGCAGGCTTAAAAAACCTGCCCATTTGTTTGTTTAGATGTTACGATAGATATATGCATCCATACACATATATAGAATCAGATATTTCATTGCAGGAAGTTCTGCAATCATGGAACAGCACAGGTATCAACACGATTGCTATGGATTTTGAAGGCGAATTCAATCTCCATATCTACGGAGAACATCTTTGTCTGATTCAGGTATTTGATAAGCATTCCTTTTATATAGTTGATCCGTTTAAAGTAAGTAAAGATGCTTTGAAAGAGTTTCTCGAATCTCAATGGCTCGAAAAAATCATGTTCGATTGTTCCAGCGACGCCGCATTGGTACGCAAACAATACCAAATTCATCTGGCAAACGTATACGATGTCAGGGTCACTGCAACAATCCTCGGTTATAACGGGAATCTTTCTTTACTGAAAAGCCAATGCCTCGGAACCGATCCTGTGAAAGGTAAAAAGAAACATCAGATGTCTAATTGGCTAGTCCGTCCGTTACCTGGGAAAATGATCGAATATGCACTGGAAGATGTTGAAGATTTATTTACAATAAGAGAGGTGCTAGATAGGCAAGTTCAATCTAGAAAATTGGAGAAACAAGTGACCTCAGCCCAAAAGAGGATCGCAGTTGGAAAAGGTCCCGATCTTCCCGGGTATAAGAAATTACCGGGGTATCGAAGTCTATCCAAAGATCAAAAAATTTATGTGCGTTGGTTTTTTGAAAGTCGGGACATGTTGGCTAAACGAATGAATGTTCCGGCTGTTAAGATTCTTGAAAAATCAAGAATTATCGAGATGGCTAAACAAGCTCCGTTAGATTCACAACAACTGAATGCCTATGCATACCATAAGGATAAATCGGTCCAAGACAATCTGGTGGCCCTTATGACTGTTGCCAATGAAGGAGCTTGCAAAGAAATTACTCACAAATCCGCTTTGCCCCAATTGGTTTGACTTTATCAAATACCCCCTTTAGTATGATGAACAGAGGAGGTGGCTATGAAAAACTATCAAGCGAATGATACGCGGTATTCCACCATGACATATCGAAAATGTGGGACTAGCGGACTCAAGCTCCCTGAGTTGTCGCTGGGGATGTGGCTTAATTTCGGATCTGAAGCGCAAGATGATGTTTGCAGGGAAATTCTTCTTACCGCATTTGATAATGGAATAACCCATTTCGATTTGGCCAATAATTACGGACCTCCTCCAGGAGCCGCTGAAATAAGATTTGGTCAGTTATTTAGAAATGATTTATACAATCATAGGGATGAATTGGTAATCTCTTCAAAAGCAGGATATTCGATGTGGGCAGGTCCTTACGGGGAATGGGGAAGCAGAAAACACATCATCGCTTCTTGTGATCAGAGCCTTAAGAGGATGTCTCTGGAATATGTCGATATTTTCTATCATCATCGCCCTGATCCGAATACTCCGATCGCCGAAACGATGGGGGCATTAGCACATTTGGTGTCTTCCGGAAAGGCCTTGTATGTTGGAATATCCAATTATCATCCTACTGAGGCTATCAAAGCGATTCAAATTTTAAGAGAACTGGGATGTCCGTTCGTGTTGGATCAGGTTCGTTATTCTATGCTGGATCGATGGGTAGAACGAGAAGCACTTGTCGACAGCATCTATCCTCTTGGGATGGGAGTGATTTGTTTCTCCCCGCTGGCACAGGGATTGTTAACTAATAAGTATTTGAACGGAACTGTTCCCGAAGGCTCACGACCGACTCACACTCAATTTCTCAGAAAAGAACAGATTACACCAGAGGTGGTGAACACACTGCGGCAATTGGATGCGATTGCAGAATCGAGAGGCCAAACGCTATCACAAATGGCAATTTCGTGGCTGTTGAAGGATGAAAGAATCTCATCGGTACTTATCGGCGCGAGTTCCAAAGAACAATTGATTGAGAACCTGAAAGCTCTGGAAAACCGTGAGAGCTTCAATGATGGGCAACTTCAGGAAATTGATAGGTTGACATTGCAATAGGTTTGTCTTATTTCCTATAAAAAGTATGTTCCAACGGCAGCGAAGTCCTGAATTTTCCGTCAAATCGATAATAGGCGTTTTGGACAGCGGGAGCAGAAGGAATCGTAGCCAATTCACCAATTCCTTTTGCCCCGAAAACTTCTGGATTAGGTACTCCGCTATTGACAAATATTGCTTCAATCGGAGGGACATCAGTCGCTTTTAGTAAACCCAATGTCCCGTAGCGAACTTTTGGATATCCCTCTTCGATCGGAAATTGTTCCGTAAGAGCATAGCCTAGACCCATCGCCACTCCACCTTCCAATTGGCCTTCGACAGCTGTCGGGTTGACCAAAGTTCCCACGTCACACGCTGCGCTCACCGACTCTACTTTTCCATTGTCGTCCAAAATAACCACCTGAGCTAAAAAGCTATAGGCAACATGACTTTTCGGATAAGGTTTTTTCGATCCCATCGGGTCGGTTATCCCTACATATTCACCGTAATATTCCTTACCTTCCAATGTTGATAGTAAATGATTGTTTGCACAAAGTTCCTCATATAAATCAAGAGCGGCCTTTCGAGTCGCCTCTCCCGTGAATACTGTCTGGCGTGATGCTGTACTAGTACCGGAATCTGGAGTTCTTATGGTATCTGGTGTCTCACAAACTATCAAATCAGCATCGATCTTAGTCGTTTGACATACAATTTGCGTGCATACCGTTGCCAACCCTTGTCCCATGCAGGCGGCGGAGGTTCTGACGTGGATCTTTCCCTTTTCCACAGAAAGAATGCAACGTCCAACATCCGGCACGCCAACACCGAGTCCGCAATTTTTATAGCCGCAAGCGATTCCTGAACGCGGATGTTTTTCATATGCTGTTTTTACAGCCAGCAGGCATTTGTCCAAGGCGAAACTGTTATCTCCAATCTGCCCGTTAGGAAGTACTTGGCCAGGCCTGATCGCATTTCGATAACGAATCTCCCAACCAGAAATGCCAACTAACTCAGCCAGTGCATTGATACTGCTCTCTATCGCAAAACATGTTTGAGTTACACCGAACCCTCTAAAAGCACCACAAGGAACATTGTTTGTATACACAGCGGTTCCTTCAATATCTATGTTCTGATAGTTATAAGGGCCGGCCGCATGAGTGCACGCTCGTTGCAATACAGGTTGCCCTAACGATGCGTATGCACCGGTATCTGCAATAATACGTGATCGCATGGCCGTGAGATATCCATTCTTGTCACAACTGACGGTTACGGTCATCTCCATCGGATGCCGTTTTGGGTGGATGTTTATACTCTCCTGACGAGAAAACCTCACTTTCACCGGTAATTGTGTATGCCACGCCATCAGAGCCGCATGATGTTGCACACTCATATCTTCTTTGCCGCCAAACCCGCCACCGACCAACATTGACCTACAATGAATCTTCTCATGATTGATTTGTAGCATGTTGGCAATTTCGCGTTGCTCGTCAAAGATTGATTGGCTGGCAGTGTAGACAAGCAGACCATCATGTTCAGGCATTGCAATGGCACATTCGGGTTCCATGAATGCATGCTCCGTATGATCGGTATGATAAGTTTTCGTAACCTTGTATGCTGCTTCGGAAAAAGCCTTTTCGACATCCCCGCGTTGAAGACGCTCAACAGCGAGGATATTGCCTTGTTCATGGATATGGGGGGCATCAGGTTGCATGGCACGAGTAGTGGTCGTGATGCTTTCCAGCACGGTATAACGCACCTCAATCAATGCCAGTACTTCATCGAGGCATTCTTTTGAACGTGTCGCCACCAATGCTATCGCATCCCCAATATACCTAGTGACGCCAGTTATCGGAATAAGCACATCCCAATCTTGTTTGATATGTCCGATCTTGTTATTGGGAACATCTTCTGCTGTTAGGATTCGTACTACATCGGGATGCGAAAGTGCTTTTGAAAGATCGATCGAATCAACTCGCGCACGTGGATACGCACTTCTCAATGCCTTTGCATATATCATGTGCGGTATCTCAAGATCATCAACATAAAGACCTTTCCCCAATGCTTTTTCAATAGCATCGACCCGGACAAATCTCGATGAAAGGGTAGCCTCGGTCCTTGATGGTACAATGGGTTTGTTATCTCTGAAATAAACAGATGCCATCATGATTGCTTTCTCAATCTTTACATAGCCGGTACAGCGACAAATATTATGTTTGATCGCTTTGCGTATCTGATCGGGAGACGGATTGTTGTTCATGTCGAGCAACGCTTTGGCAGACATGATCATTCCTGGAGTGCAATACCCGCATTGGACAGCTCCGGCGACTGCGAAGCAATGCGAATATACTTGTTGTTCTCGTTCTGTGAGTCCTTCGATCGTGATGATGGAAGCGCCTTTTAATGAACTGGTCCTTTTAGTGCAAGCTTTGACAGCCTTACCGTTGATGATAACCGTACACGTACCGCAAGCTCCTTCGCTACATCCGTCCTTTGTTCCTTTGAGATGTAGCTCATCCCGTAAAAATCTCAGTAGCTTGCAATCCTTATCTGTCTCAACCACGCGGTTGTTAACCTTGAACGAGTACACAAGAGGCCTCCTCATCAGCACAAACTCCACACAATCCATAGATAATAGGTCATTCTAAAACCAAAATCAGGATTTAAATACTGTAAATGATTAGCCGCTTAGTATTTGTATCTTGCATATCGCAGAATTCTCGTTGGAGATCCTGTACATACGAGCCCGACACAACTGACTGTGATACTATCATCAGTCTCAATTTTTTACTGCTCTGCCAGATTTGTCAACCTCATTATCTGACTAGCTGTTGCATTTTGATGCAATAAAGGAGACAATCGATTTCAGGAAGGTACAAATTGATAGCCCGTTTCAAGACGACAACTTGTGATATTTTGTCGTTTAGACTAGCGTCCCATCATTTGGCCATGCGAGTTCACACAAGCAAGCTCGTACAAGTATGCTCTGCAACCGGATTCAAAAACCCTACACCGATGGCAATTCTTCCAGCTCTGAACGCACGTGTCGAAGGTTGTACCGTCAACAGGGTGGGCCAGGCATTGCTTCGTGAAAAATCTCTCATGCAACAGTTAAGCCTTCGTCAAATAATACGAATCATTCCCAGACATGATGTCGCTGTGTTCACTAGGGCTCTGATTCCCTATGATGAGGAAGAATTGCTCTATCATACCAGACAAGCGATGAACATGATTGTCGCGCTCGACGTGGAAGCGTTCACCTTACTGAAGATGATGGAAACTACCATCACTTTGGTCCTTTCGGGAAAAGAGCTGACAAAAGAAGAATTAGTCCGTGCTCTGGCGCTTGCGATGCAAGATCTTTTGACTAATGCACAAAAAGAAATATGGAGATGGCCGTCTGAGTTGGTCGGAAGAGAAACGTTAGGCGAATCGCTACTCCGTCTGTTGCTTCCAGTCTTTTCATTAAAAGGATTTCTTTGCGTAATGCCATTGAAAGGAAATGCCCAGAATCGAACGATCCGCTTGACCCATGAGTTCTTTGGGAAATTATTCCCTGGTTTTGATGATGTATCGGATGCGAACGCCTCTGAAGAACTCGTGAAACGATACCTGCACTGTTATGGTCCTGCGACTGAGGAAAGTTTCGCGCGTTGGGCCGGAGTGTCTGATCGACAAGCTCAGCGTATGTGGGAACCTCTGCTCGAAACATTGGCCGAAGTCCAATGGAATGACTTTAGCGGGTGGATGCTTCAAGAAGATGTCGAACAATTGGGACATTCTTTTGTAACTGATAACCTGCATTTGCTCGGACCGCATGATCCTTGGCTTCAGCATGACAATAGGAATCTATTGTTGGATGGGAAACAGTTGTTCCGTTATTTTTTCAAATCGACAGGCCCTCCTCCGGGGATGGTATTGTTCGATGGTAAATGTGTAGCCGGATGGCATCAAAGAAGACAGGGTAATAAATTGTATGTGACAATTGAAGATATAGGGCTTCCGCTCGGACGAGTGGCTGTCTCAGAAATAGAACATGAAATATGGCGTTTGGCGACTGCGATGCACCTTCGTTCCGGAGGCTTCAGCCTTAAACATGTATAAGCACATTCCTGATATGTTTTTCCCGATTCACACTACTGTTTTAAAGAATTTGTTCCACTTTGTTTCTTCAAGTAATTGATAATTTAGTATTGACATATGCCTTGTTAGGACCTAACATACGAACAACCATACATAATGATACAAATGGTATTGTAATGGTTGATAATCGCGAGGTCACACTGTCTGGTAAGCCAGATTGAACAACACCGGGGAGGAACATGAACAAGTATACGCCAGCAGACAAAAAGACGATGTATTTCATTGGAGTAACTACGAAAAAATCTTCAATCATGAAGGTGTTTCCGCGGTGGATGGATTATTTTGGAATTGATGCCCAGATTAAAGGTATCGATTTTATTCCCCATGATGAAGCTGAAAAATATCGTGAAGCGGTATCCTTCATCAAACATGATCCGCTTTCATTAGGAGCATTGGTCACGACACATAAGATCGATTGCTACAGGGCTTGCCGCGATTTGTTCGAGGGCTCTGGCGAATATGCCCAATTATTGGGAGAAGCAAGTTCTATCAGCAAACGGGGAACTGAGCTCTGGGCACATGCGAAAGATCCGATAACCAGCGGGCTGGCTCTCGAAGCGTTCATGCCCAACGGGTATTGGACGAATACCGATGCCAACATGTTGCTTCTTGGAGCTGGTGGCAGTTCATTAGCCTTGACGCTCTATCTGGTCAACAAGGCGAAACACAGCGATGATGTGCCGAAAAAGATTGTTGTCACCAATAGAAGCGAAGGAAGGCTGAAAGAGATGCAACATATCCACAGCATGCTCAAACTTCCGTTCACCATCGAATATCACCATTGTCCTACGCCCTCTGATAATGATGTTTTGGTAAATTCATTGCCTGAAGGATCATTGGTTATCAATGCTACAGGATTGGGAAAGGATGGACCGGGATCCCCGGTTACTGATGCTGCGATATTTCCGAAAAACGGTTATGCATGGGAGTTTAACTACCGTGGAGAGTTAGTCTTCATGGATCAAGCCAGAGCTCAGCAAAAGGCAAGAAACCTTACAATTGAGGATGGGTGGGTGTATTTCATCCATGGCTGGACCCGTGTCATAGCTGAAGTGTTCCATATTGATATTCCGACCGAAGGCCCGGAATTCGATACCATTAGTCAGATAGCAAAAGAAACTAGATAAAGCATCAACAAGGAGAGTACCATATGAGATCCAAAGTAGTGTCATTCGATCTAAACACAGGAAAAGCACCGATTGCCGACGCATCACCGCTCAAACGGCCGTTATCGGGATTGAAGGAAATATTCTATGATCAGGAAGCTGTAAAAAGCATATTGGCTAAGCAAGACCCCATGGTATATGAATTCTATGATCTTCATATGCCTGAACGTGAGGGAGACCTCGCTTTTGGTACAAGCATGGTGTATCCGGGTAAGGTCGGTGATGAATATTATATGACAAAAGGGCATTTCCACACCCTCATCGATACAGCTGAGGTGTACTATTGTCTAAAAGGATACGGGATGATGATGATGGAAAGTCCCGAGGGAGAGATTGAGTACCAGGAGATGCGTCCGGGCCAAGCCGTCTATGTTCCGGGACGTTATGCTCACCGAAGCATAAATCTTTCTGATACTGAAACACTTATCACCTTCTTTGTATTCCGCGCCGACGCCGGTCATAATTACGGGACTATTGAGGAAAAAGGCTTCCGCAAACTGGTCGTCGCCAGGGATAATGGATATGCATTGATTGATAATCCGCATTGGGTAGGATAATAACCGAAGGATACAGTATGAAAACGTCAAAGGGATGTATCTTGATTACACCCCGTTCATTGTCTAAGGAAGGTCATCCCGCACTGCTCGCCCTTGAAGAGGCTGGATTTACGATCCGGATTCCTTGGCCGGGGAAACAACCGGATGAACAGCAGTTGCTTGAAGAATTGCCATCTTGCGTTGGATATTTGGCAGGAGTCGAACCGATTTCCGAGAAAGTGCTCGTTGCAGCAAAAAATCTGAAGATAATAAGTAGAAATGGAGTTGGTATCGATAATATCGATTTGAAAGCTGCCCAGCGTTTGAATATCGCGGTCATTGGGACTCCGGGTGCAAATTCACAAAGCGTCGCAGAACTCGCATTGACATTGATGCTAGACACACTTCGCTCGGTTTCTTGGAGCAACAAAACACTTAAGCAAGGATCATGGTCGAGGAAGATAGGTAGTGAAATCCAGGGCAAGGTATTGGGAATTGTCGGTTGTGGTAACATCGGACAACGATTGGCAAGGATGGCTATCGGTATCGGGATGAATGTTATCGGTTACGATATCTATCAGAATGAAGATCTAAGGCAGACTTCCGGATTCACTTATGTTCAGCTTGACTATCTGTTATCCAATTCGGATGTGATTTCTCTTCATTGCCCTCCGGGTGAAAAACCTCTGCTTGATAAAGATGTACTGGATACAGTTCGTAAGGGCGTAGCCATTATTAACACGGCTAGAGCTGCCTTGATTGACCGCGCTTCGATGGTCAAGGCACTTGACGCTGGATTGGTGGGTTCGTATGCAACGGATGTATTTGAAAAAGAACCTGTCGAGCTTGACGAACTCTATTCACATGAGAAAGTGATTCTCACTCCCCATATCGGTGGATTTACCAAAGAAAGTGTCGAACGTTCTACTGTTGCCGCTGTCAACAATATTGTAAGATACTTTGAAGAGAACAACTGAAAACCCGAAAGGAGATAGTGCGATGGAAAAGAGTCTTGTACAGGTAATTGAAGAGACAAAATTAGTTCCTGTCATTAAATTGATGAAAGTTGAAGATGCCCTGCCGCTTGTGGATGCCCTGCTGTTGGGAGGGCTGCCGGTCGCTGAGATTACATTTAGGACAAGTGCGGCTCCGGCATCGATTGAAACCGTGAGGAAAAACCGTCCCGATGTGTTAGTGGGAGCGGGCACAGTATTGAGTATCGAACAAGCTCAAAAGGCAATCGACTCAGGAGCCTCTTTCGTCGTCTCTCCCGGATTTAATCCGAAGGTCGTAGATTATTGCATCGATAAGAAGATCCCGGTGTTTCCTGGAGTGACATCTCCTACTGAAGTAGAGATGGGAAGGGATCGAGGCTTGAAAGTATTGAAATTCTTCCCTGCTGAAGCTGCCGGTGGAGTAGAGATGCTCAAGGCGTTGAGTGCAGTATATGACAATAGGTTCATGCCGACCGGAGGTATTTCCGAAAAGAATCTTGCTACCTATCTTGCGCTGAAGAATGTGTTGGCCTGTGGTGGTTCGTGGATGGTAAAACCAGAACTCATAGAAGCTGGAAAATTTAACGAGATTACCGAAATAACCAGAAAGGCTGTCGCCTTGGTCAAAAGCCTATAAACATGAGACAACTGACTTGTTCCATTCGAGACGAACAGACCGCGAGATGGATTGAAAGTTTTCCTTCGTCGCAATCGGTTGAGATCATGTGGATGGGACAAGCAGGGTTCCTCATCAAATCAGGATCAATGTTTATCGGGATAGATCTCTATCTGTCAGATACCCTCGCTGAGAAATATCAAGGAACTCTATTTCCACATACCAGGATGATGGACCCTCCGTGCGGTCCCTCTCAGTTGAAACACCTTGATGTATTATTGAGTACCCATGGCCATACAGATCACATGGATATGGGTACGCTTCAACCGATCTACGCCGAGCCTTCTCATAACATGCCATTATTCATCTGTCCTAGGGCAGAAGTGGTAAAAGCTCATCAACGTCATGTTCCACTCGAGAAAATTGTTGGAATCAACAACAAAGAGACATATGCAATCACAAAATCTTCCGATTCCAAAGTCATTATTACTGCAATTCCTGCGGCACACGAAGAACTAAAGACGGATGCTTGGGGCAATTACCTTTATCTGGGATATGTCATTGAAATTGGAAACGTGCGTATCTTCCACAGCGGTGATGGAATTCCGTATGTCGACTTGGTCGGATTGTTGAAAACACTGGAAGTCGATATTGCCCTTTTACCCGTGAATGGTCGTGATGCGTATCGTTCTTCCCATGGAGTTCCAGGAAATTTTACCATAGATGAAGCTATACGGATCAGTACCGAAGCATCCATTCCGATGTTGATCGTCCATCATGTTGGGTTATTTGATTTCAACACCGTTGCGGTTGAAGAACTCGAATATGCAATCAAACATTCAGACAATCAAAAATTGAAAATCTGCATACCGACTATCGATACGGTCTATTCGATATCGTTTGTTTCCGCCTGAACGGTTCATACTCTCACGGTCCATACTCTCACACGTATTGATTCTAGAAAAATCTTGTGGGTCACCAATGGTGATGGTATACTGGAAAAGGATATTTTATTTAATTCATTATATTATAAATAAAAATGTTTTTATATTATTTCTATATTCACAACTGATTGGAGGGACACGATGAAAAAATTAACTGCCGGGGTGTTCGGTTTCGGCGATGTTGCCGTTGAGTATGTGAAAGCTATCAATAACAATATGCATGGACAAGTTGTCGCGATTGTTGGGCATGATGTTGAAAGAACAAAGACACGGGTCGCTCAGTTAGGCTTTGATGTTGAAGTTTTGGCAACATTCGAGCAACTGGTTGAGAGAAATGATATAGACGTCATTGTAATCACGAGTCCTCACTTTTTACATGCGAAAGAGACAATGATGGCAGCAAAGGCTGGAAAGCACATTGTATGCGAGAAGCCGATTGGAATGAATATCAAGGAAGTGAACGAAGTCTATAACGTTGTCAAAGCTTCAAAGGTTAAATTTCAATGTGGGATGGTACTTCGTTGGAATCCCTATATCCAGACACTCAAGCAAATGATTGACACGGAAGTGTTTGGTCAGATTTTCTACATGGAATTTGATTATTTTCATAAACTAAGTAGTTCGTGGAATGGTTTTACATGGGGGGGCCAGAAAGTAAGTGGTGGCCCATCAGCATCATTGGTTGCGGGTATTCATGCAGTGGACTTGATGCGTTATCTCGGAGGTGAAGTCGAGCACGTCTTTGCCAATGGTACTTGGGGACATCGTGATGATTTTGAATATGCTCCCACTTATGTAGCGTCGGTACAGTTTGCGAATGGAGCAGTGGGTAAAACAGGTTGTAGTTTTGCAATCGAATCGCCGTATTTGGTCAATTCAATGATTCATGGATCGAAGGGTTCTGTTGTACAGGATAGGTTCTATTTCAAGGAAGCGTTCCCTGGACAAACAGGATGGCAGAAGTTTGAAACCATCATGCCCGATAGTGGTGCGGTAAGCCATCATCCGTTTAGATTCCTTATTGATGATTTCTTTGATGCAATCATCCAAGATCGGCCATCAATGAATAACATCGATGAGACCTTTAAAACACACGAACTTTGTATGGCAATCGATCATTCAATTGCAACAAGTGAAAAAGTAGGGTTGCCTTTCTTGAAATAGAAGCCGGATGAGCCTATGCTCCATGGATCTGAATGTATTGATGTATGAGACGAATATGATCCAAAGAGTATCCCGGTTCTAGATGGCATTTAATCTCCATAGGGCCTCTGGCATTCTCATCAACGGTGGTTGTTATCCAATCGATACATTCTTCCGTTTTCGAACCTTCCAATAGTATTTCTACCGGAGGGGCTACTTCTATGAGGAACTTCGATCCCAATGTTTGACGAATCCGTTGCACCGACGTGTTGGATCCCACATCCAGAGAGCAGAGATTCCCGATAGAGGTAAGTGAGGCGAGCAGGTGATCGGAGAATCCGCAAGAATGTACTCTTAACGGCCATTTCTGCCCAAATACTTCAATATAACGTTGGGCAAACTCCTTGAATGCCTCTAAAGAGACTAAACATCCCGAACACTCTCCGATATGCACAGAAGTAACCGTCATATCACTCATTGAAGCATAATGCTGAATAAGTGCCATGTAAGCATTTGATATCCAAGATAGAATAATGTGGGCCAGTTGGGGGTTGTCATACATCATGAGGAAAAAGTCTTCACCGACTAGTTTATGTCCGGTAGTCAATATTCCATGTATGGTGGCTCTTCCAGACAAATCCCAAAAAAACGGGGGAATGCGTATGATCGATGTATCACTTTTAGCTGATACAAGTTGATTGTTGAACTTCTTTACAATCGGATTTTCAAGAAGAAAGTCGATCGAAGGTAATTCTGCCGCAGATTTGATATGTTTCAATGGACTACGATCTATATCGGCATCAGCTGCTTCAGGGAAAATAAAATTAGCTCCTAATATCTTGCCAAGTATCAGATTTGGCTGAATAGCTCCAATTCTTAAAAAATTAGGTCGCACATGATCTTTTTGGACTAGGTTGGATTCAAAATTGTAGATTGGCAGATCTTTGAATGTGTCTAGCAAGTACTGATCGATCAGTAGGTCAGCCTTTCGTCTGTGATATGGGTCAAAATAATACGATTCAGTAAATGAAAACCCACCGAAATCATGAAGCCACCCTTTAGAAATGCTCACTTGGAATGGTATCATGCGACTGTTCTCCTATAAAATGTTCATTGTCAACGATATCCGATGTTCTTAATTAAGTACAGAAAAAACCAGGCTACCTTAACGATAGCCCGGTGACGAACACAATACGCATTACATTATGACTTCAGCTGATCCAAGATATCCATCGGAAGCTCATTTACCATCGCGTTGTTCGGATTGAAGAGCTTGTTTCCATCAACTATCCGGCCGATTTGAGCACCATCTTCCACTGCGGCATGCAAGTTTCTTGGTTTGATCGCATCTCCGGCACGAACCACTGGAACATTGGCAGCGACCAATTGGTCAAACAATTCGGTATTGGGTTTTACCCAACAGGAGACGACATGATCGCATGCGATTGTTTGTTTCTCGAAATCTTTATTGATGATTACGATTTCACCATCTCTGATCTCATCGATCGTGCTACTTTCAATAACGGTAACAGGATGCTTGTAAGGTTTGGATTCCAGGGCTTCTGCATCGGTTTGTTTGAATCGCTTACGGAACACATACATATGGATGACTTCCACATTGGACGCAAATTCCTTTTGATCGGTGATGACCGTTACTTTTTTACCTATTGACGCAAGATGCACCACCGTATCGACCGCTGGATAGTGTTCACCCCAGACCACAACATTTTCACCGGTTAACTTCACTGGTTTGCGACCGTCTCTTGGGTGATGTTCACAGGCGACCTTAGGACATGCCATCACAGATTCCATCGAAAGGACGGCATCTGTGTTTCCGTGAACTGACGGGACATAGGAAGAGGCTCCAGTGGCATTGACCACCAAATCGTAGTCCTTCAACTCATCGACGGTTGGCGTCGATTTCAATCTCACATCGACTTTCAGTCGTACGATCTGATGTCTAATCCAGTCAGCATACCATTTCATCTTCTCTTTTCCCGGAGTTACGCAACAACCAAGGATAGCTCCGCCGAGTTCTCCGGTCTTTTCAAATATTGTTGCCTTGTGCCCTCGGGTGACAGCATAACGTGCGGCTTCCATCCCGGCTGGCCCTCCCCCGACAATTGCGATGTTCAATGGAACTTCAGCAGGTTTGATATGCGAGAAATCAGCATTACCGCACTCAGGATTGATTGCACAGGAAATTTCTTTCTTTGCCATCATGGATTCTTGCCAGCAACCGGTAAGACAAGAGATGCACTTCCTGATTTCCTCAATCTTGCCATACTTTGTCTTGATCGGCCAATACGGGTCAGCCAACAACTGACGAGACAATCCCACCATGTCTGTTTTCCCCTGAGCGATAATGTCATTGCAGTACCCAGGATCTCTAAGCGTATGGCTGATGATAACCGGAATTGTGACTTCTTTCTTAATTGCTTCAGAAGCAAATACCGTCCACCCTTCGGGGTAGGGCATCGGATCAAATCCGGCTCCGGGACTTTCCTGAATACATTGGCTGATATCAAGAGCTGCAACGCCAGCGGCTTCAAAACGCTTGGCGACCTCGATGGATTCAGGTAATTCCCTACCACCAGGAACCCATTCATCAGACGAGAATCTGACCAATATAGGATAATCATTGCCGCACTTTTTCTGGATACTTGCGATAATTGCCAACGGGAAGCGCATCCTGTTTTCAAAACTTCCACCGAAACGGTCATTTCTGGCATTAAGATACGGACTCATGAATTGTGAGATCAAATATCCATGTGCCGCATGCAACTCAACTGCATCAAATCCCGCTTGCTTTAATCTCCAAGCTGCCTCACCGAACTCTTCAACGATTTGTATTACTTCATCAGTGGTAAGTACGTGAACTGTCTTTTTTGATTCGTCAGCATTGGCATACACAATTGCCCTGCTCTGAGACCATGGTAACGACACAGCTTGGTCGGTGGCTGCAAGTTTTCCTTCTCTTGGAAGAGCTGCCTGTCTGCCGGGGTGTTGAAGCTGTACGGCACAGATCGCCCCGTACTGATGCATTGCTTTTGCAAATCTGGCGAATCCCGGGATGTATTTATCATCATCGATAACAAGGTTGGCCACAGTGGAGCGTCCGGTTTTTCCATTGGGAGAAGTAGCTCCCACAATAATTAATCCTGTCCCGCCTTTTGCCAGAGTTTGGTGATGATGGATATCCCTGCTGCTCACAGATCCATCGATGTGAGATGAACTGGTATCTGTCGGAACGTGACAGATCCGGTTAGGCACTACCAGATTACCAATTTTAATTGGTTTGAAAAGATGCGAATAATCAGACATAGCAACCTCCTAAAAACATACCCTCTATTTAATTTACGTATATCTAACGCGTGTTATCGCGGGCATATCAAACAGACTATCCAGTTCCACAACATATTTCTGTAGCAGATTTATAAGCTATTATTTTGGATTATAAGGTCAAATTGTATCTATGTCCAGACAAATATTTTTAATTAGTATCTTCTTAAGATGGAAAAAATACTAACTCGATAAAATTGGATTTATTTCTTCACGGATCGGAGCAGAGCCTATGCATTACTTAGATTCAATTACATATTGGGAAGCTATGGACAAGCATGATATCGATTAGTTGCATTTTTTTCAATAACAATCTATAAACACATAAAATAGACTTAATTTCATTTATAGTTTAGATGTGTCTGGATTGATATAACGGCATCTGTTTTACTTCGCACGCAAGCATCTTATATATAAGTAATCAATTATATATATGGTCATTATCTTAAAATATATATTAAGAAGCATATAAAATAGTAGAGTCCAAAATTGGCAAAAAATTTGTATGGACATAGATACAATGAGCATGTATAATTTAATTTAGTAATCTCAAACCATAGACCGAAGGGAGGTTCTGTATGAGAAAAAGAGTCGGAGTATTCGCGATTGTGATGATCATCTGTATGTTCGTCACACTACTTCCTGTTGCTGCTCAGGGGGGAGCTGAAAAGAAGGAGCAATTGACCATTGGTGTCGTTATTCCTTACCAGATCGGTTGGTTCGCAGCATTCCATCAGGGATTCTCTGTTGTTGCTGAGAATGAGAATGTGAAGCTTGTCTGGCAATTCCATGAATATTCACCGGACAAGGAAACCACTGCAATTCAAAACTTGATCACCATGGGAGTCGATGCGATTAACGTAACATCGGCAACTCCGGAAAGTGCCGAGTATTCTTGCCGCTTGGCAAATGAAGCTGGCATTCCTATCCAGGTGACAGAAAGCGGAGTCGCTCCGGGAGCCGGGAAGCCGTTTGCCGACATCGACTTCAACTGGTATGAAACCTATCAACAAGTTGCCAAGGAATTACGAGCAGCGGAATCTGGTGACCTCAATGTATTGTTTCTCCAGGGCTTCCTCGGATCTCCACCTGTAATGCAGGGTATCAAGGGATTTGAAGATGCAGTGGCTGTGACCCCAGGATTGAGTCTTGCTGCTCCTCCGCAAGATGGACAGTATGCTACCGAACCTTCCTTGAACATCACCAAGGGTATGGTCCAGGGTGGATTGAAGTTTAACGTAGCGATCGGTGCATCCCAGGAAATCACAGAAGGTATAATTCAGGGTTTGAAAGAAGAAAAAGTAAATCTTGATGATGTAGTCATTATCTCTGTCAACGGTGGACCGCAGGACGTAGTGAATCTCCAAGACGGTGAGATTGATTACTGTGTAAGTCAGCCGGTTGGTTTGCATGGAATGATTTGTGCCCAGAACCTCATTAATAGTATGACTGGCCGCACATACCAGACCAAAACGTATTCACCAATCGTATGGACAACCCGAGATAACTGGAAAGAACAGTTGATTCCTTGGGAAATGGATGCTTCTTGGCTTCCGTTGGTAGATGAATTTGTAAGAACCGGTAAATACAACGCCAGTCTCCGCCCGTAATTAATCGAGATTAATCGAGTGCTAGCTAAGGTTGTGTTGTAGATGAAAAGTCGTTAGGGACTCCCTAATCTGGAGTCCCTAACTATGTCAAACGAATCTCAACACGTTGGGTAAGGAGGTTTAATAAGTGGATTCGAAACCTATCCTACAAGCAATGCAGATATGTAAGAGATACCCCGGAGTTCAAGCTTTGGATGGCGTGGATTTTGAACTTAAGAAGGGTGAAATCCATGCATTGGTCGGACAGAACGGTGCAGGCAAGTCAACATTGGTTGAGATAATTGCCGGGTCCATACCGTTTGATTCTGGTGAGATTTTTATCGATGGCGAGAAATGTATGAATCTTGATCCCTCAAAAGCCATTGAATTTGGTGTGCAAACTGTTCACCAAGAAAACCAATTAGTAGAAGAAATCAGCGTTGCAGAAAATATTTTTCTGTATAATCTTCCAAGAACCAAATATGGATTTGTCAACCTTTCGCATTGTATCCAAGAAGCAGATAAGTTATTAGAGACGTTAGGGATTGAAGTTAAATCAGGAGAAAAAGTCAGTGAACTGACATTTGTCGAGAAAAAACTGATCAGTATCGCGAAAGCGTTCTCACATCAAGCGAAAATCCTGATCCTTGATGAGCCGACAGCATCTCTTGATGAAAGTGGTAAGAAAGTACTTTTTGACCTAATCAAACGCTATTCGAAGCTAGGTTTGAGTACAATCTATATTTCTCACCACCTCAATGAAATCTTTGAAATCTGTGAACGTGTTACAGTCTTCAAAGATGGCAAATTGGTAAGTACCAAATATATTGCAGACACCGATATCCATTCTGTTGTGCATGAGATGATAGGCAAATCTTCTGATAAGCTATATTCTCGTAGTAAACGGAAATCAGTAGATACTATCAAGGAATCAATATTGCAGTTTAACGGGTTTAGTCGCCAGAATGTCGTTCGTGATGTGTCTTTTTCAATTCATGCCGGTGAAATTTACGGGCTTGCCGGTTTGGTAGGCTCTGGTAGGACTGAACTGGCCAATTTGATTTTTGGAATTGATAAAAAAGAATCTGGGACGATATTGCTTGATGGTCAGGATATAACCCCGAATCATCCGTTTGATGCAATCAAGAAAGGATTCGGTTTTCTTACCGAAGATCGTAAAGATTCAGGATTGGTCTTGATGCATCCGATTAAAGATAACATTTCGTTGGTTGATTTGGTAAAAAAGGGGCAAGCTCCCAGTTTCTTGAATTTGAAGAAGGAAACCCTAGATACTCAAGAAATGTCAAAGAGCTTGGATGTAAAGACTCCGACCATTCTCCAGAGAGTGGTGAATCTAAGCGGTGGAAACCAACAAAAGGTAGTATTGGCCAAGTGGCTGTTCGCGAAATCCAATATCATAATTTTCGATGAGCCTACGGTCGGTATTGATGTTGGTAGTAAGAGTGAAATATACAAACTCATCAATACGCTTGCTGCGGAAGGAAAGTTCATTATCATCATTTCTTCGGATAATCCTGAACTGGTTTCTGTTTGTGATCGTGTTGGAATCATGCGATTCGGGCAATTGGTTAAAGAACTCGAAGGAGACCAGATCTCCGAAGAACAAATCTTGAAGTATACGCTGGGTGTCAATGAGGCACAGGCACAGGGGCTATGAATATGGAGAAGTTAGCTAAAGGTAAACGCAAGATAACATTGAATCAGTCACTTTTATTGGTCTTTGTTATCATCGGTTTGATAATAATTGCCACTATAGTGAATCCAAGATTCATCAGAGTCGGTAACTTGGTAAATATTCTGCAGCAGATTTCCGTGTTGGGAATCATTGCCAGTGGTGTCGGGATGCTACTGATAGCCGGACAAATCGACATCTCGGTTGGATCGCAAGTTTCCCTGATGGGAATAATCATGGCTCTCATCATTGAAAAGAGTACGAAAATTCCTCCTACTGCTGCAAATGCATGGATGAGTGCATGGGCAGAGCCGTTTGCTGTCATAGTCACCATCCTGCTCGGTGCTTTCCTCGGGTTATTCACCGGCTTTGTTGTCATAAAATCAAAAGCAAGTTCATTTATCGTTACCCTGGCTCTTGGCTCAGTATACAAAGGAATTGCATTGTTAATCAGTAAAGGAGCTTCGTTCTCTCTCTTCGGAAATTTTGAATTATTGGGAAGAGGTCAATTATTTAACGGGATGCCGGTATCAATCTTATTTCTCGTTTTGGTGGTAGCCCTAACATATGTGCTTTTAAAATATACTCGGTATGGGCGATTCCTATATTCAATCGGTGGCAATAGGAAAGCTGCGTTTGTGTCCGGTATCAATACCACCATGGTTACTATGCGTGGTTTCATCACAGTGGGATTGTTGAATGCCTTGGCGGCTTTGATATTGATTTCTCGGGTGGGAACTGCGTTGGCAACCACCGCCGATGCCTATTCGCTCGATGCCTTGGCAGCCATTGTCGTAGGTGGCGTTTCAATCACCGGGGGGAAGGGCACTGCGATGAGTGTCTTCCTTGGCGTACTTCTCATCGGTCTGGTTGGAAACGCGTTGGTGGTTATGAACATCAATCCGTATCTCAGAGGAGTTGCCATCGGCGCGATTATCATCATATCGGTTACATTCGGCGAAATGTCTGAAACTAAACGATAATATAACTATTCAAAAGGAGTCTTGATTATGAGTAACTTGGAAACTATCAGTTTATTGAATACGATTAAAGGCTCTCGGTTTGAGACCTTTTTCCCCAAAGAGTGGGACATGTCTCGAATTGATTATTGCTGCAGCAGAAAACCTGAGGATGTGTATAAAAGAGAAAGCTGGTGGCATAAGGATTTTAGTCCGGTAGGGGCTGAGACATTGCAAGACTTCAACACGATCATGGGTCATGAGATTGCCATGCAAATCAAATTGGCCAAAGACAACGGTCAGGATATCGTGATGATCTGGTCGGTTGGTCCCATGGGTATGTATAGATGGGCAGTTGAATTTTTAAAACAATGGAAGGTCGATTGTTCTCACGTTCACGGATTCAACATGGACGAGTGGAGTGACAGTGAAGGGAACACGCTTCCGAGTTCTAATCCGGGGGCATTCCGTAATGCGATGGAGCATGCATTGTATGGACCTCTTGGTGAATTGACAGTTCCCGAAAAACAACGTCATTTCGCAACGAAAAACGAGTTGCCGCATTTCGCGGATCAAATTGGCGAACTTCGCTCAAAGGGAGCGAGATTCGTAGTTGTCTATGGAATCGGCTGGGTGTTCCACATTGCTTTTTGGGAGCCGCATTTTGCTGAGGATTATGCAACTGAAGGCGATTGGAAAAAAGCAACTCACCGGGTTGCTGCAAAGTTGCATCCACTGACGGTGATCCAAAATTCTATCACGAGTTTCAAAAGTAGGATTACATTGGTTCCCGCACGTGCCAATACCATTGGGCCGGGCATCTTCTTGGGAGCTGATTATACCATCGGCGGCGTTGATGGATATTTGCCTTCAAGAAACATGATTTACCAGGGCCAATCATTATGGGTTACGTTAAAATATGGTCCTACCATGTGGATTCCCTCCACTTATATGCCGCAATTGCCGGGCAAACTCATGTTCATCAATGCATTGGCCGGGCCGTTAGAGGCTGAAGTGAACTAAATTCAGGAGGATGATATGAAAGCCGATCTAGTGCTCTACAACGGAAAAGTGCTTGCAGAGACCTTGGTCATCGAAAATGGGTATGTAGTTATCAAGAACGAGACAATCGTGCGAGTCGGAGAGGGGTCTTGCCCAAAAGACATCTCTGCGAAGTCTATGATCGATGTCGAGGGTAAGATAATTTCTCCGGGATTGATTGATATGCATACCCATGGAATCATGGATGTTGACTTCATGAGTGCCACGTATGAAGAAATTGTACGTGCCCTGCAAGAATATGCAAAGTACGGGGTTACCAGATTGGTTCCGACCACGCTTTCCAATCCGATCGAGAACATCATCCGCCAACATAAGCTTATCCGTAAGGTAAAAGAAACCAGTCCTTTCGGTGCAATGATTATTGGTACCCACATGGAAGGACCATGGCTTGCCGAACGGTGCCGCGGTGGTCATGACGCTATCTATTTGCAGGATCCGAAGCCTGAAGTCGTTGATCATTTCTTGACTGAAGTAGGCGATATACTCGCTTCTGTCACGTATGCACCTGAATTACCTAATTCGGTATATCTTACCGAACAATTATCACTGCGTGGTGTTGTACCGATTTTCGGACACACCGAGGCTTCTTATGAAGATGCTCAAGCCTCGATACTTGCAGGAGCTCGGCATGTGACGCATATGTACGATACGACTCTTGGGTATAAGGAAAATCCAGATGAGGCGTTGGTCATGATGCCGGGGATGGAGACTGCGGTGCTCATGGACGATCGGGTGAGCATCGAATTGATCGGGTGTCCGGTACACGTACCAAAACCGTTTTTCAAATTCATCGAAAAGGTGAAACCGCGGAACAAGACTGTGGTGGTCACCGATTCTCTGGTGGGGACGGGCATGCCTGAACAGACTGTGCTTACCTATGAAGACGGGCACAAAGTGTATGTAGAGGACGGTGTGTTGCGGATGATCAATGATGATCCGGCAATCAACGGCAATCTCACCGGGAGTGCCGTCACATTGAATATCGCACTAAAACGGTTGCGAGAGTATGCCGAGATACCATTAGCCCGGGCTGTCGAATGGGTAAGCTTGAATCCCGCGACTACTTTGGGTGTGGAAAAGAGTACCGGAAGCATCAAGGTAGGGAAGTTTGCTGATATTACCGTCATGGACGATGACTGTGATATTTATCTGACGATTGTAAAAGGGGAACCGATTCACGACACATTAACAAGGAGGAAAAGTTGATATGGCAAAAAAGTATAAGGTAGGACTCGTTGGACTGGGTTGGGTCGGCGGAGCACATTTGGATACGTTGGTGAAATCAGAACGATTTGAACCTGTGGCAATCATGTCCACGAGAAAGCTTGACCCGAAGGAAGTTGAAGCGAAACACGGTGCGATGGTGAAGATCTATAACGATTATGATGAATTCGTCGCTGATCCGGATATTGATATCGTCGATATCTGCACTCCCCATTTCTTACACGCGGAACAGACGATTGCCGCAGCGAACGCCGGGAAGGACTTGATCATTGAAAAACCGCTTGCTCTTAGTTTTGAAGATACCAAACGAATGTTCGAGGCAATAAAGAGGAATGGGACGAAGACCTCAGTGTGTTTTGAAGTCAGGTTCACCTCCTCGGTTGCAGCATCCAAATCAATTATGGAAAAAGGTCTGATCGGTGATCTGTATTATGCCGAGGCTGACTATTATCATGGAATCGGTCCTTGGTATGCCAATCAGCGTTGGGAAGTCAAAAAAGAATTTGGCGGCAGCTCACTATTGCGTGCAGGATGCCATGCATTGGATCTGTTACTGTATTTGGCGCAAGGCGAAGTTGAGGAAGTCTTTTCATACGGGAACAAGAGTCCCAATAAGATTTTCGAACCGTATGATTATGAAACCAATACTGTTACGCTACTAAAGTTCAAGGACTCAAAGATCATCGGAAAAGTGTCTTCGGTAACTGATTGTCGCCAACCGTATGTCTTTAATGTGAATCTAGTCGGAAGCGAAGGTTCAATTAAGAATGATCAATTCAACAGTAAACTCATAGATGGCCTGAAAGGATGGAGCAAACTTGATGTTGCCCTGATTGATAGTGGCGATGTTTCCGATCACCCGTACCTGAGTCAGTTTGATTATTTTGCAGAATGCATCGATAAGGGAATCGATCCACATAACAATTTTGAAAGTGCCTATGAATCCCACAGGGTAATCTTTGCAGCTGACAAATCAGTGGCTACCGGACGACCAGTAAGAATTGACGAATTCAAATAAGAGGATTAACATATTCTGCAGAAACACTTCTGCAGGATATGTGATATGATGTTTTAATTCTATATAGTGTTCTTGTAATAAAAAAATTTGTATTTGTAATATAATAAATATCGAGGCGTGATTTGGAAGAGCAGATATTTCTTAAAAAAAAGATCAACAAGAACATCCCGATTCCTTTGTATTATCAATTGAAGGAATTATTACTTGAGTTTATTGAGAATGCTGGCGATAATACCGTCCTTCCTACCGAGACAGCTTTATGTGAATTGTATGATATTTCTAGATCTACGGTAAGGCAAGCTATGGGAGAATTGACCTCCGAAGGATATATCACCAGAAAGAAAGGTAAAGGGACTACGATCCTTCCCAGGAAGATCAAACAAGATTTTTTGGTCATACTTGAAAGTTTTAACAACGAGATGCAGCAAAAAGGACTCAAGCCAAAGACCGAAGTGATAAGTAGGATCGTGACGAGTCCTTATTCAGCAGTTCAAAAATTCCTAAATCTCACCCAAGATGCCGAAGTAGTTCAATTAGTCCGTTTGAGAAGTATCGATGAAAAACCGTTGGTTCTTGTCACCACCTATTTACCCGCTGATTATCATAATCTTCGCAACATTATTGACGAGGATTTGGAACATAAATCGATGTACAAGCTGATGGAACAGAATTACAACACAATAATCATCTCCTGTAGAAGAATGTTGGAAATCAGACTTGCAGGTGATTTTGAAGCCCAGCACTTAAAGGTCGAGAAAGGTGCTCCGTTGCAATATATTGAGACACTTTCAACCGATGCGGATGGGCAGCCGATTGAATTTTCCAAAGCTTTCTATCGAGGCGATAACAATAAATTCTTTATTGATACGGTAAGAAGATCGATTAAATAATCCTATTCGATTTCATAGAAAGCTGCCGTATCACCTGAAGACCACACCCGAAATGTTTCAATCAAGCAGGTGATAATTCTGCTGATTGATGTTGTACCCATGAGAAGGTTCAGATGGATTCGACGACATTATTAAAAACAGTACATTTTGACTTTCCTTCATATGTCCCTGTTATTTTCCATATCAATCTTGCCTGTTGGGACTATTATGATCGTAGACACCTATCTGCGTTAGTCGCCGCACATCCGGGATTGTTTCCAACCGGTGTTCCGAATTTCATCCTGGCTAACCAAGCGACACCCTATCCAGAGTGGTGTGATAGTAATTTACTCTGGACTGATCCATGGGGATGTGTATGGCAGACCACCACAAGCGGCTTTGTCGGCACGGTAGTCAGACACCCTCTCGAAAGTTTAGAATCAATCGGTACCTATGTTCCTCCGGATCCTGATAAGACAACCCACTGGTACCCGGTAACGTGGAAAAAAGGAGCGTCCCCGACGGGGGGATCGATTGGTTTCTTTGATTGTCTTCCATCTGGAGAAATCGGACACGGTCATACGTTTTTAAAGTTGATCGATATCTTAGGTTATGAGAAGGCTACCTTTGCTTTGTATGACGAACCCAAGGAGTTACGAAAATTACTCGATATGATTACCGGGTTTAACCTCGATCTGGTTGACAGGTTTATTTCGTTTGCCGATGTTAAGTGGATGGGATACGCTGAGGATCTCGGTATGCAAATCGGTCCGATGCTATCACCACAGTTGTTTGAAAAGCATATTCTTCCCTTGTACCGAACAATCATGGCACCGGCGTATGAACATGATTGTATCATTCATATGCATTCTGATGGAGATGTGAGAGCATTGATGGATATGCTTAGAACCTTGCCCATCAGTGTGTTCAATATCCAAGACAATGTTAATACTCTGGATTGGATAGCTCACACCCTTAAAGGGAAAATAACCATTGATCTTGATATCGATCGGCAGTACATCACCCAACAAGACGATGTGGTTAAGGCTCGTGATTATCTTTCAACGGTAATGCGGCAGCTTTATGATCCTAGCGGTGGTTTGATCATTACTTATGGCCTCTATCCAGGGACTCCGATAAAGATAATTTCAATGATGATGGATTTCTTTGAAGAAGTAGTCTCCGGCGGCAGGCCCTGGCTAAGACCCTAAGGTGTTCTTACCCAAGATCCGTAGTGACTACAACGTTTCGACAGTCAGGCCAAAGATGTTTGCAATGAACGCTATACTTGTCTTATGATGCCCTGTAAGCAATATTTGATGATGAGAATAGATGTCTTGCATTAATTTTGGACCATTATTTACTTTTACTATTGCTCCGTTGCGACAATCCGAACCAGCGTACTGAACATATCCTTTCAGCTCTCCTTCGATTACCATGATCTTCTGCATTGTCGTATCGATTTTTGCCATTGTTATCGGACCGACGGGGAAGCGAACATCAAGTGCGTGAGCCTTCTTGTCAACGATTTTCAATACCGGCGGACATGCTTTCCATGAAGAGCAGAAACTCTCTGGAGCCAACCCGAAGTAACCGCAATGGGCAAGCAGGATGTGATGTTCAGGTTCATCTAGAATTTCTGGAAACGATGGGATTCCTTCATGCTTCAATGCTGCCATACCCATTAAGACCGGGTAGATGTTGCTCATCATTACAGGAACGTCCAATGCATGGTGCAACAGGTACTTTGTCGCCAATGATAAGGTGTCCCCCTCGCATGCCCACAACAATTTCTGGCGTTCGTAGAACAGGTTCCAGGCTATGCATGGGGTTGAAGAAGAAAAACGGGATTCATTGAGACAATTTGATCCGATTCCTCCAATATCGTTTCGCCCTTTCATCGACTGTTTTACCGCTAGATAATACTTTGCGGCTCCCATTTTCATTTCATCCGACAATCGCTCGCTCATCGGGAAATCCCAAGTAGCAATCTCAGAACGAGCATCGTCATCAGAGATGGATTGTTCCACTTTTCCAAGTTCGATGAGGCTTCTGCGTTCAATTGAAAGCCCAAATTTTTCATGCAGCAATTCTGTACATTCTTTGCCCCACCAATAGAAGCATTTGAAGATTTCAGGTTGAAAACCTTCTCCGGGATTGTCTTGGAATATGAGAAAGGTCGTCTGCCGCATCTTGCGTTTCAGCGCGAGGCTCCGGCAGATAATCTCACTCTGCTGCTTGTTGTAAGGAGCAAGGACTTGTACGCCTTTCCCTCTTAGAAAATCCATGATTTCCCAGTCCCACATGGAAATGGTCATGAATTCACTGGTCAATATCAAAATCGGTTTACCCAGGCTTTTGAAAACATCGCTGTGCTCATACGCTTCTCCGAGGATTTCAGGAAAGACAACAGCATCAGCCTGTTCATCGATCGGTTCCCCCAACGCAATTGGCTCAAGTAACCGGACGTATTCTGAAAGTTCATTTTTAATATGTTGTAATTGGTTTGAAAATTTGGCGGTTCTATCTCTTTTGAAAAAGATTGGTGCGAGGGTGGCTTTCATAAGATGCTCCTTGAACTTGGAATTGATGCCTTAAAGCCAAATCTATCACAGGAAGCCCGGATGTCAAGGAAAAGAATATGTTCAGACACAGTTTTTATCCAACAAGTATGTCGAATAGAGTACAATGAATAGAAGTGAAAAGGAAAGCTGACAGTTGACATTATCATATAGTTATGTAGTTATATAATTACAAGCATACATATCCATACATTTGGATAATTGCTGATAGGAAAGGAGCTGTAGAATGGTCAATATTTGTGTCATCGGTTCAGGTAGGGCAGGATTGATTCATGCCAGGAATTTCATCGGGAGAGTAGATAATGCTAAACTTGTAGCACTTTGTGATCCCGTGCCGACAGCGCTTGAAGCTGCCTCGAATGAATTAGGTGTCGACAAACGATACACCGATTATCATCAAGTGTTGGAAGATCCTTCGATCGATGCGGTTGTGGTAGTAACCCCGACTGTCTTTCATCGTGACATAGTGTGTGCGGCTGCCGAGGCTAAAAAACACATCCTTTGTGAAAAACCGATGGCAATGAACGAAAAAGAGTGTCTGGAGATGAATGTTGCTGCCGAGAAACACGGAGTCAAGCTTCAGATTGGGTTCATGCGACGGTTCGATGCCAGCTTCAGATATGCCAAGCAACAGATTGAAAGCGGAGTGATCGGTGACATCGTGTTGGTGAAATCAGTCACTCACGGACCCAGTGTTCCACAACCTTGGATGTATGATATCGCCAAGAGTAACGGCCCTTTGGCCGAAGTTTCAAGTCATGATATCGATACCATGCATTGGTATGGAAACAGTTACATTGACGAAGTATATGCAATCGCAGGCAATTACCGCAGTCCGGAAGCAAAAAAAGATTTCCCAGATTTTTATGACAATGTTGTTCTTTCGGCCAGATTCTTGTCAGGCGCCCAAGGTATCTTGGATGGTGCCCAGGGAGTACGCTATGGCTATGATGCCAGAGTGGAAATATTGGGAACCCACGGTATCATCCATGTCGGAAGGAACCAAGAACATTCGGTGATGACAATCAGCCCCGAAGGGATACGATCCCCGTATGTCCAGAGTTGGAGAACTCTCTTTTTAGATGCATACCTCGAAGAAGATAAAGCCTTTGTTTCATCAATAATTAAGGATACCGCCCCGTTGGTTACCGGATTGGACGGATTGGAAGCGGTACGGGTAGTGAATGCGGGGAATACCTCGATAAAAGAACGACAACCAGTAAAAATCCATAGGTAGGAGTCAACAATTATGAAAGCTGCAGCGCTATTTGGTAAGGAATCTTTAAACATAATCGATGCACCGGTTCCAGAGATCGGTCATGGTGATGTACTTGTGAGAATTAAAAGTGCTTTCGTGTGTGGCACTGACGTACGTTTCTATTTCAATGGAAAACCTGATGTCGATGCTGGTCATCCGCGAATTCTCGGTCATGAATTTGCCGGTATCATTGAAAAAATTGGCAAAGATGTGAAAGGTTATGTTCCAGGGCAGCCGGTCGCTATCGCTCCGAATTATGGATGTGGGGTTTGCGACTTGTGCGTCAGCGGACACAGTGAGATGTGTGTGGCATCCGAAGCCCTCGGCATCACGATTGATGGCGGGTTTTCAGAGTTCGTAAAGATTCCAGAGCAAGCAGTGAGACAAGGAAACATTTCTTTGATCCCGGACGGAGTTTCTTTTTCTGAAGCAGCCCTTGCAGAACCGCTTTCTTGTGTCTATAACGCATATGAAAAAATCGGGATTTACCCCGGGGATACGGTGGTTGTTATCGGAAGCGGTCCGATAGGCATCATGCATTGCCTGGTTGCCTTGATGGCAGGAGCTTGTAAGGTCTATATCAGCGATATTTCCGAGCAACGCATGGATCTCGCCTGTAACATAGATTCAAGAATTCAAAAATTGCCTGCGGGGCAGCAATTACTTCCCGAACTCAAGCGTGTCACAAATGGAAGGTTGGCAAATCTTGTTATTACTGCGGCCTCTGTAGGGGCAATTCAAGAACAAGCTTTCTCGTTAGTCGGCCAAAACGGTAGGGTCATGTTCTTCGGCGGATTGCCCTCAGGCAAATCAACGGTAAGCCTCGATACGAATGAAATCCATTACAAGCAACTTTTGGTTGCGGGTACTACACGTCAGAGTTTACGCCAATACCGTAAATGTCTTGATCTGATTGCTGGAAAGGCTATCAATGTCAAAGCGATCATAACTGCGGAAAGCCCTGTCGAGGATGTCGTTCAGGCAATCATGGAAGCAAAGGGCGGTATCGGACTGAAAAGAGCGATCGTCTTCTAGAACGTGGAGGTTATAGATGGAAAGCCAAGACAGAGACCAGACTTTTGTAATTGGTATTGATATCGGAACTCAAGGTGTCAAAGGAGCGATGTTTCGATCCGACGGCCATTGTATCGCCGAATATGGTGAATCATCGCAGTTACTGCATCCTGAACCTCAGGCAATCACAGAAGATCCTGAATTTCAATACAACTCTGTCCTTCGGGTAATCAAGGCTTGTTTAGAGCAAGCGAAAGCACAGGGAATCAACAACGCAGCTTCTAAAGTCGCCGCATTGGCAATAGACGGGCAGATGGCGGGAATCATCGGAGTTGGTAAAGACGGTAAGGCTATTACGCCATATGATTCGTGGCTTGACACACGGTGTGCCCCATATCTCGAAAAGATGCGTTATGAAGCCAATGATTTGATCTTAGGTAAAGCGGGAACTGCCCCGAGTATCAATCACGGTCCGAAAAAGTTGTGGTGGAAACATGAACACCCTGAAGTTTTTGCCAACATCGTAAAATTCGTGCAACCTGGTGCTTATGCGGCAGCTCGTTTGAGTGGATTGTCCGGTGAGCAAGGGTTCATCGATAGGACCTACCTTCATTTTTCCGGATTTTCAGATACCGCACACGGTGTGTGGGACAAAGAGCTTTGTGACCTGTTTAATCTCCCGATGGAAAAATTGCCGAATATTGTTGAATCAACTGCAATCGTAGGTTCCGTTTCCAAAGAGGCAGCGTCGATATGTAATCTTATCCAAGGAACGCCGATTGCTGCCGGATGCGGGGATACGGTAGCAAGTTTTCTTTCAAGCGGAGCAGTCGAGGAAGGCATCAGCGTGGATGTTGCGGGCACCGCAAGTGTTTTTGCCTGTACTCATAAGCAATTTGCTCCCGATCATAAGAGTAAAATACTTGGGTGCTGCGCATCTGTTGTTCCTGGTCTTTGGTATTCATACGCATATATCAATGGCGGAGGAATGAACCCTGAGTGGTTCGTGAAGAACTTCGGTGATGCTTCGGGGTCCCTTCGATTCAAAGAACTCGAAGATCAGATTGAACACCTTGAAGATTCGCTAACATTACCTCTGTTCATTCCACACATGGCAGGCAGGGTCATGCCAGGCCGTCCAGATTTAAGAGGCTCTTTCGCCGGGATGAATTGGGATCACGGTAAGGTACATCTGTTCAGGGCTATACTTGAAGGAGTCGCTTTGGAATATGGCCTTTATAAAGAAGCTGCGGTAGCTTTGCAACCTGATTTAAAAATCAACGAGATACGAGTCACCGGCGGTGGGCAGAAGAGTGTTGTGTGGAACACCATGAAATCAGGTGTATTGCGAGCTCCGGTGGTGAGGATTAAACGTAATCAAGGTGCTCCATTGGGAATCGCAATGGTCGCAGCCGTTGCTTCGGGGCTCTTCAAGAGCTTCCCGGAAGCTTCAAAAAAATGGATCGCCACCGGTGATACAGTAGTATGCGAACCTAATCGGTATGAATTTTATTCGAAACGTCTTGCTGCATATCGGCAATTGCTTGATTCGATGGAGCGGTTCACAGAAACCTATCCATTCAAGGATTGAATATGTTTCAAAGGGGGATCGTTCCCCCTTTGATCGTTCCCGGTTGAAGATTCATCGCATTTGCTTTTCCACATGCGATGCCAATGTTCACGCAATCAGCTATAGATCGATTTTCACTTAGGGCAAATGAAATTCCAGCTGTAAAAGCATCTCCGCTACCGATGGTATTGACAGGAATCACTTTGTCGACTGCAGATTCCTTAATTGCCTTTTCTTCACAAAAAAGTACTGGCCGAGCACCTCGGGTCAACACAGTAGTGATACCTACATCTTTTTTCAGGTCAAGCATTTTTTGTTTGACCGCATCAAGAACCACGGAAGATTCATCCTGTTCCTTGATCGAATCCTGTGGAAAAAATGTATCGATGAACTCTTTCAGGTTTGGTTTTATCACCGTAGGCTTGAAACTGATTGAATCTATCAAATCGTTCCCTTTTACATCGAGCACAACTTTTTTATTGTTTTCTGTTGCCGTTTTGACCATCCAAGGGATTATATCTGAACTATAGCCGGTTGCTTTTGTACCACATATTGCCACGACCTTAACCATATCGATCCATGCGAGGTATGCTTTACGCATTCTGGCATCGGTTTCAGTATCGATGGGCAAAGCCTCCTCAACAATCTCTGTCGCTGTATTTCGTTCTTTGTTGATCAATGTGTAACACAAACGAATTTCACTTCCCGAATCAACGATTTCAGTATGGATGCCATCGTTTTCCAGCATGGATCTAAACGTTTCTTTGAATATTCCTCCTCCATGGGTGAGGTGGATGATATTGGCATTCAATTCGGTTAGCACTCTAGAAGTGTTTCCACCTTTTCCAGCAACGCTAAAAATATACGTACTGCTCCTATTAACCTCATTTTCCCACAGATGTTCGAGCACTATAGTTTTCTGCATTACCGGGTTCAACCCGACTACAAGTATATTTGGTCGCATCCTATGCCCCCGTTATAATGGAAATCAGGTCAAATCATACCCGAAACTTCGCGAAAGATGTAGGGATTCTGTAAGTTTCCTGGAAGATGTATACCGACTTTTGTGGTATATTATTCATGTGAATGAAGAATCTACTAGATGAGGTGCTTAAAAATGAAAGTAAGCGAATTGAACAAAGTAACTTTTTCTGAATTTGGGAAAATCCTTACGATGGACACTATCGGTGCTGTTGACAAAAAGAATGAATTTGATTGGTATACCACCGCAGGACAAATCGAAATGGCACCCCTATGTTGTTCTGGACTTCTCTCATGCAGGTACCGGGATAGGAAAGTAGTGAAGATGGAATGCCACCATGGATCGAGTGAAGTCATAGTTGCCCTTGACGGTGATATGATTATGGTTGCCGCTCCTAACGATGACGATTTGAAAGACAATTCACGCGTACGAGCATTTTTGATCAGAAAAGGACAGGCAATCGCAATGAAACCAAGCACATGGCACTGGATTCCATTTCCTGTGGAGAAAAATGATTGCCATGCCTTGGTGATATTCCGTGACGGAACTGGCGATGATGATCTAAACTTTAAAACGTTGGTCGAACCGGTGGTGGTAGAGTAACTGGCAGACGTCCCATGACAATTGTATAGTTCACGTGCTATGTTTCATACACCTTCTTGGTTTTCTCTTGCTTGTACATTCTCAGATCTGAGGATGTAAGAGCGTATTGCTTGGTAACGTGAGAGAAAAATCTCTAATTCGTTATCATGTAAAAACTATAGTATTTAAAACAGTTAATAAAACTTCTTTACAAATTAAAATGTCGTGATACACTGAAGGTATGGTAAAGAAGCTGCTTCTCCAGTCAAATCGACGCGCAGTTTTGGATTTTATTAGAAACCATGAAGACGTAACTATTTCAGAAATCGCAAGGTCCATTTGCATAAGTATTCCTACCGCAAAGAAAATCCTTGAAGAATTCATCATAAAGAACATAGTAAGAGAAGTCGGTAAGGGCCACTCGACATCAGAAGGTGGTAAAAAGCCTCTTTTGTATCGCATGAATGATGAATATGGCTATGTTATCGCTCTTCATGTCGGTCCCGATTTCATCTATGCGATTGCTCTTGATGTACGGATGCGTATTATCGATTCGTATCATGAACAACTTACAGAGTCTCATACGGATCATCAGATTGTAACAAAATTAGTGCATATTGCCAGCCACTTTCTTGCATCGGCATGGGCAGAAGAAAGGATCCTCCTAAATGTAGTGATCGCATTACCGGGTATTGCAGATTCTTCGAGAGGGACATCGATTTATTCCCCACACTATCCGCAATGGCAAGAAGATTTTCCATTTGTAGTTGAATTTACCAATCGCTTTAACCGGAGAATCCCTGTTTACATCGATTGCGTAAATCGGTTGCAAGCTGTCGGCGAAGCGGTCTTGGGGAAAGGACAACATATCGACAACTTTATTATCGTGGATGCGATGGAGGAAGGGGTTGGTGCAGGTATTATATCCGATGGGATTGTGACTCATGGATTTAACCACCTTGCTGGCGAGATAGGCCACAACATCGTGGATCCTAACGGACCGAGATGCATCTGTGGCGGGATCGGATGTTTTGAAGCAATGGTTTCTGTCAAACATATTCAGCATATGATGAAACAAGGTCGAACAACCCATCCCGATTCTAAGCTTTACAAACAAAAATCTGATTCAGGCACGCATCTCGGTAACCTTTTTTCATGTGCAAAAGAAGGCGATCCGTTCGCGATAATGTTGATGGATACACTCGCCGAATGGTTTGCCAGGGGATTGAATAGCATCGTGCTCGCTATCGATCCGAAACTCATCATCATACAAGGTATTTTTGTTGATGCTGGAGTCAGGTTCTTAAAAACAGTTGAAAAAAAGCTCTCTGAATTATCATTGGCCAGGGTAAAGAGGGATTTGACCATCGTGTATTCGGATTTTTCAATTGAACGGGGAGCTCTCGGTGCTGGTTGTTTCGGCATGATTCGTTTTTTTGAAGATGAAGGGATATATGAGTAAGTGATTCGTGGGGTATAAAAGGAGTCAATTATGGATATGCGACTAGTTGGAAAAAAAGCTTTGGTAACAGGTGGGAGTGTTGGTATTGGGTTGGCTGTTTCAAGGGAATTGGCAAAAGAAGGCATGGATGTTGCAATTTTCGCGAGAAACGGAGAAAGAGCGAAAACGGAAGCAGAACGTATTCATCATGAATTTGGAGTGAATTCGTATGGGATTTCGTGTGATGTGACAAAACCACAGGATATTGAGCAAGCAATGAAAGAGGTTTTGGCCACAATCGGCACTGTGGATGTGCTAGTGAATAATGCCGGTACCGGCAGTGAAGAGACTATCATGGAGGCCACTGACGAGAAATGGCAATATTATTGGGATCTACATGTAATGGCTGCTATTCGTCTTTCAAGAGCGTGTATTCCCCTGATGAAAAAACAACATGGTGGGGTAATTATCCAGACAGCCTCCATTTGTGCAAAGCAACCTCTGTATTATGAACCGATATACAATACGACCAAGGCAGCTTTGGTGATGTTCGGCAAGTGCCTTTCCCATGAGGTTATAGGTGATGGGATCAGGGTAGTAACTGTAAGCCCAGGCTTGGTCCTTACCCCTGATTGGTATAAGACAGCAGGAATCCTTTCTCAGAAAGAAGGAATTACTGCCGAAGCCTATCTCGATAGATTGGCCAAAGAATTTGCACCGATAGGAAGATTTGCGACTCCTGAAGAAGTTGCCAAGTTCTATGCGTTCATTGCATCTCCGAATGCCTCCTACAGTGTAGGATCAAATTATTCGATTGATGGGGGGTGGCTCCGTGTCATCGATTGAAAACACTATGCGACAAGCAGTGATGGTGCAACCAAAGACCATCGTATTGGAGCGCGTTGCGGTTCCAAAAGTAAGCGGAACAAAAGTATTGGTTGAAACTGCCTATATCGGAATATGTGGCAGTGATATACATGTATACCATGGGAAACACCCCTATACCTCATATCCTGTGGTACAAGGGCATGAAGTATCCGGCAAGGTGGTGGCAATCGGTGACGATGTCAAACACATAAAGATTGGAGATCATGTGACCGTGGAGCCCCAGGTAAGTTGCGGCCTCTGCTATCCTTGCACCCATGGGCTTTATAATATTTGCAATAACCTGAAGGTCATGGGATTCCAGACCCAAGGGACCGCTTCCGATTATGCTTTGATAGATGAAAAGCACTTGGTGTTGCTTCCTAAAGATATTGATCTTCGCTTTGGTGCGATGATCGAACCGCTGGCTGTCGCGGTCAGGGCAACAGCCAAGGCCGGGGACCTGAAGGGAAAGCAAGTACTGGTGTTTGGGGCAGGACCGATAGGAAATTTCGTAGCTCAGGTTGCGAAAGCTGTCGGTTCGTCAAAAGTAATCATCTGTGATACCAATGAACTTCGATTGGCAAAAGCAATCAAAAGCGGGATTGATGTGGCACTCAATCCAAAAGAAATAGTTTTGGATGAAGCAATCGATACGTTTTTCGGACCGGAAAGAAGGGCGGATGTGATCTTTGATTGTGCCGGAACATCAGCTGCGATCACAGACGAAATCAATGTGGCGAGAAAAGGTTCGACCATTGTACTAGTGGCTGTGTATGGAACTTGTCCACCGATAGATCTTGCGCGTCTTGGCGAGTGCGAACTCAATCTTGTCGGAACGGCACGTTATAATGTTGATGACTTTAAGAAAGCGATTGATTTGGTTGCGAATAAAGCAATCAAGATGGATGTGTTGATCACTGACATATTTGAACTGCCAGCGTATCAGCAAGCCTATGAGAAAATCGAACAATCACCAGAAAAGACGATGAAAGTCTTGATTCGTGTTCAGAGCGAGAATAAAAGGAGTGAACTGAAATGAAATCTGTTGCAGTGGTAGAACCAGGAAAACTTGCGATAGTAGAATTACCTGAGCCAAAAATAGGGCCATATGACGCATTGGTTAGAGTAGAAGCCGCTTTTATGTGCAACGCGACGGACAGTAAAGTCGTCGACGGTCATTTTCCTGGGTTGGGAATGGAACATTATCCATTGTTATTAGGTCATGAAAACGTAGGCCGGGTCGTGGAGGTTGGAAAAAAGGTCACTACCTTCAAAGTAGGAGAACGTGTGGTAGGGGGACTACTCTTGGAAGTGCCGGGTGGTACATACGGTTCAGGCTGGGGAGGATTCTCACAATATGTCATCGCACGTGATCATAAGGCCATGGTCGCCGATAAGGTTGCCGATAAACACCATGGATGGGATGAAATCTACCAAATCATGCTTCCGGTTCCCGATGATATCGGTTTGGACGCCGCTGGACTATTATGTACATGGCGAGAAGTCTATGCGGGGATGTTCACTGATTTTGGATTTAAGCCTACAAAACATGTTGTGATATTTGGAAGCGGTCCTGTCGGATTGAGCTTTGTAAAATTTGCAAAGTTGAAGAATATGGGGAAGGTGATAGTACTTGACCCGTTGGAAACCAAACGGAATAAAGCGCTTCAAATGGGTGCTGATGCAGCATATGCACCGGATGAAGCTGCCTTTGCACAGGTTAAGAAATTGTTCCCGGATGGAGTCGACTACATTGTAGATGCTGTTGGCTTGAACACCATAATCCAATCTTCGGTTCCGTTGATTCGGATGGGAGGATCCATATGTGTGTATGGGGTAATTGGCAATCCAATCATTAATTTTGACAAATCAGTCGGTCCTTACAATTTTAATGTACTGATTCATCAATGGCCGACACGAACCGCTGAAGCAGCAGCACAGGATGTGTTGATCGATTGGATTCGGAACGGTTTGGTCAAATCAAGTGAATTTGTAACAGATAGGTATCCGGTCGATGAATTGCCACAAGTTATCAAGTCATTCAGGCATCCTAATTCAATCAAGACAATGATTGATTTCAGTGCTTGGGTGTAAGATGAGGGGAGGTATTACATGCCTGGCAAGTTACTACTCGCACATGATCTGGGAACAAGTGGCAACAAAGCGACGCTTTTTGACTTGGAAGGCAATCTGTTGGCAAGCAAGACAGTGCCTTACAAGACCTACTATTTCAATGTAACATGGGCTGAACAAGATCCGAATGATTGGTGGGAAGCCGTATGTGGTTCTACCAGAGCATTGTTGGCTGATTATGACGCCAGAGATATCGGAGCAATATGCTTTAGCGGACAGATGATGGGATGTCTGGCAGTGGACAAACGCGGCATTCCGTTGAAACGCCATATCCTCTATTGTGATCAGCGTTCGGTTGCACAAACAGAAGAACTTGTACATAGGATTGATCCCAAGCAAATCTACGCAATCTCCGGTCATAGGCCGAGTCCTTCCTATGCAATCCAGAAGCTGATGTGGCTGCGGGACAATGAAAAACACACGTATCGCGAGATGGCGAAGATGCTTAATGCGAAAGAT